>Ga0070726_10004693_pt1 | contig 10743 bp, 4 predicted proteins | sample tdAd471_FD_67275 | JGI IMG/M metagenome (GOLD analysis project Ga0070726, IMG submission 67275) | Marine sediment microbial communities from the Atlantic coast under amendment with organic carbon and nitrate - tdAd47.1 | ecosystem: Environmental > Aquatic > Marine > Coastal > Sediment | place...
TGAGCCGCCAGCAGTACTCGTTGCGGCAGATCGACCACGCGTTGGCCGACTGCAATGACGAGGTCCTCCGAGAGCGGGTCGCTGAGGCGATCCGACTTGGCGAGGAAGCTCGCGAGCTCGACTTCACGTTTTCGGGAGGGACTCGGATCAACGAGTACGGCCCGGAGGCGAGGAGCGTCGATCAGGAGCTGGACCGTGCCCTGGGTGCGGTGTCCAAGTTCCTCACGACCACGGCCCAGGCGTACGGTGAAACGTCCGCCCAGGCTCAGCTGGCCCGCTATGCGGCGGGTCGGTTGTTCCCGGACGGAGTCCGGGCCGTGATCCACCTGCCCTACGTGGTGCAGGAGGATACGGTGCGGTTGATCCTGCGCCGGGTCGAGACCGAGCCCCGGCTCGGTCGGGCGTTGCGTGAACTGGGGGCCGACCGCTTTCTGGAGCGGGTGGCCGAGGTGCACGCGCGCTATCAGGTGGCTCTGCGCAAGGATCGGCACCAGCCGACCTTTTCGCAGGTCAAGGAGGCTCGCCGTGCGGGTCAGGAGCGCCTGTGCCAGATCGTGGTGCTGGTCCTGGCCCGGCTCGTGACCGGTGAGCATGAAGGTGACCAGGCGGCTGCGCTGTGGAAGGCGCTCCGTGAGGTCAAGGACCAGAACGCGGCGATTGGGCGCTACTACAAGCGTCGGCGTCGCGTGACGGAGGTCGACCCCGAGACCGGCGAGGAGCTGGAGACCGAGGCCGAGTTCGCGGAGGAGATCGAAGAGGAGGACGCTGACGACGTCCCTTCGCCGTTCACCGCCGAGGACGTGGCCGAGGCCAGCGACCGGGTGATCGAGGCGATCGAGGAGCTCGGAGAGCGGGTCGCTGATCCGTGGAGTCCTGGGAAGGAGGACGACATGGACGAAGACGTGGCCTAGCCCATGCGGTTAGCCACACGACCGAGGGCGGGGTGAGAGTGCACGCTCACCCCGCCCTTCTTCTGTACCCGCGACCGGCGTGGCTCACCGTCCGCGCGGCGTAACGTGAGCTCGAAGGTCGCCTCTGCCCGGGCTAGCGACGCCGGAGCAGGCGCTGCATTTTCTTGAAGTCGCGCACGAAGCGGTTGACCTCCTGCACCCGGTGGCCCGACCCCCTCGCGATCCGACGCCGACGACCCCCGCCGGTGCGGCCGCTGAGCAGGTGCGGCCGGCGGCGCTCCTCGCGGGTCATGGAGCAGAGCATGGCTTCGATCCGCTTCAGCGCTTCGCCGTCGACCTGCTCGCGCAGGGCTCCCATGCCGGGCAGCAGGCCGAGGACGCGCTTGAACCCCATGCGTTGCAGCGCGCGCAGCTGCTCGAGGAAGTCCTCGAGGTCGAGCTTGCCGCGCTGCAGGCGCGTCGCGGCGCGCGCGGCGCGGTCTTCGTCGACGTGCTGCTTGGCGAGGTGCACCAGGCGCACCGCGTCGCCTTTGCCAAGGATTCGCGACGCGAGCCCCTCGGGCCGCAGCTCCTCCAGGTCGTCGAGCTTCTCCCCGGTTCCGAGGAACACGATCGGCTTGCCGGTGAGCGCCTTCACCGCGAGGGCGGCGCCGCCCCGGGTGTCGCCGTCGGTCTTGCTGAGGATCACACCGTCGAGGGGCACCGCCTGGTGGAAGGCGCGAGCCGAGCGCAGCGCGTCTTGCCCGGTCATGGCGTCGCACACCAGCAGGCAGCGGTCGGGGCGAGCGACCTCACGCACCTGCCGCAGCTCGTTCATGAGCGCCGCGTCCACGTGCAAGCGGCCGGCGGTGTCGAGGATCACCACGTCGTGACCCCGCGCCGCCGCCTCGGCGATTCCCTGTCGGCATACCTCGGCGGGGGAGAGGTGGCGCCGGAGCAGTCCGCCGAGCGTGCCCTGCCGGGCGTCCTGCGAACGGAACACCGGGACGTCGATCGACGCCGCCAGCACCGTGAGCTGCTCCGCGGCTGCCGGGCGCTGGAGGTCTGCGGCGACCAGCAGCGGGCTGCGGCGCTTGGTCCGCTTCAGGTAGCGGGCGAGCTTGGCCGCCGTGGTCGTCTTCCCGGTCCCCTGCAGCCCCAGGAGCAGGATCACGGTGGGGCGGTCGATAGCCGCCAGGATTCGCGTGTCGACGGGGCCGAGCAGCGCTACGAGCTCGTCGTGCATGGCCGCGATCACCTGTTGGGTCGGCTGCACCCCGGGCAGCTCGAGCGCGCCGAGCGCCTTGGCGTGCACGCGCTCGAGCAGCGGGCGAACCACCTCCAAGGGCACGTCGGCCTCGAGCAGCGCCAGGCGGATCTCGCGCAGGCCCTCCCGCAGGTGGGCTTCGCTGAGCTTGCCCCCTGGCGAGAGCCGCTGGAATGCACGCTGAAGGGAGTGTGAGAGTCGGTCGAACATGGGAATCCTCGGTGCGGAGAAAGGCGGGAATCGGCGTAGACACACGGGGGCCACCGCGTCCCTCGACGGGTCGTGACGACGGGTGGCTAGCGCCCTAGCAGCGAATGACGGTGGTGCTCAGGAACGGCGCGCGGCCGCCCCGCCGAGCAGCGCGGGGCGGCGGCCAACCGGCAGGGACCGGGTGGCGTGGTTGGGCGCGCGCGGGGACGGACTGCGCGACCTCGGCCTGGGAGACCGTGACGGCGCGGGGAGTCGGGGGAGCGCTGCGCAGGTCCAGCCTGGGAGCGGCGACGCCCAGGAGCAGGATCAGGCTCAGGGGCAGCACGAAGAGCAGGATCAGGGGACGAGCGAAGCAGCGCACACCCGAGTCTAAGGCGGAGGGACGGCGTGTGAATCCAAGCTTTTTGCCAGCGAGAGACGGTGGTTGTCGGTGGCGGGCGTTAGGGTATTGTTCGTGACGGGTCCGGTCTACGACTACCCCCTCCTCCCGCGGCGCGAGCCTCCCTCCCCCGAGGTCGTCGCGCGGCGGGCGGCGTATCCCGGACACCGCCAGCGGCTGAGCGCCCTCGCGGCCGCGCAGGCCGCCCTCGACCACGAGATCCTCGTCGCGTTGCAAGACTTCGACCGGGCCCAGGCCTGGGAGGGGTGGGGCTCGTGCGTGGGCTACCTCACCCACCAGCTGGGCTGGACGCGGCACGAGGCGCGGCAGCGGCTGCAGACGGCGCGGGCGCTGGAGCGGCTGCCCGTGCTCGAGGAGGCGCTGCAGAAGGGCGAGGTCGGCTACTCCAAGCTGCGCAAGATCGCGCCGGTGTGCGACGGCGGCAACGAAGACCAGCTGCTCGACATGGCGCGCAAGCTGCCCTGCCACCAGCTGGCCCAGGTCGTCGCCCCCCTCGAGCGCGCGCTGATCTTCGGCAGCGAGGGCGAAAACGCCGAAGACCCCGAGGGCGCGCTCCGCCGGCGCCAGGCGGCGCGGCGCTTGACCACGCGCCAACTCCAGGGCGGGCTCAGCCGGCTGACGGCGACCCTCCTCGACGAGGAGCTGGAACGAGTCGAGAAGGCCATGGACGCGCTGGCGCTGGAGCGCCCTGACGCGCAGGCGGGCGTCGCGCAGGCCGGGGGTGGTGTGTTGGCGACTCGTAGCGGGGCGCTGGGGCCGGGCGGCGCGCTCGCGGCGGGCGGTGCGCAGGCGGGTGGCGAGGCGCTGGCGGCCGGCGACGCAGGGGCCGACCGCTGCGCGCTGGCGGTTGACGCTGCGCACGCGGAACGCAGCGCGCCTGCAAGCGGCGACGCGCAGGCTGGCGACGCGCGGGCCGGCGACGCCCAGGCTGGCGACGCCCTGGCCCGCGTGGACGACGTGCAGCAACGGCCCGGCGAGACCTACGGCGAGGCGCGCCAGCGTCAGCGGGTCGACCGCTTCGTGGGCGTGTTCGAGGCCAGCCTCCACGAGTCCCGCGCCACGGCCACGGGCCCCGTGTTCAACCGCTACGACGTGCTCGTGCACGTGACCCCGGCCGACCTCGAGCGCGACTGCGAGCGCGCAGGCGCCGGCGGCTCGCGGACCCAGTCCGGGATCCGGCTCAGCCCCGACGCCGCTCGCCGGCTGGCCTGCGCCGGGGGCCGCAGCGACGTGCTCGTGCGCGAGCTCGGCCTGCGGGGCAGCGACGTGCTCGACGTGGGGCGCAAGTCCCGCGGGCCCTCGGTCGCGCTGTTGCGCGCGCTCTGGGCCCGCGACGGGGGCTGCGCGTTCCCCGGCTGCTGCGCCTGGCGCTTCGTCGACGCGCACCACGTCGAGCACTGGGCCGACGGGGGCGAGACCAAGCTCGCGAACCTGATCCTGCTCTGCCGCTCGCACCACGCCTACCTGCACGAGGGCGGCTACAGCGTGCGCGCCGCGGGCGGGCGGTTCGTGTTCCGCGAGCCAGGGGGCGGGGTCGTCGACGAGCCGGCACCCCCGCTCGAGCCGCACCCGCAGATCGAGCGCGAGGTCGCCGAGGCAGCGGCGCGGGCCGTCCCCGGTGAGCTGGCGGCCACCGCCGACAACCTCTACGAGTTCGACGCTCGCTGGGCCTCGCTGGTCGTGTGGGACAACACGGCCTTCGACGAGAGCCTCGAGCGGCTGCGCGCGCACCGCGAGCGCGATCGCGCCGACGGCTGGCGGGTGCGCCCTCCTGCGGGTGCGCGGGGTGCCAACGCGGCGTGCGGCGCCAACGCGGTGCGGGGGGCCAGTGCGGTGCGGGGAGCCAACGCGGCGTGCGGTCCTGCTGGCGTGGGCCCCACCGCCAGCGCCGGAGGCGTGCGCGCCCCGCCGTCGAGCTGAGCTCCCCCCCCAACTCCGTGCCACGTCCTCCCCTCGCGCAGGAGCGTCTCGCCGCGCATGCTGGGTGGGTGAGCCTCTCGCCGCCGATTCGGGTCAGGGGCCTCCACCCGCGGGGCCTATCGGAGCGCCGAGACCCGGCAGGCTGGGGTTTGGTAGCAAAGGGCTTAGACCGGCTCTGAAGGCTTCGCGGATTTTTCGCGTTGAGTTCGTCCTGCGGCGGCAAACAGGGTCATGAACGCGCCGGTCAGTGGAGGCCAACCGTGAAGACCCAAGAAGACACCGACCTCGTGCTCGAGCGCGTTCGCGCCGGTGAGGTCGAGGCCTTCGCCGAGGTCGTGCGGGCGCACCAGGCCGCGGTGTGGCGCACGGTGGCCTACACCCTCCGCGATCACGAGACGGTCAAGGACCTCGTGCAGCAGGCGTTCGTCAACGCCTACACCTCTCTCGACCGCTTCGAGGCGGGGGCCGACCTCGGCGCCTGGCTGCGGGGGATCGCGCGCAACCTCGTGCGCGAAGAGCTCCGCCGCCGCGCGCGGGAGGACACGCGCCTCGAGGCCTACCGCGAGCACGTCGAGGCGCGGCTGGCTGGCGCCGGGGACGGCGAACCCGAGGACGAGCTGCGCGCGGCGCTGCAGGCTTGCCGCGAGAAGCTCCCCGAGCCCATGCAGCAGGCGTTGACCCTCCGCTACGAGCGCGGGCTGGGCTTCGACGACGTCGCGCTGACCCTCGGGCGAACCATCGCCGCCTCGCGCCAGCTCTTGCAGCGGGTGCGGCTGACGCTGCGGGACTGCATTCAGGGGAGGCTCGCGGGCGCATGAAGCGGGTCGAAGAGCTCACGCTGCGGCTGCTCGACGGGCGGCTGACCGACGCCGAGGCCGCCGAGCTGGAGGTCCTCCTGCAGGAGCCCAGCGCGCGCCAGATTCACGTGGCGCTCATGGAGCAAGAGGCGGCCCTGCGTGGGCTGCGCGCGCCCGGCGACCTCGCCGACGCGACGGTGAGCCGGATCCAGCGCGAGCTGGCTGGAATCGAAGAGGGTGTGATGAGCAAGATCCGAACTGCGGACGAGATCCAGCGCGCTCGCGAGCGCGCCCCCTGGCTGGGAGGCTGGCGCTACTGGGCGCTGGCCGCCGCCGCGCTGCTCCTCTGCGCGGGCGGGGTCGCGATCAAGACCGCCGTCGTGTTCTCGCGAGACCTCAGCAGCCAGCAGGTGATCCTATGCGGGACGTGGCGCGCGACCCAGGGGCTGACCTCCGCGTTCCGCGTCCTGGTCCGCGACGAGCTGGGCGGTGAGGCGATCGCGGGCGCCGCCGTCCGCCTGCGGCTCTTGGACGGCGCCGGCGAGGTGGTGTGGGAGCAGGACGGGCAGACCGACGCCGAGGGCATGCTCGTGGCCGAACCAGAGCTGCCGGCGGAGCTCCCCGACGGCGACTACCGGCTCGAGGTCGCGGCCGAGACCGACGAGGGCACGACCGAGGTCGCCAAGTCGGTGCGCCTCGAGCGCTCGTACCGCGTGTTCGTGAGCACCGACAAGCCGCTCTACCAGCCGGGGCAGCGGATCCACATTCGCGCGCTCTCGCTGGCGAGCGCCGACCTCCGCCCGGCGGCGGGCCAGGAGACCTCGATCGAGGTCAAGGACGGGCAGGGCAACAAAGTCTTCAAGCGCACCCTCCCCGCCTCGGACTACGGCCTGGCGAGCGTGGACGTCCAGCTCGCCGACGAGGTCAACACCGGCGACTACACGATCGGCGTGACCACCGGCGACGCGACCTCCGAGCGCACGGTCCGCGTCGAGCGCTACGTGCTCCCCAAGTTCAAGGTCGAGCTGAGCACGGCGGCCGGCTACTACGCCCCCGGCGACACCCTGCGGGGCACGCTCAGCGCGCGCTACACCTTTGGTGAGCCGGTGGTCCGCGGCCGGGTGGAGCTCACGGCCACGGCGCTGGCCGAATACGCCGGGCTGCAGGACGAGTTCGCCCGCGTGAGGGGGCTCACCGACGCCGAGGGCCGCTTCAGCTTCGAGGTCAAGCTCAAGGACCGCTTCGTCGGGCTCCCGGTGCACAAGGGAGACGCCAGCGTGTCCCTCGAGGCCAAGGTCACCGACGGCGCCGGCCACACCCAGGCGCGGACCCTGGCGCGGGCCGTCTCGGCGCAGCCGATCCGGGTCGACGCGATCCCCGAGAGCGGCGAGCTCGTCCCCGGGGTCGAGAACGTGCTCTACGTGGTCACCAGCTACCCCGACGGGACCCCCGCCCAGACCCAGGTCTCGCTCCTCGGCCATGAGCCCGTGCGCACCAACGCCGCCGGCGTCGCCGAGCTGCGCCTGCCCGCCGACGCCGGCACCTCGCTCCAGCTCGTCGCCGCCGACGACGGCGGCCGCCGGGCCCAGACCCGGGTCGACCTGGCCGTGGCCGCCCAGCGTGAGGGGCTGCTGCTGCGCAGCGACCGCGCGACCTATTCCACGGGTGAGACCGCGGAGCTGACCCTGCTCTCCGCGGGCGGCGGCTACGCCTACCTGGACGTGATCCGCTCCGGGCAGACCGCGCTCATGAAGACCGTGCAGCTCGCCGACGGTCAGGGCCAGCTGGCGCTGGACCTGCCCGCGGACCTGTTCGGTACGCTGCAGCTGCGCGCCTACAAGGTGCTGAGCGACGGGTCGATCGTCAGCGACACCAAGCTGATCCAGGTCGCTCGCGCCAGCGACCTCGAGATCCAGGCGACCCTCGACCGCGAGACGTATCGCCCGGGGGAGAAGGCCGTGCTCGATCTGCTCGTGCGCCGGGGCGACGACCCGGTGCAGGCGGCGCTCTCGCTCTCGGCGGTCGACGAGGCGGTGTTCGCGCTCCAGGAGTCGCGGCCTGGGCTGGAGAAGGTCTACTTCACGTTGCAGGCCGAGCTGCTCGAGCCCCGCGCCCAGTTCTCGCGCCACCTGCCGGCGGCGCCGGCCGAGCTCGTCGACCCGGCCCCCGCGGGTGAGGCCAGCGAGGGCCGCGAGCTCGCCGCCGCCGTGCTCGTCGCCGGCGCCAAGGACAGCGGCGCGCCCGGGCAGGCGACCAGCGTCCCCTACCGCGAGCGCACCGCCGACCTGCGCCGCGAGCAGGACGAGCAGGCCCAGGCCGCCCTCGGCGCGCTGGCCCTCTCCCCCAGCGTGATCCTGCTCCTGCTCCTGCTGCCGCTCCCGGTGACCGCGGTCGTGCGCCGCAGGCAAGGCCGCCGCCTGCAGGGCACGCCCACGGCGACGCGGGCGCTCCAGGACGGGTTGCGCTCGCTCTTGCGCTGGTTCGTGCTCGGCCTCTACCTGCCGCTGGTGGGGGCCTTCGGCTGCGCGCTCGTGTTCGGCGCGATCCGCAGCGACCAGGCGGCCTCGGCGGTGCTCGTGCTCCTCGTCGGCGTCACGGCGGCGGTGACCCACGTCGTCCAGAGCCAGCGCGGCGTCTCGCTGCCCTGGCGGGGGGGGACCCTCGCGTTCTTCGGCCTGCTGCTCCTGGTCGCGGTCGTGGGTGTGCTCGGCGCCGACGACGGGACCGTGGTCGCCTGGTTCGCGATCGCGCTCGCCCTCGGCTGCCTGGCCCTGATCGGCGTCCGCGCCTGGCGGGTGCGCCAGCTCCCGCTGGCTGGACGCGACCCCGCCCTGCGGCGCGCCTCGAGCTACCTCCCCGCCGGCTACCTGATGACCGCCGTGGCCCTCGTGGGGCTGATCGCCGCGGGCTCGGGCTACCGGAGCCCCCTCGACGGCGACACCGCCGGGACGGTCTTGCTCGGCCTGCTGGCTCTGCTCGGGCTCGCGAGCGGCGCCTTCTCGGCGGCCTGGTCGAGCGCGCTGGAGGCGATCTCGTTCAAGCGCTGGCTGTGGCTGGGGGCTAGCCGCAGCGCCCTGGCCGTGGCCCCGGTGTTCGGCCTGCTCTTGATGAGCCTCCTCGCTGTGGCTGGCAGTCGCCCCAGCATGGACATGGCGACGGCGACCGCCGACTTTGCCCCCATGGAATTCGAGCGCGCCCTCGAGGCAGGTGGTGAGGCGTGGGTGGAGGAGGCCTTCCGGGACACCGACCGCAGCGAGGCCGGGCTGAAGGCCCCCACGCGGATCCGACGCCACTTCCCCGAGACCCTCCTCTGGCAGCCGCAGCTGATCACCGACGCGCGCGGCCGGGCCCAGCTCGAGATTCCGCTCGCCGACTCGATCACCACCTGGCGGCTGGGCATGAGCGCGGTCTCCGCCCAGGGCGACCTCGGGGCGAGCACCCTCGGGCTGCGCGTGTTCCAGGAGTTCTTCGTCGACCTCGACCTCCCGGTGGCGCTGACCCAGAACGACGAGGTCCACGTCCCGGTGGCGGTCTACAACTACCTCGACACCGCGCAGACCGTGAGGGTCGAGCTCCAGCCTGCGGCGTGGTACGAGCAATTGGGCGAGTCCAGCGCGACGGTCGAGCTGGCCCCGCGGGAGGTGACCCAGGTCCGCTTCCCGCTGCGGGCGCTGAAACCGGGGACCCACGCATTGCAGGTCAAGGCCTACGGCAGCCAGCTCGCCGACGCCCTCGAGCGCCAGGTGCGCGTCGAGCCCGACGGCCAGCGCGTCGAGACCGTCAAGAACGGCTCCCTCGACGAGGACCAGCAGCTCGAGGTCGCGATCCCCCCCCAGGCGATCGACGACGCGTCCAAGATCCTGGTCAAGCTCTACCCCGGGGTCTTCAGCCAGGTGCTCGACGGAATCGAAGGCCTGCTGCACATGCCCGGTGGCTGAATGGAGCAGACGTCGTCGACGGCCTACCCCAATCTGTTGGTCGTCGACTACCTGCGTTCGTCCCGGCGGGACGATCCCCAAACCATGCTCCAGGCCGAGGAGTACCTCAACGTCGGCTATCAGAAGATCCTCACCTTCCAGAACCCAAGCAACGGCGGCTTCGGCTGGTGGGGCGGCGGCGAGAACCCGGTGACCTGGGTCACCGCCTACGGAGTCCTCGAGCTCAACGACATGAGCAAGGTCATGGACGTCGATCGCGCGGCGATCGAGCGGGCCCAGACTTGGCTGATCGGGCAGCAGGGGTCCGACGGCTCCTGGCGCAACGCCGGCCAGACCCACGGGGTCAGGATCGACAACATGCCGAACCAGGAGCTGGGGCTCACGGGCTACGTGGCCTGGAGCCTGGCCGAGTCGGGCTACCAGGGCGCGGCCCTCGAGCGCGCGCTGGGTTACCTGGAGCAGCACCTCGACGAGGCCGCCCAGAACCCCTACGCCCTGGCCCTGGTCGCCAACGCGCTGGTCGCGGCCAAGCCCAAGGCCAGCGCGACCAAGCGGGCGCTGGGGCTCCTCGACGAGCTCAAGCAGACCGAGGACGAGCGCGTGTTCTGGAGCGCAGGCAGCAACCAGCAGACCCTCTCGTACGCCCGGGGCGACTCGGCCAGCGTGGAGATCACGGCGCTGGTGGCCTACGCCATGATCCAGTCGGGGGGCTACGCCCACACGGTCAACGGGGCCCTCGCGCACCTGATCGCCACCCGCGATCCGGCGGGGGCCTGGGGTTCGACCCAGGCCACGATCCTCGCGCTCAAGGCCCTGGTCGGTGGCGCGAGCGGCACCCCTCAGACCGGCACGGTCAAGGTCACGGTGCGGGTCAACGGCGAGGAGCGGGTGCTCGAGATCACCCCCGAGCAGTCGGACGTGCTCCAGCTGCTCGACTTCGGTCAGGCGACCCAGGAGGGCGCGAACCAGATCAGCCTGCGGGTCGAGGGCGAGTCGTCCCTCAGCTATCAGGTGATCTCGCGCCACTACCTGCCCTGGAGCGAGCGCCCGGCGCCGCCGCGGAAGACCCTCGAGCTGACCGTGGACTACGACCGCACGCGCCTGGCCACCGACGACACGGTGCGCGCCACGGCCCGCCTGCGCTACACCGGCGCGGTCAGCACCTACATGGTCGTGCTCGACCTGGGGATCCCGCCCGGCTTCGCCGTGTCTCGCGAGGACCTCGAGGCCCTGGTGGCCGCGGGGCGGATCGAGACGTTCACGCTCACCGCGCGGCAGATCACGGTCTACCTCGGCGGCGTCGAACCGAACCGTCCGCTCG
>Ga0070726_10004694_pt1 | contig 10736 bp, 17 predicted proteins | sample tdAd471_FD_67275 | JGI IMG/M metagenome (GOLD analysis project Ga0070726, IMG submission 67275) | Marine sediment microbial communities from the Atlantic coast under amendment with organic carbon and nitrate - tdAd47.1 | ecosystem: Environmental > Aquatic > Marine > Coastal > Sediment | place...
CGTTGGAAGCCTGCCGTTGGAAGCCTGCCGTTGGAAGCCTGCCGTTGGAAGCCTGCCGTTGGAAGCCTGCCGTTGGAAGCCTGCCGTTGGAAGCCTGCCGTTGGATTATTTGCGTTTTTGTTATTTGCAATTCAATTATTTGCAATTCACTTTTTTTATATTTGAAAAATAACTTTTTATATTTCGAAGAAATAATTTTATTATTTGAAAAAAAAAACAACTTTTTATTATTTGATGAAAAATAATCTGTTATTTGAAAAAATCAATGAGAGAATTTGAAAAATTCGCGAACAAAAAAAAGACTCTCCTTTCGGAGAGTCCATGCACAATCAAATAAAATTACAAAATTGAAAAGAGTCAATTATTTTTGAAAAGTGAGTACTCTGGTTTGGGTTCTGCCGTTAACTCTGCGAATGCCGTTTTTGCGTATCGTGACAAATCAGGATTTCCAGCTAATGTCAAACGTTGGCCAAATTGCCAATTTGCTTTACTTGCCATTTCTGCTCTCCCTGCATTAGTCAAATCTCGCATTGTTCGCGTTCCTGCTTGCATCAAGCGGTAAAGATTGTTTCCCAATGGTTTCTCATCATCTGAAGGATTATGCCAGTTCAACAAAACCCTTGTGGCAGTTTTCAAACTGAAATGATTTGAAGACTGTGCCGAAATGTTACCAAGAATATTTTCAACTTGTGAAGTTGTTACGTCTCTCCTTGCAAGGTTTTCAAGTAAAATAGCTTCATTGTCAACATTCTGGGCCGCCTGTTCAAGTTTTTGAATGCACGAATTTAAGTCAATTTCTTTGCCGTGCCGTTGGGCCAATGCAAAGGATTTGGCTTGTGAAACGACACCATTCAAACAAATTAACCTTTCAACAAGGGAATATCCTGAAATTTTCCATGTTCCGTCATATGAATTTCTTATTGTGACACAAGCGGTATGATTTTCACCTGCAATGTTTTTGGTCATTTCTGGGAATTTATATATCGCTTCCATGCGTGCGCCATTTGAATACGTTCTAATTTTTCTCTCGAATTTTATTCCAAGTTTATTGATTGCCTCTTCAAATCTTTCAATCAATGTTTTGTTTGCAAGCAATGACTGGCGTTTATATTGACCAATGATTGCGCCAGTATCTTGACGTTGGACCCCAAGGATTCCAGATTTCCTACCACAGGGAGTCAACAATTCAACTTGTTTCACGTCGAAATCCCATTCTTGGTCAACTCTCTCTTTTTCACTTGGCTTTATGGCTTGGATTGGCTGTAACGTGTTAAAACGTGCGTTTGGCAAGGTTTGGGTGACATTAATCAATTCAATGGTGTTATTCATAACGATTTTTTTGTTCTAATGGTTTTCTGTTTCTTCCCATCATTAGGAATTAATCAAACAATAAAGGAGAACAATTAAAAAGTAAAGTAAAAAAACAAACAATTATTAAACAATAGGCAAAAAAACTGTATGCAAATACAGTCATATAATCGAATTATTCTAAACAGAGTTATTGTTTTTATTCTAAACAGAAAAAGATTATTATTGCAATGTGGCGCGCCGCTTTATTATTTGACCGATTTTTATTTGCAATTCAATTATTTGCAATTTGATTATTTGGCTTTTATTTATTTGTAATTCAAACCGAGAGAATTCAAGGAATTCGCGAGCAAAAACGGCCACAAATTGTTTATTTGCAGCCGCTTAGATATTATTTAAAAAAAGATTATTTCAATTAATTTTCTGGACAATTCACGCCCTGAATGTCAAGGCGGAATGCGATATACTCTTTAGAGTATTTGATTTTAATTTGTTTTTTTACCTTGGCTAAGGTTTTGGCGGAAATGGCCGTTTTCATGATGAGAATACAATAACAGAACAAAAAAAGAAGGTCAAGCTATTTTTTCAACTATTTCTTCCATTCTCCTTTTAAAATAATCCCCATAATCAAATTGAATTGCAAATTTTGACGCCCATTCTGATTGGAAAGTGAATAATTTTTTAAACAAATTATTTCCCAAGCAACTTGGTATATGTTGGGCATTATTTTGATTTATGCAAATCACAACATCATTATTTGCAAAAAAATTTTTCAATTCTTTTATTATTTGTGGCCAATGGTCTTTTATTTCCAGTATATTTAAAAGATAAGCAGAAGTGTTATTTGTTTGGAAATTATTTAAATTTTGAAAAAACAATGGATTTTCGTCTTTTGCTATTTGCAAATTACTTTCTTTGACTGCGTGCCTATGGCTTCGTTGAACTCCGCAAAAATGAATAATTCCTATTTTCATGATAATTAAAAAGCGGCCCAACTAGGCAAATTTTACCTACCTGAGCCGCATTGTTATCGTCGTTTTTTTTATTGTGGCAAACTATCAATCTCTTCGCTTGTCAAATTTAATGCCCTTGAAAGTTTTTTTGCAAATTCTCTCATTTCATTCCATTGAGCCATATCTTTGATTGAATCGGGGTTCATACCAATGTCTTCTGGTTCCTCATTAAGAATATATAAATCGGATTTAATAGAACACAAAATTGAATACATGACCGAATCCCTTACTTTCTTTTTTTCTGCTTTGTTTTTGCGGACCTGCTTCCAAAAGTCATTGTTCCATTTGTCAAGATTTTGGTCAGAAACAATCATTGCATCATGATGTGAGCCATGAAAAGGGAAAGAAAAGCCATTTATTATTACATGATAAGACAAGCATTTCAAATCTTTGGAAAAAGTCGAGGGTATGACTTGATTCCCTCCTGCAACGGAGAAATCGTCGCCCCATTTCTCTATTAATTTTTCTAATACTTCTGGATTGTCAGAGTATTCTTTGCAAAGTTCGATTGCTTTAGTTTTGTCAAATGTGAATGATGCTTTCATGGTTTCTTTTCTCTTCTCTATTTGGTTATTATCTACGGTTTAAACATTACCGAACAAAAGGAACAAAGTCAATACAATAATCAAACTTTTTTGAATCGAAAAAGATTTTTTAAATGCGGAGTTATTTCTCTTTGATAACGATAACCTTTTTTATCTGTTAGAATCTCCATGTCAGAATCGGCGATACAATTTGATTCAATTTGGCTTATCGTGCAAAACAAATAATTTGTGCCGAATTCTTTATTGCAAATATGAAAAGAGTCTACTTTTTTGCCTGTGAGGGATGATGTGGAGGGATTGTTTTTGCTTAATTTCATAACGTTATCACTTTGTATCAAAACAATTATTATGTCAACACTCTTTTCAATAAAAAAACAATTTAATTTAAAAAAAACAGAAAAATCCAGATTTTGCGCGCAATTTCCAAATTTATCAATAATGAATTACTTTGTGGCGCGGAGCAATTATCTAATAAAAAATATTATTATTTAATAAAAATCATTACATATTTGGCGGCCAAAAGTCTTTGTTATTATTTGAAACAAATTAATTGTTATTTAGAATAAATATCTTTGTCATTTAGAACAAATATCTTTGTTATTTGATTGTTATTTATTTATATTAAGAAAATAAAACGAACAAAGAGAGTTTTACTATGATAAAAAACGATTGTTTATCGCATCATGCCACAACTCATCATGAAGGGGATAAGAACCTTTTTTGACAAGAGGATGACGCCTAACGGCGTCCAAGACTCTCAATGGTGTGTTGCAATCGAAGGGGATATGAACTACAAAGGGTAGCCCAAAAACATTATTTGATACGCGGATTCTTCTTGTTTTCATGATTGTTTTTAATTATCTCCAAATTTGACTTTTTCACTTTATGGCAAAAGTTTTGTGCTGTCAAGGTTTTTTTTCTCTATCGTTCCATTCTTTAATGGCGTCCTCTTCTGATCCAAAAATGATTAGCATAATTCCGCATTCTGTACAGCCAACATACTCAAAGGAGCTGTCTAATGAATAAGCCTCATGGCTTTGGATTTTAGCTTCGCAGTTGCATTTGGGGCAGTTTTTTATATTCATTGAACCTACCTTAACAGAAAATAGTTATTTGTCAACAAAAAAAAGCGACGACCAAAGAAACCATAAAACTTCAGTCGCCGCCCATTGTTTATCACCATGAAAAAGTATTCAATCCTCTATCGTTACCCATCCCGCAACCGCCCCAACCGGAGGAGCGAAAAACCCAATTCCCCGAATAACCTCAGCTTTGTAAGGAGCCTTAAAATCGGCTTGCGTGAGTTTGTAAAAATTCATGACCCAACCAACTAGACCCACCACAATAACAAGTAATGATAGCAACTCAATAAGAGTAAATGCTTTGTTGTTTTTTTGTTTTATTTTCATATTTTTGATTTTTACTCGACTTTATTCCTCCTTGTGAAAACCTTGTATTCCGGTGCCGCCTTGTGTCCAATGTTTGTGATTATTGCTCATGGTGTTATCAGTTTTATCAAAAGATTGTTTAATTGTCAAGCCATTTGTCGCTCAATCCTTCAATTAATTCCCCTTCATTATCGTAAATATACTTTTCTATATGCCTTTGATCTTCGGCAGTTACCTCACCTTGAACCTGCCAACCGATAATTTGACCAAGGTAATCTTCTTGTTTGTCATAACCGACATGGCCTTGGAATTCATGTTTGCCAATACTATCATTCTCAATAGAGACAGTTATTTCTATTTCAAATTCTTTATCGTCGATTTCAATGTAAACGTTGTTAGTATAACTTTTCATGGTGGCTTTACCTTATCAAAAGGTTGTTCAATTGTCAATACTAAATCACTGATCTTTTAAAAATCTTTCGGCCTTTTCGAAAAGATGTATAAATTCGCCCCCCGTTCCTATTATTGGGTCAAAGTTTATGATTTTGTTTTCGTTTTTAATTATGATGAATTGTTCGGGCTTAAATTGGTTTTTTTTATTGAACAAACTACAAATCACAAAACTTTCCCGATCACAATGTTCTAAGCGGGACATATTGTTTTTATTAATTATAATATATTTGTAAGTTTTCATGGTAGAGTTACTTTATATCAAAAAAGCGTTATTGTCAAGTTAAAAAAAGAGAAAGAAAAAAAGAGAGGGCGGCAAACTAGGAAACCATAAAACCTAGCCGCCGCCCATTGTATCACCATGAAAAAAGCTGTTAGTAACCAAGCCATTCAAGCAAATGACTTTTTGTCCATTCGCTAATATCTTCCCAGCAAAATCCATACTCCTTTTTTACATTAACAAATTCATCTTTGGCAAAAAGATTATTATTCTCAATTTTCCATTCAATTGAATGATCGGTTAAGATGTTGATTGCTTCGTTTGCTGTCATAGTAGAATTACTTTACTAAAAGATTGTTCTCTTGTCAAGTCTTTTTTTATCTTTTACAAAATTTGCGTGAAAAGATAGATTAAAATTATAACCTTTAAGATGGTTAGTCCGGTTTCTTCGGTCATCGGTTCTTTGTTATTGTTATTCATGGTGTTATCGGTTTTATCAAAAGGTTGTTCTCTTGTCAATCTCTTTTATTGTTTTTTTATTTCAATTCAATTCCCACTTTTTCGCAAATCTCATTTGTAACTTGCACTAAATTGTTATAATTGTCAAGAAGTTTTTGAAAATTGGCCCTTGACGCTTCAAGCTTTTCGGTCATGTGATAGCCGTCTGGAACCCAATAGGTATCCGGAAAGTCAAATTGTGATAGTTCTTATGACTTTTTTTATTATTTAATCAAAAAGATTCATGTTTACAGAACTCGTTTAAGAGTTCGTTTTTAGCCGCCAAAAAATTATTAATTGGTTTTTTCACTCTTCTTTTATTATTTAAAGGAATGCAAACAGGCTTAGTTTCATTTGTCGAGACAATCCCCTTGTCTTTGCATATTTTAAGCAATTCTTGGTATCTTTTCAAATCTTCGTTAGTGAACATGATTGAATACTAATAGAAGAAAGAGAGATTGTCAAGACTCTATTTTTAAATAATTAAAAGAATTAGAATAAAAGTTATAACCCCGATTGAAATAATTGTATCCACCATATCTTCTTTTTTTTTATTTAATTTCCTTTAATTTGATTATTTTATTTAATAATAATTTGTTATTTGTACTCAATTCTCTTTAATTCGGTTTTTGGCTCGATTGATTCTTTCTGTCAATTCATTCATGCGCGCTTGATGCTTGTTATTAAACAAAATAATGTTTTCATTTTGCTTGTCCAAATAATGGGAAAGGGTTTTTAACTTTCGATGTTTCATAATCTTTTTTATTTTTTTATCTTGAGTATCCGCCAATGGTAGTTTTAACCTCTTGCCAAGCCTTGGCCGCTTTAGAATTTTTTGGTTGTGTGTTATGGATTAAAAGTGAAAATGATTTCTTGCTCTTACTATAGGCATTTGAATCATCATGGTCAATCTTTAATTTTAGAAGTTTTGCTTCTTCAGGAGAAAAAACAACTTTTGCAGATTTATCTTTATCCTCAATAAGGCTATCATACTTGCCGCCGTGAGAAAAAGTAATTCGAAAATTGCTAGGAATTTCTCCTTCACATTGCTTGAAGAAGTGAATGCTTTTTGTGTAAGAATAGAAGATTAAATTTTTGTTTCTTTTGGCAACTTGAATCCAAGCTTTTAAATAATCTAAAGAGAAGTAATCGCCGGATGAGTGAATGCGAACCTTTTTTGTATTTCTTTTAATGTTTTTTAACAAAGAATACTCAATAATTTGAACTAATTCGTTAACATTTTTTGCGCTTTTTAAAATAGAATAATTATCCCATCTTTTTTTGCGAACATTTGAATAAACGGCTTCTTGTGATGCTGCATAACATCTCAATTCAATGTTTTTTCCATCTTTAATTTTGCCCGTTTTTCTATTAGCGAATGCTAGGCAATTTTTTGCCGCTGGACAAGTATAGCCTGCCGGAATATCAAAAATGAGAGTATCATTTGATAGCTTGGCATTTCCGAGAGAGAATTTAAGTAGTTGGTTGTTTTTCATGGTGAGAATAGAATAACAGAGAATTGGAGATTGTCAACGTTTTTTTTAAAAAAACTCAACTCTTTTTATCAATTTTATTCTTCAAATAATGTTTTCCAACCTTTTGGGCTAATTCCAGTCATATTTTTATTTAATCCTAATTCCATAACATCAATTAAACAAATTTTGCGCCTCAATTGTCACAGAATATATTTCTTTAGTAATAACACATGGGCCGCTAAAAATGTATTGGTGTTTGGGTTGATAGATTTCTTTGCATTTACAATTATCAATGTATCTCATGGTTTTATTATTATTTGATTTATTTGCTAATACTAAATATCAAGAACAAATACATCTAAATTCTCAAATATCCATCTAATACTAGCAATTGTTCCGATATTTCCGTCAAGCCATTTCACCTTATAATCGCTGCCTGAACCTTTACTTATCTCAATAATATAAGATATGTCGTGATTTCTTTCTTTTGCAATTACAATTTGTTTTTTACTTTTGACCGCATCAATAAATTCATCCTCAATAGAATAATTATTTATATTAGTTAATTTAGTATTGCTATTTGCGCCGAAAAGATAAACATCATAATATTCAAACAAAGAATCATAACAGCATTGTCCGTTTACATAATCGGTATCAACCTGCAAAACAATATATTCTTTTAGACCCCCAATTTTGAGAGTGTATGCACATTTATTACCCTTTTTGCTAACAACATTAACAATACTGGTTTTTATGTATTTATTTAATTCATCTCTTGAGACAAATTTTTCGGCGGCGCTATTTGTTTTTAATTGTTTCATAATTGATTATTATTTTTTTATTTAGAGATTTTCCAGCCATTCTTTAAAGTCTTTTACTTCAGCGATGGGAAACCGATACGAAGACATAGAGAAGTCCTCTTGCAATTCGATAATTCTGTTGCTTAACCCAAGCCAAAAATCATAATACTTTTCTTTGCAACCAATAATGATGCTGCCATTATTTTCATTATATTTGGCGACCAATCCGTTTTGGAAAGTGAAAGATTTTTCTTTCTTTTTCTCTTCTTTTATTAGTTGGGCGAATTCTTCCAAGTCGGAAAAGCTGAGAGTATTTATATAGTCTTCTGGCTTATACTTATTATACCATGATACAACTTTTGTATATTGATCATTTATTTGAAAATAAATACAATCCCTATTTGAATAATTAAAAGCCTCCTCGCAAAATCTAATATCCAAATTATTCTCTTTAAAAAATCCTTCAAGATAAGCTTTGGCCGCCACCTTTTCTTTTTTGTCCTTGAGGTGAATGACTGTATTATTGATGGTTTTGTTTGTTTTATTTTCTGTTTTCATAGTTTTACAGTGAGACGATTCATTAAATCGGCGAACACTATTAATCAAAAGAGTGAGATTGTCAAGACTAATTTCTTGTTTGTTTTCTGGCTTTCTATTGTTGAAAATCAGAGAGCCCCACCACTCTTCAAGGTAGAGATGAGCCATATCAATAGGAGAGATAAAGTTGCTCTTTATGTTCAATCCATTCTTGCAAATTATATCAATTAGTTTTTCTTTCTCCTCTTTATTTTGGCACAAATAATAAAAATTACCAAGATAATTAATAATAAATTTGCGCCAAGATTTTACGAGGGTAACATTACCCCTCCCGATGGCATTGTCAACGACCTGCTTATATGCAAAAAAATATCTGCCATCCTCTACAAATAAATAGTTTCTACTTACTCCAAAACGAAAACACAAAGGATCGAATGGGGAAATCCCAATTTTCTTTAGTATTTGGCCGCAAAAGTCGGCTTCTTGCGTGTTGTTGATTTTTAGGGCTATGTTTTTTTTCATAATCGGTTATTATTATTTGATGTATTATGGGGTGCAATTTTAAAATGTCAAGAAATTCTATTATTATTATTTATTATTCATTATTTTTCAATCCATTCAAAGGTAGTATTTCCTTTATGATCTATGATAACCCAATGAGCCGCGCCATTTTCTATTGCTTGTTGTTGGAAATTATTAAGTTCACCAATTTTTTGATCGTATTTCCAGCATACAAAACAGAACGCAAGAATAAAAAGTATTGCACCACAAATTATATCTATTTTAAAATTTTCACTCATAGTTTTATTATTATTTGTTTAATCTACAGAATTCACGAGCCTTTGTCAAGACTCTTTTTTGCTTTTTTGTGCTAAGTGTTGCTCTGTCCCATCATTTTGCCAGATTTTCAATTTTTTTTATTTTGGTTTTATTGATTTTTCCCTAATACTTTATACAGTTTTAACCCTTTGCTCAAATGAATATAAACCCTTTATTTACAACACTTTACCTCATATTTGCAAAAAAAGTAGAAAATTTTTGAACCAAATTTCATCAAAATTTTAATGTCGCACAATCCCAACACACCGCCACTTTAACTTTTTTCTATTTGCTATTTTTTGCTATTTTTTTATAAATCGCTTATTTATAACAACTTATGTAATATTAACGTTTTTCCAAAAACTCAATTATTTGGCCGAAAATCGTCTATTTTTGGGCTAGTAAAAATTTGATCTAGACCCATGAAAAAAAGAATACCACTTTTTGTAAATTGCTTATTATTAAACGTTTGCAAAACCACTATTTTTTGCCCTTTTTTTCTTATTTTGGTTTTATTTAGGCGGTTTTCGGGCGGGATGGGTTATTTTGGCTTATTTTGGTACCAATGTATCTTTGTATAAAGTCACTACTATGCATTACAAGGTATTTATTTTTATAAAAAACAGCAATAAAACCAATATTAATTAACAATAATCATTAAAAATCTCTTTTGCTCGCTTTTTTGTTTATTACTCTTATTATTACTATTATATACGTTTAAGAATGTTATTGCTTCTTATTTTTCTTCTTTTATTTGTTCTTTTATTTACTCTTATTACTATTTATTTCTTCCTTTTCTTTTATGGTTACTAACCATAATAACACGAGCGAAGCGAGGTAGCACCCGCCCGTATAAAATTCACCAAATAAAAATTGAGCAAAAACACTAGCGATGAGCCAAATGACCAACCCTTTTTGACAAAAAATCCTATACCCTAAGAACAAGAAAAGCACAAAAAACCCAATAAAAAGCCCAAAAACCGGCTCAAAAGCCCACAAAATGTCATTAGTTGGAAAGTTCATCTCATCATCTCCTCAATGCTCTTTTCTCTATCAATATAAAAAGGTTCTATACGCTTATTTCTCTCAATCATCTTGCTTTTATACTCCTTAATAAGCCTTAATTCTTCTTTATAATCCTCAATGAAAAAGCCGTGGATATCTTCATTTTTATTACCAAAAACAATACAACAAATTACTCCTAATGTCAACATTTTAATGCGCCGATTTCTCACTTTTATCTCATCAAAAAGATTAAATCTTGGCGGCCCAAAGATCAAAATGCCAATTATCTCTTTTATCATTATTCATTACTCTTATTTATTATACCCTTAATAGCTCCTAAACTCCCCTCTAACGAAGTTAATAGTAAATCCTATATGAAATACCTCATTACTATATATAACGCGCCACAAAAGGAATTTGCGGCCAAATTGGTTATTTTTTGGCTAATTCTCCTAATTCTTCATGGGATAGTATGATTATTTTTTGAGATAGGAACTTCAATAGATAGTAGGTATCGTCTAATTCTTTTCTTTCATGATCAAAGTATGCCGCATAAACCCTATCATTTTCTATTCTAATAATAGGATATAATTTTCCAGAATCAAAAAGCAAAAATGGATATTCTCCATCTCCAATCAATTCTTTCAATTGGTCGCCGTTTTCGATCTCAAAAACGTT
>Ga0070726_10004696_pt1 | contig 10733 bp, 4 predicted proteins | sample tdAd471_FD_67275 | JGI IMG/M metagenome (GOLD analysis project Ga0070726, IMG submission 67275) | Marine sediment microbial communities from the Atlantic coast under amendment with organic carbon and nitrate - tdAd47.1 | ecosystem: Environmental > Aquatic > Marine > Coastal > Sediment | place...
TTCCTGCAAGGGTGACATCAAAAAAGAAGCAACGCAAAAAGAAGAAAGCAAAAAAAGGCCCAATATTGTTTTCATCATCAGTGACGATCATGCCTTTCAAGCCATAAGTGCTTATGGGGGACGATTGGCAGAGGTTGCTCCAACGCCAAACATTGATCGGATCGCCGAGGAAGGAATGCTTTTTGACAATTGTCTGGTCACAAACTCCATCTGCGGCCCCTCAAGAGCAACCATTCTCACGGGAAAGTACAGTCATCAAAACGGATTTATCGACAATACCATTGGCACCAAGTTTGATTTTAAACAACAGACTTTTGGCGAACTCCTGCAACAAGCAGGGTATAAAACAGGGGTGTTGGGAAAACTACATTTAGGAGACACCCCATCCAAAGGCTTTGACTATGTGGACATCTTGCCTGGACAAGGTTCTTACTACAATCCTACCTTTATCAACGAGGAAGGACAATATCAATTGGAAGGTTATACCACCGAAATCATTACCGATAAGGCGATTCAATGGATGGATTCCGTTAAGTCCGAAGAGCAACCTTTTATGCTGTTTCTTGGTCATAAGTCCCCGCACAGGCCTTGGCAACCTGGCCCCAATGAATTGGGCATGTATGAAAATGTTGAGATTCCTGAACCTGAAACCTTGTTCGATGACTATTCCGGAAACAGGGAGGTGGCCTCCTTGAACTATATGTCCATTTCGGAAGCCATGAAAATGGAACAGGACATCAAGATTACAGCGCAACCTCAAAACGGGTTTACCGAAGAACAACAAAAACAGTGGGACTCCATTTATGGGCCTATAAATAAAAAATTCAAAAAAGATAACCCCCAGGGCGATGACCTGACCCGATTCAAGTACCAGCGCTATATGCGGGATTACCTTGCCAGTGTGGCCGGAGTGGACAAAGGTGTTGGCCAGGTATTGGACTATTTAAAAGAAGCTGGTCTAGACGAAAACACAATTATCATTTATACCTCCGATCAAGGGTTTTATCTTGGGGAGCACGGCTGGTTCGATAAACGATGGATGTACAAGGAATCCTTGCGCACCCCATTATTGGTAAAATGGCCTGGGATTGTTAAACCAGGTACGGTCAATACCGATTTGGTCTCCAATCTCGACTTTGCCGAAACTTTTTTGGATATTGCACAAACCGAAATTCCGGAAGACATGCAAGGAAAAAGTATCCTTCCTGTGTTAGCGGGGAATACACCTTCCGATTGGCGAAAAGCTCATTATTACCATTATTACGAGCACCCTTCGGAACATGATGTGAGACGCCATTATGGGATTACCACCGATCGGTACAAATTGATTCACTTCTATTACGATATGGATGTCTGGGAATTATATGATTTACAGAAGGACCCCAGTGAACTGAACAATATTTACGGAGATCCCGAATATGCAGAAGTTCAGGAGGAACTACATAAACAACTGGAGGAACTCAGGATAAAATATGAGGACAATGATTCCTTGAATCAACAATTTATCGAGGAATACAATGAAAAAGTGAAAAAAAATCCTTTGATCGAGTATTGGAAGCTTTCACCGGAAGAGATGCAAAAACTGTATCAGGAATATCTAAAAAACAGGAAGTAAAGATTTAACTCCACACGACCCTTTGCAAAATACTTCGGACAAAAACATTCAAAAAACCGAAAACAAAATGACAGCTCGGCACACCTATACTTTTTGCTTTTTACTATTGATCCTGTCCATATCCTGTAAATCCAAAACGGACCAATCAAAAGAAAGTGTTGGCAATTCCACAACCATAGAGCCTCCAAAGCCCAGCAAAGCTCCAGGTGAAGCTCCCAAAGGAATGGTCTGGATACCGGGCGGGGAGTTCAACCAAGGGGCCTTGCCCAATGACCATATGGCGATGTCCCATGAAAAACCTGTGCACCCGGTACATGTGAATGGTTTTTTTATGGATATCCATGAAGTGACCAATGCCCAGTTTGCCCAATTTGTCGCCGAAACGGGATATGTTACCATGGCCGAGCGCGAGATAGATTGGGAAGAAATGAAAAAACAGTTGCCCGAAGGCACCCAAAAACCCCCTGATTCCATTTTGCAGCCCGGTTCTTTGGTGTTCAAAAAAACAAAGAGCAGCGTTCCCAACCTCTATGATTACTCCCAATGGTGGGAATGGAAGATCGGTGCCAATTGGCGGCATCCCTACGGTCCTGGCAGCGATATTGAAGGAAAGGGAAATCATCCCGTGGTCCACATAGCTTATGAAGATGCACAGGCCTATTGCAAATGGGCGGGACGGAGATTGCCCACGGAGGCCGAATGGGAGTATGCTGCCCGTGCCGGAAAAGACGAGAGCATATTCTTTTGGGGCGATGACAATTCCCTATTGAGCTCCCATGCCAATTCTTGGGAGGGCGAATTTCCCGTGGAAAATACGATGGAAGATGGTTTTGAACGCAGTGCCCCTGTCATGAGCTACCCCAAAAACGATTTCGGTCTTCATGATATGGCCGGCAACGTGTGGGAATGGACCAGTGATTGGTACAACACCAATTACTATCAAAAGCTCGCTTCAAATGGAGAGGTCACACAAAACCCAAAAGGCGCAGCAAGCGCGTTCAATTCGAACAATCCCTATGCCCAAGAACGCGTGATCAAAGGAGGATCGTTCCTCTGCAGTGCCTCCTATTGTGCCAGCTATAGAATTTCTGCCCGTATGGCCACCAGTCCGGATTCGGGTATGGAACATTTGGGCTTTAGGACCGTTCGTTCAGCAAATATGCCCTAATTTTAGTGACGTATGGGTACAACGATCAAAGTGAACAACAAGATTTCCCGTGCACTGGATATCAAAATCGAGCCCTTCGATGTGAACAAACGCTACACCAGACCGCACCGGCACAACAAGTACCTGGAACTGGTTTATTTCAGCAAGGGATCGGGCTTTCACCATATGGATCAAGATTCCTATGAAATCAAACCTCCCATTGCTTTTATTGTCAAAAAGGATGAAGTGCACCATTGGGAAATCGACAGTGTGCCCGAAGGGTATGTCATCATCCTTAAAGATGGCTTTTTGGACAGGACATTGGACAAACACCTCAATGATCAATTTAGGCAACTTGAAAATCACCGAGCATTTGAAGTGCCCGTGGATGCATCGCTCAATTCCCTCTTTCAATTGGCCTCCGAACTGGTGAAGGATCAAGCAAAAGATTCCCAAATCACCGTGGAGGGAATCCTTAAGGCCCTGCTGTCCAAAATATTGTACCATGCACCCAACAAATCGCATTTGGAACAGAGCTTGGCATTCAATTTTAAACAGCTCCTTCAAGAAAGTCCCAAAAATGATGTCTCCCATTACGCTGATTTGTTGTATACCACCTCCCAGAACCTGAACGCCCATTGCAAAAAGGAGTTCGGCAAGACGGCATCAAAGGTCATTTCAGAGCATATTGTCCAAGAAGCAAAACGGCAACTTACCTATACCGACCTTTCAATAAGCGAAATAGCATACGCCTCAAATTTTAAGGACAGCTCCCATTTTATAAAATATTTTAAAAGGTTTGAAGGCTTGACCCCGCTGCAGTTCAAGAAAAGTAAGATGTGATGGATACCATTCTTTTTTCAAAGGGACCATAATCGCGCTATTGCAGCACCTAATTTTGGGGCAACATATCATAGCTGCCTGAAACCATGTTTCCCAAACACCCTCTTTGCTTGTTTTTGTTCCTGTTCACTACCGTTACATCCGCTCAGATTAGCGGTAAGATTGTCGATGCAACGGGTCAGACCCCCTTGGAATATGCCACTGCCGCCCTGTATGACCGATCATCGGAACAACTCATCACAGGGGTCATCACGGATTTGGACGGGGGTTTTCGCATAGAGGCAGTAAAAAAAGGCACCTATTATCTTGAAGCTTCCTTTATAGGGTATCGGACCAGTACCATCCGCGATATCGAAATCACGGGCAGGAACCAGAAACTGGACCTTGGCACCATAGCATTGTCCATCGGGGAGAATCAACTGGACGAAGTTGTCGTTGCAGGAGAACGGGCTGCCATCATCAACAAAATTGACCGTCAGGTTTTCGATGCGACCAAATTTCAGAACAGTCAAGGGGGGAATGCCACGGATGTGATACGGAACATTCCCTCGGTTACGGTAAACGGTCTTGGCGAAATCAACGTACGGGGCAACAGTGGCTTTGTGGTCCTGCTCAATGGCAAACCCGTGCAGGGAGGGGCATCGACCCTATTGAACCAACTGCCCGCCAATTCCATCGATCAAGTCGAGGTGATTACGGCACCTTCGGCCAAGTATGATCCAGAAGGGAAAGCTGGAATTCTCAACATAATCACTAAAAAAGGAGCTATTGACGGGGCATTTGCCCAAATCAATGTTAAGGGAGGATTTCCATCCATTGAAAACTATGACAATGCAGAGGCCCACCAACGGTACGGTATTGATGCCACATACAATATGATCAAGGGCGATTGGAACATTTCCATTGGGGCGAACTACCAGAGGAACGACCTTGGGGGACGACGCGAAGGGGATGCCTTTACCATCATCGACGATACCCTAACCCGGTTTCCTTCAGATGGGGAACGTAGTTTTGACGAAGTGAACTATAGCGGAAGGTTTTCAGTGGACTACACCCCGGATAGCACCAACACCTATTCCCTTGGTTTTTATGCGGGGAAACGCAGTAAGGACAGGACGGCGGACATCCTCTATTACGATAATCACGCCATAACGCCGGCAATGGGCGGCGATCGCGTGTATACCATGCAATATTATAACGAAAACCTGAGAATCAGGAAAGGGGATTTTGTCTTGGGAAGCCTGGACTTTGCCCATACTTTTGACAATTCCTCCAATCTTTCCACTTCATTGCTTTATGAATATACCTTGTTGGGAGGCCCGACCACCAACCGCAATCTCGGGTACCCCGACACCAACACGATCCTGCAGGACGAATACAATACCAATGACAACCCGTTGCACGGAATTCGCTTTCAACTGGATTATAGGTGGAATCGATTTTCTTTCGGCCAATTGGAAACAGGCTACCAGTACCGATTGTTGGATCATACGGGCGATTTTGTTTATGAAAGAAGGAACAATGCCACTGGGCAATTTGAACTGGTGCCAGAATTTTCAAGCGAGGTGGACCTCAAAAGAAAACTACATTCCGGCTATGCACAATTGAGCGGTAAAAAGGGATCATGGGAATATTCAGCGGGAACAAGGCTCGAGGCCATGGACCGGGAATTTGACCTTAGGGACAAGACCAATACCATTGACACTACCTATGTATACGACTATGTAAGACTGTTCCCCTCCGCTTCGGTACAATACACCTTTAAGAATAATACCAAAGTAAAAGCCGCCTATAGCAAAAGAGTGGAACGCACCACCACATTTAAAATGAACCCGTTTCCAGAACGGGAACACTCGGAGACCTTGGAGCAGGGAGACCCAAGATTACGGCCTGAGTTCATCGACCTGTTCGAACTGGGAGCGACCAAAAATTTCAAAGGGGGCAATTCGATTTATGCCACGGCCTACTTTCAGGATGTCAAGAACCTCGTCAATCGGGTCAATACGGTGTATAACGACACCATCTTGAACCGTATCTACACCAATGTGGGCAAGGCCAGCTCCCTGGGCTTGGAAATCGGAGCTCAAATCAGCCCCACCAAAAACTGGTCCAACTTTATCGGGGGCAATCTCTATACCTACAAAATAGATGGCTCCTTTGATGGAAGACCCGTGGATTCCGAAACCTTTGTATATTCCATTAACGCCAATAGCACCTTTGATTTTTCGGAAACGGCATCACTTCAGTTCACCTTCAATTATATTTCGGATAGAAACACGGCCCAAGGAGAGGATTCCAGGTTCTATTCTCCCAACCTAAGCTTCCGAAAATCCTTTTTCAATGACCGACTGAGCGCAACATTGCAATGGCAGAATATGGACCTAGGGCTACTGGACACCAATGAGCAAAGAATCACCACTTTTAGGGAAGGTGAGTTTTATACCACTACAAATTACGTCTATGAAGTGGATATGATCATCCTCAACCTCTCCTATACCTTTAACAACAGCAAGAACAGATCAAGGTTCATTGACAGTGAATTTGGTAAAAAGGAATTTTAATTATTTGCTATAAGAGTTCGCTTGAAGCCAAATATCCAGCGCCACAGCGGTCAAAAAACCATCACTTATCTTTAGAACAAGTCCGGTCAAACTATAGTACCTGAGGGCTTTGAGCATTTCATTATCAAATTTGATGAGGGTGACCAACAAGGAACTTGGAGATCCACAAGGGTATAGAAAAATTGCATATACAAACCCCTTGCACCCTTACCCATTTCGATTATCGAAAAGCAGGTGTTTACGGTATGAGGATGCTTTGGACATAATAAGGAAACTTAAACTCCCCAAAGAGCAAGCGGTTCAACTCTTTAGAATAATGGTCTTCAATGTCATGGCCCGCAACCAAGATGATCATACGAAGAACATTTCATTCATAATGGATAAATCCGGTAAATGGAGTCTGACGCCCGCATATGATGTCACATATGCGTACAAACCAACAGGCCAATCGACCAATGGGCACCAGATGACAATTGCCGGTAAACGTTACAACTTCACTGGAAAAGATCTTCAATCCATCGCCAATGATATAAGTTATACAAACGCAAAAGATGGTATTGAAGCTATACAGGTCACATTGAATCAATGGGAACATTACGCTGATAGAGCGGGTATTCCCAATAAACAATCCCAAAAGTTAAAAAAAGCGTTTAGACTAAATCTTAAGGTATGATATTATATACGTAAAATCAATTAATTATTTTAATGTATATTATTTTGTACTTTAAAAATTACATTGTGCTCATCTTTTGTTATGACTTTCAAATAAATATAGGCTCAGCAGCAGCATCTCCTTGAAAGCAAAAGTCGCTCCAGGTATTTCAGTTTGCTTGATCATAAGGTGCCCCCTCCCCTGATAACAATCTGCTACCAACCTTAAGTGCCATCCTGAGCATTTGGTTTTCTATTGGAATCGAGGTGTGTCTCCCCAGAAAAATTAAAGATCGATCTGATTCAAACGAACGATACCGATATCATTGTACCGTAAATACATAAGTTCCGGATTCCAATTCCATCGAGACCTTTCCGTTCGTTTGATTTAGTTGCCCGATAGCATCAGCGGCCTTAAGTTTCTTTCCGGATTCCTTCACTTTTTTAATGGAGTCGGCTTTCAACTTTAAGGTGGCGGTGGTATTGGTAGGGACACTTACCCGGTATTCCCATCCCCCGTCAATCAACTTCCATTCACTTGCTATTCTTCCGTACATGGAATCATAATGTCCCTTGGCCCAGGTCATCTGTCCCGTAGGGTCGGGTATCGGCTCCAAAATAAAGTGTTTGAACCCAGGGGAATCAGGATCTCTTTGTATGCCCAGGGAGTAATTGTACATCCAAGCGGCAACGGCCCCAAAGGAATAGTGGTTAAAGGAGTTCATACTGTTGTTGCCCCCAAACCCATCCTCAATGGTATAGGAATTCAATCGTTCCCAAATGGTGGTTGCTCCATTGATCACCGGGTAAAGCCAGGACGGATAGGTAGTTTGCTGCAACAATTTATACGCTGTTTCGTGCCTTCCGTTTTCGGAAAGTGCATGGTTCAAAGAGGCAGTTCCTATAAAACCCGTCATCAAGGAATATTCGGGTCTTTTTACCCCAAGTTCATCCATATTGCTACGGACGATGCTCTCCACCAATCGATCCACGGCTTTTCCCTTGTTTTCATCATTAAATGCCTTTAGATGCAGTGGTATGGCATAAGATGCCTGGGTATCCACCAAATCGCCTTTCTTTGGTCGGTCTTCCTCCGATGGCGGTGGCCCAAACCCTTGACTTACAAACCCGGAATGCACGGTTTTCCCGGTATTTTGATTGACATAGGTCGCGTTAAAGAATTTCTTTTTTTGCTGATATTGCGCTTCATAGTTTGATGCATCCTCTGTCTTCCCGAGAATGGAAGCGGTCCGCTTCAAGATGTCCAAATTGTACAAATGATAGGCCGTCCATAACAAGGTGTTGTCATTTTTAAAGCCTTCGGGGCTCAACCAATCCCCCAATGGACCTTCATTCAAAATTCCAGCTTCTTCATCAATTTTAGTGTCCAAAAATCCAACATAGCGTTGCATGGCTTCGTAATGTTCCTCCAAGACCTTGACATCGCCATATTGTTGGTACATCTCCCAAGGAATAACGATACCGGCACTCCCCCAGAGTGTTCCCCCAAATCCACCACCAACGGGTGCCACATCGGTAAACCTGCCATCTTCTCTTTGAATATCGCGCATAGCCAATAAGTGTCTTCTTAAAAAGGGATCCACGTTGGCCAAATAAGTAGATGCCTCTGAAAATACATTGATGTCCCCACTCCAGCCCATTCGCTCGTTCCTGGCCGGGGTATCCGTGGGTATGGAGAGGAAATTGCCCCGCAAGGACCAGGTTATGTTTTTCCAAAAACGATTGACAAGTTCGTTCGAGGTTTCATAGTGGGATGCCAGTTCCTTTATGGAACTGACGACTTTTCCTTTTACGCTGCCAAGTGGAAGCGCTTTATCAACACCTGTTACCTCCAGATATCTATATCCATGGAAGGTAAATCTCGGTGTTATGGTTTCTTCCCCTCCTTTTCTGATGTAGATGTCCTGTGCCAAGGCAGCCCTGATATTTTCCAACATCACCATACCCACGTTGTTTCCTGAATCCTCTAAATCTGGATAGGTCACTTCGGCATATCTCAAGGTAATGGTGTCCCCTGGTCTTCCAGTGGGCAAATCAATTTCTGGAAACCCTACCATATTTTGCCCCATATCATAAACAAAAACGCCTGGCCTGACTTCTTTTACCGCTTTGGGCATCAAGGTTTTTACTATGGATGGGTTCTCCCCTATTTGCCCGACCAATTGCATATCATTATAATCCAAGGCTTCGCCTATAAAAGCGGTTCCTTCGAGTGGAACCTCGCTGGCAGATTTCCAAGAAGAATCATCATAGGTTGAAGTGGACCAATCTTGAACGGCCCTCTCTTTGTTGGCATCATAGACCTCGCCCTGAAAGAAGCTTCCATAACGTACGGGACCATCGGTAAACAACTTCCAATCCGTTGTATTGGTGGTCAAAATTTGTTCCGTTCCATCAGTATAGGTGACAACCAATTGACCAAATAAAGACTGTCTGTCCCCAAAATAGTTCCAGTTTTCACCACTATAGGTAATATTGCCGCTCCACCAGCCTTCACCCAACCAAGCACCAAGTACATTGTCCTTACCACCTGACTTTAACCGATTGGTAAGATCATATGTTTGGTACATGTGGTTCTTGTTGTACTGGGTGAGTCCGGGAGAAAAGTAGCTGTCCCCTACACGTTCCCCGTTACAGTATATTTCATAGACACCTCTGGAGGTTACGTACAATCTTGCTTTTTGTACTTCTTTACTTTCTAAAGCAAACACGGACCGTAACATGGGAGCTGCATTTTGGCTTGGGTCCACCAAAATAAGGGCCCCGTCATCAGCTCCATCAACACGGTATCCATCAGCCGAAATTGAAAGCCGATCAGACTTGGAAGCGGCGCTGAAAACACCCGAATACGAACCGGAATCTTTTACGTTTTCGTGAAACAAAGCATTGGAGGGTTCACGAAAATGCTTCACTTTTAGTTCGGAAACAAGCATTTTCTGACCCTTTTTGGCCCAAAATCCAATATCCCCGACCATGGGGAAACTGATGTAGTTGTTTCCTCTACCCACCGGGTTTAGGTTAAATCCTTGGCTTCCATAAGGTGAAGGATTTTCCATATCAGATTTGGAAATCCTGTTCTCCCTTTTTCTGCCATCCAAGAAGATATCAAACAATCCAAAATTACAGTCTATGTAAATGGAGTGTTGCTCATATCTGTTTTCATCATTTATCAAGGATTTTGGGATGGAGAAACTAAAAAGCGGTATTTCTTTTGTGTCCTTGACATCATATCCTACGCGATATACGTGCATTTTTGCAAGGCCATTTTCTGAACCGTCCAAGGGCGAGATATCCAATTCAAACGCAATAAAGCTTTCATCAAGTTCATTTTCAACACCTTGGACGTTCAAATCCTTATCCATCAACCGTTTGTCGTTGGCGCCGAACACCAATGCCCCTTTGGTGGATTTTGATTTTTCATCCAACTGTATCCCATATTCCAATTTGTAAACGGATAGGTACTGGGAATAGAACACCATATCCTCATTGGATCCGCCTATCCACTTGGCATCATTCCAAGCTTGGGCATTGGCGTCGCTTTCCATAAGCCCGGTCTCAAACCAAGACTCCCCCTCGAAAGTGTTTCCCCTTTCGTCCCAAACCGTGACTTTCCACGTGTATCGGTTTCTTGCCTCTAGCATTTCTCCCTTGTATTTCACCCCTATGGATTGGGTGTTGTTTTGTCGTTTGGAATCCCAAACCAAGTCTCCTTCCGCATCGGTCACCATAATTTGATAAGCCTGTTGCCCATAGCCCCTTTTGGTATCATTGGCCTTCATCTGCCAACTGAAATTAGGATTGGAAATATCGATTCCCAAAGGCTTTTCCATATAGTCCACCTTTAAGTTTTCTATGGAAAGCTGGCCCGTGGCCCAAAAAGAAATCGTAAAAAATA
>Ga0070726_10004699_pt1 | contig 10729 bp, 10 predicted proteins | sample tdAd471_FD_67275 | JGI IMG/M metagenome (GOLD analysis project Ga0070726, IMG submission 67275) | Marine sediment microbial communities from the Atlantic coast under amendment with organic carbon and nitrate - tdAd47.1 | ecosystem: Environmental > Aquatic > Marine > Coastal > Sediment | place...
GAGGTTCCATTCGCTCTGGCCGTGGCGAACGAGGATCAGGGTCGGCATTGACGATATACTCCTGTTGGCGCGGGGAAGAGCGCGCGTTAGCTGTCCTTCGCGCTCTTGGAAAGATCGGAGGGTGTATCCTTGTGTTCCGCCATGCCGCGAGCCTGCGACTTACGGCGGCGCAGATTCTCACGCAACTTGGCGGCGAGGCGTTCTTCGCGGGTCGTGTCCTTGCTCATGCCACACCTTCTGGCGTATCACTGGGTTCACCTCAAGCTTGGCTTGACATTCGCCGCATGCGCGACAATAGCGCGCGCCTGTTTCGGTATGCCGCGGTAGCTCAGTGGTAGAGCGCACCCTTGGTAAGGGTGAGGCCGAGAGTTCAATTCTCTCTCGTGGCACCATTCTCAGGCAATTTGTCTTATGAAGCTGCGTCCGCAGCTTCGTCCTCCCCGGCTGTTCCCTCCGCTGCGCTGCGGGGCCGGTCCGGGCGCGCAGTCGCGCGCCGTCGTCACCTTTCAGGCACCGATATCCGCGCTTTCATTCAGAATATGGCGATGGAACGGGCCGCAGGCCCGCAAGGGCGAACGCCCGCCCGCAGCCGCCCCGCAGCGCAGCGGAGGGATTTAGGCGAGGATAGCCGAGGGGCCGGATGGCCCCGCCGGCGCTTGAGGCCAAACGAATATTCACCGAGGACGCTCACCCGGATGGGTGAGCGAAACAAATAATTGCCCGCCAGCTGTATCACCACTACAACGCACCGTATGAATGCAGAACCCCTGACACAGCTCGATCCCGGTTACACCACGGTCATGCGGATCGAGGGATTGCTGATCACCGTGCCTTTCATCATTGCCGCCGGCGCGCTCTCAATTGCGAATGTCTTGCCGGCATGGGCACCGGGAATTCCGGTCCTGCTGCTGGCGATCATTCTTGTCATCGTTCTGCCGATCAAGCGCTATCGCTCGCGCGGCTATCATATGGCGGGGGATCGGCTGCGCGTGGTCAAGGGCGTGCTGTTCCATGCCGATACCGTCGTGCCGTTCAGCCGGGTGCAGCATCTCGATGTCGAGCAGGGGCCGCTCGAACGCGCTTTCGGCATTGCCCGGCTCATTCTGCACACCGCCGGAACACATAATGCCTCGGTCACTCTGCCGGGACTTGCCCATGCGGACGCCACCGCGATGCGCGAGGATATTCGCCAGCATGTGAAGCGCGAATCCCTATGAATGGCGAGTTGAGCGAAGCCGCACAAGTTTCGGAAGATGAAGGTGCCATCGAAATGGGCGAGTGGCGGCGCGTCAACCCGCTGACCATGGTCGCGCAAGGTATTCGCACGCTGGGCGGTGCGATTGTTCCCGCAGCCTTTATCCTGTTTGGCGCGGCCAGTCAGGAAGCTATGCTGGGCCAGGTCGCGGCCTATGCCGTGCCGATCATATTGCTCATCATCGCCGCCAATATCGTGCCCGCATGGCTCGGCTGGTATCGCCTGCGCTATCGCATCGGCACCAGCGATGTGCGGCTGGAGCAGGGCATTATCAGCCGCTCGGCGCGCTCTGTACCCTATGATCGCATCCAGGATGTCAGCCTCGAACAAAAGCTGATCCCGCGCCTGCTTGGCCTTGTCGAAGTGAAATTCGAAACCGGCGCGGGCGGCAAGGAAGAATTGAAGCTCGCGCTGGTGAGCGAGGACGAAGGCGAGCGCCTGCGCGAAACCGTGCGTGCGCTGGTGGAGGATTCCGACGAGGCAGGTGCTGTTGGCGAGGATACAGGCGTAACTCAGGGCGTCGCCGCGCCCGGCAGACTATTGTTCGCCATGGGGCAGGGCCGCCTGTTCACCTACGGCCTGTTCAGCTTCTCGCTGGTGATCTTCGCGGTGATCCTCGGCGCGGCACAGCAGTTCGAGTTCCTGCTGCCGGAGGGAGCGTGGGACTATGTGACCGATTGGTTCGTGGATGAACGATATACCGATGCTGGCGGCTACATCGACAGCCTTGATCTGACGGCCCGTATCCTCGGCATCCTCACCTTCCTGTTCACCCTTATCGTTGTTGGCCTGGCCAGCGGCGTGGTGAAGACCTTTGTGCGCGACTGGGACTTCCGGCTGGAACGCACCGCCAAGGGCTTCCGCCGCCGTCGCGGGCTGTTGACCAAGACCGATGTGGTGATGCCCGTGCACCGGGTGCAGGCGCTGGTGGTATCGACGGGTTTCATCCGCCGCCGGTTCGGCTGGCACGGCCTCAGCTTCATCAGTCTGGCGCAGGATTCGGGCAGCGCCAATCACGATGTCGCGCCCTTTGCCAGGATGGACGAGATCGCCCCGATTGCCGGGGAGGCGGGGTTCTCCCTTCCCGATGGTGCGGAAGACTGGCGGCGGCCCAGCCCGAACTACTATTTCGACCGTGCGGTCATCTCGGCGCTCGTCATCTTCGTGATTGGCACTTTCGGCTTCACGGTGGCTGCGGCTTCGGCGGGACAGATGGTGCCCGGACTGGCGATCATCGCCGGAATTGTGCTCGCCCTTATTGCGCTGGTCATCGCGCGCGAATTCTATCTGTGGCGCTATGATCGTCATGCGCTCGATCCCGCGCAGGTGCTTTCGCGACGCGGCTGGCTCGCTCCGCGCACGCAGGTCGCCAATCGCGTTAAGCTGCATTCGGTTGAAATTGCGCAAGGCCCGCTGGGGCGCTGGCACGGCTATTGCAATCTCAACTTCGGCATGGCGGGTGGCAATTTCGCGTTCAACGGGTTGAATTTGGAGGATGCCCGCAAGCTGCGCGCAGCGGTGCTTGATTCCATCGCCTCGGTCGATTTTGCGAATCTGCCGCGCTAGCTCGGCGCGTCGGCGCGCAAATCGGCCCACTCGGGGTTCTTCCTGAACAGCGCCGCAACGTAGGGGCATTGCGGGACGATGGTGAAACCCTGCTCACGCGCATCGGCAATCATCGCTTCGACCAGTTTGCGGGCAATTCCCTGACCGCGCGCCGCTGGCGGCGTGAACGTGTGCTCGGCGATCCTCGCGTCTCCGCGCGCTTTCCATGTCAGCTCTGCCTGAACGTCGGTTCCCTCCACATCGGCGCGGTATGCGCCATGCGTGGTCTCGTCGGTCACGATGATATCGAGGTCGGCCATATGTTTCTCCTTCTTGCGCATTGCCGCATGCGCGGCCATTGCGTTGCCCGATGCAGTTCATGTCAGACAATGCCGCCCCTGTGCACCCCCGCGTGTGGGACGCGATGCGCGCCGCCGACAATGCCGACATGCCATACGATACCGACGCGCTGAGCCAAGAGCTGGACGCACGCTTTTCCGCAGTGTTCGGGCGCGACTGCGCGGCATTGTGGGTGGCAACGGGCACGGCAGCCAATTGCCTTGCACTCGCAACCATGGTGCAGCCGCATGGCGGCGTGATCTGTCACGAAGAAGCCCATATCGAGATGGACGAATGCGGCGCGCCCGGTTTCTACCTGCATGGGGCGAAGCTGCTGCTGGCGTCGGGCGAAGGCGCGAAGCTGGCACCGGAGAATATCGGAGAAGTGCTCGCCGGGATTACGCGCGGCGTGCATCAGGTGCCCGCCCATGCGATTTCGATTACACAGGCGAGCGAATATGGCCTTACCTACAGCTCCGAAGAATTGTCCGCGATTGCCGAACTGGCGCGCGAACATGGCCTTGGCCTGCATATGGACGGTGCGCGCTTTGCTAATGCAGTGGCGCATCTGGGCTGCGCTCCGTCTGATGCGGCGGGGCCGGTCGATGCACTCAGCTTCGGCTTCGTCAAGAACGGCGGGATGGGCGCAGAGGCGATCATTATCTTCGATCCCGACAGGGCCGAACTGATCCGCTGGCGGCGCAAGCGCGCGGGCCATTTGCAGAGCAAGGGACGTTTTCTGGCGGCGCAGATCCTCGCGATGCTGGAGGATGATTTGTGGCTCACCAATGCGCGTGCGGCGAATGATGCAGCGGGATTGATTGCGCAAGGGGTAGGCGAGCGACTGGTGCATCCGGCGCAGATCAACGAGCTGTTCGTGCGCATGAGCGCTGCCGAACGCGCCGCGCTGCGCGAGCAGGGCTTTTCCTTCTACGATTGGGACGAGACCTGCATTCGCCTTGTCACCAGCTGGGCCACCGATCCCGCACACGCCGCAGCTCTGGGCAAGGCCATCGCCGCTTTATGAGCACCAATTTATGACTCCTGGCCAGGCCAGTATGCTCAGCTGGCGGGTGATGCTTCCATTCCTGCTGACCGGCTCCATCTGGGGCAGCACATGGTATGTCATTACCGGGCAAATCGATGGTGTGCCCGCTGCGTGGTCGGTTTTCTACCGCTTTGCTCTGGCGACACCTGCACTGTTCCTCGTCGCCTTTTTGATGAAGCGGCGGCTGGCGCTGACCCGGGCGGAACAATTGCTGGCAGCCTGTGTCGGCCTGTTCCAGTTCAGCGGTAATTTCCTGTTCGTATATCACGCCGAGCTTTATGTTACCTCGGGCATCGTCGCGATAATGTTTGCTCTGCTGATGGTCCCCAATGCGATTTTTGCACGGATTTTCCTCGGCGAGAAAGTGCAGGGCGGCTTTTTGCTCGGCAGCGCGGTGGCGATTGTCGGCGTGTCCTTCCTGCTGCTGCACGAATGGCAGGCAAATCCCGATGCGGGCGTGATCGGCGGCAATGTCGGGCTTGGCATTGCGCTGGCGCTGCTCGGCATTCTCGCGGCATCCTTTGCCAATGTGGTGCAAGCCAACCCGACCGGGCGCGGCGTGCCGATGGTGAGCCTGCTGGCGTGGGCGATGTTGTATGGAACGTTGTTCGACCTCGTCTTTGCCTTGTTTACTGCTGGTCCGCCGCCCTTCCCGGCCCGCGCCCAATATTGGGGCGGAATCGTCTATCTGGCGCTGATCGGTTCGGTGGTGACGTTCCCGCTGCATTACAATTTGGTGCGCGAAATCGGGGCCGGACGCACAGCGTACAATTCCATCGTCACGATTTCGGTGGCGATGCTGCTATCGACCCTGCTGGAGGGGTATCAATGGGTTGGGCTCACCGCGCTCGGGATGGTGCTAGCGGTTGTGGGGATGGTTCTGGCGCTGAAGGCGCGGCGGCAGAAAGGCATCCAGGTCCAGCAATCCGCGAGCCTGCGGCGCGAGCCGGATTAGGGCAGGCCGCGCAGCCCTTCGCGATAAGTCGGGAAAGCAGGCTGCCAGCCGAGTATGCGCCTGGCCTTGCCGTTCGCAACCCGGCGGTTCTCGGCATAAAAGCCGCGCGCCATCTCTGACAGGCCTGCTTCCTCCATTGTCTGCAAGGGTGGTGGCTCGACGCCGAGCAGGCGGCACGCTTCCTCGATCACCGCGTTCTGGCTGCACGGCAGATCATCGCCGAGATTGTAGGCCCCTGCCGGAGCATCGCCCGCCAGCGCAGCCAGAACGCCGCTGGCGATATCCTCGACATGCACCCGGCTGAAGACCTGCCCCGGCAGATCGATCCTATGCGCCGTCCCGCCCCGCACCCGGTCGAGCGGACTGCGCCCCGGACCGTAAATTCCGGGCAGCCGAAACACATGTGCCCCGCGCGCCAGCCATGCCGCATCGCATTGTGCCCGCGCGGTGCGGCGTCCGCTGCCGGTGGGAGAGCCTTCATCGACCCAGGCTCCTCCCGTGTCGCCATAGACCCCGGTGGACGACAGATAGCCGAGCCGCTTTGCGGTCAAGCCGTCACCATAGGCATCGAGCACCGGATCGGTGCCGCTTTGCCGACCGGGCGGCACAGATGACAGCACGTAATCCGCCAACCCGATATGGCGCGCGATTTCGCTTGAATCGCCGAAATCGACGTTACAATCGCTACCCGTCGCTGAAACGCTCCAGCCCAGCGCCTCCGCCAGCGCAGCAATCCGTTTCGCCGTGTAACCCAGCCCGAAAATGAACAGATGTGGCATTTCTTCGTTCTAGCGACTCGACAGAGGGAAGATAAGGACCCAAATCGCTGCCATGGATATCGCTCGCACCCCCTCGACGCCCGAAGGCAATCCCGAAATGGCAGACGCGGCACACCAGCCGCTTGAACCGGCCACTATCCGGCGGGAGGATTATCGACCTTTCGCATGGCTGGTGCCCGAAGTCGCGCTCGATTTCGATCTCGGGTTGGAGGCAACACGCATCACCGCAAAGCTGACCGTCGCGCGCAATGCCCGGGCAAACACATCGCCGACCATCCGCCTCGATGGTGACGGGCTGGAGCCGCTGTCGGTCAAGGTCGATGGCGAAGTGGTCACAAGCTGGTCAATGGACGGCAATGATCTGGTGGTCAGCCTGCCCGGCGATGCGCACTGCATCGAAATCACCACGCAGATCGATCCGTCCGCCAACACCGCGCTGATGGGGCTGTTTGCATCCAACGCAATGCTTTGCACCCAATGCGAGGCAGAGGGCTTTCGCCGGATCACCTTCTTCCCCGACCGGCCCGATGTGCTGTCCACCTATCGCGTGCGGATGAGCGGGCCGAAGGCGCAATTCCCGGTGCTGTTGTCGAATGGCAATCTCGAAGCGCAAGGCGAGGGCGAGGACGGCTCACATTGGGCCGAGTGGCACGATCCGTGGCCCAAGCCGAGCTATCTGTTCGCATTGGTCGCGGGCGATCTCATTGCCAATTCGGACAGTTTTACCACCATGTCGGGCCGCGAAGTCGCGCTCAATATCTATGTGCGTGAAGGCGACGAGGGCCGCACCGGACACGCGATGGAATCGCTCAAGAAAGCGATGCGCTGGGACGAGCAGGTGTTCGGGCGCGAATATGATCTCGACCTGTTCAACATCGTCGCTGTCGGCGATTTCAACATGGGCGCGATGGAGAACAAGGGCCTCAACGTGTTCAACACCAGATATGTGCTGGCCGATGAGGATACCGCGACAGATGGCGATTTCGACGGGGTCGAAGGCGTTATTGCGCATGAGTATTTCCACAATTGGTCGGGCAATCGCGTCACTTGCCGCGACTGGTTCCAGCTCAGCCTGAAGGAAGGCTTCACTGTGCTGCGCGACCAATTGTTCAGCCAGGACATGGGTAGCGCGCCGGTCAAAAGGATCGAGGATGTGCGGGTGCTGCGCGGGGCGCAATTCCCCGAAGACAGCGGCCCGCTGGCGCATCCGATCCGGCCCGACAGCTATCGCGAGATCAGCAATTTCTACACCGCGACGATCTATAACAAGGGTGCCGAAGTCATCCGCATGATGCGCACGCTTGCAGAATGGGGCGCGGGCGAAGAGGCGTTTCGCAAAGGCACCGACCTCTATTTCGAGCGCCACGATGGCGAAGCCGCGACCTGCGAGGATTTCGTCAAGGCAATCGAAGATGGCGCGGGTCTGGATCTGGAGCAATTCCGGCTGTGGTACGCCCAGGCGGGCACGCCTAACGTCGAAGCTGCGGTCAGGCATAGCGGCGACACGACTTTGCTGACGCTCAAGCAGTCCGTTCCGCCGACACCCGGCCAACCCGACAAGCTGCCCATGCCGATCCCGCTGAAGCTGGCCCTGTTTGATCGCGAAACCGGCGAGAAGCGCTGCGAGGAGCTGGTGGTGCTGGATAGCGAACAGAAGGGCGTCAACTTCGATGGCTTCAGCGCGCCGCCCATTCTCTCGATCAATCGCGGTTTTTCGGCCCCGGTCGTGATCGAGCGCGCGATTACCGAAGACGATCTCGTTTTCCTCGCTGCGCATGATGACGACCCGTTCGCACGCTATGAAGCCTTGCAGGACCTTGTTGTCGGCCACCTCAAGAAGGCGGTCAGCGGTGCACTCAATGATGCGGCGCGCGATGCAGCGCGCCAGGCGATCACAGAAGCTGTTGCTGCGGTCTTGGCCGATGATACGCTCGACGATCTGATGCGCGGCGAATTGCTGGTGCTGCCGAGCGAGACCTATCTCGCCGAGACCATGCTGATTGCCGATCCGGGCCGCATCCATGCCGAGCGTCAGGCGCTGCGTGCGGCGATCGGCGGCGTATTGGAGAGCGAATTCGTCGCCCTGCACACCCGTGCTTCGCAAGTGCCCTACAGCCTGTCCGCCGACGCACGCGGTGCGCGCAAGGTGAAAACGCAGGCGCTCATCTATCTCGCTGCGGGCAATCCCGCGCTCGCCGCAACCATGGCCGCCGCGCAATATGACGGGGCCGACAATATGACCGACCGGCAGGGCGCATTGATGGTGCTGTGCGGTCTCAAAGGTATCGAGCGGACCAACAGGCTGATCGACTTCTACAACCGTTATCAGGGCAACGCGCTGGTAGTGGACAAATGGTTCGCGCTGCAAGCCAGCTCGCTGCACCCCTCCGCGCTCGCTCATGTGAAGGCGCTCGCCGATCATTCCGATTTCACCATGAAGAACCCGAACCGGGTGCGCTCGCTCTATATGGCGATGGCCTATAATCCGCATGCCTTCCACGCCGAGGATGGTGAAGGCTATCGCATGATCGCCGATATCATCCTCGCGCTCGACCCGATCAATCCGCAGACCGCCGCGCGCTTTGTGCCGCAGCTGGGCCGTTGGCGGCGGATCGAACCGGGCCGTTCAGCCATGATGCGCGAGCAGCTCGAACGCATTGCTGCGGCGTCCGGCCTATCGCGCGATACGCATGAACAGGTGAGCCGCAGTCTTGACTGATACCGAGTCGAGAGTTGGGCGCGAGATCATCCGCGCCGATGTGCTGGGTGAAGTGCCGCACGGCTTCTTCACCGGCGTGGGGCACGAAGGCCCGCCCGATCCGGAGACGATACTCGGTGGCAGCCGACTTGTCCTGGTGAACCAGGTGCATTCGCCCGATGCGCTGAGCGTGACCAGGCCTTTCCCGCCAGATTCGCTGCCCGACGCCGATGCGCTGGCCACGGCAACGCCGGGACTGGCGCTGGGCATCAGGACTGCTGATTGCGCGCCTGTGCTGCTGGCAGACAAGGCGGCGGGCGTTGTCGGTGCGGCGCATGCCGGGTGGCGCGGCGCGCATTTTGGCGTGTTGGAAGCAGTGGTGCGGCGGATGGAGGAGCTGGGTGCGCAGCGCGGCAATATCCACGCCGCCATCGGTCCGACAATTGCGCCGGCGAACTATGAGGTGGGCTGGGATTTCTGCGAGCAGTTCGAAGATCGCCACCGGCGCTTCTTCACTCGCGGCAAACCGGGCAAATGGCATTTCGACCTGCCTGCCTACGCCAAATGGCGGCTCGAATCGCTCAAGCTGGCGGGTGTGCAGATGATCGGTCGGGACACCTATGCCGACGAACGGCGTTTCCATTCCTACCGTCGCGCGACCCACCGTGGCGAGCCGGGTGATCGGCGCCAATATTCGCTGATTGCCAATATTCGCTGATTGCATGGCCAGGGTGAGTGCTTGATGCCGCGTTCGCGGTCCGGCAAACCGATATCAGTCAAAAGGCGGGTTGGCAGGGCCGAATTGCTCGTCTATCAGCCGCGCCAGGCCTCCGCCCGGTGCTTTGTCGGTGCGCGCGGCTCATTGTAAGGTTTCATAGCGGACCGGAAGCTCCGAATTTCGGATGGCAAAGCGGTTCGGTTTGCAAGGCAAGGGTATGTCTGAAGACAACGGCACTCCTCCGGAAGATCACAACGAAGATGGCGTTCGTCGCCGCGACTTTATCGAGATTGCTGCCGTCTCGGCCGCTGGTGTCGGTGGACTGGTTATGGTCTACCCGCTGGTCAGCCAGATGGCACCCTCGGCAGATGTGCTGGCCGAAAGCACGACCGAACTTGACATCAGCTCGCTGGAAATCGGGCAGTCGGTCAGGGCGGTCTATCGTAAACAGCCGGTGTTCATCCGCCAGTTGACCCAGGCGGAAATCGACGAGGCGAATGCGGTCCCCGCCGATTCGCTGCGCGATCCTGAAACTCTTGCCGAACGCACGCAGGAAGGGCATGAAAGTCTGCTCGTCGTGATCGGCATCTGCACGCATCTCGGCTGCGTTCCTCTGGGTGGGGCGGAAGGTGAAGAAAAGGGCGAATTCAACGGATATTTCTGCCCCTGCCATGGGTCGCATTACGATACCGCAGCACGCATTCGCAAAGGTCCGGCACCGACCAATCTCGTGGTTCCGGAGCACACTATCACCGACTCGATCCTCGTGATCGGCCAAGGCTAAGAAGAGACTTTGATATGAGCTTTCCCTGGGCGAAGGAATATCAGCCGACAAACGGCCTCACGAAATTTCTCGATGAGCAGCTTCCCCTGCCGCGCCTCATCTACAATGCCATTGGCGCGGGCTATCCGGTGCCGCGCAACCTTTCCTACTTCTGGAATTTCGGCGTGCTGGCGGGTTTCTTTCTCGTGTTGCAGATCGTCACCGGCATTGTGTTGGCGATGCATTATGCGTCCGATTCGGGAATCGCTTTCGCCTCGGTCGAGCACATCATGCGAAACGTCAACTGGGGCTGGCTGATGCGTTATGTGCACGCCAATGGCGCCAGCTTTTTCTTCATGGTGATCTACATCCATATCTTCCGCGGCTTCTTCTACGCGTCCTACAAGCCGCCGCGCGAGATGATCTGGCTGCTGGGCGTGGTGATTTTCCTGCTGATGATGGCCACCGCCTTCATGGGCTATGTCCTGCCGTGGGGTCAGATGAGCTTCTGGGGCGCGAAGGTTATTACCGGTCTGTTCGGCGCAATCCCGCTGGTGGGTGAGCCGCTGCAAATCTGGCTGCTCGGCGGATATACGCCCGACAATGCCGCATTGAACCGCTTCTTCAGC
>Ga0070726_10004701_pt1 | contig 10726 bp, 9 predicted proteins | sample tdAd471_FD_67275 | JGI IMG/M metagenome (GOLD analysis project Ga0070726, IMG submission 67275) | Marine sediment microbial communities from the Atlantic coast under amendment with organic carbon and nitrate - tdAd47.1 | ecosystem: Environmental > Aquatic > Marine > Coastal > Sediment | place...
TTACCGGCGAACCATAGGCGACTCCAACCCTGATCGTCGCCCTCACAACTCGATCAATCAGGGTCCAGTTGACAACCATAGTTTCCAGTAATTGACTATTTGGTATTAACAGATGCACTCCATCGACCCGGCGAATACGCGTAGATCGCGTATTGATCCTTTCCACAACACCTTTGACGCCGCCGATTTCAAGAAAGTCGCCGATACGAATCGGCCTCTCCCACATCAGTATCCAGCCACTGATAAAATTATTCAAAATATTCTGAGCGCCAAATCCAATACCTATTGCAAGAGCACCTGAAACGAAGGCGAAGGCGGTCAGTGGCACATTAAGGATACTCAGGCCCAAAAGTACCACCAACACCATCATGACAATCAGAAAAACACGTTCGACGAGCAGCACTAGATCGCTGTCAAATTTCTTCTCAGCAAGCTTTTTTACCAGTGCCCGATTAATCCGTGTGGTGATGAAGTAACCTAAAAGCAGAATAAGGGGAACGAGTAAAATCTCACCCACGGTGGTTTCCAGCTCAAAACCGCTGAGTGGTTGATAGCTTAGTATGCTGACTAGTTCTTCCATAACTCGTAACCAAACAATGCCAATTGACTAATAAAGACGATTGGGCTCAATAGACTCTACTGACTGTTTGCGTCGCCTAAAACCTGTATCACTACAGCCACTTTTTCCATTTAAGCACACTGAAAGCAATGATCACGACAAAAACCATGGCGCCCAAGACAGCGAAATACCCGTAACGCCATTGCAATTCGGGGATAAACTCGAAATTCATTCCGTATATTCCTACCATTAGTGTTAATGGCAGAAAAATTACAGTGAAAACGGTCAAGACCTTCATTATCTGGTTCAGTCGATGAGCCGCCAGAGAAAGGTATCCATTCATCAAATCGGCGACTAGCTCCTGGTAAAGATCGGACAGTGTTTTAAGGCGATCAAACTGCTCATAAACATCATGAACGCGATGCAGGTAATTTATATTTGCCTGTACCAGTGGCACTTGCTCAAACTCGGCCAGGACATTGCTATGATAGGTTAAGGTGCGACGCATCTTTTTAAGATTACTATTATATTCGACCAGTTCCTCAAGCAGTTTGTCACTACGGGTTGTGAAAATCTCATCCTCAATTTCTTCCAGGCGCTTTTCAAGGTCAAGCAGAATAGGTGCATAGCGATCAACTACAGCCCGCAAAACCTTACAGGCGATAAATATCGGACCTTCTTTCAAAGACAGCGCACCTTGTTCGCACTGCTCCCAGATTCTGTGGATACTCAGGGATTCTTTAAAACGATATGTAACCAGGAAATTTGCGCCAGCAAAGAATGCTAGCTGTATGGTTTTGTAATTGATATCTGTGGTGTGAATATCAAGACCGCGGGCTAATAAAAAAACATCGTCTCCGAACTCTTCCAACTTGGGTGGGTGACGCTGGCGAAATGCATCGGAAATCGCAAGGTCACTGAAACCAAAATTCCGCTGCAGCAGCTCATGGACGTCATCCCCCGGATCTGCAAAAATATCCAGCCATAGCCACGAATCACCATGACGGTCCCAGGATATCAGCAGCTCCTCTCCACCAAAATTTACGTCTTCGCTGCTTGGATCATAAATAGCGCCGCGTATCACTATATGCGCCTAATCGTGAAGCTTAGACCTTCTGACTTATTCAACGACCGTATCCCACCGCACTGGAGCATGTGCAATCAGCTTATTCAGTTATGCATCTATTGTGGTTATCGTGACGCTTCCGAGGCGTCCAGACGCTCCTCTACCCTGGCGCCGCGCAAAATATTAACCATGCCGTAGTTGCCTTCATGACAAGCATACTCGTAGAGTTGTCCTGCCACCCTGGTCATAGGAACCAGGGCAGTGAAAGTATCAGAAAAAGTAGCTGGGTCATCCACCGTAAATTCATAGTTCACTGTAATGGGACCTGAGCGGGTAAAGCGCTCAGTCAGCACTTTCTCTTTTGATGTCCCGGCAGAACCAAAGCTGGTCGAAAGGCCATTAAAGTTTTGCGTAACCACCACCAGGGTGTCCCCATCCCAGTAACCTCGAGAATCACCAGTCCAGGATGTAATTCTGTCACTGAGTTCAGGAAAATCCCGGGGTGAATCATAAAGCGGCACTACTCGCGCGTCATGAATCATTTCTGTCATGATCACAACGTGATCTCGGTGCTGGAAAATCTGAACATTGTTGTTATACAGACTGGGTGTGAACGGCGGTCCAGCGTTGAACCCCACCAGACAGCGTTCAGACAATCCTCTGTCCTCAGGACCGTCAGTCCCTATGCCGCCCGCAGCTATACGCACCGGGCGCGACTCTCCGGTCGTATCGCCACCGTACACACCTTGACTGGCAATAGCGCCAGCTATCAGCTGCGGCAAGCGTCCATCGGGTGGATCAATGATATGAGAAGTTAAAACCGTATCTCCTATGCCGGCACTCTCAACCCAGAAATCGTTGTATGACTCGTCGACACCGGGAATGGGCAACGCAGAATCACCGGCTTCATCGGCAGCAGCCTGTCTGGCACGCAGTTCCTCGAGCTCGTCATTTGAGAGATACTGGCGCTCGCCAAACTGCGCTGGTCGTTCCATGGGGCGGTCGGAAGAAAAGTTCCAAACCCCCTGTAGATCCGGTTGCCCCCACTCTGTGCGCGGTGCCAGAAAACTCTCTGCCGCCAGACTGTTACCGGCAATAACTATTAACGTTGCCGTCAATACACAACGGAAAGTCAGTGAAGTTCTCTTTTTCATCGTCATCCCCAACTGTAAAAAACCATATATAGCCAATGTTACAGGGCCAACGGCTGTGATTACAATGCTGCTGCTTTTTATTTCACCGCGGTTACCCAGGAACACGGCTCCCAGCGGACACAATTGCCCAGCCAACTCTAGTACCCATCTATTCGCTATCCTGCTTATTCTCTGCGGCAAACCGTGAATGCGTCCATGTAGGCTCGAGGCTCGCTCTCTGCGGGTGACGGTGGCAGTGCCAACTACCTGATCCATGTCAGATAATTCAGTGGGGCCGCAGTGCTATTGAGTAAGGATACTTATGGCTTTGCGATAGCCAGCCTGGAGCATTCGACGGCAAATTTCAGCAACCAATCAGGCCCACCAGACACGCGGAAAAGAAATACTGACTCCAATTTATTCCAAAAGCCGGACTGAACGTGGTCACGAGACCGATGCAGCAACACGCTGAAAAATACTGGTTACTGGCTGAACCGTAAAGGCAGAGTAATACCCTCTAGGGGCAATCCTGAGGCGAAGATCCGTAAACTGGCGCGCCCCTGTTGCACGGCCGATCTCACTTCCGGCTCCGTGTATAATTCACCGCTTGCGTCTTCCCACCCCGGACCCATCAACGTGTGGACAATGACCGGATTATCCACAGCCCCTGATTCTGTTCTAATCGCCAGGTTTACCGCGTAGACCTGATCCAGTAAAGAACTGGCATTAGTAAGGCGATAGCTAAGTAAACTGGTGGACTGGTCATAACTTATTTCCGCAGTCAGTTCTATCCCTGCCTGATTCAGCTGGGCGCTGGCTATGACAACGGGCGGGGGCATACCTTCTACCAACGCGGGAGTAGTAGGCGGCAGCTGTCGCCAGGGGAGAGCCTGCTCTATCTGATAAGCGATCGAAACCAGGGTCACATCGGTTAAAAATCCACCCAATAACTCCATCCCTACCGGTAGCCCGAGCGCAGAAAACCCGGCTGGAATTGACATAGCCGGTAAACCAGAGTTAGCACTGATACTGCAGTTGTTGCCTGGCTGGGATTCACCGGTAAACACTGGCTGCTCACCAATTGGCGGGTAAATCATTGCATCGAGGTCAAGGCTATCCATTGTGGCCTCAATAGCATCGCGCAGCACCTGCCGATTGGCGTAGGCCGTCTGATATGCCTCTTGCTCAAACTCATTGCTAGCGCTGCGGCTGAGCGCCGCCGTTACCGCCTGGTGGTGCAGTGCTGCATTCACAATTTCTGCCAACTCATCAATTTCACCGGCACCGAACACATTCAGGTAGTCATTTAAATCTTCCCTGAATTCATAACCGATCAGTCCTGAATTCGAAAGCATATCAGGCAACTCGGGTATATCCACATCCACAAATTCCACTCCTAATTGCTGCATTTGCTCCATTCGATCCTCGATAATTTCTCGCACCTCATTGTTGGCGCGCTCAAAATAGGCACTCAGCTTTCCGATACGAAGTCCATCCAGAGTGGCCGCGCCCAGGCCAGCCTCGAAACTTTCAATTTGCCGATTCTGTACAATTGCAGTAGCCCCATCATTGGGATCAAACCCCGATATGACATCAAGAACTATGGCCAGATCATGCACTCCGCGGGCAAGTGGCCCTGCAACATCCTGGGTATGAGAAAGGGGCATGATTCCAAAAATACTGCCTAAACCCTTGCTGGGCCTTAAACCAGCCAGGTTATTAAATGCCGAGGGAATCCGAATCGAACCACAGGTGTCTGATCCCATGCCCACTGCCGCAAAATTTGCAGCAATTGCTGCGGCTGTACCGCCACTGGAACCTCCGGGAACACGGCGCGGATCATAGGGATTCCGGGTCTGTCCGACCATAGAGCTGACACTGGTGATGCCATAGGCGAACTCATGCAAATTAGTCTTACCCAGAATTATTGCCCCGGCTTCGATCAGCAAATTGACCTGGGTGGCATTGGCGGTGGGACGAAAATCAGCCAGCGCAACCGAGCCTCCGGTTGTCGGCAGGTCAGTAGTATTATAGTTATCCTTGATCAGTACCGGAATTCCATGAAGCATGCCCCTGGATCCTTGTTCGGCCCGCTCCCGATCAAGCTCAGCCGCAATTTCCAGGGCTCGTGGGTTTAACCTGATAATACTGTTTAACACCGGGCCCTGACGGTCAAAGGCTGAAATTCTTGCCAGATACTGGTTTACCAGCCCTACTGAGCTCACGCGCCCATCTTCAAGAGCCGCCTGCATGTCGACAATGGTTGCCTCCAATACGGAAAATTGCTGCTGAGACTGCGCCCTGGAGCTCATCTGTAAAACAAAAAGCGATAGCAGGATTAAACTGAAATTTCGTAATCGCATAGCGGCTTCCCATTCGAGTAACTGTCAGCTCAGAGTATATTGCTCAGAAAGCCAAGCTGCACCATTCTTTTTAATGCAGATTTGCCCATAGACAATAACGCAGTTGCATTCAAGCAAATCGAGCTAAGGAGTGGGAACTACTGAAAACCGGGAACGCCTTTAGAACAACGCAGTGGGGCCGGGTAAAGCTTGTTATGAACTTGAGTCTTTTTTCGCCATGATCTGAACCTGGCGTTGAACTATATGCTGGATCAAACGCTCTTCGTCCTGCGGTACTAGATCGAAATCAATACTAGCCACATACGGGTTGAGTTCCCCGGGTTTCTTCTCGGCCACGTTGACTACGGTCCCCTTGGACTGCAAGCGCATATTGGACGGTTTCAGAACCAGCATCAAGTCAAGCCGGTCTCCGATGTCAAGCTTTACTTCAGAATCAAATGCGACACCAGAAGCACTGAGGCTGACTTCAATTTGTTCAAAATGATGATCATATTGCTCTTGCTCTGCTACCTTGTTAGCCACTTTATTACCGGTAAGCAGATCAATCTTTCGATTCAGCAGCCCGAGTGCCTCCGAAAGTTCCGGGTTACTGGACCAGATGCGATTGACAATCGAGTTAATCTCGGCATCCAGTGAGGCCAATCGCTGCTCCATCTCAACCACTGATGTTGAAAGGCTCAGATCTGGTTTTACCGGTCGTGCCTGTTTAAACGACAAGCCGATGGTATCTGCGATTCGAAAGTAGCGTCGTTTTTCCGGCATTGGCAATCCTTAGTTTACTGCTTCCAGCTCAGCTTCATCGATATCAAGTGTATCCAGCAGATCGTCATCGACCCCTTGCAACTGCCTTAGTTCTTCAGAGGTTTCTTCGTCAAGACTTTGATGGATTACAATTTCAACCCGGCGATTTCGAGAACGCCCTTCGGCAGTATCATTGGGTTCGAATGGTCTTGTGTCGGCATAGCCGACAATCATCATGCGGTCGTCACTTATAGTCGCGTCACGTAGCAATTCGTGCGCAACAGACAATGCACGTTGAGCCGAAAGGTGCCAGTTTGACGGAAACTCCGGCGTGGATATTGGCCGATCATCAGTGTGGCCTTCAACCGCAAGGCGGCCTGTTACCTCTCCTAGAATGCTACGCAGTTCAGCCATGACCGGTACGAAATCGGCGTTCAGCGATGCCGAACCCGACCCGAATGATCCACGCTCCCGGATGCGAATCGTAATGGAGCGAAAACCGGATTCAATATCAATCAGGTCATCCTGAATTTCATCCTCAAGCACCTCTTCCAGCTTGTTGACGTCGTCTTCAGTCTGCTCCCGCAGTGCCTCCAGTTTCTCGATCAGCAGCTGTCTTGCTGCCTCGGCTTCAACTTCTTCACTAACCGGAGAATCCTGGTCATCGCCACGATCGGCCTGCCCCGCCTGCAGAGACATCCTGGTAGTTTCCACAGTTTGCTGCTGTACCACATTTTCAGGTGTTGGCTGGGGACGCCCGGAACTGAACTCCTGAGCAATAATCGAAGTTCCCATGGGAATATCCTGCGCCGGTACTTGATTTTGCACGCCAAACGCATCTGCCATAGCCCCGGCCACCTGCTTGTACTTTTGCACGTCCATTTCTGAAAATGACAACAACAGTACAAAGAAGCACATCAGCAATGACATGAGATCTGCAAAGGTTGCCATCCATGGCGGCAACCCTGGTTTGACATCTTCAGCATCCATAGTCAATTACTCACGCCGCTTGATCGGCGGGTTCTTCCTTACCCTTGCCTTTGTCCATATTGCGGTTCTTCGGCCTGACATAGAGCTTGAGCAGAGATTCAATAACACGTGGATTCTGTCCTTCCTGAATGGCAACGACGCCATCAAGACAAATAGTGTTGAGCTTTTCTTCTTCGACTCGACGTAGTGCCAGCTTGTCCGCCAGAGGCAGGAACACCATGTTGGCCAGCACTGCACCGTAGAGTGTCGTCAACAATGCCACAGCCATTGCTGGACCGATGGACTTGGGGTCATCCATGGCCGAGAGCATCTGTACCAGACCGATCAATGTTCCAATCATACCCATGGCAGGGGCCACATCACCACTGGCCGAAAATACCTGGGCACCGAGTTTATGACGCTCGCTGATTTCCTGCTTATCTCTGAACAAAAGGCGTTTGGTATCCTCAGGCGAAGTGCCATCGATAAGCAGGTTTACGCCGTTAACCAAATATGGATTTTTTATTTCAATGTTTTCAAGTGCCAGGATTCCTTCTTTACGGGCAACTCCAGACATCTCGACAATCTCAGGAATCAGGTCTTCGGGTTTTTGCAACTTGCTTCTAAAACAGTTGAGTGCAACTTTGAATGCGCCTAAATATTGGCCAAGATTGAACTTAACCAACACAACCATTGCTGTGCCGCCGATAACGATAAACAGTGACGGGATGTTGAGAAATACTCCCATAGAACCGCCAAGAAAAATTGCCGCCACGACGACGCCAAAAGCGCCGAGTAATCCAAGTAGTGTCGCTAGGTCCATGCTCTATCCCAATCTCGTCTATTCAGAATTTCAGATCCAAAAAGTGCCCTGGCAACGTGACTGACTTCACACAGATTGGCCACAACTGTGGGTTGTAATTCCTGTCAAGCCGTATTGCCTTGCTCTATCAGTAACTGTCACGAATCAACTTTGTAAGCCAGTTTCATATTCCACTGTTATACAAAGAGAAAATACGACCCTTTGAGCCATGTTTTTAAGCATCGGTGTGGTCAAGTTAGACCCAGGTCATACTTTTATCAGGCATTGCTCAAAAACCGCCTTCAATTTGTCGTTTATCGCTAGTAGAAAAACACTCAGCTCATTCCGGCCAGCCACTGAAATTCTGGTTTTCGGGAATTGGGACATGTGCAACGAAAGTGATATGGAGAACTGACATTGAACAAAATGGTAATTATCGCGACAGCTGCAGTGCTGACGCTCGGAGGCGGTGGGGCAGGAGCCTATTTTCTAGTACTCAAGGACGACCCTGAAACAGAGTCAGAACTCACAGATGCTAACGAAGTTGAGATGCCTGAACCAGAGGAGCTTGGCCCACCACTGTTCCACACTATTCCACCATTGATCGTCAGCTCAAACTACCTTGGCAGCCTGCGCTATCTGCAGATTAAAATGTCCATTATGACGCGTGATGAAGAGGTACTTGAAAACCTTGAAGCCAGCACTCCCCTGATTCAGGACTCACTGATAATGTTACTGGACTCTTACGAATTTGGCGTACTTGAAAATCCTGAGGGGAAGGAAGACCTGCGCCAGAAAGCAGAGCATACCGTCAGGGAACTAACCGGCAACGAAGGGATAGAATCGGTTCTATTCACTGGTTTCGTTATTCAGTAACTGATGCATTCTGCTTGCCGTGCTCCCGCAAGTGGGACTTTACATCGACGATAATTTTCAGTGTGATTAACAACCACAATGCCAGTAGCGGTGTGTCAAATGCCATGATCAGAAATCCACCGAAAATAATTGTCACGTGCATTATTATAATGCGTTTATAAGGCTCGCTCATTTGCTGCTTGATGGAACGGGACAGGTATTCCCCTTTGGCAAGAAAATTATTCTGGTAAGATACTCCATGGCTTACAAGCAACGCCAACAATGCTGGCCATAGAGAAATAAAATCCCCCAGCACTTCACCAACACTCGGGTCTGCCGCACCCATGCCACTCAGAAAAAGGGCATAGATAAACAATAAGTGGCCCGCCATGAAGCCACCGTAGTGGCCGAGGAAAAACGGGCCAAGAAACAGCACAGACCAACGCCCGATAATCCACATTTTCAGTAGATTGTAAAATCCAATAATCGCGCTTTCGGCCCAGAAAAGAAGCATGATTTCGCTAATCTGCCAGTTCCACAATATCACGCCGAACAATGGCACCAGATTAGCGACTATAAGTGCCATGGTGGAAATTGACGTCAGACCTACAGGGTCGACGCTGGCGCCACCTATGCTGTTAGATGGTGGTAAAGTTGTTTGAGCTGACGCTTTCAGATCGTGATTCATTTTCAATGGCTGCACGACAGCATCCCTTGTCATTGTTATCTGTTCGATAGCGTTGATAACTTGTTGACCCCGTTGCGCTTCTACTGTCGAACCAAAGCGAATAGTCTCACCCCCGTAATCGAAAGCCAGATGAGAACCACGCCAGGAATGCCCATCTGATTGCGATGCGGCCTCCCAGCGCAACTCTTTTATTCCTTGAGATTTGTAAGCAACACCGACTCCCAGCCCCAATACCTCTACACGAATCCATGCCAGCCCGGGCTGAAGATACAATGTTTCCCTGCCTGCCACTAATGCCAGAAATACAGCAAGTAGAATAAATACACCGACCGACCAGCCCAGGAGCCAGAAAGCACTGAACAGCAAGCTGACCAGGTTGAACAGACTATCGCTGCCACTGCCTGGCAATGACGACCCGACAATGAACAAAGGAATGCTGAATGCGGCGAGAAACGCGGCACTGACTGCAATCAACTGCGGCGAGCGCTTAAATGGCAAGCTCAATGACTTCTCGCCTGGTTTAACCCGTGCAACTTGAAAACCGAAAGAAAAATCCGGTGTCAAGGGCCCCAGTGCCCGTAACCGAGAGGACTTCTGTAATAATTTGTTGTGGACTTTTCCGCTCATCAGATTTCAGCTACATTCGAACTTTCAACCCGGAATAATAAGTACTAATCGTCGATTATTGAATTTAATCCAGCTTCTTGAGTTGCGTAATTCTAACGTCAAGCGATTATATATAATGGTGGTAAATCACATATTGCGCTTTCGCCAGCGCAGTGCTCAGATTTGCAAGCAGCCTCGGCCCGCCTGCCAGCAGCAAATCGATTACCCCCCGTTTTGTGTCACGAGGAAATTGTTGTTGTATAGTGTGGTGATAAATTGATTGATAGTGGAGCGCCGGCGAACATGAATAAATTCCGCAGCTCTTTCCCAAGTCCTGGAGGTATCCGACAGCCCGCCGTCTTGGCTAAAATACTTCCCCTGGATGCGATTTCGATTCTGCCGGCAAACGGGCTGGGAACAACATATTGTACTTGGATTGCAAGCGCTGGGCCGCCTGATACTTAGTAGTTCGACAAGGCTCATATCTGACGAAGCCTTTTCTTCATTACCGAAAACGGGAGACTGCATTTGGAAGGTATTGTTTATTTGAACGAGGAATTCTTACCAGCTGGCGAAGCTCGGGTTTCAGCCTTTGATCGCGGCTTTCTTTTCGGAGACGGAGTTTATGAAGTCATTCCAGTTGTAGAGAGTACTCTAATTGATGAAGATTATTTTTTCGAGCGTCTGCAACGTAGCACTTCCGAATTGTCCCTGGGTTGGCCATGTACGCCCGAGCAGTTACTGGAAATTATTCACGAATTAGTAGTCCGCAACCGCATAAGTGAGGGCTATGTCTATTTGCAATTTACCCGCGGCGCTGCACCCCGGGATTTTGCATTTCCCCTCTCCACTCCTGTGACCCTGTTCGGGTTTGCCAGTCAACGTAATATTCTGACTAATCCGTTGGGAGAGTCCGGAGTAGACGTAGTCACCGTGGAAGATCT
>Ga0070726_10004703_pt1 | contig 10722 bp, 11 predicted proteins | sample tdAd471_FD_67275 | JGI IMG/M metagenome (GOLD analysis project Ga0070726, IMG submission 67275) | Marine sediment microbial communities from the Atlantic coast under amendment with organic carbon and nitrate - tdAd47.1 | ecosystem: Environmental > Aquatic > Marine > Coastal > Sediment | place...
GACGCATCAGCAAGCTGATTGTTGGCCGTACCGCTCTTTTCGTGGGCAGCTGCACGGGCTGACTCGTGAGCGATGGACCTCAGCCTCCCTACAGTTCCCGCAAGGAGATGACATGACGACCTTTGCTGTCACGTACGACTATCTGTGCCCGTTCGCACGTATCGCCAACGAAACATTGGTTGAATCGATGCAAGATGGTGAAACGTACGATGTGACGTTCAGACCGTTTTCTCTCGCCCAGAACCACCTCGAAGATGGCGATGTCGCCGTGTGGCACAGCGAGCCTGCGGAACGTGGACGGGGTGTTCTCGCTCTTCTCTGGTCAATTGCCGTCAGAGATTCCTTTCCAGACAGCTTCCTCGCTTTCCACAAGGCCGTATTCAACGCCAAACACGACGATCTGGCAGATATCGGAGACGAGTCTGTCCTCGCCGCCGTGGCGTCGAGCGTCGGTCTCGATGCCAAACAGATCGCCGAGATCGTCTCACACGGCATTCCAGCGAAGGTGCTGGAGGCTGAACACACCGATCTCGTCGAATCCCACGCCGTTTTCGGTGTTCCTACGTTCATAGCGGGTGAAGAGGCAGTCTTTGTGAGGCTGATGGACCGGCACCGACCGGATGAACTAGCCCGTGTCCTTGAAATGTTGACGTGGAGTTCCTTGAACGAGTTCAAGCGAACCACTGTCCCACGGTGAATCGCTGGTGATCCCGGCGTGACTGACCGAGTTCCCCACGACGCCAAGACGGCTACGCAGGCTGAGATGCGGGACCTCATTGCATCGACTCCTACTGACGATGCATCGTGGTTTGCGTATGGCAATTCCGTATTGACACCTCAAGGGTTGACCGATCTCCTCACCCCGCACATCTCGGTCGATCGCAGGGCTTCCATCGACCGAGTCCTCGACAGCCGCACTGAGAATGTGTGCATCGTCCTCGAGGGCCTCGTCGACTACGGCAACGTCTCTGCCGTGATGCGGTCGGCTGAAGGGTTCGGGATTCAACGGGTGCATGCCGTGGATACCGCGGACAATTACAAGCGGTCAAAGAGGACGACGCAAGGTGCCGACAAGTGGATTGACCGATATCGGTGGGAGTCGACCCCGGAGTGCTACCAGCATCTGCGTGAGGATGGTTATCGCATCGTTGCTGCCGACGTCGGAGAATCCGCAGAGTCTGTGTGGGATGTAGATCTGACGAACCGGTGCGCGGTCGTTCTCGGAAACGAGCTCGAAGGTCTCACCAACGATGCCCGCTCGATGGCTGACGAAATTGTGACCGTCCCAATGAGCGGGTTCACCGAGAGTTTCAACATCTCCGTTGCTGCGTCAATTGTCCTGTATGAGGTGATGAGTCAGCGACGAACGGCGTTCGGATCCTCTGGTGACCTGAGCGAAGAAGCGAGAGCTCGGATCAGAGCGGTTTGGTATGCGAAGTCGGTGCCGAATGCGCGAGCGATTGTCGAGCACAAGACGGCGGGGTCTACCCGCTGAACGGCACCCTGTTGACGGCGGGCGTAAGCCCTTCGCTGATAGTCCAGTACGAGTACCCGGCATCGATTGCGATCGACTCGCCTTGGACCTCCTCGGGGCTCTGACCCTCACATGGCGGCGCGGACAATGCGTCGGCTACCGATTGGCCTTCGACCCTGTGCCACATCCACACCGTCCGGTAGCCGCGCAGCGCGATGACAGACCCGTCCTCGCTGATGTCGGCACCAGAGACCTCGTCACCGAGAGCAAGGGTGGCAACGAGGGTGAGAACGGTGCGATCCGAATCGATGTTGATGGGGCCGCGGAACACGAATGCGACGTCTTTGTCCTTCGTCACGATGTAGAGCGCAGGGTCAATGGGATCGACAAACATTGCCTCGGCGTTGTGGTTGCCCTCTGGGTACTCGAAGGCGATGGGGTGCGACGTCGGGAATCTCCCGTCGAGAGTGGTTGGATCGAGATCTTCAACCCGGTGAATGGCGATAATCCCGCCGCGAATATCAAAGTTGTCGCCGATGTCACCGAAGTAGAGGTAGTTGCCTTGCCCAGCCCCGTCGGGGCCGGCCGCCATGTCTTCCCAATCGAACGCAAATCCGCCAGGGACGTCAAAGACGCCGAGGTCGGTGCCGTCCGATCGAAACGCATATGCTCGCGGCCCGTCCCGAGAGTCGTTGTGGGACCACAGCACATCCTCCGTAGTGCGACTGACTGCCATGCCCGACGCCTCGATGAGGTCAGTGTTTACGATTGTGCCCGTTGGTGCCCAGGTGTCGTAGAGGTCGCAGACCGTTGAACCGATAGGAAGCGTCAGCCCCGGCGCGCGGGTCGTGGTTGGAGTGGCATCGGCAGACGTCGTCGTGACGTCGCCGCCAGAGGTCACCGGCGGTTGTGTGCCAGGGCTAGCCGAGATGCCAGGAGCATCGTCGGAGGCTCGAACGACAACGACGACCGTCAGCGTGACCAGAGCGATGAGAATCAGTGCGACTGTTGAGCGACGCATGGCGCGAGGGTATCGACCGGAGCGTCTAGCTCGCCAACTCCCGCAGCGCGACGGCTTGGGCGACAATCGCGCTCCGAAGGTCGGCCAGTTCGAGGCTCTCGTTTGGACCGTGGTAGCGACTCATCGGGTCGGCGGCACCGACGAGCAGAATCGACGCATTCGGGTAGCGCTCCGAGAACGCCGCCACGAATGGAATCGAACCACCAACACCTACCTCGAGCGGTGCTGTGCCGTAGCCCTCAGCCATGCCGAGTCGATAGGCGTCGTACGCCTTCCCCGATGTATCGAGTTCGAATGCATCGCCCTTGGACCCCAGCTCGACCGTGACCGCAGATCCCCACGGAGCGCTCTCTTGAAGGTGTGAAACGAGAGCCTCCATGGCATCGTCGACGTTCTGACCAGGCGGAATGCGCATGCTGACCTTTGCGCTCGCTTCTGGCACAAGCTGATTGATTGCCTTCGCTATTGGAACCGTGTCGATCGCGAGTACCGAGATCGAAGCCTGACGCCAGGTGCGTGAAGTGAGAGATCCCTTGCCGATCTGTTCGAGACCGGCAACGGGGAGCATCTGTTCGTTGGCTTCCTCAATGGTGAAGTCCAACGGATCAGCGTCGTCTGAACGTAGACCTTCGACGGCGACCGACCCGTCGTCGTTGTGCAAGCGAGCAAGTGTGCGTACGAGGGCTGTGTTGGCGTCTGGATAGATGCCGCCGAACGAACCGGAGTGAACACCGTTCTCCAACGTCCTGACCGTCACTGTGCAGTCGACAAGTCCCCGCAGAGACGTTGCGAGGGCGGGTGTCCCAACCCGCCAGTTGCCCGCATCGGCGATCACGATGGCGTCGGAGCTCAGGAGCTCAGCGTATGCATCGAGGAAGTCGACGAGATGCTCGGATCCAATCTCCTCTTCACCTTCGATGAAGACCTTGACGTTCACAGGTAGATCCTCGGAAAGGACACGCAATGTCGAAAGATGGATAGCGATGCCGCATTTGTCGTCTGCGGTTCCTCTGCCGTACAGCCGACCGTCTCGCTCGACGGGCTCGAAAGGTCTCGTCTCCCAGATGTCGTCCGGCCCCGGTGGCTGAACGTCGTGGTGGGCATAGAGCAACACGGTCGGGGCGCCTTCAGGGCCTGACTTCTCTGCATACACAGCGGGATGCGCCCCGTCGAGTTCGAGCAATCTGGCATCGTCATAGCCAGCTTCGGTCAGAAGGCTCTTGACGAAGTTGGCTGACCGCCGTACTTCGTCAGGATTGAAGTCGGCAGCGCTGATCGACGGGATCCTGACCATCGCTTCGAGTTCGGATACGGTTCTCGTGAAGTCGGCGGCTACTGCTGCCTTGATGTCATCGTGCATTCGCCGAGCGTACAGGTGCTCCGTCAGCCATGTTCAGCGATGAAGGCCTTGATCCGTTCCCACGCATCAGCTGAGGCTTCGGCGAACTCCTCCTGTTTTCGGTCGAAGAATGAATGAGGCGCTCCCTCGTACACCACAACCTCGCCCTCAACCTCGGCAGCAGCCATCGCATCGGCGAATGCGTCGTCGAACTCGACAGGTATGCCAGGGTCGTCGCCCCCTTGGAGTGCGAGCACGGGACAGGAGAAGTCGTCAATTCGGCTCATCACTGAAGGGGCATTCTGAGGGAACCCTGGGCGCTCGGGATGGCCGTAGAACCCCACGACCCCGTTGAGTTCGAGGTCGGAAGCCGCCATGTGCCACGAGTTGGAGCCTCCGAAGCAGAACCCGACGATGAACACTGGGCGGTCGGGCTTGTCTCGCCGGAGATGCGCAAGGCCGGCTCGAACATCGTCGGTTACTCCTTCGATGGTCGTCGCCATGACTTCCGGCATGTAGTCCCAATCGTTGGTGCGCTTGGCAACGCCGGCCGTTCGGCCGAAGTAGTCGATCGCAAGAGAGTCAAAGCCATGCTCGGCAAACCGGAGGGCGAGTTCCTCGTAGAACCGGAACAGTCCACGGACATCAGGGAGAACGAGGACTGCGATGTCGCCTCCTGCGATCGCCTCGAATGCAGCGAACTCGGTGCCGTCGTCACTCGTCAGGACGAGGTCGCTGTGGTCAACCGAGCCTCCATGGATGTGAGGAATCGGCGGTGTTGAATCAAGATCGAAGCACATGGGTTCTTTCTGGGTGGCGTGCTATTGCAAAATAGCGAGCGGGGAGCCGAGGTGCTCGGTCGGTCTCGGTTGCCGTCAGGACGAGAGGCTGTATGCCGAGGATTCTGACGCACCCGTCGCCGTCGTGAGATGGTCAGGCGCTGGCAGTGTCAGCACGATATGGGAGTCTCCGAAGGCGTGAACGAATGCGATTGATCCGTCCATCGAGGTGGCAAGGTTTCGGGCTGCCTGCATGGCCTCGAACGTACCGTCGTCGGATGTGCAATCCGATGCTTGCTCGTAGCCTTCAGCCAGCGCACGAAGGGCTGCGTCTGACAGGATCGCTCCCTTGCCCGACACCGTGGCGGTTGCCGACCCCCCTCGTTGCGCCGTTTGAAGAGTGAGCTGCGCACCCCCAGTCTGGGTCGATAGGGTGACGAGGGTGCGCAGAACTTGCCGAACTTTGGCTGGATCGCCCCAGGCCCTTGCGGGGGCGAGCTCGAAATCGGTTGCGGACGTCCTTGTGTCGTGGGTGGCGACGGAGAAGAACTCCTCATCGAGTGCGACGACCGTTGCGATGTTGGGGGTATTCGTTGGCCCACCGGTGGCCTGATCCCCGAGGCCAACCAGGATGTGGTCTATCTCTCTGGCGTTGCTCTGGATTGACGTGAGACCGGCTTGCTGCTCGGGGGTTGTTTGGTCCGATGTGGTGATCAGAACGTCGGCCTCCCTAACCAAAGCAGCGACTGGTTCCCTGAGAAGAAACCCGACCTGCGTTCGGAGATCGGATTCACGCATGACGACCTGGCGATAATCGTCGGTGAGGTCACTGATATGGGCCGAGAGGCGATGTGTCTTCCGCAACAGGTAGATGCCGAACCCTCCGCCGACGAGCAACGTCGCGAGGGCAAGAAGGAGTGCTGTCTTTGCACCCCAGTCACTCGCTGTAATCATTGCACCGAGGATGAACAGAAGGCCGGCAGCAATCGCTGCTGCGGCATACACCGTTTGGATACGTTCCCGTGTCATGCATCTGGTATCGGCAGGGTCGATGGTCGAGACGAGAATGGTTGCTGAAGGGGAGAACGGACTAGTCACTCACCCCAATCATGTCGCGACGCTTGGGTACGATGCGGATATGGACGAATCGATACTTGTAGCTGTTGACGTGCCGATCGTCGGTGATGAACGACGTAAGAACTGGGCGAAGATCATCACGAGCGTCGACGAGACGCTCGCGACCGGTTGGGCGTTCGAAGGCGAATTCATAGCGACGGGCGGAATCCAGGACGTTCCCATTGGATCAATCATTCTTTCCTATGGTGAACGGGGATCTCGGGCGAACCCGCAGATCGAGGCATCCATCACACGGGTCAACCCCGACGCCACCCTCACTCCCATCGTTTCTGCGAAGGGGCGAGCATGGGCGAGAACACTTCGAGACCAAGTTGTCGAGCTTCTCGCAGAACAAGAGAACGCCCCGATCGTGGCGAAGCCATGGGACCACGCCCTTCTGCAGTTCAGCGATGACGCCATCCGCGAGGAGTACCTTCGGAGAAAGCTGTGAGCGAACCGGTGCCAATGTGGCGGGGACCGTTCGACAACGCTGAAGTGAACGCTCTCCACGCAGAAGCCTTCCATCACGATCCCTTTGAGGACGATTGGGTCGCTTTGACTCAGGCTCACAGCATGGGATGGGTGACCGCCCGCCACGACGGAAGGCTTGTCGGGTTCGCCAACGTCATTTGGGACGGTCTGGTCCATGCCTGGTTGCAGGACGTCAGTGTTGCTGAATCTGAGCGGAGGACCGGTGTCGGCTTGGCCCTCGTGGTTGTCGCAAGGGACCAGGCCAAGCATGCTGGGTGTGAGTGGCTTCATGTCGACTTCGACGAGGATTTGGCTCCGTTCTACCTTGGCGCTGCAGGCTTCACCCGGACGGCCGCAGGCCTTATCAACCTGTCAGAGTCCGATTAGATACAGCGCTCGGCACTCAGTCGCCAAACCTTCTGCCGTCTCTTGCCCTCGCCAGAACATCGTGTCGCGTGGACATGGGCGCTCAGGCTCTCTATAACAAAGTGTTGATGGAGGCTCCAACTGCTGAGGATTACTCAACGTTCGTCCGTGTGGGCGGTGCGCGTCTACGACGCGCCTTCATAGCGGCATACGGCCCTGAGGTTGGAGCGGAAGCAACGAGCGACGCACTCGAGTACGGATGGGAACATTGGGACCGCATCTCAACGATGGACAACCCGACTGGATACCTGTACCGGGTCGGCCAGTCAAAGGCACGCCGCTACCGGCGGAAGCCTACGCGGCTGCCGGAAGTGGAGGCCGTCGCTGCACCGTGGGTGGAACCGGGGCTCCCGGCAGCGCTTGCCTCACTTTCGGATCGGCAGCGGCAGGCCATCATCCTGTGCCACGGCTTCGCTTGGACGCTCGTCGAGGCGGGCGAGGTGCTCGGAGTCGGGGCATCCACGGTCCAACGCCACATCGATCGAGGCATGTCGAAGCTCCGAGCAGGATTGGGGGTGGAGGATGAAGGATCTTGAGTCGCAGATTGCTGCGTATGCCAAACAACTCGATATGGAGGCCCCTCCCTTGGGTGACCTCACACCAGAGACGGACGGTCATAGGTCTGCCGATGTTGTCGACCTTGAGGACCGGAGAGCGACTCCCGCCTGGCTACTGGTCGGTGCCGCCGCAGCAGCGGTCGCACTGGTTTTTGGCTCAGTCGCCGTTTTCGGTTCGCTTCGTGGCGACGATGACGAACAGGTCGCTGCGACGACAACGACCGATCCGCTGACCTCGACGACGCTCGGCGAGCTCCCGACACCTGTTGAGCGGGACACGCCGGTCACACTTGTCTCACCTATCCCGGTCATCGGAAAGTCGGTCTACGACGCCGATGACAAAGTGAAGTACTTCACGATTGGCGACATCGCGATCGACGGAGGTTCCTTCCACACACTCCTCGGCGTCGAGGGGCACGGTGGTCTGTACCACGCAGTCTCGGTCGACGGCTCCGAATGGTCCGTGACCGAGCCACCAACCGAGGTCCTCGGCCTCGACACGGCGATGGACCTGAGAGCCACGACGCTCATCCCCATGCCGGATGGCACATGGCGCGGCTACTTCGACATCGGTCAAGACCTCGGAGGATTTGGAGATCATCGCTACAAGTGGTGGGTGCACCTGGGTACGGCTCCGGACATCGAAGGACCGTGGACGATCGATCCACAGCCGGTGATCAACGAGGGAAGCGGCGACGACTGGGACGCTGGCTGGATTCGCGATGCGTCGGTGATTAAGACGGCTGAAGGTTGGGTCATGTACTACCTCGGATCGCAGCTCGTCTCGACCGAGTTCAACGGCCAGGAGAACACCCGCCAAGTCGGCAGGGCGACGAGCACCGACGGTGTGACGTGGACGAAGCAACCCGCCCCCGTGTTCGCAGGAGATCGGGCGATTCCCTTCGAGGACGGCGACGTGTCTCGGGTGGAGGTGAAGGCGAGCGACTCCGGTTTGATCATGACGTATGCCGGTCGAACTGGGGGGACTCGGGGTATTGCCTATTCAGCCGACGGGCAAGACTGGGTTCGCGACGACCGCAACCCGGTATTGACCACACTTGAGGTTCCGAGGGCAAGCATCTTTGACACAGCATTGATCGATGATGGTGGTCTTTGGCGTTGGTACGCCGCCGGAGGCGGGTTCACGGGGATTGCCGTCTACGAGTTGAGACTGGACCTGTAGTTCGACGGTCGCTCCCGGCCAGTATGGGGTTCGTTGCCTGTAGCGTTCCGGGACCTCGTTCGTCCGCTCACTAGGGGTGACCCATGGCGACGTTTGCCACAACCGCATTTCTCACACTCTTCGTGATCGTTGACCCCGTTGGGTTGACGTCACTATTCCTCGGGGTCACGAACGGATACACAAAGGCGCATCGACGTTCAACGGCGCTTCGGGCGACCCTGATCGCTGCAGCGATCCTCGTGACGTTCCTGTTTGTTGGCGGGCCGCTTCTCGAGTACCTCGGTGTGTCAATCGACGCACTTCGGATTGCGGGAGGTCTTCTCCTCTTCAAGCTTGCGTTCGATATGGTGCTTGGCCGACGCGAGAGAGCAACCGACTCGGAGGAGCAGGAGGCGCACCACCGCGACGATGTGGCGGTGTTCCCACTGGCTATTCCATTGATTGCCGGACCTGGCGCATTCGCCACAATCCTGGTCCTGGCGACGGAGGCTGACCAACGGCCAGAGTTTGTCGCTGTCCTGATCGGGGCGCTCCTCGTGGTGTTGACCCTCGTCTACGTTGGATTCAGGCTTGCCATTCCCATCCAGCGGCTCCTCGGCAACACGGGTACGGCCGTTGTGACACGGGTTCTCGGAATCATCCTCGCTGCACTTGCTGTGCAGCTGGTGATCGATTCGGTCCTTGCGATCAGCCGGATGTAGACGGCAGCGCACCCGAGCCTGGGCCGGCGTCCGAGTGTCAGCGTGGCGGTTGACCGTCGGTTTGGCTCGAAGCGATGATGCTGAACGAAGCTCCAAACGGATCGAGCACCGTCGCTGATCGCACCCCACCTTGGTCTGTTGGAGGCTGAAGCAGGGTCGCTCCGAGCTCCACCGCCAGTGCCGCCGTTGCATCACAGTCAGCTACGAGGAATGACGTGACCCAGTGTGCAGGGACTTCGTCTGGCATGAACGCTGACATGTCCATGAGCCCGCCGTTCGAACGTCCTTCATTCGAGAACACGGTGTACGCGACACCGCCAAAGTCGCTCGTCTCTGCCCCCCAGCCGAATACCTCTGAGTAAAAGGACTTCGCTGCGTCGACATCGCGACACATGAGCTCGTTCCACGTCATTGCTCCCGGCACGTTGAACACTTCCCCACCGTCGTGGTACCCGGACTGCCAGATTCCGACAGCGGCACCGACCGGGTCGATCATGAAGAACATCCGTCCGGCGTCAAGCACATCCATGACCTCCATCAACGGTGTCGCCCCTAGCTCGACGGCCTTCGCATACGTCGCGTCGGCATCGTCAACGATGATGTATGACGACCACGCGGGAGGTTGTCCAGCGGCCGCCTGCTCCGGACTGAGCGGACCCATGCCAGCAATCGCTTTGCCATCGAGGGAGAACATTCGGTATGGCATCGACTCACCGCCATCGCCCTCGTCGGTATCCCATCCAAACAGCGATCCGTAGAACGCCTGACCTGCGTCCATGTCCGGGACCGCGACATCGGTCCACCCGATTGTTCCATGCGCCAAACCCATGCTGTCCTCCTCCTCTTGGAACTCAATCTGTCTGCTTCCAACATTACGCACAGCGCGTGACGATTTCTGCCGGTCACTCTGGGAGGAATATACGACCGTCAGGTATCGGTCAGTGTTGGCAAACAATTGCTGCGCTCGTAGTACGGTTCCTGTGTATGTCGATGCTCCGCCGCACCGTCCTGATTCTCTCCGCGCTCGTAATCGCTGCGGTCGGCTTTGCTATTCCCGCATCTGCCTCCGACGCTGAGGGATGTGTCACGGCAGCCGGCGAAGCCAATGCGGTGCGAGCCTTCCTGACGCCCACATCGGCGATTCAGGAAGACGTGGCCTTCAATCACGAAGATCCTGACGCCGAGGACAACCCTCTTGCTCTGATCCGATTCCCTGATGAGACCGCGCTCTGGATATCTGCACGGGTTGCGTCGCCTGACTCAATCACCGGTGGGTCATATGCCACTGCTGCTGCACAGAGTCAGTTCGTGTTCTCGGGCCCAGAGCGAACGGATAGACCTGTATCGGATTCCATTGTTCGGATCTACTGCGGGTTGCTCGACCGCGAGCCGTCGAGCTTTGAACTCGAGTATTGGGCCGGTCGGTATTGGAACGGTCTTCCTCTTGTCACGATTGCTGAGGCCTTCACCCACTCGCGCGAGTTTGTCTCCAGATTCGGCGATGTTTCGGATTCGGCGATGGTTTCGCTGCTCTACACCGAGGTCCTCGGCCGTCAACCTGGTGCCGGCGCTGTTGAGGCGATCGCAACCAAGATCGAGTCGGGAGAGATCCACCGTGGTCACGCCGTAGTCCAGGTGACAGAGTCGGGTGAATA
>Ga0070726_10004705_pt1 | contig 10720 bp, 3 predicted proteins | sample tdAd471_FD_67275 | JGI IMG/M metagenome (GOLD analysis project Ga0070726, IMG submission 67275) | Marine sediment microbial communities from the Atlantic coast under amendment with organic carbon and nitrate - tdAd47.1 | ecosystem: Environmental > Aquatic > Marine > Coastal > Sediment | place...
TGGCTTTGGCGAACCGGGGCACGTGCTCTACATGAGCCAGTTTCCGCCGGAAGCTCTGCAGCCGGCCATTGCTGCGTTCGCCAATCGCGTGACGGAAATCGGCGACGAGTATCCGTGGACGAATGACGTGATCTTCGTGTTCGGGGAGTCGAATCGGCCTGAGCATCGCGAACTGGTTCGCAGTCAGTTTCAGAACTTCAGCGTGCGCGGAGCCGTGCTTGTTGTTCTCGCCGGCAATCCTCAGACAGTGGATCGACCGCTGTTTGTGCAGGGGCTTGAAGCGTCGCAGCCCGAGGTGCTCGGCGCGTGTTTCGATGCGCTGGCCAAACTGCCCTCATCGGTCGACGCTGGCGAGAACGTCGCTCTCGTGCGTTGCCTGCGGCGGCTGGGGGCGGACAAGAACGAGGCCGCTCTGCGCGACCACGTCGTTGAGTTGCTCCGTCGCAATTCGCAGCGCGAGTTCGGATTCGCGATGCTCGTTGACGGCAGGCTTCCCGACGGAGCGCAGGAAGCGGACCAACGCGCCGCCATTGACCACTGGACCGACTGGGCCGCAACGACGTTCCCCGGTCATGCCTCACAATTGAGTGGCACCGGCGGAGCTGGATTGGCCGCGCTGCGTGAGACTCTCGTCGCGGTCGACTGGCAGTCCGGCGATGCGACCCGCGGCAAGGCGTTTTTCGAAAAGCGGTCCTGTGCTCAGTGCCACGGCGGACGGCAGGCGCTCGGTCCGGACCTGTCTGGAGTTGCCGGGCGTTTTTCACGCGACGATCTCTTCACGGCGATCGCCGATCCCAACCGCGACGTCCCGAATCGCTACCAGACGACCATGATTGAGACGCAGAATGGCAAGGTCTTTTCCGGCCTGATCATTTACGAATCCGTCGACGGGCTGATCCTGAGGAACTCGACGAACCAGACATTCCGCATCGCCACGCGCGACATCGAATTCCGCCGCCAGCTCCCGCAGTCCCTGATGCCGACCGGATTGCTGAAGGACGCAACGCCCGAGAATCTGGCCGATCTGTATGCGTACCTCAGGAGCCTTTCGGATTAGGATCGCGTCCAAAACGACTTCTCTTTTTAGAGTGGCGCCTCGCTCCGCGAGGCCTGCCCAGCCACCAGGCCGACCTCGCGGAGCGAGGCGCCACTTTGGGGAACTTGTTTCGGACGCGTTCCTTAGCGTCGTTCCAGATGCTTCCGTGTCGCGGAACCGTGGTGAGGCTGCGGTTGTGATTTCGCAACCTGAAGATTCGCATTGCTCAGAGACTTTCAGGAAATCCCACTGAGGTGTCTTGCGGCGTGTCCAAAGCCTGTCGTGTTTTGGGATTCACCCAGAGAACGACATCGTTCTCAACTGGAGGGCGGATCGTCCGCATGCTGATGTCTCACTTGCCCGTCGAACGTCGATCGCAACATTCGATAGAAATGGTGGCAGGCAACAGATCCCGTCCGGCAATCAACACTTCAGGGACTTCGAGCGTCCAATGGTCAATCTCGACGGAATCCTTGACCAGTTCGACTGTCTCTGGCGCGGCAGCGACAGTGCGCCGGAACTCGGGCCGTTTCTTGAAGGTTCCGGAGTCTCCTGCAATGAACAGCGACCGCTTCTTCTGGAACTGATCGCGATCGATATGGAGTATCGGTGGCGACGGGCGAGCATTTCCCGCGACGGAGACGCTGTTGAAAGCGAAAGTTCCCCGGCTGATGAGCAGGCTGCCCCGCAGGCGATTGGTCAGCGACCGCTTGTCGAAGACTATGCACGGTGCTGGCCGGAAGTTCTGCACAATGGCCTGATCCCGATCGGGCTGATCGCCGAGGAGTTCCGGATTCGCCACCGCTGGGGTGACAGTCCCGCCATTGATTCGTACTCGCGGAGGTTCGGGGAGAACGCCGAAGTTGCGGCGGCTCTGGAAGCTGTGCGTCACGAGCTGAAACGTGATCAGGACGGAATCGAAACGTGTCACTGGGGGCCGAATACCGGGGAAGTCACTGAGAGTTCAACGCCTGTCGCAGAGAACACAACTGTCTGTGGAACGACGCACCTGTCGCGCTATCGAATTCTGAAACGCCTGGGCAAAGGCGGAATGGGAGAAGTCTTTCTGGCCCAGGACACTCAGCTGGAGCGTCGGGTCGCGCTCAAAATTCCGCACGCGGTCGACAGTGGACGGGTTCGGGAACGCTTTGTGAACGAAGCCAGAGCGGCAGCCGTCCTGCAGCACTCGGGAATCTGCCCGGTGTTTGATACCGGTGAGATGAACGGACAGCCGTTTCTCACGATGGCGTACATTGACGGGCCGACGTTCGGTGAGTTCCTGAAGGATCAACGTGACGTCTCCGTCGCGGAAATTGTCACACTGTTCGTCAGCGTTGCGCGAGCCATGCAGGCCGCTCATGATGCCGGGATTGTGCATCGCGATCTCAAGCCATCAAACGTCATGCTGAATGCCAGCGGACATCCGATCGTCATGGATTTCGGTCTCGCCGCTCGTGAACGTGTTCCCGAAGACGAGCGGATTACGCGGACGGACGATACGTTCGGCTCACCGGCCTACATGTCTCCCGAGCAGGTTGAGGGCAGAGCCAGCGGCGTTGGTCCGTCGTCAGATATCTACAGTCTGGGAGTCATGCTGTTTGAAGCGCTGACAGGGCGGCTGCCGTTTACAGGCTCGGCCAGCTCGATCATGGTCAAGAGTGCCCGCGACGCCCCTCCGGCTCTGTCGGATCTTGGTGTCGACGTCCATCCTGATCTTGAGCAACTCTGTCTGCAGATGCTGGCGAAGGAGCCTGCAGGGCGTCCGATGTCGATGTCCGAAGTGGCGGAACGCCTGAGTGCGATTCTCGATACCCGGTCCGGCAGTCGTCCAGCTAGGCCGGCTCGCCAGAAAACTCGAGGCAGCTCGAAGTGGACCGCTGCCGCATCTCTCGTGGCCGTCGTAATCGTCTGTGTCGCTGCGGCCAGTCACTTCACGAATTCAGACGGCAACAGGTCCCGTGGAATCTCAGACGAGAAAACGCAGGCTTCGAAAGCCGCTCAACTGACCGCCAGTCGCCTCTCCGGTTTCGCTCTCTCATTTGACGGTGTTGACGACTACGTCGCGACTCCGATCGTCTATGACGGATCGCATCCCATCACGATTGAAGCCTGGGTGTCGCCCGCGAACCCGTATGGCAACGGGGCGATTGTCTCCAACGCGACCGACTCAGGCATCTACCTGCATCAGTCATATGACGAGCGGGCAGCCGCGAAGAACTGGCTGGTTCGCATTGGCAACAACGGTCGCTGGATTGCCGAGGTCGCCGCAACAGGCGAGTTCCCACATCGGCGAACACACGTCGCTGTCGTCTGGGATCAATCAACGCTGCAGCTGTATCTGGATGGCGAACGGCAATCGGACGGAGCGGAAACACTCGGTACGATCCCCTTCATCGAGCGTCCGTTTCTCATCGGCACCCGGTACACGAAAGACGCCGACTCCGGTTCTTCCAACTTCTGGTTTCATGGAGAGATCGACGAAGTCCGCATCTCTGACACAGCTCGCTATTCCGGAAGGTTTGCTCCGCAGCCTCGCTTCGAACCGGACGAACACACGCTGGGCCTGTACCACTTCGACGAGACCGCGGGCAGCACGGCTGTTGATTCCAGTGGGCGGGAGAATCATGCAGAGGTCAACGGGGCCTCGCGCGTCGCAGTCGCAACGATGAATCAGCCAGGTGCCTACGCGCGGCTCGCTGAACGATTCTTCGAACAGATTCAGGAGCGCTTGCCGGCTCGCACTGGTCCTGCTCTGAGGTTCGATCAACCGGAAGCTCACGTTGCAGTTCCGTGGATCGACTTTGACTTTACGCAGCCGTTTGCGATGGAAATCTGGCTGACTCCTGATCCGGCGTTTGAGGGCGTTGACTGGAAACGCGTCGCAGCACAGGTGGGGCCGCTGTCGTTGAGCATCCGGAATTATCACGAAACGTACGCATTTCAGGTCTGGTTTGAACGTCGTGGCGTGAACGCCAACTCGCAATGGCCCGGAACGGTCCTCAACGATCGGCGGACCCATCTGGTCGGTCAGTGGAATGGGCAGGAACTGGAGCTGTTTGTGAACGGCTGCCGATCTCCCGGACCGCTTTCGTTTCGGAATCTTCCCAGCCGATCCGTCCATGCGTTCCTGACACAGGCTTTGCAAAGCGCGAGTGCTGATCAGCTGACGCTGGGCCGACGAGGTGTTGGCAAGTCAGTTTTCGGCGGTCTCATTGATCGTTTTCGCCTGTCCCGCGGCGTGCGGTACCCGGAAGAATTCGAGCCCGCTGATTTCGTCGCCGACGAACAGACTGTCTTGCTGTACGACTTTCATGAAGGAGCCGGCGACGTACTGCACGACTCATCCGGAAACGGTTACGACGCGGCGATTCTCGGAGCAACCTGGGTGAGCGCGGCTGGCGACACGGTTCCCTGACAATGGGGCGATCATGCTGTCGCGCCGGGGTCGGGTGGCGCGGTGGCGCTTTCAATTCGCATCCAGCTCGTGCAGACGCTCTTCCAGTTGCTGCCGAAACTGAATCAGAAACCGTCTCACGGTTCGTTCTGACCGTTCGACCATATCGGCAATCTGCGGGATCGTCTGCCCCTGCAGTCGCAGCTCCAGCATGGTGCGTTGCCGGGGAACGAGTTCTCTCATCAGAAACTCGACTTCATCCGACAGGGCAGCGGCTTCTTCGATGGTTGGCTCAACGATGAAGGCCTGATCGCAGGACGAATCGTCGCTCACTGTCAGAGCGCGGTCGCGCTGAAGATCGCGTTTCTGCTGACGGAAGTGCTCTGCTTTCTTGAGCAGCTTGTTCCGCGTGATTGACGCCAGCAGGCTCCACAGTTCGCCGGACCGTTCAATGACATACTGGCCGTCTCGAACGCGGATAAAGAAGGACCGAAACGCCGACTGCACGACGTCGTCGGCATCGACTTTCTGCTGCAGCCTGTCCGACAGTCGGGACCGGGCCAGAGCGACCAGCCGCCGCAGGTAACGGTCAAACACCTCTCGCGCAGCCTGTTCGTCCCCGCACTGCAGTCGGTTGAAAACGAATTGAGTATCGCGCGACGCCATTGATGCGCTTTCAGGCACTGAGCTTCCCGGTCCGGCCCAATTCTCCCGCATGGTTCTGCCCGTCGCCGCTCCTGTCAACGGGCACCAGCCCGGTGCCAATTCCCGCATCCACAGAAACTCATGGTCCACTCTGTCCGCAATCGCCCCGAATTCGGATTCCCCTCCAGAACGCGACTCAATCGTGTCGGGCCAGTTTACCAGCAATCGTATCGTGAGAATTTCCATGAAGCTGCGTGCCTGGCTCGCCTGTTTTCGCGCGAGTGATTCGAGTGCTCCCCGGCGTCTGTCGACGCTTACGAACTGGCTGACGGCCCTGAAGGCTTCCGCTCGCAGAGTTTCTCGAGTCTCCCGCAGACGCGTCGGGAGACTGCGGACGGGAAGTCCCAGCCTGGCAATGTCGACGACGGACAGGCTGGAGCCTCGTGTGCTTCTGACCATCGACTTCGGGGACGCGCCGGATATCGAACCGGGAACCAGCAGCGGGAACTATGAAACTCTCGCGGCCGACAACGGACCCAGTCACACAATTGTGACAGGGCTGTTTCTGGGTGCCTCGGTCGACAGCGATGATGGCACATTGCAGAACACTCAGGCGAACGCGGACGACGTTGATGGTGCGCTGTCTGATGACGAAGACGGCGTGCTCGATCCGCTGGAGCTGTTCGGGCCGGAAGGCTCCGTGCCGACAATTACGCTGCTGGCGACGAACACCACCGGCAGCAATGCGCGTCTGACAGGCTGGATTGACTACGACCAGGACGGCGAATTTACCTCGTTCGACCGGGCGGCGGTCATTGTCCCGGACGGTTCGATCAACGAGCCATTCACGCTGACGTTTCCTGCCATTCTAGGCAGCTCGGCCGGGACAACCTACGTGCGGTTTCGGCTGACCACCGACGACGCCGGGTTACAACCGACAGGCGCTGCCAGCGACGGCGAGGTCGAAGACTACACGTTCACCATCACCGCTCCGAGCACCGGTGTGGTGCAGAGCCAAGTGAAGATCAGCAACGATCTGGGGGGGCTGGCCGCTGGCACGCTGGATGTTGCTGACTCTTTCGGCAGTGCGGTCGCCAGACTGGGGGATCTGGATGGCGACGGAGTCGCGGATATCGCCGTCGGGGCGTTCAACGATGAGAACGACGCGGGCTCGGATGCTCAGGAAGGCGCGGTCTACGTGCTGATGATGAACTCCGACGGGACCGTGAAGAGTCAGGTGAAAATCAGCGACGGTCTCGGCGGCCTGACCGCTGGCTCTCTGGGACCGTCGAACAAATTTGGCGCCGCAGTGGCCGGGCTCGGGGATCTGGATGGCGATGGTGTGCCCGACATGGCTGTCGGAGCGTTCGGCACGAGCGGAAGTATCGACCGTCCCAGTGAAGGTGCCGTCTATGTACTGCTGCTGAACTCCGATGGTACCGTGAAAAGCCAGCAGAGGATCAATGATAGCGCGGGCGGCCTGACGCCTTCGCTCGAACCTTTTGACCTGTTCGGTACCGGGGTGGCAGGACTTGGGGATCTGGACGGCGACGGCGTCCCCGACATGGCAGTCGGAGCACAGGGAGATGAAAATGGTGATTACAGCGAAGGCGCGGTCTATGTGCTGATGATGAACTCGGACGGCACGGTGAAGAGTCAGGTGAAGATCAGCGACGGTCTCGGTGGTCTGGCCGCTGATTCGCTGGACGCTGGAGACAATTTCGGGAGTGCGGTGGCGACGATCGGTGATCTGGATGGCGATGGTGTGGCCGACATCGCGGTTGGGGCGCGCTTTGACCAAACAACCGGTGTCAACGAAGGCGCGGTTTATGTGCTGTTGATGAACTCAAACGGCACGGTGAAGAATCAGGTCAGGATCAGCAACGGCCTGAGCGGGCTGAACGACGGGTCCCTCGGCAACCAGGACCACTTTGGCTCTGCAGTGGCGGGGCCGGGGGATCTGGACGGTGACGGCGTGCCCGACATCGTTGTCGGGGCACCCAATGATGAGAACGATGCAGACTCCGATGGTGCCCAGTTAGATGGCTCCGAAGGTGCGGTGTACGTGCTGCTGCTGAATTCAGACGGGACAGTGAAGAGCCATACGAAGATCAGCGACGACCTGGGCGGCCTGGCCGACGACTCCCTGGACACCGGCGATAACTTTGGCAGCGCTGTGTCGGGACTGGGTGATCTGGACGGAGATGGCGTGCCCGATATCGTCGTCGGAGCGATTGCCGATGAGAACGATGCCATCACTCAATACGGTGGGAGTTTTGTTTCGGGCGGAGGAGCGGTCTACATCCTGAACCTCGCTGCACGACCGCCGGTGGACTTTGGCGACGCGCCGGATGCGGTTGCCGGAACGGGCTCGGGCAACTACGAAACGACCGAGGCCAGCGACGGGCCGCGCCACGACGTCGTCGCCGATCTGTTTCTCGGTGACACGGTTGATGGTTCTGAGGACGGCACGCTGCAGAACGCGCGAGCCAATGCGGACGATGTGAACGCCGCACTGCCGGATGACGAGGACGGGGTGCTCGATCCGCTGGACCTGCTGGGGACGGAAGGTGCTGCGCCCACAATCACGTTGCTGGCGACCAACACCACGGGCAGCGTGGCCACACTCTACGGCTGGATTGACTACAACCAGGACGGCGTGTTCGACAACGTCACCGAGCGAGCTTCAGTTGGTGTGCCGGACAGCACGACGGATGGTCGCTTCACTCTGACGTTCCCGACGATTCCTGCTGGCTCCACAGGAACAACGTACGCTCGATTCCGCCTGAGCACCGACGTGGCGGCGGAAAACTCAACCGGCGCGGCCAGTGATGGCGAGGTTGAGGATTACACATTCGCGATCACCGCTCCCGGCAGCGGATTGCCACAGTCGACAGTCGAGATCAATTTCAGCACACCCAGCGGCCCCAGCCTCGTTGCCGGCAACCGGTTCGGCTATGCGTTGGCGTCACTGGGTGATTTCAACGGCGATGGTATCAACGATCTCGCTGCCGCATCCTACAGCGATGACAATCTGCATCTGCTGTTCATGGATGGCGACGGCAGTGTCAAGCAGACGGTCGAGATCGACCGCCTCACGCCCAACGATCGGTTCGGCGAATCGGTGACGTCGCTCGGCGATCTGAATGGCGACGGCGTGGTCGATCTCGCCGTGGGGGCCATCAGCGATGACGACAGTCGTGGCGCGGTGTATGTGCTGTTTCTGAATGCCGATGGCAGCGTCAAACAGTCAGTGAAGATTGACGCCACCACGCCCAACGGCCCCAGCCTCAGTTTCCAGGACTTCTTCGGGAGTTCGTTGACGTCACTGGGTGATCTGGACGGTGATGGTGTGCCCGATCTCGCCGTCGGAGCCATCCATGATGACACGGGTGGTACTGGCGCTTTTGCGGAACGCGGTGCAGTTCATGTGCTGTTACTGCACGCCGACGGCAGCGTCAGGCAGACGGTGGCGATCAACGCCAGCACACCCAACGGGCCCAACCTTGATGATGGAGACGCGTTCGGTGCCTCAGTGGCGTCGTTGGGAGACCTCGACGGGGACGGCGTGAATGATCTCGCCGTCGGAGCATTTGGTGATGACACCGGCGGTCTTGCCAGGGGTTCTGTGCATGTACTGCTGCTGAACGCGGACGGCAGCGTGAAGCAGACGGTGGAGATCAACTCCAGCACGCCCAACGGTCCCAGTCTCAACGATCGGGACCAGTTCGGGGGCTCGGTAACAGCGCTGGGGGATCTCGATGGCGATGGTGTGAACGATCTCGTCGTCGGAGCTACTGGCGATCGACCCGCAGATTCATTGAATTCGCGTGCTGGTGCGGTGCATGTGTTGCTGCTGAATTCGGACGGGAGTGTCAAGCAGTCGGTGGAGATCGACGGCAACACGCCCAACGGCCCGATCCTCGATCAGGACGACTTCTTCGGAAGTTCAGTGACGTCACTGGGCGATTTGAACGGCGATGGCGTGGCCGATCTGGCCGTCGGAGCTTCCGGCGATGACTCAGGCATTCTGGTCGAGGACGCCAGTCGCGGTGCCGTGCATCTTCTGTTTCTGAGCCCGCCTCAGCCCCAGCCGGCGTCGATCGAATTGCCAGCCGGCGGCAATTACGAAATCCTCCGGGATGGCGACGACCTGGTGTTGCGAGTGGCTGGAGTCCCCGGCTTTCCCGACCTGTTGCGTCAGTCTGCCGATTCGGTATCAGTGCTGGAAATCTCAGGATCAACTGGTGACGACATCGTCACGGTCCTCGACACCGGCGGGGTTGTGACGACTCCAATCGTGTTTGCGGGCGGCGATGGCAATGACCGGTTCGATGCGTCGCTCGCGACCGGGGTTGTCAATCTGACCGGCAATGGCGGGGATGATGTACTGCTCGGAGGCGTGGCGAACGACACGCTCAATGGAGGTTCTGGTAAGGATGAACTCGTTGGTAACGCCGGCGACGATCTCGTCCGGGGGCAAGGCTCGACGGGCGACACGCTCGATGGTGGCGACGGAAACGACACGCTGAACGGCGGCGACGGAAACGATCTCATTCGCGAGTCCTTTACCGGTAACGTGACGTTGACGAACTCAACGATGGCCGGTCGCGGCAACGACACGATCATCAGTGCCGAGAGGACGGAGCTGACCGGCGGAGGGGCGGCTCAGACGATTGACGTGAGCGCGTTCTTCACGGCAGGGCTGACGTCGGTCACGCTCGACGGCGGCAGCGGTAACGACACGCTGATCGGTTCGGACGGGAGTGACGTGCTGGTCGGCAGTGGTGGCAGCGACCGGATTGAGGGCAACGCCGGTAACGATCGGATCATCGGTGGTTCGGGCGCGGACACGCTGATTGGCGGCCCAGGTGATGATCTGCTGAAAGGGCTTGGCGGTTCGGGCGACCGACTCAGTGGAGGTGATGGCAACGACACGTTGAATGGAGGTCGCGGAGTCGACCGTGTGATCGAAACCGGCGACGTCGACTTCACGCTGACAAACACGTCGCTGACGGGACCCGGCACGGACATTGTCCAGGCGATTGAGGTCGCTGAACTTAACGGTGGCGATTCTGACAACGTGATCGACGTCAGTACGTTCTTCGGGTTTCGGGGTTTCACGCTGTTGCGAGGCAATGGCGGGAACGACTCGATCATCGGGTCTGGAATGAGTGATGTGATCAATGGCGGCGACGGAAACGACATACTGCTCGGCAAGGCTGGCGACGACACACTGAATGGTGAAGACGGTAACGATGGCCTGTCGGGATTCACCGGGAGCGACGTGATTGATGGTGGTCGCGGCTTCGATCGCGGGTTTGGCGGCGAGGGCGACGACTCGCTGTTCGGAGGCAACGCAGTCGACACGCTGATCGGCGGAAACGGTGACGACACCATCGCCGGCAACGACGGCACGGACACGCTGGTCGGAGGCACCGGCAACGACGACGCCTCAATCGGCGACGTCTTCAACGATGCCACCGCCGTCATCGACGAATCCTTCCTGCTCGACCCGCTGCCCGGCTGGGCAACGCTGTGAAGTATTTTGCGGCTTGAAAAACAGGGGTTGCGCTCGTCGTGGAATTATGAGAAAGGCCAGATTCCCTTGGGCACTCACTGAAACCACTTCAGTCAGAAAGGAA
>Ga0070726_10004707_pt1 | contig 10718 bp, 10 predicted proteins | sample tdAd471_FD_67275 | JGI IMG/M metagenome (GOLD analysis project Ga0070726, IMG submission 67275) | Marine sediment microbial communities from the Atlantic coast under amendment with organic carbon and nitrate - tdAd47.1 | ecosystem: Environmental > Aquatic > Marine > Coastal > Sediment | place...
GAGATTCTGGGGCAGGAGCGGGCGGTCGAGCAGATCGAGCGGGCTCTTGAGGCGGGGCGGATGCACCACGCCTGGATCTTCCACGGGCCGCGGGGCGTCGGGAAGTTCACCACGGCTTTAGCGTTCGCGGCTCTGGCCCTCGACGAAACCACCGGGCGGGATCTCTCAGGCAACCTGTCGGTTGACCCGGAGAGCCGGGCGCAGACGCTGCTCAATGCCCGCTCGCACCCGGACCTGCACGTCATTACGAAGGAGCTCGCCCGGTTTAGTGAGGACTCGAAGGTCCGCTCGGCAAAGCTGGCGACGATTCCAAAGGACGTCGTCGAGCAGCACCTGCTCAGGCCCTCGGCCCTTGCGGCCAAGATCACGCCCGGCGGCTCGGCGAGCAAGGTCTTCATTGTCGATGAGGCCGAACTGCTGGATCGTTCGGCGACGAACGCGGCGGTGCAAAACGCGATGCTCAAGACGCTTGAGGAGCCCGCGCCGGGGACGCTCATTATTCTGGTGACGTCGTCGGAGGAAAGGCTCTTGCCCACGATCCGCTCGCGTTGTCAGCGGGTGCGGTTCGGGACGCTCTCAAGTGATGCGATGCAGACGTGGCTCGCCCGTCAGGATTACTCACAGGCCGAGAAAGACTGGGCGCGGCGATTTGGCGAGGGTTCGCCTGGGCGTGTGAAAGAAGCGATCGAGACGGGGCTGATCGCCTGGCACGAACGCATCGGCGGCCTGCTCGAACGCCTGCTGGCGGGGCAATACCCGATCGAGTTTGGCCAGTCGATGGCCTCGATGGTGGACGAATGGGCCTCGGCCCGTGTCGCGGGCGATGCGCGGCAGAGCAAGGAAGCGGGCAACAAGGCCGGCGCGGACCGGATGCTGGCGCTCATCGGTGAGATCCTGCGGATTAAGGTCGCACAGGCTGCGGCTGCGGGGGATGCGCACACCATGGAGCAGCACGCGCAGCGGATCGATGCGCTCGAAAGGGCGCGGGGTCGGTTGTTTGCCAACGTGCCGGGGCAGATGGTGTTTGAAGCGCTGGCGGCCGAGCTCGCTCAGCCCTCGATGCTCAGCGGCGTGTAAGCCGGGGCGGGCTTGCTCTCGCTGGCGGGCGCGTAGGCGGCCTTGTTCGACTTGACGGGCGCGGAGCCGACGGCGGGCGCTTCTTCGGTCCTCAGCTTGTCCATCAGCAGTCGCCAGGTCTCGGCCTCGAATTCGAGCAGCCCGATGACCTTGTCGGCCTTGTCGATGTCGCTTTCGAGGCTCGCCGAGACGAGCTCCTGGAAGATGTAGGCGTAGAGCGAGCGGACACTCTCGCAGAGTTCCGGGGCGACGTCGTGGCGCATCGAGGTCATCAGCTCGGTCACGATCGCTCTCGCCTGGCTGAATCCCGAGTAGACCTGCTCGTGGTTCTTGTCGGCCAGACCCTGACGGCCCTGCCTTGCGAACTTGACGGCCCCATCGAGCAGCATCATCCGCAATTCGGCGGGCGAGGCGCTCATGACCTGGGTGCGGAGGTATGCGTTTGCGTTGTCCTGGGGTTTGCTCATGAGCGTCAGATCGGCCGGAAGCGGGGGGGACTTGACCCGAGAATAACGGTCCCTGGTGAAAGAAATCGGCGTCAGCCGAGCTGGGCGAGCTGCGAAAGCGATGACTGCTGGCTCTGGAGCTGCCCGAGGGCCTGCTCCATCGCGAGGAACTGAGCCTCGAGCTGGGCACGCTTGATTTCGAGTCGGCTGGTGAACTCCTCGATTCGGCTTTCCTGGAGCTCGACCTGTGTGGTCATGGATTTCTCGCGCTGGGTCAGGATGCCATCGACCGAGTCGAGGTAGGACCGGGCGAGTTCTTCCATCTTGCCGATGATGCCAAGCGATGAGAACGAGCGTTCGGTGTCGCCGCCGGAGACGGTGATGCCATCGCCGAGGTCGGTTGTGGTATCGGTGGGGGCCAGGTCGAAGGTTTCGAAGAGGGCTTCGACGGATGCGGGGTCGTTCTCGTAGGCCTCGCGGAACTTGGAGGAGTCGAGCTCGATCGTCTTGCCGCCGTCACCGATGGAGATCCCGATCTCGGAGAGTCGGTTGTACTGCCCGGTGACGTTGTCGCCCACAGACTGCAGCGTGACAAAGAGCTGCGAGCGGAGCGAGATCGCCAGTGAATCGCCGAGCAGCGGGCCCTTGGTCTCGGTCTCGTCGTCGTAGCGTGTCTGGTTGTCGATGCGCCCGATGAGCGTGTTGAACGCGCTGACGAAGCCGTTGATCTTGGTTTCGATCGCGGCGACGTCCCGGCTGACGTTGAGAGTGACCGGGTCCTCGCTGGTGGTGTTCAAGTCGATCGAGACACCCGCGATGAGATCGTCGAGCGTGTTGGTCGAGCTTGTGACGAGCAGCGCCGAGGCGGGGTCGTTTGAGCCGAAGAACACGCGGGCGTCGTCGCCCTTGCTGAGTGTCTGCAGCGCCAGGTCGAATCCGTTGGTGTCGAGGATGAACCGCCCCGCGGTGCCCGACTCGCGCGATGTGAGACTCAGACGGTAGGGGGCTGTGCCCGAGCCGTCGTTGACGATGGTGGCCGCAACGCCGACGCCCGCATCGTTGATTTTGGTGATGGCATCGTCGAGCGTGTCGGTGGCCTCGAACTCGATGACGGTCTCGAAGGAGCCGTCGATGAAATTGTCGCCCTCTGTGCCTGACGCTTCGGTCTCGATGCGGAGGCTCTCGGCGACGGAGCCGGTGGTGTCCTCGATTTTAATCGGGATGCTGCCCGCGGTGCCGGTGACTTCTTCTTCGATCAGGATGCCGTCGCCGTTGTCGTTGATGCGTGCGTTGACCGCCAGGCCTGAGGAGTTGATGGCGTTGATGACGTGCCCGATGGTCTTGTCGTTTGCACCGATCGAGATCGCCTGCGAGGTGCCGGTAGCGTCGGTGATGGTAAAGGTGCCCGTGCCTGTGCCAGAGCCGTTGTTGAGTGAGCTCAGCAGCGTGCCGCGCCCGACGTACTGCTTCTGGAGACTTCCCGAGTTGACGGTGCTTGCCGCGACGCCGGCGGGATCGGTCGCGATGCCGAGGCTTGCGGCTGTGTCGTCGGCCAGCGTGCCCTCAACGATGAGGTTGCTGCCGCCGCCGGTGGTATCGGTGAGCTGAATACCCGTGCCGAGGCTGTTGAGTGACGCGGTGACCGCGCCGCCGGTCTGTGTGTTGATGGCGTCGAGGACTTCGCTGAGTGTTTCCAGTGAGTCGAGGCCCGTGATGTTGTGCACCGAGCCCGAGCGGTCGGTGATGTTGATGGAGCCGTCGCCCTCGATGCCCAGCCCGCCGTTGAGCGTTTTGGTGAGGATGGAGTTGAGACCGCCGAAGACGCGCGAGCCGACGATCGATCCGGTGCCCGAGCCGTTGAGCCCGAGATTGCGCGCTGTTTTCTGGACCGCAACGCCGCCTGACTCTTCGCCCCGGTCGAGGACTTCGATCGATGCGGTGCCCGCTGAGTCGGTGATCTGAAGCCCCGTGCCGTCGGCCTTGAGGGAGGCCGAGAGTGTGGTCGTTTCGCCCAGTGTGGTCTGCAGCTGTGTGTTGATGCGATCGATCACGTCGTTGAGCGTGGCGGCTGCCGGCGTTGTCTCGGTGGAGTCTTCGCCAGTGTCGGGGTCGGTGATGGTCTCGGTTTTGACGCCCAGGAAGACTTTGACGTCGGTGGCATCGACGCGGATAGTGAAGTCGAACGCGCCCGTGCCGACGGTGTTGGTGGTTTCGACGCCGTTGCGACCGTTGATGAGCCCGAGCGATGTCGAGCCCGTGGCGTAGTAGACGCGCTCGCCTGTGAGTGTGCCCCCGACCGAGGTGCCGGCGATACCAAGGTCGGTCGCGGTGAAGCTGCCCAGGCCGTCGGATGCGGTGATCTGTCCGCCGCCGCTGGCGGTATCGGTGAGGACGATTTTGTCCTCGACCACGTCGGCCCGCACACCGATGCCCGCGCCGTTGATGGCTTCGAGGACTTCGCTGACCTTGGCGGATTTGCTGAGATTGATCTCGGCAGTCGCGCCGGTCGAGTCGGTGAGATTGAACGTGCCGCGGCGCACGCCCGCGCCGCCGTTGAGATCGGCAAGCCCGATGTCGGAGTCGAGTCTGCCCTTGTCGCTCTCAAATGTGAACGAGGTGGCGCCGAACGGTGAGGAATCGCGATCCGAGAAGCCCTTGCTGAGCTGCTGCTGCGTGGTGACAAGACGATCGACGATGAACTGGTACGAGCCTGGCTGGGCGCTGGTTGATGCGGTCGCGGTCATCACCGCGTCGTCGGAGCTGGTGGCCTTGGAGGTGCTAAAGACCTTGTCGTTGCGGAAAGTTGACGATGCGGTGCGCAGCGCCGAGAGGCGTGTGTTGATATCCAGGTACGCGGCCTGCTGGGTCTGCAACTGCACAAGCCGCTGCTGCGCGAGTGTGCGCGGCCTGGCTTCGATCTGAAGAAGCTGCTCGATCAGGCCGCCGGTGTCGATACCGCTGATCAGCCCTACGCTGCTGGTGATGCCACTCATGGTGAACTCCGCTCTTTACGCCGCTTTGCGTTGGGCCCAGTCCTTCAGGGACGGGGCGATGGCTTTGTCCTGCCGACCGACGCGTGCGCAGGGGTGATCCAGACCTCGGGCGCGCAGCTCGAAGAGGTCAATCGCCCACGTGGCGAGGACGCGATGGAACTTCCGCCGGGCTTCAGCGAGCACGATGTGCTCCTGTCCGGTTTGGATGTGGTTTGCTGTTGACATCGCTTTGACTCACTCCGGCAGGTCCTTCGACCGATCACTGCCTTAGAATCGGCCATGAGGACGGGCCCGCTGCACCCGGATGGGCGAGTCGGCAAGGATTCCTTTCGGACGTGCGTCGTCCGATAACAACAGGACTAGGCTGGGGCCTCCGAATGTCCCCGAACCGGATCGATCTGTGACAGAACCACACCCCATCCAGCGGTTTGCATTTGTGGGCATCATCGCCCTGGGCGCGGTCGTCGGCTTCTCGACCATGCCCGGGCTCTGGATCACGGTCTTCGGGTACGAGGGCTGGGGGCTCAAACCCCAGTTTCTGGTGGCCGGCTTCGAGGCGATGACTCTGGCTGCGGGCGTGGCGGCCATCTTGATGGGTCTCCGCCGGGATCCCGATGGCATCGGGATCGGGCTGCTATGCGTCGCAGGCACCGTGTTTGTGGGGGCGTTTTTGGGGGCCATGATGCTCCAGAGCTCAAGCGATCAGGTGCCCTCACTGAAGCTATTTGTGCTGCTCAGAATGGCTCTCGTGGCCGGGATCGTGGCTCTGACCGGCCTTCTCAAGCTCGGCAACCGGGACGACTGCTGGCGGACGCTGGTCCTCGGCGGGGCTCTCTTGGTGCCCCTGATGACGATCGGGGCCCTGGTCGTCTCGAAGAAAACCGAGAAGCTGACCGAGCCGATCGGGCAGCTCAACGAGGTCGTGCAGATGGTCATCTGGCTGGCCATCGCGGTCGTGGTGGGCATCATGACGATCGCGGGGGGGCACTTCGTGATCCGGGCCTTCGAGAAGACCCGGGACGAGGGCCTGAAATCCGGGGCCCCCAAAGCCGAATAAGTCGGCACCATGCTTCTCAACGATCTCATCGTCGCTGCCGGTCTGGGCCTGTTCATCGGGCTCCTGATCGGGGCCATCCTGCTGCTCTTGCTCCGTAAACGCAAGTCCTCGGACTCGATCGAGGGCGCTCGGGTGACGACCGATGTCATCGCCGAGCGTGTCCGGGCGACGGGCAAGCTTGTGGGGCTCGAGGTGAGCGCCAAGGAAATCGCGACAGCACGCAAGGGTTGGGATTGGCTCCCGCCCCTGCTCATGTCGCCGGCACAATTGGCGATGATCTTCCACTTCGACAAGCAGTACTCGGTCGAGCTTGGTCGCATCAGCCCCAAAGACGTGCAGCACCTCGGCGAGGGGCGTTACCGACTTCAGCTGCCGCCGGTCGACGGGCAGTTGCGTCTGACGGATGTGAAGCCTTACGACATCCAGGACGGCAAGGTGCTGGGCTTGCTCGATGTCATCCAGATGAAAGCGAACGCTCAGGGCCAGCTCATGCGCAAGGCGCAGGAGCAAGCTGCAACGCTCTTTGAAACATCGGACGCGGGTTATCGCGAGGAAGCCAAGCGTTCGATCCGCAAGCACCTCGAGGCGCTCTTTCACCTGATCGGCGCTGATGTTGAGGTCGCGTGGCAGGACGACGAGCGGGTTGCGCCTGAGCCGGAACAGGTGCAGGAAAGCCCGGGTTTCCCGCTCAAACTCGCCGCGGCGATGTAACTATCCGATCGGTTCAGGCCGAGCTTGGGTGCCAGATCGTTTTGAACTCGAGCGTGCGTTCGACAGCGCCCGGTCCGACCAGTGTGCGCCAATCGCTGATGTCCATCGGCTCTTCGATGACGTGCACGCGTTTGAGGTTCTCGGCGGCCCCGAGTTCGAGCGTGCGGCGGGTCTCGCTGCCGACACCGGCTGCGATCAGGCCGGCGATCTCGCGGTGCGATGAAAAGTACGGCGCCAGCTCATCGAGCTCGCCGGTCAGGATATTGACGACGCCCGCGGGCACATCGCTGGTTGCCAGGACTTCGCCAAACTCGGCCGAGGGCTGAGGCTTTGCGCGCGAGGCGAGCGCAATGACGGTGTTGCCCGCAAGGATCGCCGGCGCGATGAGGGCGACGAGTCCGAGCAGCGGGGGCTGGTCGGGCGCGATCATGCCCACGATGCCGACGGGCTCGGAGACAGTGAAGTTGTGATAAGGCCCTGCGACCTGATTGGCTGTGCCCAGAATCTGCGAGTGCTTGTCCGACCAGCCGGCGCACGAGACGAGCAGATCGACCGAGGCGCTGACCTCGTCCTGCCCGGCTTCACCGATCGCGCTTGCCATGGCGTCGCGGCGGCCTTCGAGCATCTCGGCGATGCGGTACAGGATCTGGCCCCGCAGATAAGCGGTCGCCTTTGCCCAGCCAGGCTGGGACTTGCCGGCGATCTCGACGGCCGATCGGAGATCCTTCCGCGAGGCCCGGTTCACACGCAGCCTGCCCTCGGCGGGGTCGGTCCGCCCGGACTCACTGCGGATAAACGAGCCGCCGACGTACATCTTGAGGGTCTTATCCACGGGCTCTCTGGTCATACCAAAGCGTATCCAGATCCGAGGAAGCGGGAGTGCCCTATCAAATTCCGGACTTTCTGTGGTTTCCTTGCGAGTTCGACGTTCCACCCCTTCACGGGGTAATCGGAATCTCTATACTGCTTGCGAGAGAAGACGGCCGAGCGTCATGCCTCGGTCATGGGATCGAAACACTTCGAAAACGAGAGGGAGATAGGACATGCGTACTTTCGCAGCAGCAGCAGTTCTGGTCATCACCGCAGGCACCGCTTCGGCCGACGTCATCACCAGCTGGGTCAACTTCGGTCAGCCCGGCGATCAGGCTTTCAGCCCCGTCGGCACGGAAGCAGCCAATGTCACCGGCTCGGTTCTGACCCGTGGCAGCGGCATCACCGCAACCGGTGCTGGCAACTCAATCAGCGCCAACGGCTGGGATGACCTGAGCGCCGACGATTACTTCACCTTCGGCTTCACTGTCGACGCCGGCTACTCGGTCGATCTCGACACCCTGTGGTTCGGCAGCCGCTCGTCCGGCTCGGGCCCCGGCTTCCTGTCGGTCTACACGAGCCTCGACGGTTTCACCACCCCGGTCTACAGCTTTGCTCAGGTCGGCACCTCATTCAACAACAACATCGCCGACCTCAGCAGCCTCACCGGCCTCACCGGCTCGGTTGAGTTCCGCATCCTCGCTGACAACGGCACCAGCGCCAGCGGCGGCACGATCGGCTCGGGCGGCACCTTCCGTCTCGGCGATCACTTCGATGGCTCGGACTTCACCGAGTTCCGCTTCGAGGGCACCGTTGTCCCGGCACCGGCCTCGGCCGCTCTGCTCGGTCTCGGCGGCTTCGTCGCCGTCCGTCGTCGCCGCTAATCCGGCCTCGATACTCAGTCTGAAACATAGAGCGGGCCCCGTGAGCAGACGGGGCCCTCTTCTTTTTTTATAACTCCATAAAATCAACATCGCCTTCTGAATACGTTCCTTGCGCCGGCTTGTTGGAATCTTGCGGCGTTTCTCATGCAGCATTCATGTATGCAAAGCGTTAGCAAAAACGGAATTCAAGTGCTTTCCTTGGATGTGTTTGTCCGTAAGCTCTGTCCGAGAGAGAAGCGGGGTATGCGTTTATCCCCGTAGGACAAAGACAGGCAATTGCCAAACACATGAGGGAGATTTAGACATGCGCAATTTCACAGCAGCAGCGGTTCTCGCAGCCGTTTCAGGGTCGGCCTCGGCTGACGTCATCACCAGCTACGTCAGCTTCGGCCAGCCCGGCGATCAGGGTGCCACCCCTGTCGGCACCGTCGCCGCCAATGTCTCGGCTCTGCCGCTGACCCGCGGTGCGGGCCTCTCGGGCAACGCCGGCGGCAACTCGCTGAACTCGGCAGGCTGGGACTCGCTCGACAGCACCGACTACATCACCCTCGGCTTCGAAGTCGCCCCCGGATACCAAGTCGACCTCGACACCTTCTGGATGGGCACCCGCTCTTCAGGCACGGGCCCGGGCAATCTCGGCGTCTTCTCCAACGTCGACGGCTTCACGAGCCCCGTCTTCACCTTCGCTCAGTCCGGCACCAGCTACACCAACTCAGTCGCCGACATGTCGGCTCTCACCGGTCTTACCGGCTCGGTCGAGTTCCGCATCATCGCTCTCAACAGCGTGAGCGCCAGCGGCGGCTCCATCAGCAGCACGGGCACCTTCCGTCTCGGCGATCACTACGACGGCGCGAACTACTCTGAGGTCCGCTTCGAGGGCTCGGTTTCGCAGATTCCCGCTCCCGCCTCGGCCGCTCTGATGGGCCTGGGTGGCCTCGTCGCCGCCCGCCGTCGCCGCTAAACCCCGCCAGTTTCGTTGAGTCTCTTCCTTGAGTCGCACAGATCCCGCGGGCCCCGGATGGAAGCATCCGGGGTCCGTTTCTACTTGGATTTCTTGCGAGGTAAGAGTGAGAGCAGGGCAGCGATCGCGCAAAGCACACCAAACGCTGCAGAGCCGAGCCCGCCAATCGAGACGATCGATGCCCCGAAGATAGAAACGAATGACCACCAACCGAGCGCAGAGAGCGCGCCAAAAGCTATAAATCCAATGACGCGGTTCATGAGTCGAGCCGCGTGTACGCACGCAGCCCGTGCAGCCCGCCCTCACGCCCGAAGCCCGATTCTTTGAACCCACCGAACGGGCTGGCTGCGTCGAACTTGTTGTAGGTGTTGAGCCACACCACGCCGGCATTGAGCTTGCTGGCGATCTCGAAGATCTTGGAACCCTTGTCGGTCCAGACGCCGGCGGCCAATCCATAGGGCGTGTTGTTGGCCCGTTCGATCGCCTCGGTGGGCGTGCGGAAGGTCATGACCGCCAAGACCGGGCCGAAGATCTCCTCGCGCGCGATCACTTCGCTCGGCTGGACGTGATCGAAGAGGCAGGGCTTGACCCAGTAGCCGTCCTTGGGCGTCTCGCCCTCGGCCTGCCAGAACGCGCTGCCGCCCGTCTTGCCCTCGTCGAGGAACCGGTTGATCGTCTCGAGCTGACCGGCCGAGTTGATCGCGCCCACGTCCGTGTTCTTGTCGAGCGGGTCGCCCACACGCAGCTGATTCATCCGGCGTTTGAGCTTCTCGACCACCTCATCGCGCACGCTCTCCTGCACGAACACCCGGCTGCCGGCGCAGCAGACGTGGCCCTGGTTGAAGTAGATTCCCTGCACGATCCCCTCGACCGCCTGATCGATCGAGGCGTCCTCGAAGATGATGTTGGGGCTCTTGCCGCCGAGTTCGAGTGTCAGCTTCTTGCCCGTGCCGGCGATGTGGTTGGCGATTTTCTTGCCGACTGCGGTGCTGCCGGTGAAGGCGATCTTGTCGATGCCCGGATGCTCAACGATCGCCGAGCCCGTCTCGCCCGCGCCGGTGACAATGTTCACCACGCCCGGCGGGAGCTCGACTTCTGCGAAAATCTCGGCGAGCATGAGTGCGGTCAGGGGCGTCGTCTCGGCGGGCTTGAGGACGCACGTGTTGCCGCAGGCCAGGGCCGGCGCGAGCTTCCACGAGGCCATCAGCAGCGGGAAGTTCCACGGGATGATCTGTCCGCACACGCCGACGGGTTTGGGGTTCCGCCCTGCGAAGGCGTACTCGAGCTTGTCGGCCCAGCCGGCGTGGTAGAAGAAGTGCTGGGCCGCCAGCGGGATGTCGACGTCGCGCGATTCGCGGATGGGCTTGCCGCCGTCCATCGACTCGGCGACCGCCAGCTCCCGGGCGCATTCCTGGATGCGGCGGGCGATGCGGTAGATGTACTTGGCCCGCTCGATCGCGGGCAGGGCGGTCCACTTGGGCAGCGCATCTCGCGCAGCCGCCACGGCCCGGTCCACATCCGCCTGCGAGCCCTGGGCGACCTCGGCGATCACCTGCTCGGTCGAGGGGCTGACGGTCTGGAAGTACGCACCCTCGGCGGGCTCGACGAACTTGCCATCGATGAAGTGCCCGTAGCGGGGCCTGATCTTGGGTTTGACGCTCTCGGGCGCGGGGGCGTAATCCCAGAGGCCGGTGACGTCAATCGTGGCAGGCCCGATGACACTGGCTCGCGATGGCGGGGGTGCGGTGGTCATGCCTGCATTCTACGCGGCTTGGCGGA
>Ga0070726_10004708_pt1 | contig 10718 bp, 15 predicted proteins | sample tdAd471_FD_67275 | JGI IMG/M metagenome (GOLD analysis project Ga0070726, IMG submission 67275) | Marine sediment microbial communities from the Atlantic coast under amendment with organic carbon and nitrate - tdAd47.1 | ecosystem: Environmental > Aquatic > Marine > Coastal > Sediment | place...
TACCCCAACCCTAGTTACTCCAGTCATGTCTAGTGTATCTAATATTTTAACTTTATCTTGATCAACTATTGATTCTATAGTATACGCATTTCCATTAGATGGATCTACTAGAAGCATACCAGTACCAACATCTTCTGTGGTTGTTCCAGTAGGAAATGTTACTATTTTTGTAGAATCATCATAAGATGCTATATCAAAAGGAGAAACTATATAGGGAATTGGTTGATCAATATCTTCAGGGTTAAATTCAAGAATATCTAAATCTTGGTCGCCTAAAGTTCTTAAATCTTCTCTATCTATAGATGAGCCTAGCTTTATAATTACACAAGGATATTCTATACCATCTAGTCTATTTTTCATAAAGATACTTACCTTATTAGAAGCAAACCAGTCTTTGATGTTTTCTATTTCTTTTTGTCCATGTTTATCAGCTAGATAGCTATTTTCTTTAAGTTGAGAGAATATGTGGTCAATTAACCAAGGATTATGGCGTATGTCTTCTAACATAAGTTCAATTACTCTTTTGAATAATGCATCGCCTTGAAAAATTCCAGTCATTCTTACCTCTAATTAAAGATTATTTTTTATCAAAAGAGTCCAGAATATCAGGCAATATTTTGGTTTCCCATTCTCTTTCAGCCCATTTATAAGCTTCATCGAATATATTCACAGCATCATTTCCTGGATGTTGCCAATTTTCTGAATTGTCACTAATAGTTCTAAAAGTCATTATATCTCTACGAACATTGCCAGTGCTATCTTTGCTTTGATAAATAGATACGTTTTGAAGGCTAGGTGATTTAGACCTAGCACTAGGTTTGTCAGAATCTACTGTAAATTTATGCAAAAGACCTAACCGTGGTGAACCATGTTCATTAGTTTCTATTTTTCTGAAAGGTATTTTGTTAGCTCTAAGATGTTGTTTGATTTGTCCAGTTAGCTTATTTGCACTTTCTGATTGTTGACTAGGTGCTTTGGCTTTATCAAAAGGTATTTGTTTGTAGCGTTTGCCATCTTTACCAACTTTAGCATTTTTTCTAAGATGGGTCTCTTTCATATCGTAAGAGGATTGGCCTTCTTCTATCCACATAGCAGGCTCTAAAAGGGTAATCACCCATACTCCTTTTTGGATTTCTTCGAAAGTAACGTTTTCTTTATATTGTTTAGCACGAGTGTTTAGTTTATCAGTAGCAAGCTCATTTACCTTGGCGTGAGTCATGGTAGCTAAAGTTTCAGCTGAATTTCTAACAGCTTCAGCTACTTCTGATTTTATACCTTCAAACTCTTTAGTTAATTCGGCAATATCTATATTTAGGTCTAAATATTTTCCAGACATTATACGCCTTCTGACGGTTTCTTTTTGCCCCTCGGTCTAGCTTTTCCGTGGTCAAGATCTCCAGTTGCCCCATCAATGTGCATACCAAGTTTAGCATCTATGCTTCTACGTTTTCCTTGCGAACCTTTATACTTAAGTTTACCCTTAGCATTGGTTGCACCGTATGGCATTTGTTTACGTCTAACGTGTTTGGTAGCCTGGGTAGGGAGAGACTTGCTACCTACCCCTGCGGCTTTTTTACCTCTTCTTCCTCCTCTTCAGACTCATCGTCATCAGATTCAGTTTCTTCAGGCATTGCCATTTCTTCACCTTCAGGTGGCATTTCACTAGAGGCCCCTTCAGTATCGTCTTCAGGAGCAGCTTCCATATCTTCAGCACCCTCCTCAGATCTTACTTGTTTGGCCATATCAATCATACTTCTAATAAATTCAATAAGAGTACCATAAGCTTCAGGGTCGTGACTCTTCATAGCTTCAATACTATCTTTATTTGCTTTAAGGTTATTTAAGGTTTCAACAATTCTAGCCTTAGCGTCATGTAAAGTGGCGCTTTCAGGTTCATCGTTAAGATCTTGAGACAATAGGTCAAAAAGCTCTTGCTCTTCTGGCTCTAGGTTGCCCTCTGCCATTTCTTCACCTTCAGGTGGCATTTCTTCTTGAGCTGGATCTACCATTTCTTGCTCTTGTTCCATATTCTCTTCAATCATATCAGAATCCTGTTCATCTCTTTGAGCAATTTCAGAGCCTTGTTCTTCAGCAATTTCTTGCTCGTCAGTTTCAGACTCAGTAGCATCGTGTATTTGTTTTTCTTCAGGATTTAATCCTTCTTCATGCTCAGGAACTTCTTGAGTATCATCCATTTCGGGTACTTCTTCAGAATATTCTTCAGCGGCTTCTTCTCCGGCTTGATCTTCTACTTCAGAAGCAGCAGCTTCACCTTCAACAAAATCTTCTTCAGCAACATCACCTTCAGGTGGAGCTTGCTCATCTTGCATAGCTTCTTCATGGTCCACTTCACCATCAGCATTAGCATCGTCCATTTCAGGATCAATCTCACCATGTTCTTCATCAGAATCAGCAACGCCGTCTTGATCAACATCTTCAGAGCCATCACTGGCAATATCTTCAGCTACTTCGTCCATTTCTTGATCTATTTCATCAATTTGGTCATTTTCGTCATTTTCTTCAAGAGCTTCATCTCCATTTTTGTTTCCAATAAGAGAGTTTGCAGCATCGGCAAGAGAGTCACCAATACCACAAGTAAGGTCATGTCCAGAGAGTTGTTTATAGTTTGCTTTAACTTCTTCAATAGAGCCAAGAGCCTCTTCTGGAACCATAGCTATGATTTCGTCAGCTGCTCGTGATACCACTGTACCTCTAGCATTTTCTACCCAACTAGAAATAACATCAGCAGCATCATGTAAGTTTTGAGAAGCTTGCGAAAGACCAACATGGTCGTTAGCATTGATGTGGTCTACTAATTTAGAAGAAACATTATTAGCATTAAAGGCCACGAACTTAGTAACGCTTCTAGGTTTAGGATTTTCATTGTACATTTCTTTGTGGTTTTGTTCATTCTGAGCGTCAATACCTTCAGATTTATTAACACTTGTTTTCTTATCTATATGATCTCTAGCTTTGCCATGAGCAGTTTCGGTGTTCATTTCAGCATTGCCATGGGGTTTTCCATTGATAAAGGCATGAGCGTATGTTCCACCATTTTTGTGAGACATTACTTTTGTTGTTATTTTATGTCCCTTGTGATCAACATCATCAACTGTGTGGTGAATATTGGCATTTTTTATATAACTATAATCTTTTTTTGACATTATTTTCTCACCTTTTTCAAACTTTGAAGCAACATCTGAACATTCTCTTCATCCCAACCCTTAGAAAACTTAAGCTTTACTCCACCTTCTGTTTTCTTCAACCAAACCTTTTTATTCCGGTCATCTCCTGAACAGATACAACCAGACTTCCACCCAGCAGAATCAAATAAAGAAGATCCACAATCACCACATATAGCTTTTTCAGATTTTTCAAAAGAAATTTCAAATTCCTTTTGCTCTGGTTTAGCCTTGGCTTCAAGGAATCGTTTAAGTTTAAGGTCTTTCTTTTGATTGGCATTATCTTCCATAGTCTTTTGTACCTCTAATTGAGCAATGATTCTGTTAAGTTTTTCATTGATAAATTGCTCTCTAGCTTCCCTAACTTCCATCTTATTAGAAACTACACTATTAATAAGGTCATAAATCTTTAATCTCTCATCAATAAGTTCTTGCATTTTGCAAGTGTCTGGTTGTGGAGCGGTTTCCTTTTTCTCTTCTAAATCATTAAAATCATAAAGCTCAAAACTAGTCATAAGAAGCATTGCCATTCCTGGAATACTTCTATATTTAAAGTCATATTTTACTTTATTATTTTCTCTAATTTCTCCGTTATAATCATCTGGGCCGTGTTTATTTATTGTCCAATTAGCATTTTCGCCAAAAGGTATAGAACATTCTCTTACTTCTCCAGCTTTCATGCCAGCTACGCAGTTGCTAACATAAGAAAGAATAGTTCTAGGTACTACTTGCATTGCTATTTCTAGTTCTCTAGGATCTAGTGCAGTATTTGTATTAGGCTTATATATTTCAAACTTTTGAAGAGTTTCAAATATATCGTCACCTAAAATAGTTTTGCAAATAGAACGGTAGTCTTTCATCGTTACCCTTGTGAACTTGGGTAAACGTCTCTAGTTACATCACTATCATCTTCTACAATAAAAGCACCAGGAGCTGTGATAGTATCCCAATGCAAGCCAGTAGAAACTACGCTTCCAATAGGCGCTAATGCAGCAGAAACTGTTACAGGCTTGTATTCTCCAGTGCTATCTGTGAGAGTATAACCAGCAGCAGTTAGCCATACTAATTTACCAGCTCCAATTTTTTGAAGACCAGCAGGAAGAGCATAGGCTTGAGCATCAGTAGTTTTAATGGCTTGAGGTACTGGAAGAACAGAGCTCATACCCTTTTGGGCACCAGTAGCAGCGTTATGATGAATCATAGTGACCGAACTAGGGTCTGTAATGTCTTTAATCCGTCTTTTTGGTTTATTCATAATTTTTCCTCTTTAATTAAAGATTAGGTTTTCCTATTCATCGTCCACAATGTTCATATTCACCTTTATTGGTGTGTAATTAGTAGGCTTTTGGTCAGGCTCTTCTTTAGTTCTTTTAGTGTCTTTTCCAATATTTTCTGGTTTTTTAGACTTAACTTTTTGGTGATAAACGTATTCTCTCTGAATAACAGCATGGTAAGGCATTCTTGCAGTTTTTCTAACTCCACCTTCAGTTACCCTGCCTACTCTAAGTTCGTTAGGTATAGAAAGGACATAATAGTGAGCATTGTATAGGTATCTTAATGAATATACTCGGCCTTTTCCAGTATCAGGATCTATTCCAGGATTTTTCTGTCCAGCCAACCATTTGATATTTCCATCTTTATTAAGTGTAAAGTGCCTTCCAGCAACATATTCTACTCCTTGGGAATCTTCTAGATATTCTACGCAAGTTATTGGAAATTGTGCAACATCTTCACCATTGTCAGGAGTATATGTCATTTTCTGCCAATTAGGAACCTCTACGTCAGCATCTTTAATATAGATGCGATCACCTGGAGCTAGGTGTATTCTTTTGCCACCAGAATCGCCATTTTTATTATAAAATCGAGGCATTATAAGTCTGGCAGTAGATTCATCGAACAATCCACCGTCCATAGCATTTTTGCTTTTTCTATTTGAAACAAGCATAGCAGTAAAACAACCAGCTTCTTTATATTTAAAACCATTAGTAGCAGATATATCAGCAGCGTCAACCTTTCTGTAATCACCACGTTCTTTAACACCAATAGAAGAAGGTATAGCTTTATAATGAACAAAGTCCGTACCTTGTCCGTTAACAAACCTTTCATCTGCATCTAGGTTTATAGTTACTTCCCATTCACTATCAGGATTAGCAAGTAATTGGTTGCCTTTTGGTTTTTTATCTGCCATTACTTTCCTAATTTTTTATTAATATGTTTTTTTGCGTTTTTTAAAGCTCCCTTATGATCGTTGCTCCAAGCATCTTCATATTGAGCACCAGAATAGTGTCCAGCTTTTCCATTTACTGAAAATGTGTGATCGCCATTTTTATCAAAAGTATGAATCTTGTGTCCCTTATAAGAATGCTCTTTCATACTGTCAGAGGTTTTCATATGATCTTGGTGAACCGACTCTGCTGTTGGAGTTTGTTTTTGGGCTTTTTCCAAATCACTTGGATATTTGAGTTTCATTTTATTCTCCTGAAATATACTGTTTAATAGAATTAACTAAGGCTTCTTTGCCCTCATTTTGACTAAACTCTTTATATTTATCGTTATTTTTGATATTGGCATTTTCTACTTTAGTGTCACTAATCTCGCTGCTCATAATTTCCATGTTATCACAAGTAACTACAAACTTTGCTTCTGTGCCTTTTTTAAGGCAGTAAATATCATATCCGTTATTTTTAAGCAAAGGACTAAGATTCTTTTCATAAGAAATGGCTTGTTCAGAAACTCCACTTTCATTTTTTTGCATAGTTTCAGCGAAACGAGAACTGTAGCGTTTTCTAAGTTGGTGCTTTACAATAGCTGGATGGGAAGCATAGGCTAGAATTCTTTCATTACTAGAGCCATCTTTGCCGACTGCTAGATTTAATCCACCAATAGTTTTAACCATCTTGACTTTGTCTTTTCTGTCAAGGGTTCCAACGTCTGAAACGTCAGCAATTTCTTTTGGGTCAATCAACATATAAACTCCTATGGGTTATATTAAAGATTAATGCCAAAAGGGTTATTTAGAAGATTTTAAAGCATCTATTATTTTTTTAACGTGCCAATGATTTTTGATGTCTTTTCCAGACTTTACAGCTTTCATAGCACCTGATCTGCCATTTAGCCAAGAATACCCTATTTTGTGAGGGTCATTGCCGAAAAGTTTAGCAGATTTGTCATAATAATGACTAGCTATAGTTCTATCCAGATCAGGATCCTTATGATATTCTTGGTGAAATTCATCGCCTTTCATATCAAGCAAGTGACCATATTTGGCTTTTAGATTTTTATTCTTACTGATAATATCCTTAGCTGTAATCGGCATTACTCCATAAGCAGATGAAGACCTAGTTCCAGCGTTGAGGCCAGAGTTGACTACTTTGTGATTCGTGTCTTTTCCACCAGAGGATTCCACAGTTTTTATAGCATCTAATATCTGATCTTTATTAAATTGACTAGCTGGAGCTTCAGCTCTAGGTTTTTGTACGCTTGCTATGTCTCTATCACCAGCGTTAGCTGGAGTGCTTAAGGCGGCAGCTGCACCTAACATACTAGACATTATAGTGTTTTTAACAAAACCCTTCTCAAGTATGACAATTTCTTGTTTTTGCATCTTTTTAAATAGAGACATTAGAAATTCCCGACAAAATACTTTCTAGAAAATCTACCTTTAAGTTTTTCAATCAATTTATCTTTCTTTTCCTCAAGCTTATCTATTCTTGCTTGGTATTTAGCAGCTCCAGGACCTGAACGTGATTGAGACACTCCATCTCTGCTAATGCTTACTGAAGTATCAGCATCATCGGCAGCTTTTTCGCTAAGAATTTCAATAGCAGCAATCATGCCAACTACTTGATTCACTATACTTGGCAATCTACCGTCTTTGTTGCAAAGCCCAGTAGTGTACTCTATTTCCCAAAACCTTGGAACAAAATGAAAAGAGTTTTCTAAAATTGAAAGTAGTGCTATTCCACCACTACCTTGAGCAGCAACACCCATGCTTGTATAGCTTTGAAGAAGTGGAATGACGTTAATTTGCCCGTATGAAAAACCAGCAGCTTCGATCCATTCTATGGGAATTTCAAAAATTTCATCTCCACCAGCTGACACAATTCTAAAGCTGAATAGACTCATTATAGGGGCTTTTTCAGATTTAACGTGCATATATTGTCTATATAATGCTCTATCGTAGGGCACTTTTTGTTTAATGACTGTAGGGCTTACTAAAATACCAGTGAGCTCTTCGAATTCATTCATAGCCATATTAATTCTATCTTTTAGATCTTCACTATCAAGGGTGGAACCATCTTTAAAGTTTAGGTTTATGCCTTTCAAATACCTAGATATCAATTTTTTTGGTACAAGAATAGGTTCTATTCTAGAAAATAGATCACTTGCCTCTTTAGCATGAACAGGGTATATAGCTGTTCCATAGTCTTTGCTATCAGAAAAATCGGCCATTAGCAGCTTCCAGGGTTAAGAAGTTCTACGCTTATTCCAGCAAGAACTACAAATTTTCTAGTCTTCCCATCTTCAGTTACTGAAACTGTAAAGTTTCCAGAAGCAGGGGTAGCATCGTCAGGTATGGTAATGCAAAATACAGATTTGTCATCAACATCAGGGTTAGAGGCAGTCACTGTAAATTCAGAATCATCGTCAATGCTTGGAAAAGTAACGTCAACAGTTAGAACAGTGGCTTTAGAAATGTATCGCAAATTATCCTTATCAGCATCAACTAATTGAAAATATAGAAGATTTTCTTCATTTTCTCTAACAGTCCATTCACTGGTTTTTTCAAAGCAGTTGATATTCATATAGTTTTTAAGTGTCTGTGCCCATAATCTCATAATTCATCTTCTCCAAAATTAACGATACTATATTAAAGATTAGGTGAGAATTCAATAAAGGAGAATTTATATGAGCAAGAAAAGTATTAAGTTTGTCAGCTTTGATGGATCTGATGGTTTGGGCAAAAGCACACAATTAAATCAACTAAAAATGGCTCTTCAAGCTAAAGGTGCAAACATCCATTCAACTAGACTTCTCGGTGGAGATAAAACCGATGACTATCAACTGGCATTAAGAACTGTACTTTTACATGACAAGTTTCCAGTGGATTCTGTGGAATTAGAGGAACAACTCTTTGCTCTTACTGATCTTGAAGGTATTAAAATTGCTCGCAAATTTCTAGAAGACAATCCAAACGGAGTGGTATTGAAAGATAGAGCCATTGCTAGTCACCTAGTTTATGCTCTTGCTAAAGGTATGACTCTTGAACAAATTACAGAGTGCCATGCCAAAGTTATCCATGCTGAAGAAATTCTCAATCAAGATTTTGGAGTATTAAATATTGTAATGGTTCCAGATGACGTTAAGTGGCCACTTGAGCGTATTAGAAAACGTGCAGAAACTACTGGTGAACCTATTGTTGAGCGTCTTGAAAACTTAGATAATCAAGAACGTGTTATTAGCTTTTTAAAGCAATTAAAAGACTATGATGTTCTTAGAAATCTTACAATGGAAGTTGTTGAAGTTTCTGAAGATGACTCTATTCTTGAGGTCCAAGAAAAAGTGGCTAAAGTTCTAGAAAAATATGATATTTCTATTTCGGACTCAGTAGCAAAGGAAGCATAATGAAAATACCAATTATTTTTGGTATCCTGCATTTTCATCAAAAAGATCAATTAGGACATTGTGACTTTCCAAAATTGGCCTGTCACTTTTACACTGCTCGTTGGTTAGGAAAATGGACAAACCTGCACAGTAAGAGAATATTTGCAATATATTAGGAGAAACAATGCTTAGTAGAATTAATATTGAAGAAATGAAAAAATCACTTGAAGAAAAAGGGTATTATAAGGTTGAAAACTTCCTTACTCCTGGAGAAATGATAGCCATTAAAGTAGAAATTCCAATGAACAACGAAGCTAACTATACTCCTGAAAATTTAAAAACAAACGCTGTATATCCCTCTATGAAAAGCGACACTCGTGAAAGCCATGCTCATATGTATATTGAAGAGGGACAAGAAAACGAGCTTCCTAATGTAAAAATCAAAGGCATTGTTTTAAAAGATATGATGCGTTTCCATGACGCTGTACTAAGCAAACTACTTGGTTATGAAGTGCCATCTAATAATAGAAAAATGGTAAACTGGCAAATGTATAGTCAATCAGAGAATATTGGGGCTTCCAAATTTCTTCGTAGGCATAGAGATGGAAATTATATGTCTTATGAACTAACTGATGAAAAAGCTTTTAAAGTTAAAGAGGCCCTATATAATCAGTATATTTTCGGCTTTAATGTTGAAAACAACAATACTGGTGATGTTCAAGGTACTAGTTTTTATGACACTAAAACAGATACTGAAATTCACCCAACCCATGAAAAAGGCAGCCTTATTATTTTCGACAATATTAGACTGGAACATTTTGTACGTCCTCTTGATAAGCCACGTATTTTTGTAGGCATTAGAAGTTTTGACGTTGATCCTTGCCATTTCATTGGCCTAGAACCGTTTAGTGAAAAAACTAGAAAATTAATAAGTTTAGACAGTCCAGGTTTTGTTAATGAAATTACTACAGAGCAGGCTAAACAAAGGCTCCTTAAATTTTATAAAGAAGAATGGCCAAGAGAATATGCTAAAATTGCTGAAGAGGGCGCTGTTTTCTAATGAGGTTTTATAATTGTGCTAAAACTCTTATTGGTTATTTAAATGACTCTAGTTTTCCTATAAGAAATTATACATCTACTATAGTAGATGTTAATGAAGAGAAAATGACAGTTGAAACTGAGCTTTTTGATAAAGCTACTTTAGTAGCCTATGCTAAAAAAAACACTAATATTAAACCAACTAAAGAAGAAATGAAACTATTTAGTGAATATCAAGGTGGAGAACAAGGAAACTACTCGCCTTGGATGGATAAAAAAATTAGCATAACCGCTGAATGTTTATCTGAGTTTCCCAAATCTAAAAGAGCAATCATATCTGTTGGTGGCCCTTTTTACCACGAAGATACAGACAGTGCCAAATGCTGTAGAGAATTGCATTTTTACCTAGACAAAGATATGTCTGGACGAATGAGACTAAGTTGTACTGGAATATTTAGAGCCCAAGCAGTGGATATTATGCCTAAGAATTTCTATTTTGTATGGTCTGTTATGAATCAAATAAAAGAAAAGCTGCAAGAAAATAGCTTGCAGCTTGAATATAAGTTAGGCAATTATACGCACTTCGTAACTACATTAGTAGAGACTAGGCACGATTAGTCTTTAGAGACTATCTTTTTCATCTTTTTAGCGGCTTTTTCAAGCATACTTAGATCTTTATCATCTACGTCACCATCGCCATCAGCATCTAAAGTCTTTAAAGCCTTTTCAGCAGCTTTAGCTTTCTTTTCAGCAGCTTTAGCTTCTTTTTCGGCCTTTTTCTTGGCAGCGGCTTCAGCTTTTTTAGCGTCAGCTTCAGCTTTAGCAGCGGCCTTTGCAGCAGCTTTAGCTTCTTTTTCTTCTTCAGTTTCCTTCTTTTTCTTTTTCTTGGCAGCT
>Ga0070726_10004718_pt1 | contig 10706 bp, 9 predicted proteins | sample tdAd471_FD_67275 | JGI IMG/M metagenome (GOLD analysis project Ga0070726, IMG submission 67275) | Marine sediment microbial communities from the Atlantic coast under amendment with organic carbon and nitrate - tdAd47.1 | ecosystem: Environmental > Aquatic > Marine > Coastal > Sediment | place...
CAGGCCCACAAGGGGGAGGAGTGGGAAGTCGATCTTTTTATCCCTCAAGAGGAGATCACCAGGCACTGGCGGAATTAGGTTTTGTGGTAGTGATAATCGATGGTACTTGCAACCCAGATCGATCAAAGTCCTTCCATGATGCTTGCTACGGTAATATGGCGGATAATACACTGGAAGACCAGATCGCTGGCCTGAAGCAACTCGCAAAAAAACATACCTATATGGACCTAGATCGCGTCGGCGTATGGGGACATTCTGGTGGTGGCTTTGCGACGGCTGCGGCTATGTTCCGCTATCCCGATTTCTATAAGGTAGGAATCTCGGAATCTGGCAATCACGATAATCGCAACTATGAAGATGACTGGGGTGAGCGCTACATCGGACTGATGTGTCCAGATCAAGCGAACTACGAAGCCCAAGCCAATCAAAACCTGGCCGAAAATCTAAAGGGTAAATTGTTGTTGGCTCATGGTGCGATGGATGACAATGTCCCTCCCTACAACACCTACCTCGTCGTAGATGCATTGATCGAAGCCAATAAGGATTTTGACTTGATCGTCTTTCCCAATGCCCGTCATGGTTATGGATCAGATAGTCCGTATATGATGCGCCGAAGATGGGATTATTTTGTGCAACATCTGCGCGGTGAGGAACCTCCGAAAGAGTTTGCTATTAACCCTAAATAGAAAATATTAGCAAAGGCCCGTTGGGATTGGAATACTAGAAAATACGCCCTTCTATTCCAATCCCAACCCTATTAAAATCATTCATCTCATTCACCACTTCACTTCTTCAACACTTCTTTCACCTTTCACCTACCCCCCCGCTACCGTCCGCATCAACAAGGCACAAATCAAAGCGCCATAAGTTCCAAGCGCATACCCCATGACCGCCATCAGAGCGCCAACAGGAGCTAGTGCCGGACTAAAAGCAGAAGCAACAACAGGAGCAGAAGCGGCGCCACCTACATTTGCCTGACTGCCCACCGCCACAAAGAAGAAGGGTGCTCGAATAATCTTGGCCGTGATTAAAAGTACGCTAACATGTATCATCATCCAGATAATACCAATGGCGAAAAGGCCAAGGTTTTTATAGATTTCCCCCAAGTCCATCTTCATGCCAATCGTAGCGACCAAGACATAAATAAAAACGCTTCCCCACTTAGACGCGCCAACTCCTTCGAGTTTACGGGCTTTGGTGAAAGACATCAATAGTCCTAAAGTAGTTGCGATTACAATTAGCCAAAAGAAGCCCGAGGCCAAAGAATCCAATCCATAGGCTTGCAAAGTTTCGTAGTGCTTGCGCATCCAGGGGCCAATTACATCTGCTCCCCAGTGGGCCAGAGCGACACCACCAAAAGCAACGCCTAGCATCATAAATAAATCTGTAGTTGTAGGTATCTTGGCTACACTGGCTTGATAATCCTCCACTCGTTTTTGCAAGTCATCAATCATCGAACTATCTGCTTTCAACCATTTGTCCACCCGCTTGGAGATGCTGGCACCATAGAGTAAAAAACCCATCCATATATTAGCTACGACTACATCGACGACGATCATCGATGCAAATAAATTATCGTCCACTTCAAAAATCTCCTTCATTGCCGTTTGATTGGCACCGCCTCCGATCCAACTACCGGCAATAGTCGATAGTCCTCGCCATAGTTCGTCAGGGCTGGCAGAGACAATGCCTGGTGCAATATAGGAGGTGACCAAAAGCGCGACTGGCCCGCCTAAAACAATCCCTAAGGTAGCCGCCAAAAACATGATGACCGACTTAGGGCCTAGATTAATGATCCCTTTAAAGTCGATACTGATACACAACAGAATCAAACTAGCGGGTAGTAGATAACGAGAAGATACAAAGTATAGGTTAGAATAAGCCCCCGAAATTATTCCTAAGGAATTGAAAATAGAAGGCAAAAAATAGCAAAGTAAGAGTCCCGGCACATAGCGATAAAATCCTTTGAAACTGGGCAGTGACTCCGTCCAAAAAACCAATGCCAATAGGACGATCAAAATTCCAAACACTACCGCATCATTCTTGAACCACGGTGTTCTTCCGATTATTTTCATTCCAATTGTCGGACTAGCGCCCGATAAGAATTGTAGTGGATTACCTTGCGCATCGACCAATTGCATTTTAATACTCGGGTCGCCCAAAGGAAGATTCCCTACATAATAAGAAGCAAGGCTGTTGAGGCGCACCGAGTCGCCACTTGCCTTGATATCAATGGCCACTGCGTTTTTTGGAAGAACAGAAGGAGGAAGGTCTATGACAAAGCCTTCCGTTTTGTCCAGGAAGAATTTGCCGCCACCACCAATGGGAGAAAGGCGTTCTACCGATTCCCCGACCTTAGTTAGGTCGGCACTGGTAGCCGTTCGAATAATTACATCGGCTGCTTTTAGTTGCCCAACCGTCAGGAGGCTCAGGCCTAAGCATAATAATAGGTAGTAAGTTGGTCGTTTCATATAATACGTGCACTAATATTTTGTCCTACCTGATCAATTTTGGCTGTCAACTGTTTAATGAAACGACTCTCACTCCTTGAAAGCGGAGCTTTCGACTAAATCGCTGACTTAAAACACAAAAATTGACAGAGAACCCTGTATATTTGGTTTGGACGAATGATGAGCGATCAAGATAAGAAATTCATTTATACCATTAAAGCTATGTTTAACAACTTGACAAGTCGTATTTTAATCGTTATAGCCATTGTAATCTTTAATATAGGCTGTGATCAGGTCACCAAACAGGTGGCTGTAGAAGAATTAAGTCAAAGTCATGACCGGCCCTACCTAGGCGATTTTTTCCGATTATCCTATGCTGAAAATAGAGGGGCATTTTTGAGTTGGGGCGCAGATTGGTCAAAAGGATTCCAAACCTGGTTGCTTCATCTTTTACCGGTCATTATGTTGGTGGGGCTCCTGGGCTACACCTTTTTCTCTAAGCAATTAACCCATTGGCAAATTATTGCGTTTAGCTTTATCATAGGAGGAGGCATTAGCAACATTTATGATCGGCTGCAATATGGGAAGGTCGTTGATTTCATGAATATGGGAATCGGCGACTTACGGACGGGCATTTTCAATTTTGCCGATGTCTCTATTATGATCGGGCTCTTTATCCTCTTGCCTTTTATTTTTAAACGGTGACGGAAGCTACCCACTTCCTCTCATTTCTCTTTTTCATCTCGGACGACTGATCGCACCATATTCATCGTGGAAAGTTCGCCGGTAGATAGTACTCGCATTCCAAAGTCCTCTTTCAAGCCCATCGCTTTTAATATAGCGGGAGGGCTGTATCCTTTATGATAGAAACTGGCCGCACGTCCATAGAAATCTTCAAGGAATTGCAATTTTTGACGAAGCTTTGTCTTTCCGCCGGTCAATTGCGGATTATGGCTACAAAACAATACATCAAACTCAAGCTGGAGAGCCCGCCGGAGCGACTCGATCTGTTGAGACATACTCTCTGCCCGCATGAAATAACGTATATATTGATAAACCCACAAATCCGCGGAAAAAAGCCAGCCTTCATTCGCCTCATGCAAAGCTACCATATCGATGGCATGTCCAGGAATGGGAATGATATCAAACTTATACTTTGGCGTAAGTAGGGTCCCTTCTTTCTTTTGCAATTGAAAATTAGCTGGACGATTTCCCCAAGTCAACCATTGAGCAAAGCTGATTTTGGGCGGTTTTTTCATCATTTCTATACAGGCCGCGGAGGAATAACTAGGACATTTGAAGTGTTCTTGTAGTTCCGCTAAGTTTCCGGTATGATCTTCATGATGATGACTGATAAACATTTGTTGGACCGGTAAGTCAGATAAAGTCATTGAAACTTCTTGCCGCATATTGCGATGCCCAGTGTCCAACAATAGGCCATCTACAAAATAGACGTGCGAAAACATTTTGGGTGGACCAAAAGGCCAAGAACCAAAAGCAAAACCTTGCACTTGGCCATGCTTAAATGTCTTTATCTTCTTCATTTCAATTAACCATTCGGATCAGGTAAAAGCTCAAGAACCTCCAAATCAAATACCAAGATAGTATGAGGCGGAACAAGTGTATCTCCCTGCCCGATAAGAAAACCTTTTTCACCGTAAGCTAAATGAGAAGGGGCAATAAATCGGGCTTCAGCACCGGGTGAAAGCAATTGAAGGCCTTCATTCCAGGCGGTAATCATATTCCCAATGTAAAACTGAATGGGCTCGCCTCTCTTGTAGGAAGAGTCAAATACCCGGCCATCCAAAAAGGACCCTTTATAGTGGACTTTGACATAATCCGCCCATTTCAAGCGGGGCCCAACTCCTGGCGTTTTTATTTGGTAAAAGAGGCCCGTACGGGTCACTTCCAAGTCTAATAATTGATCAATAGCGTAATTGACAATGATGTTTTGCTCAGCGGCTACGCGACCGCTATCGCTGGACAATGCGCTGGATAACTTTTGAATCAAAGCGTCCTGGGATAAGGCTACCTTCGGAGGGGCCGGATCGACCTTTCCTGTCGTTGGCTGCTTATCTACCGCTACATCGCCACAAGCACAGAGCAAGAAGAGTAATAAAGAAAGACTGTTTCGCATATCGTATAGCTTATTGAGGAGTATGGGAAGCTTAGTAAAAGTTAAATGTAAGGAAATCGATCTGTATCTCGATATAATAGTATTATCAAGTAGTAAAGCCTATCTTAGTAATGGACAAAGAATAAGTTCCGCATTTTGAGATAGAGATTTTGGTGGTAAACAAGACATTTTTTGAAGGGATAGCAGCGCTATCGCTGAAAAAAATAACGCAGTATAACGCCAAAAGATCATATGCAAAATCGAGAAGTTATTTTTTGATCATTACTTAGCCAGGGAAACCAGAAAATCTAAATGTGACAAGTACAAGCTATAGCAGGCAGATAGTCTCCAATCACAAAAATTGTCAGGGAACCTGTCATACAAGGAGACCGCCTTTTGTATAATTTACTATATTTGCCCTGCTAAAACCAAAATATCCTCCGTCGCAGGGGTGGATATCTACCACTTGCACAAGTGATTATGATACAACAACTAACACCAGTTTTAATAATAGGGATTATAGTCAGCTACTTCTTGGTACTGGTGGCTATCTCCTATTTCACTGGGAAAGATGCTGGAAATGAAAATTTCTTTCTAGCGGGTCGCAAGTCAAATTGGATTTTAGTTGCCATAGGAATGATCGGCGCCTCTTTATCAGGTGTTACCTTCATCTCTATTCCCGGCGTGGTAGGAGCTGGCGGGGCTAATCAGGCTTTTTCCTACATGCAAATGGTATTTGGGTATTTTGCAGGTTATGTATTTATTGCTTTAGTCTTGATGCCCATGTACTATCGCCTAGGACTTACCTCTATTTATACCTATTTGGAACAACGGTTTGGCTTTTATGCCTATAAAACAGGAGCTGCCTATTTCTTGCTTTCTCGTGTTGTTGGGGCTTCTTTTCGGCTATACCTAGTAGCTATTGTACTGCAGCAGTTTGTGCTAGCTCCATTTGGGGTTCCGTTTGGCGTGACTGTTTTCACCACGATTGCCCTGATCTGGGTATATACCTTTCGCGGAGGGATTAACACCATTGTGTGGACGGATACTTTACAGACTGTCAGTATGATGACTGCGGTCATCTTCGCTATTTTCGCTATTGGAAATGCGCTGGAGACCGATGTGAGTGGCTTGATAACGATGGTAAGAAATAGTGATTACGGCCAGATGTTCTTTTTTGAAAATGGCTGGAGTGATGCTAATAATTTTTTCAAGCAATTTATAAGTGGTGCCTTGATTACAGTCGTTATGACTGGCCTTGATCAAGATATGATGCAAAAAAACCTCAGTTGTCCAAATATCAAGGATGCGCAGAAGAACATGTTTACCTTCAGTTTTATCCTGATTTTTGCCAATCTGATTTTCCTCACCCTAGGGGCTCTTTTATATATCTATGCCGCTAATGTAGGAATTGAAATACCGGAAAATCCAGATTTATTATTCCCCCAAATTGCCTTGCAACACCTCTCTCCATCGATAGGCATCCTTTTTATGTTGGGCTTACTGGCGGCTGCCTATTCTAGTGCAGACTCAGCCCTTACAGCCCTCACTACTTCTTTTTGTATAGACTTTTTAGACTTTGAGAAAAGCGACTTGCCACCCGCACAGCAAAAGCGTAAGCGATTTCAGGTACACCTTGGCTTCTCTGCGCTTTTATTTACACTCATTATGATTTTTAATGCAGTGAATAACGAATCTGTAATTACGCAGTTGTTTGTATTTGCAGGATATACCTACGGTCCTTTACTTGGGTTATTTGCTTTTGGCACACTCACCAAGCTAAGAATTAGTGACTTTTGGGTTATTCCCGTTTGCATTGCGGCACCAATAATTACCTTTTTCATTGTTTACTTAGCAAAAAACAACTACGGCTTTGATTTTGGATTCATGAATATCGCCTTGAACGGCTTACTAACCTTTGCCGGCCTAATTGCGATTTCATACAAATCATATGATGAGCCTGAGGTAGATCCCGAAACGCCAACAGAAGGATAGACTACATTTAATATAGTCACTAAGTTAAAGTCCCAAAATCAATTGATTTTAACTTCTGGTTCCTTTGGAATCAGTTCAACTTAAAGATCATGTCAAAAGTACAAGCTGCCATTACAGGCGTCCATGCTTACGTTCCTGATTATGTATTGACCAATAAGGAACTGGAAACCATGGTGGAGACGAATGATGAATGGATCACCTCCAGAACAGGTATCAAAGAACGTAGAATTCTGAAGGGAGAAGGAAAAGGAACTTCCATCCTAGGTATCGAGTCGGTTAAAGGATTATTGGAAAAGACAAATACAGACCCTAGCGAGATAGAATTGGTAATTTGTGCTACCGTCACGCCAGATATGCCTTTCCCAGATACAGCTAATATAATTTCGGATGCCTGCGGTATCAAAAATGCTTTCTGCTTTGATATAAGTGCAGCCTGCTCTGGCTTCCTTTATGCCTTGACTACGGGGGCCAAGTTTATAGAAGCGGGTACCCATAAAAAGGTGATCATTATCGGAGCCGATAAAATGTCTTCCATTATCGATTACTCAGACCGCACCACTTGTGTCATCTTTGGTGATGGCGGCGGGGCTGTTTTGCTCGAACCCAATACAGAAGGTCTTGGCATTGTTGAATCCTATCACAGAAGTGATGGAGTAGGACAATTGTATTTATATCAAAAGGCAGGGGGATCTCGCTATCCGGCTACGGCCGAAACGGTATTGGCTGGCGAACACTTTGTGTATCAAAACGGGCGACCTGTATTTAAGGCCGCTGTGGCCGGGATGTCGGATGTCGTCAAAAAGGTAATGGCTAGTAATGACCTTAGTCTGGATGATGTCAACTGGTTGGTTCCTCATCAAGCCAATAAGCGAATTATCGAAACGGTGTCTCGAATGACTGATTTCCCCATGGAAAGGGTAACGATGAATATTCAGCGCTATGGAAATACGACGGCCGGAACATTGCCACTTTGCTTGTGGGATTATGAAGACCAGTTCAACAAAGGCGATAATATCATTCTCACTGCTTTTGGTGGAGGATTTACCTGGGGAGCAACTTATCTAAAGTGGGCTTATTAAATGGATTTTTGCTATCTTTGTGCCGCCAAATTCGGCACTTCACTGCAAATGCGATATAAAACCAAATAAGAAATGGCAGGTACATCAGATATCAAGAGAGGAATGTGCTTCAGAAAGAATAATGATATATTCGTTATTGTAGAGTTTCAGCACGTTAAACCAGGAAAGGGAGCCGCCTTTGTGCGCACCAAATACAAAAGCTTGACTACAGGCCGGGTCTTAGAGGAAAATATTCCCGCAGGTCATAAAATTGACGATGTACGAGTGGAACGTCGCAAATTTCAATACCTCTACAATGATGACAGTGGTTACCACTTCATGAATCAAGAGACCTTCGATCAGACCTTCCTTAGCGCTAAGATGATTGATAATACGGCACTCCTAAAGGAAGGGACCGAGGTAGATATTCTTTTTGATGCCCAAGAGGAGATCGCCTTAACCTTGGAGATGCCTCAATATATTATATTAAAGGTAACTTACACCGAACCAGGTGTTAAAGGAGATACTGCAACCAATACACTAAAACCGGCAACCGTCGAAACCGGCGCAGAAGTAAGGGTTCCCTTATTTATCAATGAAGGGGACCTAGTAAAATTAGATACACAAACCAGCGCCTACGTTGAGCGAGTCAAAAAATAAGGTATGAATTTCAAAGAAATCCAAGAGCTGTTGAAGCTCATCAACAAACTAGAGCTCGCCGAGTTCAAAATGAAAGATGGTGAATTTGAGGTTTCTGTAAGAACGAAGCATTATGAGCGTGGTAATAAAGGACAAACTTCTATTATCCAGGCACCCGCGCCATCGGTTATGCCCATTTCGCCCGTTCATCAACCCGTTTCACCTGCTGCACCTGCACCTCCCGCTGCACCTGCAGCTCCCGCTCCCGCTGCCAAGGATGCTGGACAAGAAGGTAGTGCCGCTAAGACGGCTAATTACCTAGAAGTAAAATCACCGATGGTCGGTACATTTTACAGATCTACATCACCAGAAAAACCAGCCTATGTTAAAGTGGGAGACACCATTGAGGTTGGCTCTGTTGTATGTATCGTAGAAGCAATGAAACTATTTAATGAGATCGAGTCTGAAGTAAGTGGTAAGATTGTTAAAGTGTTAGTTGAAGATGCTTCTCCTGTCGAATACGATCAGGTTCTTTTCCTTGTTGATCCTAATGGTTAAATAGCCTACTGACCCATGTTTGAAAAAATACTAATAGCTAACCGAGGCGAGATCGCCTTACGGATTATCAGAACTTGCCGTGAAATGGGCATCAAATCAGTAGCGGTTTATTCCACTGCTGACCGAGAAAGCCTTCACGTTCGCTTTGCTGATGAAGCGGTCTGCATTGGCCCTCCTTCATCCAGTGAATCTTATCTTAGTATACCCAAGATAATGGCTGCCGTGGAAATCACGAATGCCGATGCCATCCATCCAGGCTATGGCTTTTTATCTGAAAATGCTGACTTTGCTGAAGTTTGTGCAGAATATGGTATAAAATTTATCGGCCCCACTCCGGATCACATCAGGAAAATGGGCGATAAAGTAACGGCCAAAGATACCATGATTAAAGCAGGGGTTCCTGTTATACCTGGCTCTGAAGGCTTAGTGAAAGACGTCAAGCAGGCCATCAAAGTAGCCACGGAAATAGGCTACCCTGTCATCCTAAAAGCAACCGCTGGTGGTGGGGGTAAAGGGATGAGGATCGTCTGGAATGAAGAAGAACTGGAGCCCAATTGGGATATGGCTCGACAAGAAGCACGTGCCTCCTTTGGGAATGATGGTATTTATGTTGAAAAATATATCGAAGAACCTCGACACATAGAATTTCAAATTGCTGGTGATCAAAATGGAAACGTAGTCCATTTGTCTGAACGCGACTGCTCCATCCAACGCCGCCACCAGAAACTCTTAGAGGAATGTCCTTCTCCTTTTATGACACCCGAACTACGTGAAAAAATGGGAGAAGCAGCTGTCTTGGCTGGTAGTTTCATCAAATACGAAGGGGTAGGTACTGTAGAATTCCTGGTAGACAAATACCGTAATTTCTACTTTATGGAGATGAATACGCGAATTCAGGTCGAGCATCCCGTAACAGAAGAAGTAATTGATCATGACTTGATCAAGGAACAAATAAAGATCGCAGCGGGTGAAATGATTACCGGTGGTAATTATTTGCCTACAGCACATGCCATCGAATGCCGGATCAATGCGGAAGATCCATTCAATAATTGGCGCCCCAGTCCTGGCAAAATACAATCCTTCCATAGCTCAAAGGGGCATGGTGTCCGCGTTGATACCCATGTTTATGCAGGCTATACCATTCCTCCTTATTATGACTCTATGATCGCTAAATTGATCTGCCGAGCACCAACTAGGGAAGAGTGTATCACCAAAATGGAACGAGCCTTAGATGAATTCATCATTGAAGGCGTCAAAACAACAGTGCCTTTCCATAAGCGCTTGATGAAGGATAAACGATTCCGTGAGGGCAATTTCCATACGGGATTCCTCAACGATTTTGATCTGGAAGCCTAAGAGCATGCTTGGGCAGGCCTTAGGTTGGTGCCCGGTTTCCGACCGGCACCTTGCCCTGTCCTCGCCTGCCGACAGCTCCTGCTGTCATTCGTCCTGGCCGATCTAATCAAAATGATAATGTAAATCAAAATCAAAAGGCGGAACCATCGCTGCTTTCGCCGTTCGTGCCCGGTTTCCGACCGGCATCTTGCCACGTCCTCGCCTGCCGACAGCTCCTGCTGTCATTCGTCTTGGCCGACCTAATTAATCAAAATGACAATGTAAATCAAAATTAAAAGGCGCGGCCATCGCTGCTTTCGCCGTTCGTGCCCGGTTTCCGACCGGCACCTTGCCACGTCCTCGCCTGCCGACAGCTCCTGCTGTCATTCGTCTTGGCCGACCTAATTAATCAAAATGACAATGTAAATCAAAATTAAAAGGCGGAACCATCGCTGCTTTCGCCGTTCGTGCCCGGTTTCCGACCGGCACCTTGCCACGTCCTCGCCTGCCGACAGCTCCTGCTGTCATTCGTCTTGCCCGATCTAATTAATCAAA
>Ga0070726_10004720_pt1 | contig 10703 bp, 10 predicted proteins | sample tdAd471_FD_67275 | JGI IMG/M metagenome (GOLD analysis project Ga0070726, IMG submission 67275) | Marine sediment microbial communities from the Atlantic coast under amendment with organic carbon and nitrate - tdAd47.1 | ecosystem: Environmental > Aquatic > Marine > Coastal > Sediment | place...
CCTGAACGGGCAAATACAGGATCGCAAGCCCGAACGCAAGAGCGATCTTCTTAAAGATGACAAAATCTTCTTCGAATCTGCCCTGGAAAAAGGCGTTTAGCCCTATGTATAATATAAATACTAAAAACGCCACCACAGGTCCGCGATGCATCTTTTTCCAATCACTTCTATCTACAACGAAGGGGAAAATAAGCACCAGTGCTGCCATTAAGATATTAGGGAAAACCCGCACGTAATTATCGAAAGGAATCGTTAAAAACAAGCACAGATAGATATACGGGTAAATCGCTCTAAGTAAGACTTTCATTTCGGCTGTTTCGGGTATGCATGACTCTTAACGCTTAGTTGTATCAATGTGGGCGCTGTAGCCACGCATTAATTGCCCATAAAGGTATCTATTTTAATATAAATGACGCGCTAGTGCCAAATAGGTTGCTTTTGTATATCCAGACCATAATTGTAAAATGAAGCAGACAGTTATACGTTGAAGGGACAACGCATGATCGGTTATTATTGGTCTCTGTTTTGTAATACTGACGTCTTACTTAATCTTTAAGGAAGTTAAGTTAAAATTGATCTCTATTTTGTTTATTTCTTGTTTTCTTTTTGTAGAAGTGGTGCGGTTTTAATCAATAGACAAAATAACACAAGAAAATGATATAACCCTCTTTGTCTCCAGATATACGATTCTGTTAAAAACACCACCATCATGACCAGGAATAAAGACAGGAACATGATATCGCGGGTTTTCAAATAATACCAAAGAACAACCCCTAACAGGAGCAACAGAAAAACAAATCCGAAGACGCCTAACTCGGCGAATACCTGGATATATTGGTTGTGAAAATTATATTCGTAATACCCTTGCCACAAATTGTAATGTTTCTGTTTTTCGATGATCTTATCCTTGGAGTTGTTAATTCCATAGCCCGTGAAGTAAACTTTGTCCTCCTCGAACATCTCCACAAATATTCGGGCCTGAAACAAACGGATGGTAGTGCCGGTCCAGTCATAGACTTTATTAAATCGCTCGCATTGCAACACCTCCTTTATATTCGAGGCCGTTACTTCTCTTTCGAATCTTTCTTTTACCGGATTGGAGGTTACCATTAAAAGGAGCAAGCCCAGCAAGAGTACCGGAAGCAGGATCATGATGCGTGACCTTCGGAATCTACTTATAATGCCAATGGCCGCAACCAAAGCTGTGATAACAATTATGATCTTTGACGCTAGTAACACCAGAAAGATCGCGTGAACGATCAGAAGACATATAACTATCGCCGTTTTCCGTTGCACAAATAACAGAAACAAGCCGCTAAGTGAAACCAGCACAGATATGTAGATCGCATTTAGCTCGAGTGGCGAAACCAAGGCATGGTAGAAGAACCTGTTCACATTGCCAGCCTCCAGATAATCTACCCCTGCCAATGCAAAAAAGAATAGTGCAAAAATCGATAAGCCAATGGAAAAGGCATACAAAATACTGTTTCGTGATCTCATGGAAATTTCGGGCATGAGAATAAACGCCATTGGAATGATGATCATGGCCAGTTGGCGTTCAAGACCACGCAGCGAATTATGTGTGCTACTCGTCCAGAAAAGAGATACTATCATTAAGCCATATAACAGCATAGGTGCCAGGTAACCTCTTTTAAAATGTATCTTATGAAAGCGAGCCGAAACGAGGGAAGCTGCGAGCAGTGTGATAAGTATCCCTGTTCCGAAACCATACGAAAGCGGCAATGATATAAGCAGTGCCGCAAGAAGCACCACATAAGTCCTTTCGGAAACGACTATTTTATTTAAAAGCTGCATACGTCTCTTCGAAATAGTCCAGATAGGTTTGATTGATCAATTCCCAGGTGTATTTTTCTTTTATTTTTTGGGTGTTATTTTCCAGGTAATGTGTGTAGTCTTGTTTGTTATCGACATTTTCCAGGGTCCTTGCTACCTCATCTGCATCTCTGAAATAAAACGCATCCTCTTCCAGGATAGCGGCGTTGAACTTATTATTATGCGCCACGATCAAGGAATTACTTCCCATGGCCTCCAGTAAGGATGGGTTGGTTCCTCCAACCGTATGACCGTGAAAATATAAGTTCGAATGATAACGCAGATTGTTCAGGTGGTTCTGGTTGTATATGCCGCCCACAAAACGGATCGATGGGTAGTCTTTGAACTTTTCCTTTAAATAATGCCCAAATTTGTTCGCGTCATGTTTGCCTACCACAAGAAATGGTAATTTGTTTCCACTCTTTACAACCCCGTCCAAAATAATTTCAATGCTGTTTTCGGGTTCCATCCTTGCAATAAGCATATTATATTGCCGTGGCTCCAGGTTGTACTCGTTTAGCACAGATAGGGTGGGATCTTTGAAGACGGTCGATCCGTAGGGAATGTATTTAGATTCCACTCCATAGGCCTTTTTAAGATATTCCTGTATCCCGATGGAGTCTGCAATTAGGTGGTCGCTGCCTTTTATGGCCAGGGATTCGGCATATTTTAGGAAGCTTCGTACTTTTTTTGAGAATTTGGTCCGTTTCCATTCCAGCCCATCCATGTTTGTCACTATCATAGATTTCTTAGGAAGGTATCTTCTCCAAATGGAACTGCTGGTATATCCAAGCTGAAGAATGATATCGAAATTTCGCTTCCTGGCATCGTGGATGCAATTGAAATCGTACACAAACTGTCCTATAGTGCCGATCTTGTGTTCGGGGTCCTTGCAATGAATAAGTTGAACCCCCTTATAAGTGGGTTCCTGATATTCGTGCGCACCGGACGAATAAACCCATACATCATGCCCCTTTTCCTTCAGAAAAACTGAAAAAAACTCGGCAAACTGCTCAAATCCACCATAATTATTGGGTATCCCTCTGGTTCCCAGTATCGCTATCTTCACTTGGTTTAAATTGTTTTAATGCAAATGCACCTCCAATAAGCAGTGTAGCCATATCATACGGTTTAAATATCCCGGTTACTACAAAACTTGTGATTAATATATAAAATGTGGTGGCTACCAGGAGCTTGTTCCCCACATCGGATATTGTCCCTTTCTTGGGAGAATATGAAAATGAATATAAATAAAGCACCACCAGAACGTAAATGATCAATCCTAATATCCCGGTTTTAAGGTAGAGGTAGGCAAAGCCGTTATGTGTTAACGATAAATGCTGGGTCAATTCTCCATCCAGCCTGGCTTCGAAACCAATATCTACCGTAGAACCAAATCCCTGCCCTGTTAACCACTGTTTCTCCTTGTCGATCTCTCCGTAAACCTTGAAGGCCTCGTAAGCGCGCCAATGCTTCCATAATTTTCTTCGGTCGAGATCATTAACGTCTACATTCTCAAGACTAAAGCTCTCATTAACCGAGTTTTTTATCTTCAGCAAAAAAGTATCTACCACACCGGGGGTTTCCAAAGAAGGTTGATAGGCCTGTAAAAACAAGATGAAAGCGCCTACCAGGAGCCCTATGATCCCCAGGGCAATGGTTCCCTTTCTGTTAAGTTTTAAATATCCAAAATACGCCAGGCTTCCAAGTAAGATCACCATTATCATAGTTCTGGAAAAATAAAGCAGTACAGACAATACGAGGCAGGCTACAAAGGCCTGATAAAAAAACTTATATCGCGAACGCTTCACCGGCAACCCTTTTACACACAAAATGAGTAATAAGGCAACAGTTTCAACATGGTTATAACGCCCGAAGATGTTTCGGATCCCACTGGTATGGCTGGGAATAATATTAAAGTACCATACAAAGCTCAATAAGTGCATTAAGGCAAAATAAAAGCCCATAAGTACAATGATATTGAGAAAGCTCATCTTATTGTGAAACCTCATGGCTATAAAATAGCCCGCAAGGATCACCAGGATAGGACGTATAAAATAGATGAGGTCTTTAAAGAAGAAATAATAGTCGTTCTCCGGGTTAAAAACCGTGATACACCCAATGATCACCAGGAAAAAAAGGAAAATAATTAGTAGCAAGACCTGGCTCGATAATTTCGCCCGAAAGGACACCAGGGTAACGAAAGCCGCAACGGCAAAGGACAATTCGATATTCGCCTTCTGCAATGACCAGATAAGCAAAATCAAACATATTTTATAAAACCATTGTCCCATTTATGATAGTGTCTCGTACAATTGTTTAAACTTAGTATACATGGCCTTAGAGGAATAGGTTTCCCGGGAATAGACTCGGGCATTTTCCTCCAGACGGGTCTTCAACTCCTTGTTGTCCAGTAATTTCCTGATCGCGGCAACATATTCCTGTTCATTATTCGGCTCGAACAATAAACCGTTCTCCCCATCTTTGATAATGGTGGAAATTCCGCCAATATCAGACCCGATCACCGCCTTTCCCGCCATCATGGCCTCAACCACTACGAGTCCGAACGATTCCGGCTCGGTGGAAGGCACTACCGCCAGGTCCAGAGATTCCATAATGGAGAATACTTCCTCCTGAAAACCAATGATACGCACCTGTTTCTCCAGATCGTTTTGTTGGATCTTTGCCTCCAAGTTACTTAAAAAGTGTTCTTGTCCCGGCGGAGGAGAACCAATAAAACAAAGTTTAAGGTTCGGGTATGCGGATGTTAGCTGCCTAAATGCCTTCAGACTTAGCTCGTGCCCTTTCAGTCTGTTGATCCTGCCCACGAGGCCTATCACAATTTCATTTTCACCGGCACCAAATAAGCGGGCTCGTATCTGTTTCTTTTTTTCTTCTGAAATACGGGCTTCGGTTTGGTCTACGCCGTTCACGATGGTTCGCGATTTCCGTTTCAACGCAGGTGAGACCTGGTTGTAAAAGGCTGCCGTTGCTTCCGAATTATAAACCACTTCATCACAAAAATATTTCAGGATCAATTTAAAAAACCAGGTGGCAATCTTCGGCCGGTCCATGATCTCGTGCACATGCATTATATGTTTCGGCTTCCTAAACCTACAATACCAGGCTCCGAAAAGAGTTGCCAGGGTATTGGATTGAATTATGTCCACACTTCGTCCTTTGATATGTGCTTTAAAAATGCGCTTCGCCTTTAAGTATTCCTTTATTAGTTTGATGAAGTTTAACGACTTCAGCATGGAACGGGTGAGCTTCACCACCGGCATTTCAATAATTTCGATGCCGGCTTCCGCAAGTTTTTCTCTCAAGGGACCCTGCTCGGGTGGAAGGCATACAATTGGGTTGTATTCCCTGCTATTTTCTTTTATTTGAAGCACTAGCGATAACAGGACCTTAGAAGATCCGTACATATCGCAGGATATGCTGATAAAGAATATGTTTTTCTTATCGTTCATAACCAAAATGCTCAAAATCTTTGGCAAAAAGCTGGTAAACCTTTTGCTTTTCTGCTTCGTTAAGTGATTTTTTCTTTTCTGAAGAAAACAGCAGACTCGGTTTGAAGCATGGCCAGAGACGGGGATTCTTTATTAAAGCTGCCAATCCTCTTTTACGCCCTTTTTCCGATTTATTTACGTGAGGGATCTCATGTCCCTCCAGGCCGGTTTTTTGCAATACCAGCTTCATATCCTCGGCCAGACTTTCAAGTTTACCCACATAATCCACCATCAACTCACCCTTTTCATCGTACAGATAATCGTATTGCGCGCTATAGAAAAAGTTGTCTAGTGCTAATTGCTGTTTCACCACTTTTTCCATAAATGCGTTGAAAGAGATGATCTTTCCATAGCCCAGGTAATTATACACGGACAACATCCTTGAATAGGGATTTCTAACAAAGCCAAACTTGAAATAACTATCGAAAGTTGGCTTGTCTATATAATTAAATTCAAGATATTCTTTCGCTTTCAGGTGAGCCAGGCGTTCGGGGCCCGGTTCCTCCTTTTTTTTCTTCCGAAGCAACAATTCGCCCCTGCTGTGCCAGTCTAAACCCAGATCTTTCAGAAAAATGGTCTCGATGCTCTGCCCGGCTACTTTGGGAATATGAACAAATAAGGTTTTGTGTTTCCTGCTTATCATTGGCTTACCTCATTTGATTTTTCGAACTCCCAGACGCGATGAAGGTCTATCCCGGTTAGTTCGCTGGTTTTATACACATCTTCCCTGAAATAATCTTCTAATGATCTATACGTTTCGGGATCAATACATTGTTTCTCGCCTTCTTTGTAGAACAGTCTGTCCTTAAGCTTATCCTTGGCACTTTCGGGCAATAACCATTTTATTGGACGCTTCACCTTGTCTAATCGTAAAAATGCCAGTAGTCCCTTATTTTTAAGTTCTCTGGCCGCATTAAACGGTACATCAGTCTCATAATCATAAAACGGTTCGAGCCCAAGAAAATCATAGATCTCGTTAAGGGCTTCGCCGTTTCGGGCGGTCCATTCTTCCGAAACCAATACCATAATATTTTTGCGATCGAAAAGCTCGAAATACGGGGTCAACTGTTCGTAATACAAACTCATTTCCAGGTACATATTGCCTCCGCCCCAGATGGCGTTCTTCGGTGCTTTGATGGCAGCCTCGAAGCTGTCTTCCTTTTCGTGGCCTGTTTGATAGTGCATCTGGTAATGACTAAAGGCTCGCTCAATGGGATTTCTAAGGCTTATTAAAAGCTTTGCGTTAGGATTGTGATCGTGTATCCTTTTAGCGGTATTTCGGTCCCAGAGATACGACGGACTCACTTCTCCCTTGATCTGATCTGGTGTTGCGTCTTCGAATAAATTCTTGTAGATAGCCGCATCCTTTATGATCTTCATGTGATATTCCTTCCCGGGATCCGGATCCAGATACACTTCTTTGTCCAACGAATTTACTTCAGAAAAGAAATTACACTCCTTAACTTTAGGAAGAAAGATCGCCGGATGTTGCTGCATATAGTTGTACAGGGAAGTTGTTCCCCCACGGGCAACGCCTAAAACAAAGAAATCTACCTTTAGCTGTTTCATTTTAGGGTTAAAAAGGTTATTATTTTATCTTTTCTATAGATATAGGTTGTTGTAACAATGTTCCAGAACACCGTAGATATTGTTGTTGCAATGGCAGCTCCCAAGAGATCGTATTTTGGGATTAGCACAAGATTGAGTACCACATTGATCGTAAATGCAGTAACCAGGATCCGTTGAAATACTACCTGTTTTCCGGTCATATTCATGTAAACACCTACCGATCCACATAATGCGTTCACCGCTTGTCCTATAAGCAGGATAATGAGGGCCCAGCGCGCTTCGATGTAACCAGGGCCGAAAAAACCGAGTATCATCTTAGAAAATAAAAACACCAGCACTATGGCCGGAAAGGTGAAAATAAAAATGAGTCGGGTGGCTCGTTTTATGCCCTGTTTCAGGCTTTGAAGGTCATTCTTGCTGTACCATTCGGCGAAGGACGGTGCATAAACGGTATTTACCGATGCCAGGACTATGGAAAGAACGGTAGTGAGTTTTATCGCCACCGAATAAAAGGCCACGCGTTCAAAACTACTGTATTTACTTAACAGGATAACATCCACACTTTGCATTAACAGATATGTTATAGCGCTGATCGCCATGGGGCCCGAACGTTTTAAAATTTGTTTGAACCCAATTTCTTCGGAAGTGGAATATACTTTTATCTTCGAAAAGTAGTAGAACAGATATGCAGTGGAAAGTAGGGCGAGAAAAGTGAAATTCAGAAGAAAAACCTCAACAAGGAAATGCGGATTTCCACTGTAATACAAATAAATGATGGCTGCAAAAAACAGGGCATAGCGCATCACGTTCCTGTAAAATTCGGAAATATAGATCTTGTTGATCGCCCGAAATACATCAATGTTCAGCAAGGTTACCCCGTAGAAGAACAGTGCAAACACCGAATAACTCACCAATTTTGACACTTCTTTGTCGAAGAGGCCATCAATAAACGAAGGGGAGACGAGTAAAACCGCTAAAAAAAAAAGAAAGGCGATCGAAAATACGATCACCAGCATTTTGCTGTATAATTTCTTCAGGTAGCTGAGAGAATTCTTGGATTTAAGATAACCCGCATAATAGATTACAGACTGGTGCATCCCGAACACACAGGCGCCTCCCAAAAAGATAAGTAAAGCTCTGCTAAAATCGTACTGACCCACCATTCCGGCTTCAAAATTATTAGTGAGGAATAGGGTGAGGCCAAAAAACAGCAGCATTCCTGCAATTCGCAATGCAAGAACGTTGAGGCTTTTAAAAACCATCGCGTTATTAAACAGATCCCTTATGGTAGCACGTAATTTCATTGATGACAGGCCTTCAGATATTTATTGGGAATTCCCCTCATTTCCGAAGACCCGGGTGAACATTTATAGATTAATGTTTTATACTTCTTTGCCGGATTATCAATACGATCAGGCTTGTGATATCTCTTCCGAATATTTCTTTCCTTTGAGATAGATATTACGTATCACGAAGAAACCTATATAGAGCAATACCAGGGCTATTGGTAACAAGGTTCTCTTTTTACTAAAGAAATCGGAGGAATTATAAAAATTAGGATTGTTGAGTAAAGAAACCACACTATCGTATTTAATGAGTTCTTTCTTGAGATATTCGTTCTCCTCTATAAGTTCCTTTTTCTTGTCCAGTAGCTGATGCAAGTTGTTATTTTCCTGAATCAGGAAGTTCATCTCACTAGCTTTAGAGCCATCTGCATTCTTTCCGGAGTACTCGTCGAAAATAGCGTCGATATTGGCGATACTCACATCGTTTCGCTGAATTCTCAATTGTGTTTCTGAAACAACAACATCTTTCGTCTTGTTGTAGATCTCGTTATTGTTAAGGTAATTGAGCACCTTTTCGATGATGGCCGGATCCGATTTCTCGGTACTGATGGTGATCTTGTGGAAGGTATATTCGGGGAAGTAGATCTCAGACAATAAGGGGTCTTCTTCGAAGGTAACCCTGCTTAGGTAGGATTCGAGGTTTCTATCGTTGGTCTCCTGCTTTTCGAGAAGTTCCACGATGTTCACGATAGGTTCCACTACGATATCTGAGATATCCGGATTTTCGGTATCGAAACCGTATTGCTTTACAAAGCTCTTATGGCCTTGTTTGTATTTTATGTTGAGCAGGTCGATGGCATTGTAAACATAATTCGAGCTGTCGAAGTTGTTCTGAACGATCATCACCGCCTCTTTTGTAGGGGTTAAAGATCTTTGCCACCAGCCGCCAATAAAATAGCCGCCAACGATCAGGATCGTTAAGACGATCCAGTTCTTAATTACAAAACGGATGCCCTTGTACACACTGGCAAGGAATCCCTGATAGACCTTATTAAGTCTCTTTAATACTACAAACAGATCTACTTCTTCCTGATTGTTCTGTGCCATTCGTTTTTATTTATGGTTATTATTTTCTACAAATAAGGTTTTTAAGCTCTCCTTCCAATTGATGGTATCCGCTTTAAAAGCCTTGCAGAATTTTGTGCTGTTTAAAATACTGTAAACCGGTCTTTTTGCAAAAGTACGGTAATGGTCGGTTTTGGCAAGGTTTGCGGTTTCAATTTGTCCCGACTCCTGTAAAATCGCTTCGGCGAAATCATACCAGGTTGCCTCTCCCGAATTGCTATAGTGATACAGGCCATATTCCTTGCTTTCACTATCTGCCACCAAAAGGATCGCCCTTGCCAGATCATTTGCGTTGGTAGGTGTGCCCAGCTGTTCGGTGGTAATTGTTAGTGGGTTTCCTTCGGTTGCATGTCTAAGTATGGTTTTAAAAAAGTTATGCCCGTATTCCGAATACAACCAGGAAGTTCTTATAATAAAATGTTGGCTGCAATGGACGGCCAGTTCCTCTTCGCCAGCAAGTTTGGACGCCCCGTACACATTGATCGGGTTGGTAGCGTCCTGCTCTGTATAAGGAGATCTTTTTGTTCCATCGAACACATAATCTGTGGACACATGAATTAAAACCGTCTTATGGCTTTCACAGGCTTCGGCCAGGGTTTTTACCGCCATTGCATTAACCGCAAACGCCTGTTCCTTTTCACTTTCGGCCTTTTCAACATTAGTGTAGGCGGCGGTATTGATACAAACATCAACCGGATTCTCATTGAAATACGAGCGGACAGCCGAGGGATCGGTAACATCGAGTTCCGTTTTGTTTACATAAGTAAAATCCAGATCGGGGTAGTTAGGAGCTGCCTGTTTAATACACATAGCAAGTTGTCCGAACGCCCCTGTTACCAATACTTTTTTCATGAAATTACCTCCTCAAATCCGGGAAGTTCCAGGTCTTTATCCGAAATTATAAAATCTTCCTTTGGAAGATGCCAGTCTAAAGATAAGGTTGCGTCGTTGTAAATAATGCCGCTTTCCGATTCTTTATCGTAATAATTATCGCATTTGTAGGCAAATATGGCCTTGTTTGTAAGGGTAATGAATCCATGTGCAAATCCACGAGGCACAAACAACTGCAGATTATTCTCATCGTTTAGCTCCACACTGTAGGATTGCCCGAAGGTCTCAGACCCTTTACGTATATCTACTACTATATCCAGAACCCTGCCTTGGATAGCCCGTACAAGCTTGGCCTGCGCCATGTCACCTTTTTGAAAATGAAGGCCCCGCAATACCCCGTAAGACGAAATAGACTGGTTATCCTGCACAAAATCTATGTCCAGCCCTGTTGCGCTTTTAAAAGTTTTCTTGTTATAGCTTTCGCAGAATGATCCCCTGGCGTCTGAAAACACCCTGGGTTTCAAAATAAAACAGTCTTTTAAGGGAG
>Ga0070726_10004721_pt1 | contig 10703 bp, 7 predicted proteins | sample tdAd471_FD_67275 | JGI IMG/M metagenome (GOLD analysis project Ga0070726, IMG submission 67275) | Marine sediment microbial communities from the Atlantic coast under amendment with organic carbon and nitrate - tdAd47.1 | ecosystem: Environmental > Aquatic > Marine > Coastal > Sediment | place...
GCCGCTTTCGCGTTGCAAGCGCGCCGTCAGTCGCACGAAGCTGTTGAGCGAACACGCCCCCGCCAGAAACCGCTCGATCACCGCGCACAGCATATAGCTGCCGCTGCCCGACATGCGCTCGTCATCAATGTCGAGCGTCACATCGAGCCCGGCGCAGATTACGCTGTGGCCCTTCAAGCGCATGCGCGCGACACCCGGTTCGGTGCGCACAGCCTTCAATCGATCGCGCAGATAAGATGTCTCGGTCGTATCGCCCAGATCATACAGCGCGAGCACTTCGCGCAAGGCGCTGGTGCCCTCGTCGCCGCCAACAAGACTGAGATAATTGACCGACAATTGCCCGACGAGTCGCCAATGCGCGGCACGCCTGCGATGTGCGCGGCGCGTGGGAGTAGGCTTGCTGAGCGCGGTCACTTTCTCCAGCCCCTGCACCGTTCCGCCGATGGTGAGATGCGGCCTCCCGCCACCAAAGGGCAGCCGCGCAGGAAGCTCGCGATTGATCGCCATCACCTTGGTGTTGACGATGGTCGTGTCGTCGCCAAGCAGTTCCCCGCCAAGGTCTGCAACGGTCAGGAAAACGTCATCGCCCCCGCCTTTTGAGAAACTGGAGCGGCGCGAGATCGTGTGGTAATAGCGTCCTTCGCGCGGGCTTCCGCGGTCTATCGAATAGAGCGAAGGCACCGGCATTTTCTCGCCATCGGCGCGCTGCAATTCGACTTCCTCAACCGCGTAGACCTCGATCGCGTCCTCGCGCCGTGTGTTGGGAATGATGCGATATTCGATCGCCGAGTGGTCGAGCAGGATCGGTTCAGCCTGCAATTCGAACAGATTGATCGCGGGCGCGGCAAACAGATCGAAATCATCGGCACGCACCACGCGTTCAAGCTCGGACGAGAGGCGGTCGAAGAAGAAGTAGATGTCGAGCGTATCGCCTTCGAGCGTCAGCGTGCGCGCTTCGAGTCCGCTGACTTCGAAGAACATTTCCTTCTGCGGATAGGCAAAATGTTCCTGCAACAGACCATAGGACAGGCGCGAATGCGATTGCTGCGGCAGGAGCAGCGCGTTCTCATCCAGTCCGCCCATCTTGAGCGAATCGATGTCGATATTCACCGCATCGCTATCAGCCAGGCCCGATGCCGCCGTGATGCCCGTCAGGCTGGTGCCAAACTGCTCGAGCAGGATATGCGCGCGCCGCGCATTGCCCTTGATGTAAAAGCGCAGGTCGGAAATATCGAGCTGGTCGATGCCGATGTCCGGCTTGGAGGTCTTGAGCCGCAAATGCAGCATGCCCTTGGCATTGGCAGAGCAACCGGGCGGCACTTCGAATGGCGGCCCTGTCATTGATGCGCTGTCTATGCTGAGCGGCATCATCCGCACATCGCGGCACAGCCGGTAGCGGCAAGGCTCGCCGTCGATTTCCTCGGTCAGGATCTCTGTTCCGGCGGACACCAGCACCGGCGCGGCGAGGTCTTCGGCAGGCTGCAATTGCACCACCATGACCGAAGGCAACGGCTGGATCAGATGCGGATAGAGCGTGTGCAGGATCGCATCGGACAGCTCGGGATATTCATCGTCGATCTTGTGCCGCAGCCGCGCATTGAGGAACGCCACGGACTCGATCAGCCGACCGACGTGCGGATCCTCGATAGCTTCCTTGGTCAGTCGCAGTCGCGACGCGATTTTGGGATGCGCATCGGCAAAAGCGCCTGCGTTGTTCGACAGATACGCAAGCTCTCGCTGGTAGTATTCGATCAGGTCATCGATCATCGGGTCAGCCGTTCAAATCCAGCTCTATGGTCTTGTCGCTTGGGCGGACATTGGCATCATAGACGACAATCTCCTCGTCACGACTGATGGAAAGCACCGCCATGATGCGGAAGGTGATGCCCTTGGATGTGGGCGATTCATCGGCCTGCACACTGACGTCATGAAGCCGCGGCTCGTGCCGTTTGATTGTCTCCGCAACGATACGCCGCAGCCTGTCACGCACCGCGTCGGAGGAGAAATCTTCGGTCGCCATGTCGGCCAGGCCATAGCCCACGATATTGTCCGCCATCGCGTCATGATCGCCATGCGACACGAAGATCGGCTGGGTGGTGTTGAGCAGATGCTCGAGGTCGCGCAGCAGATGCACCTTGTACTCGGTTAGCGCTTCTTCCTCGTCCACCGCGCCTTCGACCACATGCTCGGGCTCAAGGTCGATCAACCGGTCAAGAAGGCTCTGCCCGATCATTACGCGCTCTTCCCGCCAACCACGGTGGTCAGGCGAAATTCGCTGGTCAACTGGTCAAGCTGATAATGCGGTCGCAGCGCGATATCGCATTCGTAGCTGCCAACCTTGGTCGGATGCTCGCGCACCGTCACCCGCGCCTCGCGCAGCGGATATTTCACGCGTTGCTGGGGTGAGGGATCGTCATCGGCGGTAGAATACTGGTGCAGCCATTTTTGCAGCAGGCTCTCGCATTGCGCTGCATCCTTGTAACTGCCCACCCAATCGCGCGCCATCACCTTTACGTAATGCGCAAAGCGGGAGACGCACAGGATGTAGTTCACCATCGAGCTCATCTTGGCATTCATCTGCGTCAGATCGCCGCCGGTATCGGGCGGGGAATACATGCTCGGCAGGTTCATGAAGGCCGCGATTCCGGTGTGCTGCATCTGGCGCAAGGCGATGATGCCGGTGTTGTTGAGCGCCATTTCCTGCGCTTCGGACACGGCATTCTCGACCGCAAAGCGCGCCGCGACGCCGGGGCGGTCGGCGGGCAGGAAATAGCGCACGGGGCCATCCACTGTGCCGCCCTCGCCCGGCGGAACAATACCGCGAATGGCGGCGGGCCAACGGAAATTGGCCATTGCCCGCATGGTGACGTAGCCGAGTGCGAAAGAGCCGTTGAGCCAGCACATCTCATCTGGATTGGCGATCTTCTCGTCCCAGCTGAACCCGATGCGCGGGAAATCGCGCCCGCGCCATGGCTCACGCACCAGCACGCGCGGCATGACAGCGGCAAGGAAGCGACTGTCGGGCCGTTGGCGGGTGCGGTTCCACGCGCGGAACGATGGGTGTGCAAGGCTGGCCGCAAGATCCTGTCGCAGATCGAGATCGTCGAACCTATCAAGCTCCATCACGCTGGGATGGACCCCCAGCACGATCGGACAGAATGACGCCGCAGCCACATCGGCCAATCCATCGAGCACGATCACGTCGTCGGTCGGCCCTTGCCGCCCGGGACGATGCGACAGCGCATGATCAACCACCAGCATTCCGAACGGTCGCCCTCCCGGGTGGCCGTATTCTTCATTATAGACGAGATCGAACAGGCGGCTCTGGTCGAAATCCATCGCCCGTTCCATGTCGCGCGCGATATCGAGCCAGCGGATGTCGAGAATGCGCACAATGACCTGCGGATCATCGCAGGAATCGAGCAGCCATTTGGTCCCGCGCCAGAGCGATTCCAGCCGCTGAAAATCGGGATGATGGAGGATCAGGTCGAGCGTCTTGGCAAGCCGCTTGTCAAGCTCCACCACGGCGCGATTGGCGAGCGCCAACATCGCTTCACGCTCGGCCGCGCGCTCGGCATTTTGCGCCAGACGCGGGTCTTCGAATTCATGTTCGGAGGGCGTGCCGGAGGGGACATCCTTGCCAGCTTCAGCTTCCGCAGCATCGCCGGATTTGGCGGAGCTGCGAATGGCATCGGCCAGAATGTCACCCTCCTCAGGCACTTTACCGGGTTACGATCAACCGCCGCCGCCGCCGGGGATTTTCGCCACCAGCCGCATCGACGTCGTCAGCTCTTCGAACTGCAGCCACGGGCGCATATAGGCGACCGCGCTGTAGGAACCGGGCGCACCCGGCACTTCCTTGACCTGCACCTTTGCCTCACGCAGCGGATATTTGGCGCGGGCCTTCTGCCCGGCACCTTCCGTCGCATCGACATAATTGCTGATCCAGCGGTTGAGCCAGGCTTCGCAATCCTCTGCTTCCATGAACGAACCGATCCGGTCGCGCGCCATCACCTTGAGGTAATGGGCAAAGCGGCTGGTCGCCATGATATACGGCAGGCGCGCCGAAATCGCGGCGTTGGCCGTTGCATCGGGATCGTCGTATTTCTTCGGCTCCTGCGTGGTCTGCGCCCCGAAGAACACCGAATAGTCGGTATCCTTATAGTGGCACAGCGGCAGGAAGCCCATGTCCGACAATTCCTTCTCGCGACGGTCGGTAATGCCGATTTCGGTCGGGCATTGTGCGTCGATATCGCCATCGTCGGTCTGGAAAGTATGCGTCGGCAGGTTTTCGACCTTACCGCCGCCTTCCGCGCCGCGAATAGCGGTGCACCAGCCGTTCTCCGCAAAGGCGGCAGTCATCCGGCCCGCCAATGCGTAAGAGGCATTCATCCAGCAATAGTCATCGTGATCCATCTGCTTGGCATTGCCAGCATCATCGAACACGCCTTCCTCGTAATCGAAAGCCTCTATCGCCTTGGTTTCCTTGCCATAGGGCAAGCGCGCCAAAACGCGCGGCATCGCCAGAGTGACGAAGCGCGAGTCTTCCGACTTCCGGAAGCTCTTCCAGCCGGTGTATTCAGCGGTATCGAACTTCTGCTTGAGGTCCATCGGGGTCGAGAGGTCGGTGAAGTCGTCCATCCCGAACATGTCGGCATTGGCCGCCGATACGAAAGGCGTGAAGCCTGCCGCCGCAACGCTCGAGACGTTGCGCAGAAGCTCGACATCCTCTGGACCCTTACCAAAGTAATAGTCGCCCACCAGCGTGCCATAGGGCTGGCCACCGGCGCTGCCGAATTCTTCCTCATAGACCTTCTTGAACAGCTGGCTCTGATCGAAATCGACCGCCGAGGACAGGTCCTTCGCCAGCTCTTTCTTGGTCACGTTGAGCATCCGGATCTTCAGGCTCTCACCGATTTCCGAATTCTTGACGAGGTAATGCAATCCGCGCCACGAACCTTCCATCTGCTTGAACTTCTCGTGATGCATGATCACCGCAAGCTGCTTGGAAATCTGCTGATCCAGCTTGGCAATCGCGTTGCGCAGGGTGACCGTCATGTTCTTGTCGAACTTGACGGTTTCCGATGCCGCTTCGCCTGCCAGCGTGGCGAGCAATTCCTTCACCCGGTCGGGTTCGGTCTGCTTGGTGACGCTGATCGCCTGGTCGAGCAGGCTGCCAGCATCTTCGGTGGTAGTCTCGGCGGCTGCTGCGCCTTTTTTTGCTGCTTTTTCGGCCATCGTCTAAGCTCCGATCACTCTTTGTCTTCGCTGCCGAGCTGCGACTGCAACTCACCCAGCTTGCCTTCATCGTTGAGGATTTGCTCCAGCAGCGACTCCAGCTCTTCAGAACCGTCGGCCTTCGCCATCAGGTCGCGCAGCTTGTTGCGCGTTTCCATCAGATTGCGCAGCGGCTCGACCTGCTCGACGACCTTGTCCGGATCGAAATCTTCCATCGAACGGAATTTCAGATCGACGGCAAATTCCTTGCCCTCTTCGCCCGAAAGCACGTCTTCGACCTTCATCTTCACGCCCGGTTCCAGCCGCGCCATGACCTGGTCGAATTTGTCTTTCTTCAAATCGATGAAGCGCCGTTCCTTCAGGCTCTTCTTGGCGACATCGGAATCGCCCGAAAAATCGCCCAGCACGCCAACGACGTAGGGTATTTCCTTGGTCTCCATCGCGCCATTGGTTTCCACATCATAGGTGATGTGAACGCGTGGCTTGCGGACCCTTTTCAGCTTTTGATGCACAGAATCGCTCATGTCGATCTCCCTTCCAGACCTGTTTCGTCAATTTCCCGGCAATGGAGCGACCCGATTACCCTTTGCCGCATTATCAATCCCAATCGTCGTCGCTGCTCTTCTCTTGCGCCGGAGCCTCGTCGGCGGGTGGGCGAATGCCTGACCGCCAGTAGAATTCCGTCCGCGCATCGGCGGTTGGAATCAGTTCGGCGATCAAATCCTGCAAATCCATCCTCGCGCGCCTGTCGATTTCGCGCAAGGCCTTTCCGACAGGCGAATGCGGCTCGCACCGGGCAAAATAATCGGCTGCGGCGTTGACCGCGCGAAGGGCGTCTTCACGTGCGTCGATTTTTCCGCCGCTATAGCCAGCGCCTCCGCCGCCCGCAGCACCAGTGCCGTCCGCACTGCCACCGCTTTCGCCATCACTTTCTACCTCGGTGATTTCCTCGGGCAATTTGGCGATCAGCGCAGTGAGCCATTCGCGAATGCCTTCCAACTCGCTGGTCAGGCGCGAACCGGCAGGCATATAGGGCGAGGCCTGCTTCATGATGAATTCGATCGCCCGGCGCCACTGCGTCTCGGCCGTTGTCACAGCATCGAGCACCGGCTGCATGGCCGAGCGCCCGGCGACCGTCACCATGCGCTCGAAACCGTCATAGGCGCTCTGCCGTGCTTCGGAGCGCGCGGCCTTGGCGTCTGCATCGCCCGCCTGGCTCTGGCTGTTCGCATCGACCATCACCTTGTCGCCGTAGCGCAGCACATCGCCGCCAACCCGGATCAGCGGCATTTGCCGGACCGGCAGGATCAGCGCGCCCTCGCGGTCATTGCTGCCACCGCTCAAACCCGAAAGCGGCATGAAGCGCGCTTCGACGCCGTCTTCCTCATCCTCATCGGCAGGAGGATAGAGTCCCTGCTCCCAAAATTCCTCGACCAGGTCAGCAAGCAGGGTCATCGCAGTTGCGAGCGACTCGGCAGGGCCATCCGCCCGCGCCGACGCTTCGATCAGCATCGCCATCGGCTCCAGATCCTTGCCGTATTCGGACAAATACCGCGACGCGTCCTCGGCGATTCCTTCCCAGGATTCGACCCCCTCTTCGGCGGCGTCGTCATCCTCGTCCAGAGCAAGAGCCTGCTCGGCACGGACACGTTCCTTGCGCTTCAGGCGGATATCGCGCAGCAGCTCCGCCGCTTCGCCCTCATCCTCGCGCCCATTGACACCGACACCGCCGGCAATCGGCGCCATGATAGCGGCTTTCATATCTTCGTCGATCAGCACCCTTACCCCCCTAGGCTGGCGTGTTCGCGGGCAGCTTACGCTTTTTGCCCGGCATCACCACTGTTTTCTTACCAAATATTGCGCTAAGCATGGCAAATAAACGCGTCGGAGTCACATTATGGGCCAACCCGCCTCACGATTGACGGATATGCACACCTGCCCCATGGTGACAGGCGTAGTGCCGCATGTGGGTGGACCAGTCAGCGGCCCATGCGCGCCGACCGTGCTGATAGGCAATTTGCCCGCAGCGCGCGTGACCGACATGGCCGTGTGCGTCGGTCCGCCCGATGTCATCGCCAAGGGCAGCGCCACCGTGATCACCATGGGTATGCCCCAAGCGCGCATTGGTGACATGACCGCGCATGGCGGCGTATTGGTTCTTGGCATGCCAACCGTGCTGGTCGGCGGCTAACGTCCACTCGGATAAGCGTTGCGGCTCAATTCAAGGCAATTCGCGTTCAGTCTCCGAACATCGAATTCGCACCATCCCCCACGACAAAGAAATTGCCCCAGTGATAGGGATGCGAATAGCGCCGTGTTTCGATCACCGAGAGCTGCGCCGTGCGCAGCGCTCCGGCAATCGATTGCGTGCGGCCCGCAGCATAGAAATCGGCCATCAGATCAAGCGTGGTCTCGCTGTCCGGCACGCGCCAGAAGGTCGCCATTACGGCGCGCGCTTCTGCCACGAGGAACGAGCGCACCAGCCCATCGAGCGCTGCGCCGCTGGTCTCGAACCCGGCTGTGCGCGCGGCGAGCGTTTCTGCCGACGTCGATGTGTCGCAGGCTGACAGCACCACCAGATTGGCATCGAGCTGCAATGACGTCACTTCGTCGAAAGACAGCAATCCATCCGACACCACCGTCCCCGAGGCATCGGGCGGCGCAATCGCGGTGACCAGCGAGGGCGGCACATAAATCGCACACGAGCCGTCGCCCTGTGGAATTTCCACCCGACGACCGGGCAGGCCATGGGTCGCGAAATGCAGGATTTTGTACTGGTTCAGATCGGCGCCGGCAGCACCTTGTGTAAGCGTCAGATCGGTAAAGCCCTGACCCGTGAGCTGCGGCACACGCCCGGTCCCCAACGCCGCTGCAATCCGGTCAAGCTCCCGCGCGCTCACAGGGTCGGTTGCATACAGCATACTCGCCCAATTCCCCAGCGTGATCGAGCAATCGAAAGGCATTTCGGCGCGTGCCTGTGCCGGAGTCAAACGCGGTGCAGGAGCATCGGCAAAGCCAATGAAATCGTTCTGCGCAGCCGAGGCAGAGCGGTTTCGGCGGCCACTCAGGAAAGCGCGCGGTGAGAGCGAGACGACGGTTTCCGCCTGCTTCGTGAGGAAGCCAACCGGGCTGTAATCCCCGAGCAATTCCGAAGCGAGATAAGTCGCGACGCTTTGCTCGTCGGTTACGAGAATGCCGATCGGCAGGCGTCGGAAAATCCCCGCCGGATCAAAGATCACACGCGAAGCGCCCGCGACCATGCGGGATGCTGGCCCGGTGATACGCGTAAACAGGTTGTTGGCCCCGACAACATCGAAAAGCCCTACCCGGCGGTTAGTGCCAGTCTGTGCGCTAGCCAGAACGCGGTCAGCTGCGGCCTCGATCTCATCGCGGCTACCTGCGATACGGTAAAGCTCGGTTGCCCCGGACGAGATCGCAATTCCATACATCGCGTCGTTCAGCAGAACGAGCTTGAGATAGACTTCACCCGGTTCCAGCGCGGCGGCAAGCTCCTGCAAATCGATCGGTTCATCACTCAATTGCCCAATTCCGCCGGTCTGGGCGATCTGCAGATTGACCGCATCCAGCTGCGCCACCACCTCGCTTAGCTCACGCTCGCGTTCCGCCCGCAGGCTGCTTGCCGCGGCATCACCGCCAGCCAAGGCGGCGATGCTGAATGTCAGACCATTGCGCGCCTGCTGCAAATCGCGCCGCTCGCGGAGCAGTTCGCGCGCCTCGCCATCTTCGGAGAGGCGTTGCTGCATGACGGCGTATTCGCGCGCAATCGCGGGCTCACCGATCGATTGCATTGCTCTGAAGAACGCTTCGTTGCGCGAAACCGTGGGCGCAGCATCGGCCATCAGATCAAAGTACCGTTCCAACGCGGCTTGCGAGACCGGCCCGACGCCATCGAGATTGGCAATCCCCTGCATGGCCGTCTGGTAATCGGCCAGTGCGCTGTCTCGGCGCGAAGGATCGCGCGAAGCAACACTTGCGCGTTCCAACTGTGTTTCCAGTAGTAGCGCACCGGTTGCCGAGACATCGGCAGGCCGCGAAATCGGCGGGACGATGCAGGCTGATGAATTGCGCGGCACAGCGCCTTGCAGGCCCGCTATCGCACAATCGAAACTGGCCAGTGCCGCGCCCACATTGTTGCGCCGTGCGTGGATACGGCCCTGCTGGCGCTCGATAGCCGAATGAAGCCAGCCGATCCGCGCCGGTTCGATCCGCGAGATCGGTCCTCGCGCCACTTCAGCGGCATTGAGGATCGCCTCCTCCGCCGCATCGGCACCCGCTGTGCCGGTAGCGAGCTGCGCCACGCTGAGCGTCCAGTAACGTTGCGCTTCGAGCAGGACCGACTGCAGGCCGGCATCATCGGCGAGCGAGGATTGCAGTTCCCCCGCCCCCGCGCTGTTGGCGGCTCCGAATGTCAGTGTTTCCTGGTTCAACCGGCTGATCAGCGTCGGATCGAGCAATTGTCCGTCAGCAGGCGTGCTGCGCGACAACGCCGCGATGGCGCGCTGCCATTCGCGTTGGTTGATCAGATGTAGCCCGCGATAGACGAGCAATTGTTGCACCTGCTGTGCGTCGGCCTCCGCCCCCTGCTGGTCGAGCAGGCTATCGGCAGCGGCGAAATGCTGTTCTGCAAGATCGAACTGGCTGTTGTTGGAATCGGCCAGACCTGCCGCCAGCCGCAGATCGACCAGAGTCGATATTTCGGCATCGGCAAATTCGCGCAATGCATCGTTGAGGATGCGCGAGGCATCGAGCTGGCGTCCGGTCTGCAAGGCGCGCACGCCTTCAAGGAAGGCCGATTCGGAGGTGATCCCGCCGGATGCGTCGGCCGCCGCAATATCTGGCCCGACGGGGATATCCTCAAGCGCAATCGACGGGGTCAGCTCCTCTCCTGCCTCAGGGATCGACCCGCCCGCTGCAATAACACGAAGTGCCGCTTCGAGATTGGCCAATGCCGTGGGAATGGCAGCCCCCTGCCACATCTTGCCACCCCGTTCGAAGCGGATATCAACCGCAGCGCGGCCCAATTGACTGTCGGCGCAACGCCGCACTTCCACCATGCCGACGCCGTCCAGCGCCAGCTCCGCCGCTTGCCCGCAATCGCCAACCGCCGGGACGCTGACCCCACTGACATAACCCTGAAGTTCAGCCGCATCGATGCCGCGACAGGTGATGCCGAATGGCTGTTCGCCGGCAAACAGGATCGCTCCGTCCCCGCTCGTCCATTGCAGCGCAGCCGAGCAATTGTCGCCCTGGCCATTTTCACCGACGGTGAAGACCTCGGGCACATCGGCAGCCGCGCTGCCTGGCGTCGCCGCCACCACGGCGGCGACACAAACGGCGTTGAGCAGCGAAGACTTGGCGAGGAGCTTGATCATTGTTCCGACTCCGAGGGGGTGCAGGAGGGATCGTCCGCGTCGCATTCCAGCGTGTCGATACCGACCGGGATC
>Ga0070726_10004730_pt1 | contig 10692 bp, 3 predicted proteins | sample tdAd471_FD_67275 | JGI IMG/M metagenome (GOLD analysis project Ga0070726, IMG submission 67275) | Marine sediment microbial communities from the Atlantic coast under amendment with organic carbon and nitrate - tdAd47.1 | ecosystem: Environmental > Aquatic > Marine > Coastal > Sediment | place...
GGCAGAGGCAGAGCCAGAGCCAGAGCCAGAGCCAGAGCCAGAGTCAGAGCCAGAAGCAGAGACAGGGACTCCTGGTTGGCGCGTCGTCACGCTTCGCCCCCCCACGAGGAGTGATACGCTTTGCCCACCACCGCCCCCTCCATGACCCAGACCCCCCCCAGCTTCGCCGCCCAACTCCTCGCTCTGGTGGAGTCGACCCCCGCCTTCGCCGAGCTCGAGCGGACCCTCGCCTCCGAGCCCGTGGTGCGCGCCGAGGGGTTGCCCGGCGGCTCGCGGGACGTGCTCCTCGCCGCGCTGGCCAAGCGCCGCCCCCTGGTCGTGGTCCTCCCCCGCGAAGACGACGCCCCGCGCCTGGTGGACGACCTCGCGAGCCTGCTCGACGACGACGAGGCGCGCGACGTGCTGCGCTTCCCGAACCTGGATCTGAGCGAGGTCGAGGACGAGGACGACGAGGAGGACGCGCTCGTCAACGAGGGCTCCCTCGGCGCCCGGCTGCGGATCACCAACGCCTTGGGTGACGCGACCCCGCCGGTGGTCGTCGCCACCGCGACGGCGCTGCTGCAGGGGCTGCCGTCCCCCGAGCGCGGCGTCCTCGGCGAGCTGGAGCTCAGCGCCGGGGTGACCCTCGACCCGATGGAAGCCGCGCACCGCCTGGTGGGGGTCGGCTACCGCCGGGTGAGCCTGGTCGAGAGCCAGGGCGAGTTCGCGATCCGGGGCGGGATCCTCGACGTCTACCCCCTGGGGGCCGAGCTCCCGCTGAGGGTCGAGCTCTTCGGCGACGAGGTCGAGTCGCTGCGGCGCTTCGACCCCAACTCCCAGCGCTCGACCGGGGCCGTGACCCGCGCCCGGCTCTCGCTGATCGACCCCTACCACTACCGCGCGCTGAGCAAGGACGACGGCGCCTGCCTCCTCGACCACCTGCCCGCCGACGGGGTGGTCGTGCTGCTCAAGCCGGACCGGGTGGCCGAGGTCCTCGAGAAGAGCGCGGCCCGCTTCGCCGACTCGGGGCTGCAGCTGCTCGAGCCCCGGGCGGTGCTCGACGCGGCCGCGCGGCGCACGCGGCTGCAGCTGCTCGTCGCCCCCGAGGAGGACGCCGCCCCCGACCCGACCCCCGAGGTCGCGTTCCCCTTCCTCGGCGCGGTGCTCACCAGCGGGCACGGGCTGGAGGCGGTGGGCAACGAGCTGGGTCGCCTGATCGCCCGCGGACAGCGGGTGACCGTGTGCTGCTTCAACGACGCCGAGCGCGAGCGGCTGGCCGAGCTGCTCGCCAAGAGCGGGCTCGACCCCGAGCAGGACGACGGGCTGCGCGACGCCGAGCAGCCGCCCGGGTTGACGCTGATCACCTTCTCGCTGCCCAGCGGGTTCCGCGCGCCGCCCAACGTGTGGGTCACCGCGGCGCACCGCCTGTTCCGCCGCACGCGGCGCGGCGAGCTCAACGCGCGGGTCCGCTCGCGGCTGAGCGGCGACCACCTCCCGGTCGAGCGCTTCGCCGACCTCGAGCAGGGGACCTACGTCGTCCACGTGTCCCACGGGATCGCGCGCTTCCAGGGCGTCGTGCGCCGCGAGCGCGACGGCAAACCCCGCGACCTGCTGCACCTGGAGTTCGACGGCAGCGACCTGTTCATTCCCACCGATCGAATCGGGCTGATCCGGCGCTACGTGGGGCCCACCGCCCGCGCGCCGCGGCTGAGCAAGCTCGGGGGCCGCGCCTGGAAGAGCAAGACCAAGAAGGCGCGGGAGGCGGTCCAGGACCTCGCCGCCGACCTGCTCGAGGTCCAGGCGCGGCGTGAGCTCCAGGGCGGCTTCGCCTTCCCCCCCGACGACCGGCTGCAGGACCTGTTCGAGGAGAGCTTCCCCTACACCGACACCGACGATCAGCTGCGGGTCACCGCCGAGATCAAGCGCGACATGGAGCGGCCCCGGGCCATGGACCGGCTGGTGTGCGGCGACGTGGGCTACGGCAAGACCGAGATCGCGATCCGCGCCGCCTTCAAGTGCGCCAACGCCGGGCGCCAGGTCGCGGTGCTCGTGCCGACCACCGTGCTCGCGCACCAGCACGGCAAGACCTTCGCCGAGCGGCTCGAGACCTACCCGATCCGCTGCGAGGCGATCAGCCGCTTCCTGACCACCGCCCAGCAGAAGGACGTGCTGAAGCGCACCGCGGCCGGCGAGGTGGACGTGCTGATCGGCACGCACCGCCTGCTCTCCAAGGACGTGCGCTTCAAGGACCTGGGGCTCGTGGTGGTCGACGAGGAGCAGCGCTTCGGCGTGGCCCACAAGGAGCGGCTGAAGGCGCTGCGGAATCGGGTCGACCTGTTGACCCTCACCGCGACCCCGATCCCGCGGACCCTGCACATGGCGCTCTCGGGTGCGCGGGACATTTCGATCCTCAACACCCCGCCCCCCGGGCGCACGGCGATCGAGACGAGGATCGTGCCCCGCCGGCCCAAGCTGCTCAAGCGCGCGATCGAGCGCGAGCTGGCCCGCGAGGGCCAGGTCTACTTCGTGCACGACCGGGTGCGGAGCATCGACCGCCTCGCCGACGAAGTCCGCGAGTGGGTCCCCGGGGCGCGGGTGCTGGTGGTCCACGGCCAGCTCCCCGAGCGCCAGATCGAGGCGCGCATGCTGCGCTTCATGGAGCACGAGGCCGACGTGCTCGTGGCCACGACCCTGATCGAGAACGGGCTCGATATCCCGCGGGCCAACACCCTGCTCCTCGACCGCGCCAACCACTACGGGCTCAGCGAAATGCACCAGCTCAGGGGTCGCGTCGGGCGCTCGAGCCTGAAGGCCTACTGCTACCTCGTGCTCCCCAAGCGCGGCGAGGTCAGCGAGCTCGCGCGCCGCCGGCTGCGGGCGTTGGAGGAGTTCAGCGACCTCGGCGCCGGGTTCCAGATCGCGATGCGCGACCTCGAGATCCGCGGCGCGGGCAACGTGCTCGGCGCCGAGCAGAGCGGGCACATCGCCAACGTGGGCTACGACCTCTACTGCCGCCTGCTCAAGCGCGCGGTGGCCGAGCTCAAGGGCGAGCTCAGCGACGGCCGGACCATGGAGCTCGAGCGCGACCTCGACCCCGAGGCCGCGGAGGTCGAGGTCGTGCTCGACGTGCCGGCCTACGTCCCCGATGCCTACGTCGACTCGGTCCCGCTCAAGATCGAGGCCTACCGCAAGCTCGCCAACGCGCACCTGGAGGACGACCTGACCCAGCTCGAGCTCGAGCTGGTCGATCGCTACGGCGCCCTGCCCGACGTGCTGCAGAACCTGTTCGCGCTGCGCCGGCTGCGGATCCGCGCCGCCGGCCACGGGGTGATCAAGATCTCGCGCCAGGACGTGGTCCTGCGGCTCAAGTGCCGCGAGCGCGAGCGCCTCGCCGCCGGGGTCGTCGCCCACCACGACCGCCTGCGGCCCATCGACGAGCAGATGCTCTACCTGGTGATGCCCGACCCCGAGGCCGGCGACGAGGAGCAGCTGCGCTTCCTGCTCGAGGTCCTCGGCCCCGCCCCCGAGCCCGGCGACCTCCCCGAGCAGCCTATCGACGTCGACCGCCTGCGCCGCGAACGCCGCCGCCGCCAACGCGCCCGCGAGCACCAGCGCAAGCTGCGGAGCAAGAAGAAGCCGTAGCCCGCTACCTCTGAGCCCTCAGCCCCTTGGGGGTGAGCCCTCGCGGCTTTGCCGCGAGGGCGAGGGGGTCTTGGAAAGACCCCCTGAGACTCAGCGACTGGCCTTGACCCGCTGCCAGAGCTGGAGGTAGCCCTCGCGGTCGGAGAGGTAGGGCCAGAGCTGCATCTCGGCGATCTGCGCCTCGAGGGCGCGGTGATGCGCGAGGGCCGAGCGCTTGTCGAGCCGGCGCACGGTGTTGCGGTTGGTGGGGTCGTAGCCGGCGAGCAAGAGCAGGTCGCGTTGGTTGCTGGGGGAGAGGGCGAACTCCACCCAGGCCTGGGCGGCCTCCAGCCGCAGGCCAGCCACGTCGGCGCCGATCATCCAGCTGTCGACCCACACCGCGGTCCGCTCCGGGAGGCAGGAGCGAAAGCCGATCCCCCGCCGCTCGAGCTGACGCCCGATGATCCCCCAGTCGTCGAGGAGCACGACCCCCCCCGACTGCACCAGCTCCAGGGCCTCGTCCGGGGTGGCCCACAGGCGGCAGCCGTTGTGCATCAGGGCCTTCAGCCGCACCTCGACCTGGGCCAGCTCCTGAGGGCTGAGGTCGGCGGGGTCGAACCCCAGCTCGAGGGCGGTGAGGGTCACCGCCCACACCGCGTCGTCCCAGATCGCGACCCGGCCCCGGACCCGCGGGTCCCAGAGGTCGCTCCAGGCGCGGGGCTCGAGGTCGGGGTCGAGGCTCCGCAGCCACATGCGCCCGAAGGCGTAGGGCGCGCCGAAGGTCCGCCCGCGCTGCTGGAGCCAAGGCGGACGCTGGAAGAACGGGATCAGCTCGTCCTCGACCTCCAGCTGCAGCGGCTGCACGAGCCCCGTCGCGATCAGCCGCGGGGCGAAGTCGCAGGTCGGGGTCACCAGGTCGACCTCCCCCGAGCGGAGGAGGGCCGGCAGCTCGTCGTTGGAGGTGATCGTGTGCGTCTGGATCACCCGCACGTCGCGCCCGCTGGCGGCGAGGTAGCGCGCACGGAACCGCTCGGTGAAGCGCGGGTCGGCGTAGCTCGGCCAGCCGGCGACCCGCAGCTCGAGGGGCGGCCCCGCCACCGGCGCCGGCGCCTCGCGCGCCGTCGGCTGCGCCCCGGCGAACAGCGCCGCGGGCTCGGCGTCCCGGGCGCAGCGGAAGCCGGTGTCGACGAAGCGGTCGCTGGCGCGGGCGAAGCTGCGGTCGGAGATCCGCCCCCCGTCGCGGGGGTCGGCGTACCACCCGCCGCCGCGCAGCACGCGCCACACGACCCCCCCCACCGCGGGGGCGTCCTCGTAGACGTCGGCGCACCACTCGTCGGCGTTGCCCGCGAGGCCGACCACGCCGTAGGGGCTCACGTCGTCGGGGTAGGCGTCGACCGGCGCGACCTGGCGGTGGAAGTTGGCGCGGCGCACCTCCCAGCGGTCGCCCCAGGGGTAGCGCCGTCCGTCGAGGGCGCCGGCGGCGAGCTCCCACTCCGCCTCGGTCGGCAGCCGCTTGCCCTGGGCGTGGGCGTAGGCGGCGGCGTCGGCCCAGGTCACCCCGGTGACCGGCTGGCGCTCGACGTCCGCGTCGCCCGGGGTGTCGCGCCAGTCCAGGGGCCGGTGCCCGCGGAAGGCCTCGTCGCTGGCCGCCCAGAACGGACGCACCAGCGAGCGCGCCCGGCGGCACGCCGGCCCGCAGGCGCCGTGGCCCTCGGCCTGCACCGCCTCGAGGAAGCGCCGGTAGGCGCCGACGGTGACCTCGGTCCGGTCGAGCCAGAACGGCGCGGCCTCCGCCGCCCGCGGCGTCTCGTCCCCGTCGCCCTCGAGGGAGCCGACGGTGAACCGCGCCCCCGGGACGTAGCGCATGCCCGCGGGCGCGGGGCCGGGGTCGCGCACGGTGAGCTCGCGCCGTTCACCCCGCGCGAGGGGCAGCAGGTAGCGCGCCCGCGGGGGGCCCTCGCCGACCTCCAACGCGGCGACCCAGGTGCCCGCGCGCAGCGCGACCCGCGGCGCGGTCGCGCTCGCGACCCGCTCGGGGTCGGCGTGCCAGCGCCCGAGCTCGGTGTCGTAGCGGCGAAAGCGCAGCTCGGCCCCGGGGGCGAGCCCCCGCACCTCGACCTCGGCCTGGCCGAGGGCCCGCCGCTCGGCCTCGCGGTCTTCCTCCGAGCCGGTGAGCCGGGTGCGCCGGCCCCAGAGCTCGGCGGCCAGCCCCCAGTCTTGCTCGGCCTCGGCGGCCTCTGCGCGCGACGCGAGCACGCGCAGGTAGGCCTCGCGCACCTTGGGGTCCTCGGGTTGCTGAGCGAAGGCCTCCTCGGAGAGGATCAGCGCCCGGTGCAGGCGCTCGACCCCCGACCCCTGGTCCCCGGCCTCGAACGCGGCCAGCCCCTCGTCCAGCGCGCCCAGCGCGGCCTCGGCCTCTTGCCGCGCGGCGAGGACCTGCGACCCCTTCCACAGCCACAGCGGGCTGGCGCCCACGATCGCGAGCAGGATGAAGAACAGGACCGTGGTCGAGCGGTGCGAGCGCGCGAAGCCCACGGCGCGAGCGGCCAGCCCAGGCCGCCGGGCGAGCACCGTGTCGTCGGCGAGGAAGCGCCCGAGGTCTTCGGCCAGCTCGGCGGCGGTCTGGTAGCGGAACATGCGCTCGCGGGCCATGGCCTTGAGGCACACCGTCTCCAGCTCGTAGGGCACGTTGCGTTGCTGGGAGCGCGGCGTGGGGGGCTGGCTGTTGAGGATCCGGTGCAGCACCTGGCCCGCGGTCTCGGCGCGGAACGGCGACGTCCCGGTCAGCAGCTCGTAGAGCATGACCCCCAGGGCGTAGACGTCGACCCGGTGGTCGAGATGCTGCCCGCGGACCTGCTCCGGGGCCATGTAGAGCGGCGTGCCCACGATCTCACCGGTCTGGGTCAAGCCCACGTCGCGCCCGAGGTCCTTGGCGAGGCCGAAGTCGAGGATCAGCGGCGCCCCGTCGGCGTCGAGGAGCATGTTGGCGGGCTTGAGGTCGCGGTGGATCACCCGCTGCTGGTGCGCCGAGTCGATGGCCAACGCCGCCTGGCGGATCACCTCCGCCGCGCGCCGCGGCTCGAAGCTCCCGCGTTCGGAGAGCACCTGCTTCAGGCTGCGCCCCTCGACCACCGGCATGGTGAAGAACGCCCGCCCCTCGATCTCGCCGTAGGAGTAGACGCCCACGATCCGGGGGTGGCGTAGCTTGGAAGCCAGCGCGGCCTCGTGACGGAATCGCTCGCTGTCGCGCTCGCTGCTGAGCTCGATGTTCAGCAGCTTGAGCGCGACCTCGCGGTCGAGGTCCGTGTCGAGGGCGCGATAGACCAGGCCCATCCCGCCCCGGCCGAGCTCGTCGAGGATCTCGAACTGCCCGAAGCGGACCCCGACCTCGAGCACCGCGCTCGCGCTGGCGCTCGCGCTGGAGCTCACGCGCGCGCTGCCCCCGCTCACCGGCTGGGTCACGGTCTCGCTCACGACGTCCACCGAGCCGGGGAGCGAGCGCGTCTCCGCCGAGGGGTCGACCCCGTCCTCGGGCGCTTCGCTCACGTGCTGCTCCCCGAGGCGCTCAGAGGGAGAAGTCCCACTCTTCCTCCGCGTCCTCGGCCTGGGGCGGATCCGCCGCGACCACGAGCCCCTCCTCGAACAGCCCCACCAGCCAGGCCATGGCGCGATAGCGATCCCCGAACAGGCGCGCGATGTCCTCGGGGGTGTGGCTCCCGTCGACGAGCTCGCAGAGGCGGCTGTCGCCGGCTTGCTTCTCGGCGCGCTCGCGGACGCCGTCGCCCTCGACGTAGGCGACGCACTGGTCGCGCGGCACGAGCTCGCCGACCACGCTCCAGCGCTCGCCGGCCTCGGCGAACACGTCGAAGAAGGTGTCGAGGTCGAGCTCGAGCTCCCGGCGCTGGCCCTCGTCCTCCAGCCGCGGGGGCAAGGTCCCCGCCAGCAGCTCGAAGCGCGTTCCCGACCAGGAGAAGCACTCCGCGACCTCCTGCGCGGTGACCCGAGCGCGCTGGCGCTCGTCCGCGTCCCCGTTCTCGCCGCGGAGCGGCCCCGTGCGGTGGGGGACGCCTTCGACGAGGGCCATCTCCTTGCTCCGCCGCCCGTCGGTGACCCGCAGGACCCCGGTCAACCTGGCCGAGGCCATGTCCTGCAGGGTGGCCACGAACTGCAGCTGCCCGACGAAGCCCTCTTCGATCACCCCGGAGGTCGGCACGTCGCTGGTGAGGATCGCGTCTTCGTCGGCCTGCATCAGCGCGTCGCGATCGACGGTCCGCACCGCGCCGTCGCGGGCCAGGCGCGCGAGCACCGTCAGCGCGCGGTAGCGGCGGACCCCGGCGATCCGCACCAGGTCCGAGATCGTGTGCCGCCCGTCGACGAGCAGGAGCAGCTCCTCCTCGCCGATCTGGCTGATGGTCTGCATCTTGGCCGTGTTCGACTCGAAGCTGAGCACGAGATCGTCGGAGGGCAGCACGCTCCGCGCCGACTCGAACTCCCCGGCGCGCCGGATCGCCTGGATGAGGAACTCCCCGGTGTTCAAGCGCAGCTTGCGGTGGCGGCTGCTGGCGAAGAAGTCGGGGGGCAGGTAGTCCGCGGCGAACTCGAAGGCCGCGGACTCCCAGAGGAAGATCTCGTAGATCTCGTCCTTGAGCTGGGTGGCCGCCTCCGCGGCCAGCTGGTCCTCGGTGACCACGCCCGCGGCCACCAGCCCCACCTCGAGCAGGTCGCCTTCGGCCAGGTCCTTGTCGCCGGTCAGGAGGTAGACCTCGCCCCCCTCGAGGTAGATCGTGCGGCTGCGCCCCTCGACGCTGGGGTCCTCGACCCGCAGCGTCCCGCTGCGCTTGGAGAGGTTGAACGACTGCAGGATCTCCGCCAGCGAGAACGAGGCCAGCTCACCGCGGAGGGTCGGTCGCGCGGCCTGTTCGCTGATCTCCAGCTCCTGGGCCTCGAGCTGATTCAGCCGCTCGTGGAAGTAGTAGGTGTCGACCCCGCACTCGATGGCCGAGAGGCACACCTCGATGGCGCGCCCGCGCTTGTGGGCCCCGAGCGCGGTGCCCAGCAGGTCGCGGTAGCCCTCCTGATCGAGGTGCACCAGGTGACCGGCTTGGATCGCCGTGTCGACCTTGTTGAAGAAGGCCTGCGCGGGGATCTCATGGCGCTCGAGCACCTCCAGCAGCGAGCGCTTGCCGTTGAAGTGCATCAGCACCTCGTTGCCCGTCCCCGCGCGCCGGCCGGAGGCCGAGCGGCGGAAGAAGGCGCGCACGCTGGGGATCCGCCCGAGCATCGCCTCCCACTGGCGGACCTCGCGCATCACCTCGGCGTGCAACCAGGGGAGCAGGGGCAGCTCCACCCGCTTGCCCTCGCCCTCAGCGTCCTTGGTGCTGACCTCGACGTAGGGCACCTTGAGCAAGAAGGTCTCGAACACCCGCTCCAGGAGCGCGTCCTTCTGCGCGCGCAGCCAGTCGTCGGTGCTCACGTAGCCGCCGCCGATGAGGATCTGCTTCAGCGAAGCCCCGGTCTTCTTCGCCATCCCACGGGCGCGCTCGACCTCCTTCTCCGCGAGGGGCTTGGTGGCCATCAGGTGCCGCACGGCTTCGGGCTCGGGCTGTTCGCCCAGCCGCAGGCTGAGCGACATCTTGCTCAGCCCGAGGTCGACGCGTTGGCCTTCTTCGTGCGCGGAGAACTCGCAGGTGATCCCCTGGCGGAACAGGCCGAGCAGGAGCTCGAAGGCGCGCTTGCCCTTGACCCGCGCGGCGAAGTTGAGCTTGCCCTGGGCCGCGGCGTCCTTCAGCGCCGGGCTCCCCCAGAACACGCGGTCGAGGAACTTCCCCTTGCTCTCGAACTCCGGGCTCTCCAGCGCGCACTCGTAGAGCCGCAGCGCGTAGTCCACGTCGTCGCGCAGCGCGCGGGTGAACTGCCGCTGCAGCGCCGCGGGCTTGAGCGCGGCGACGGCCCCCTCGTCGATCAGCGCCGCGGTGAGGGCCTGCGCTTCGAAGGTCGAGAGGCCCAGCCGGCGAGGGAACTCGCTCAGCGGGACCCGACCTTCGAACAGGTCCTCGGGCTGCAGCTGCTGACCGGGGCAGGTGGAGAGCGCCTGGACCACGGCCTTGCGCGGCGCGTCTCCAGGCACGAGGGCATACAGCCGCTTGTCGCTGGGGAGCAGGGCGCGGATCCGTTGCCACTCGTCCTTGCGGCGAGCGGACTCCATGAGCACCGAGCGCACCTCGAAGCGGAACTCTTCGGGGTCCTTGATCCGCTCGGCGAAGCCCTCGGGCAGCTCACCCGGGAGGAACTCGTAGTAAGCGGCGGGCCAACCGAAGATCTCGTAGACCTCCTCCTCCACCTGGTAGCGGCGGGCGCCCATGATCCGGTCTTGGGTCGTGTGACCCAGGCGCACGAGGACCGCGCCCAGGCGCGCGTTCTGCACCTCGCGCTGCATCCGCAGCGCCTCCTCGAGGTTCGCCACGGTGATCTCGCCGCGGCGCACGAGCACGTCACCCAGGCGAAAGCTGAAGGTCGAGCGCTCGAGGTAGAGCCCGCCCTGGTGCAGGTACAAAGTCTTGGACGCATCCTGGTTCACCACGGAAAGGGTTCCGTGGTGGCCGCTTGCGGAGAGCAGATCGAGCAGATCGTCGAGGCTGAACGCCTTGACGTCTCCCTGCAAACCCATGCGTACAAAGACTCCCAACGCCCCCGCCAGGCGGGTGCACCTTCGTCGCAAGACTAGCAGCGGCAAGGAATTGGCACAACCGCATGATCTTTGCAGAGCGGGGAGCGCAGGCGAGGGGGGCTACTCGGCGAGGGCGGCCTCGTTGGCGCGGCCCGCGACCGAGGCCAAGGCAGCCTCCACCGCGCGGGCGGCTTCCTGGATCGGGGCCTCGGCGCCGCCGAGGAACACCCGCCCGAAGGCGCCGAAGGAGAGGATCTCGAGCACCTCGACCGGCGCAGCCTTCTCGGCCTCGTTGGCGGCGAACACCGCGTAGCCGGCGGGGTGGACTTCGAGGATGTAGAGCGACTGATTCTTGAGGAGGTAGTTCCCGTGACGCATGCGGTTGATCAGCATGGTGTGGTGGGCTTCGGCGCCGGTGATGATCT
>Ga0070726_10004735_pt1 | contig 10688 bp, 7 predicted proteins | sample tdAd471_FD_67275 | JGI IMG/M metagenome (GOLD analysis project Ga0070726, IMG submission 67275) | Marine sediment microbial communities from the Atlantic coast under amendment with organic carbon and nitrate - tdAd47.1 | ecosystem: Environmental > Aquatic > Marine > Coastal > Sediment | place...
AAAACCGAGCCAGGTGACTTGGACGGGTGCGGGCCGCATGGCGAAGACGCCGAGCCGATGACCGTCCGTGAACCCGTTCACATCGACGAGAATGTCGACGCCGTCCTCGACGATCTGCCGCGCCAAGGCATCGTCGCCGAGTGCGAACACCTCGCGAAAGGCATCGCTGTCCCGCTCGGTCCGCGCCCGGTAGACGCTGCCGTCGTCGGGACCGTTCGAATACGCGATCACTCGAAAGCGCGCGCGATCGTGCAATCCGAACAGGCTGGATATCAGATGGCCGATTGCATGGTTGCGCAGGTCGCTGGAGACGTACCCGATCGTCAGGCGGGCGGTTGATGCCGCGCGCGGCCGGGTAGGACCTGTCGGCGGACGCTGGCTGGAGATTGCCGCCGCCTCCGATTGTGCGACGGCGAGATTTCGCAGCGGATCGTCGCAATGATGGATGTGGAGATAGGGCGGTTCTTGTGCTCTTTCGCCGCGCCGAAGCGCCCCCGCAACCGCCGTATCGAGCCGCGCCTTCAGGTCCTTGAGCGCGGCCCAGTCGCAGACCGCCATATGGACGTAGAGCAAGGCCGCCATGGCCGGCCGGTTTTCGGGATCCAGCGCAACCGCGTCGGCAAAGCAGCGCCCGGCCGCTTCCAGGTCGCCCGCAAATTTGCGCACATTGCCGAGATTCAAATGCGCCTCGACGGCCTCCGGTTCGAGGCGGACCGCCTGCTCGAGCGTCCGCGCCGCCTCTTCGAGCCGGCCCAACCGACGCAGCACGGACCCCTCGTTGATTCGCGCCGCGACAAATTCGGGCGCCAGCGCCAGAGCTCCAGCGAACCGGGTCGCAGCCTCTTCCAACCGGCCCGAATCCATGGCGATATTGCCGAGCGTATACAGCACGCCGGGATCCTCGACCCTTTGCGCCAGAAGCCGGTCGGCAATCCCGTCGGCTTCGCCGCCGCGACCGGTGCCGGCCAGCAGTTCCGCCAGATTCGCCCAGGCCCGCGCATATCCGGGGTCGAGCGCCACGGCCCGCCGGAACCCCGCTTCCGCCTCGTCCAACCGTCCCATCTCTTCCAGCGCACTGGCCCGGCTGTTGATCAGATTCGGATTCTGTGGCTCTAACCGCAGCGCCTTGTCCCAAGCCGATACCGCTTGCGACAGCTGCCCGAGGTCGCGTAACGCCAGACCGAGATTGAAGTAGGTCGACGGCATGTCCGGCGCCCGGCGCAACGATCGCCGGTATGCTTTGACGGCGTCCTTGGCGCGGCCCGATTGATGCAGCACCAATCCGTAGTTTGCACATATCTCCGGGTCGTTCGGCGCGGCACGCGCCGCCCGCGCGAGGTAGTCCAGCGCCTGTTGCTGCCGGCCCGCCTGAAAGGCGGCTATCCCGGCGAAGTTCAAGGCTCCGGTATCGCGCGGCCGCTCCGCAAGAACGCGCTCGTAAACATCGAGCGCTTCCCCCGCCCGGCCCGATTGGAGGAGCGCCATCGCCTGCTGCAAGAGTTCTGTCATCGTGGACATGAGGTGGCGTTGCCGAACTATGATCCGATGACTAGCGTTAGGGGATGGCCGCTGGAATTGCAACCGGCCGCCCACAAGGTTTGCGATGCCTCATTCCCGTCCTTTGCCCGCCGCCTTGCGGCCAAGCATCCAGGCCGGCCAGATGCCGATCAGATAGGCCGCGACAAGAATCCAGAATCCGTCCTGAAAGCCGAGCGTGGCGCCCTGGGCATGCACGACCTGACCCAAGTAGTGAAGCGCGCCGGATTGCTGCACGGTCTCGGAGACGCCGGCCTCCCCCAGCAGGCGTTCGACACTGCCCAGGAGCTCGCGGCTGGCCGCGTTGTCGGCGCTTTGCGTCGCTGTCAGGGTATCGCTGTGATAGTGGGTCCGCATCTCCAGGAAGACCACCCAGGCGTTGATGCCGAGAGAGCCGCCCAGCTGGCGGATGAAATTCATCGTTCCCGCGCCCGAATTGAGCTTCTCCGGCGGGAGCGTTCTCAACGACACGGTAATGATGAACGGTTGGGTGAGGCTGACGCCGAGCCGATTGACGATACCGTAGACGGCAATTGCGAAAAACGCCGTGTTCACGTCCGCGTCCGCCATCGGCACGGTGCCGATGGCAAATAACAGCAGGCCCGCGATGATGGCATAATGCGGTTTGATCGTGTCGGCCAAGCGTCCCATGAACGGCAGAAGCGCGACGACGACGATGCCCGACGGCAGCAGAACCAGCCCCGCATCGAGCGGCGACATTCCCTGCACCAATTGCCCGAAGACCGGCACCGCATAGGCCATCGAGAAATTGCCGAGGCCGAAAATAAAGGCCACCCCCATGGCCCAGGCGAATTCGCGGTTGCGGAACAACGCCATTTCCATCAACGGCGCCTTGCTGTGCAGCTGCGAGTAGAAGAACGCGCCGGCGGCCAGGGCCGAGATCAAGAACAGGCCGAGGATATAGTCCGAGGACCAGCCCTCGCGCTGCCCGTCGGTCAACGCGGTCATGAAACAATAAAGCGTCACGACCATCAGCGCATAGCCGGTCCAGTCGAAGGGACGGTTCGCCTCCTTGCGGTCGGATGGCATCACGAACATCCCCGCCACAAAGGCGAGACCGACAATCGGCAGCGGCGCGATGAAGATGTAACGCCAGTCCAGGATCTCCATGGCAAGGCCTCCGAAGACCGGGCCCATGGCCACCGCCAGCATCAGCGCCATGCTGTAAATACCCGCGGCGAAGCCGCGCCGTTCGGTCGGGAATACCTGGAAGATGGTGATGAGGATCAACGGCTGGATGATGCCCGACGAAATGCCCTGCAGGACACGGCCGAAAACGATCATGCTGAAGTCCTGGGAAAAGCCGCCGATGATGCTGCCGGCGGTATAGATCGCAAGCGCCGCGGCAAAACCGTATCTTTGCCCCAGGACCGCGACGACCCATGCATTCAGAAGCTGGCTGGCGGTCATCGCGACGTTGAAGGCGGTCGCCATCAGCTGGGCCTGGTCCTGCCCGATCCCGAAAGCCCCCATCACGTCGGGGATCGCCACATTGACGATGGTGCTGGAGACGACCATTACAAAGGACGCCGTCATACCGCAGGCCATGACCATCACGATATAGGCGCGGCCGTATCGCGCGAAGAGATCCTCCGAGGTTTCGCTGCTCATCGCGGTCTCATTTCTGGCCGCCTGATTTTCGTCTGCCGAGCATCCATGCCGGTATCATCGCGAACAGAAAACTGATCGCAAGAACCAGAAACCCGTCCTGAAAACCGATGGCGTTTGCCTGCGCATGCACGACCTGTCCGAGATAATGCAGGGCACCCGACTCGTGAGCCGATTGCGGGACTCCCGATTCGTTCAGGATGCGGCCCACGCCTTCGAGCAATTCCCGGCTCGAAGCATTGCCGGCGCTTTGCGTCGCCGCCAGGCTATCGCTGTGATAATGCGTCCGCATGTCGACGAAGACGACCCAGGCATTGAGCCCCAGCGAGCCCCCCAACTGGCGGCAGAAATTCACCGTGCCGCCACCCGAGTTCAACTGTTCCGGTTTCAAGGTCCGCAGCGCCGTGCTCATGATGAAAGGCATCGTGAAACTCATGCCGCCGCGGCCGATCACCGCGAACAAGATCACATAGAGAAACGGCGTATTCGCATCCGCATCGGCCATCGGCAGGGTGCCGATGGCGAACAGCAGCAGGCCCGCGATGATCCCGATACGGGGCGAAATGGTATCCGCCAGCCGGCCCGTGAACGGCAGGGCCAGCATGACGACAAGGGCCGCCGGCAAAATGACCAGCCCCGCGTCGAGCGCCGTTACCCCCTGCACCAGCTGGGTGAAGACGGGTATCGCATAACCGGTACCGAAATTTCCCATGCCGAAGGTGAAGGCGATGATCGAGGCGAGGGCGAACTGGCGGTTTCGGAACAGCGATACGTCGATCAGGGTTTCGCCGCCGCGCAGCTGCGAATAGAGAAAGGCGCCGCCCGACAAAACCGCGACCGCGAACAGACCGCTCGTGTAGTCCGACACCCAGCCCATTCGCTGGCCGTCCGTGAGCCCGGTCATGATGCAGAAGAGGGCCACGGTCAGCAAAACATAGCCGGTCCAGTCGAACCGTTGGCCGCCTTCCTTGCGGACCGACGGCATGAAGAAGATCCCCATCCCGAAGGCGAGAAAGACCAGCGGCAGCGGCGCCAGGAAAATGTAGCGCCAGTCCAGCAATTCGATGGCGATGCCGCCGAGCGGCGGTCCGAGGCCGACCGCCAGGGTCAGGCCCATGCCGTAGATGCCCATCGCGAACCCGCGGCGATCGGCCGGAAAGACCTGGAAGATCGTCACCATGATCAACGGCTGAATGCAGCCGGCCGCGGCGCCTTGCAGCACCCGTCCGAGAACGATCATGCTGAAATCCTCGGCGAAACCGCCGATGAAGCTGCCGGCGGTGAACAAGATCAGCGTGATGCAGAAACCCATGCGCTGACCGATGACCGCAACCACCCAGGCGTTCAGCAATTGGCTGGTGGTCATCGCGACATTGAAGGCCGTCGCCATCAGCTGCGCCTGATCCTGCCCGATGCCGAAGGCCCCCATCACATCGGGGACGGCGACGTTCACGATGGTGCTGGAGATGACCATCGTGAACGAGGCGATCATGCCAACCGCAGTGACCCAGGTTCGGTAGCGGGGGCCGTAGCGCCCAAACAGGTCGTCGACCGACTCGGTGGCGAGGATCATCGCTCTGCACCGCGCGCCTGTGCCCGGCCCAGCACCCACGCCGGAATCATCGCCGCCAGAAAGACCGATGCGATGATCAGAAAGCCGTCTTGAAAGCCGAGCGTATTCGCCTGCGCGTGCACCACCTGTCCCAAGTAGAACAACGCTCCCGATTGATGCACCGCTTCGGGCACGCCGGCCGAATTCAGAATGCCGCCCACTTCGGCCAGCAGCTCGCGGCTCACCGCGTTACCGGCGCTTTGGGTCGCCGCCAGGGCGTCGCTGTGGAACTGGGTTCTGAGCTCGAGCAGGACGACGTAAAAATTCGTGCCGAGCGAGCCGCCGAGCTGGCGGACGAAATTCACCGCCCCGCCGCCGGCGTTGAGCCGTTCGGGCGGCACCGATTTCAGGGCCGTGCTCATCACCGACGGCATGATGAAGCTCATCCCGAACCGGCTGACCATCGCGAAAAACGCGACGCTCCAATACGGGGTGTTCGCGTCGGCCCCGCCCAACAACGCCGTGCCGAGGAAGAAAAAGAACAGGCCGCAGAGAATGGCGTGATGCGCCTTTACCTGATCGGCCAGACGCCCGGTGAAGGGCAAGGCCGCGACGACGATCAGGCCGGCGGGCATCATCAGCAACCCGGCATCGGTCGCCGAGAGGCCCTGTATCAACTGCCCGAAAACCGGGACCGCATAGGTGGTGGCGAAATTTCCCATGCCGAAGACGAAGGCGATCAGGACAGCTGCGGCAAAAGCGGGAATGCGGAAGAGCGATAGGTCGAGCAGCGCTTCCTGGGCCCGTGCCTGCGACCACAGAAACGCGGCACCCGCGAGACCCGCCACGGTCAGCAACCCGAAGATCCGGTCCGAACTCCAGCTGAGCTTCTGTCCGTTCGACAGCGCGCTCACCAGACAGAAGAGGGCGACGCAGAGCAGCAGATAGCCGGCCCAATCGAACTTGGGTCGATCCGCCCGCCGCACCGACGGCATGAAGACGAGCCCGAGCGCAAAGGCGACGACGATCAACGGCAGCGGCACGAAAAAGATGTAGCGCCAGCTCAAGGTATCGATCGTGATCCCGCCGACGACCGGCCCCAACGCCAGCGCCAGGACCATGCTCATGCCGTAGATGCCCATGGCGAAGCCGCGGCGCTCCGCCGGAAAGACTTGGAAGAACGTGACCATGACGAGCGGCTGGATAATCCCCGATGCCATTCCCTGCATCACCCGGCCGAAGACGATGGTGGTGAACTCCGCGCTGGACGCGCAAATCAGGCTGCCGGTCGCGAACAGGATCAGCGTCGCGCAGAATCCGGTCCGCTGGCCGACAAGCGCCACGACAAAGGCATTGAGGAGCTGGCTCGTCGTCATCGCCACGACGAACGCCGTGGTCATCAGCTGGGCTTGATCCTGGCCGACTCCGTAGGCGCCCATCACATTCGGGATGGCCACATTGACCATGGTCCCGGTCAACACCATCGTAAACGCGGCAACCATGCCGGTGCTGGAGACCAGGAGTCGGTAGATCGGGCCGTAGCGGGCGTAGAGATCGTCGACCGTTTCGGTGACGACGGCCATGGATTAGACCTTTGTTGTCCGGGCTTTACCCAGGATATAGGCCGGGATCATGGCGAGAATGAATATGACCGCCAGTACCCGGAACCCATCCTGAAAGCCGACCGTCATCGCTTGTGCCTGAATGACGTCGCCTAGGTAGTGCAGAGCGCCCGATTGCTGGATGGCCTCGGGCACCCCGGCTTCCGCGAGCATCGTCCGCACGCCCCCAAGCATTTCCCGGCTCGCGGCGTTGTCAGCCGTTTGCGTCGCGGTAAAGGCTTCGCTGTGAAAGCTGGTCCGCAATTCCATATAGGCGACCAGCCCATTGACCCCGAGGGCACCGCCGAACTGGCGCATGAAATTGATGCCGCCCGAGGCACGGTTGAGCTTGTCCGGCGGGACCGCGCGGATGGCCGATGCGTTCATCGCTGGCAGAATCAGGCTTTGCCCGAAACGGCCGATCATCACGAAGATGATGATGCTGAGAAACGGCGTGTTCACATCGGCGGTCATCAGCAGCAGCGCACCCGCCGCAAATGTCACCAGACCGGCGATGATCAGCAGGTCGTTGGGTAGACGATCACTCAGCCGGCCGGTAAAGGAAAACAGGAATATCAGCATCAATCCCGCCGGCACGATGACGAATCCGGCTTTTGTCGCGGTGAAACCCTGCACCGCCTGCACGAAGACCGGCACCGCATAATTGATCCCGAAATTACCCGCGCCGAAAACCACGCCGACCGCCACGGCGGAAGTGAACTGTGCGTTGCGGAACAACGAAAGATCCAGGAGCGGCTCTTCCGCCCGCAACTGCGACCAGACAAACGCGAGCAGCGACGTGACGCCGATCAATACCGTGGTGATGGATTGGTTGGAAATCCATCCGAAGCGCTGTCCGTTCGCGATGTAACTGAGGACGCAGAAAAGCCCGGTGCAAAGCAGCAGAAAACCGGTCCAATCGAACTGCGGCCGTTTGGTCCCCTCAGCCTTCGCCGGCATGAAGAAATTGCCGAGTACGAAACCGATAAACGCCAAAGGCAGCGGAATGACGAAGATATGGCGCCAGCTTAAGTGATCGATCGCGATTCCGCCGACCAACGGTCCCAGACCCGGCGCCAGCATGATCGCCATGCCGTAGATGCCCATCGCGGTGCCGCGCCGGTCGGGGGGAAACACGCTGAACACGGTCACCAGCACGAGAGGCTGAATGGAGCCCGCGCAGAACCCCTGAATGGTCCGCCCGAGGGCGAGCGTCGTGATATTGGTGCTGGTCGCCGCCACCAGGGTGCCGACGGTGAAGATCACGATCAGCAGGCTAAAGCCGAGGCGTTGGCCGAAGGCAGCGATGATATAGGCGTTCAGGAGCTGGCCCGCGGTCATGGCCGCGATAAAGGCCGTGGCAATCCATTGCGCCTGGTCTTGACCGACCCCGAACGCGCCCATGACGCTGGGAACGGCGACATTGGCGATGGTCGCGGAGAGCACCATCGCGATCACGCCGCTCATACCCGTGACGATCACAAACCATCGGTAGGCCGGGCCGTAGCGCTCGAAAAGATCGTCTACGCTATCTGACATCAATGAACACTTCGACCATCATCCCCGGTCGAAGCAAGTTTTGCTCCTGATCGATAGCAACCCGAACACGCAAGCGCTGGGTGATCTTGGTGAAGTTACCGCTCGGATTCGGCGTCGGCAGCAGCGCGAATTCGCTGGTCGCCGCATTGCCGATCGCAATGACGCGGCCCGCGAATTTCTTATCCGGGAAAGCGTCGACCGTAATATTCACCTGCTGGCCGAGCTTGATCTTGCGGATATCGGTCTCTTTGACGTTCGCGTCGATCCAGACCTTCTTGGGATCGTGAACCAGAAGGAGACGTTGGCCCGGCGTAACATACTCGCCTTCCTCGACAAAGACGCGGTCGACGACACCGCCGACAGGGCTGCCGATCGTGCGGTCCTGAAGATCGAGGCGCTGACGCTCGAGCTGGGCCGCGAGTTCGTCCTCTTCGTGCACGAGGATCGTGATTTCGCTGTCCAAGACCGCCAGGCGCTGACGCTCCGCGCGGGCTTCGCGCAGCTTATTGCGCGCCTCTTCCAGCTCCGCGACCCGGGTGCGGTACTCGCCGTCGATCCGCTGCATCGTCGTGCGGGTTTGGTCGAATTGGCGCCGGGAAATAACCTTCTTCTTGTAAAGAGCCTCGTCCTGCGCCAATTGCGATTTCGCATTGTCCAGCTGCGGCTTGAGTGCCGAGACCGTTGCGACGGCCGCATTCACGGACGCCAGCTGGGTATTCACCCGCGTTTCCGTCTGACTGTCGATCAACTGGCGTTCGGCGACCAAGCGGTCGCGCTGCGCGGCGATCGCGTCTTTCTGGGCCTGAAGCTGTTTGATGAGAAGCTTCGATTCCCGATCGTCGATCTTGACCAGCATCTGATCGGATTGAATGAGCTCGCCTTCGGAGACCGGCAGGACGGTCACCCACCCAGCGACGCGGCTGCTGACCGTGACCATGTCGCCGGCGATCCGCGCGTCGTATTCGTAGACGTAAATGATCCGCTGGTGCACCTCGCGGAAAGCGAAAATGCCGCCGACGATCACGACGAGGCCGATGATCAAATAACGCACGCCGAAACGGCGCCGAGCGGGCCGCTTGGTTTCGGTCGGTTTTTCTTCCTCTTCGGAAGTTTCGGGTTTTTCTTTATCGGCGTCCGACACTTTTCCCTCGCTCGCAGGCGGCGGCTCGACCGTCGCTCACATCAATTTTGCCTAAAACCTAAGAATTCGCCGTCCAAACCGTCGAATATCAACGTATTACGGCAATTTGTACGCTTTGAACAATATGTTCTTATAGCGCCGTAAAACGAGTCGATCTAGGACGGAACCGTTTTGCGGGAGCGGCGCGATGTCGCGCCGCCCCATCTTCAGCTCTCATCCGGCTCCAGATCAAGCGAGACCGAGTTCATGCAATAGCGCAGACCGGTCGGCGCCGGGCCGTCCTCGAAGACATGTCCGAGATGCGAATCGCATTTCGCGCACATCACTTCGACGCGCCGCATCCCCAGGGACAGGTCTTCCTCGACCGCCACCGCGCCCTCGTCCAGGGGCGCATAAAAGCTCGGCCAGCCGCTGCCGGAATCGTATTTCGTATCGGATTTGAACAACGGATGTCCGCAGCACGTGCAGCGATAGACGCCCGCCCGCTTCTCGTCGTTGTACTTGCCCGTATAGGGACGCTCGGTTCCCTTCAGTCGGCAGATCTGGAACTGTTCCGGCGTCAGCTGCTGCATCCATTCCTGCTCTGTCTTTACAATCTTTTCCGCCATGGTCTCTAAACCCCTTTGCTCGGTATTCCATTCCCTTGCCGGCATCAGGCCGAAAAGGCCCGGACCTTGCGCAACAACGCATGCATGGTCCCATCCCGCACGCCCAGCATATCGAGTTGCTCTACCGTATTTTCCAGATATTCGCGGCATGTGCCAAGCCTGCCGCCGGCCGTTGCCAGATATCGCACCGTCTCGCATTCCGGCAAGCCGCCCGCATAGTGCCGGAAATCGCGGTTGATCACGAAGGTGACCGCATGAAAATCGCCGTCGGGAGAGCGTACCCGCAACCATCGCGGCCGGTAGGCGCCCGCCAGCATTTCGCGTTTCCAGACGATATCGAGTTCTTCCTCAACCGCGTCGTCGGCAATCTTGAAGGCGACGCCATGGCACGAGCCACCGCGGTCCAACGCCAGCATCAGCCCCGGTTTGCCGGGCTCGCCGCGACCCAGTTCCGTCCGCAGACAGAAGCTCCGGTGATAGCCGCGGATTAGGCCGGGCCGGCGCTCGGTGTAATGAAACGCGGGATTCCACATCAAGGAGCCATATCCGAACACCCAGACGTCCCGGCCCGGATTCGCCGCCAGCGTCGAGGCGAGCGACGCGCGCCTTTCCGCCTCCGACAGCGGCTTGAACAATCCGAGCCGCACGGCCTCCCGCAGGTGCTCCAGAATGGCGCCGCTTCGGATCCGCTCGCGGGTCAGCACCGGCGCGCCGTCCTTCTCTTCCGACATCGCGCTTCAGCCGCCTGCCGGCAGGTCGGCCAGCAGGAACTCGCTGTCCGTCTTGGCGACGATCTCCATCGGCCCATCGGTCCGAAAGGCCGCGCCCGCGCGGGCCGGGACGGGCGTGCCGTTGACCCTCATGTCCCCGCGCGACGGCACCAGATAGGCCAACCGTCCCGGCAAGAGCACGTGCTCGAGTTCTCCGCCGGCCGGGAGGGTCGCTCCGTAGAGCGTCGCGTCCCGATGAATGGGCAAGGCCTCGTCGTGCCCGGCTTCTCCGCTGGCGAGGGGCACCAGAATGCCGCTCCGCTCCTGCGCCGGAAACCGCTTGGTCGCCCAGCGCGGCGCGTGCCCCGCCCG
>Ga0070726_10004738_pt1 | contig 10678 bp, 7 predicted proteins | sample tdAd471_FD_67275 | JGI IMG/M metagenome (GOLD analysis project Ga0070726, IMG submission 67275) | Marine sediment microbial communities from the Atlantic coast under amendment with organic carbon and nitrate - tdAd47.1 | ecosystem: Environmental > Aquatic > Marine > Coastal > Sediment | place...
GACGTGTTCTTCGCGAAAGTCGCGGAAGCAGGCGCCTCTGGTGTGATTTTGGCGGACCTTCCGGTTGACGAATCCGCACCTTTTCTGGCGGCTGCGAGACGCTCCGGTCTCGGGATGGCTCTGTTCGCAGCGCCTACGACCGATGACAACCGACTCGATGCTGTGGTCGGGGCGTCCCCGGCGTTTGTGTACGCAATCGCCGAGGTCGGCGTGACTGGGGAACGCGTCGAAGCCTCGACGAATACGGAGGCGCTCGCCGCACGAATCCGGAGTCGGAGCGACGTTCCAATCGTGTTCGGCGTCGGGATTTCCACCGCCGAGCATGCGTCAATGGCCGCAGAGGTCGGCGACGGTGTCATCGTTGGGACGGCTCTCGTTCGTCGTCTTCTTGAGGCCAAAACGGCCCATGACGCTTCCGAGAGCCTTGCCGAAGAAGTTGCCAAACTTGCGAAGGCTGTGCGCAGGTAGCAAGCCTTCCGTTGAACGGTGGACCAGTTATTCGCGTATCGCACGGGAATTGCCGCATAGCGAGCATCCGCTCGTCAGTCGTACCGGGAGGGGGATTTGAACCCCCACGAGCTTGCGCTCAGTGGATTTTGAGTCCACCGCGTCTGCCATTCCGCCACCCCGGCAGGTCGGGCGATGGTACAAGCTGTTTGAGACATATCGAGGTGTCCCCTCGGTATCGTTCGGGAGATGCGACAGTCCGCCCTCGAGAAGATCCAAGCAATGACGGCCTTGATAGGTCAGCTTGATCGAGACATCGCCCTCGCGGAGGCCGAACTCGGAATGTTGTCCCACATCGACGACGATGCCCAGCGTGACGCTCTTGTCTCCAACCACGCGGAAGACCGACAGGCGGCGAGACAAACCGCCTCGGACGTGACACGGCTCGAGCGCCACATTGCGAACCTCAGCTCAGAGCGATCGAAGATCGTGCAACGGCGTGCGAGAGCTGTAACGAAGCTCGCGAAGAGCTGACCCTGACGATCGACGACGCCTGACGGACCCGGTGCCGGTACGCTGGCCGGATGAAGAAGCTGGCGCTGCTCGACGGTCACTCCCTCGCCTATCGGGCGTTCTATGCACTTCCTCCCGATCTCGCAACACCATCGGGCCAAGTGACGAACGCCGTCTTCGGGTTCACCTCAATGTTGATCAAACTCCTCGACGAAGAAGCACCTGACGCCATCGCTGTTGCGTGGGATCGGAAGGAGAAGACCTTCCGCACCGAGCGGTACCCGGAGTACAAAGCCACCCGAGAATCTGCACCGGACATCTTTCGATCGCAGGTGCCGTTAATCAAGGAAGTCCTCGCGGCCATGGCGATTCCGCAAGTCAGTGCCGCCGGCTTCGAGGCAGACGATGTCATTGCAACGCTTGTCAAGCGCGGAAGAGATTTCGACTACTCGGTGATGGTCGTCACCGGGGATAGAGATGCCTTTCAGCTGTCGTCTGACGACATCACGATCTTGTACACGAGACGCGGGATTTCCGACACTGTGCATGCCACACCCGCCTGGATTAGGGAACGCTACGAGATCGATCCGGTTCGATATGTCGAATATGCCGCGTTGCGCGGGGACACGTCCGACAACCTGCCAGGCGTGCCAGGCGTAGGAGAGAAGACGGCTGCGAAGTTGATCAACGCCCATGAGTCGTTGGAGGATCTTTTCGCTTCGCTCGACGACTTCACCCCGAAGCTCAGGGAGAACCTTGCTGCAGCCAAGGACCAGGTCATGCTGAACCGAGAGCTGATGACGATGATCACTGATGTGCCTATGGAGGATCTGACGCCTGCAGACCTCGACCTTGAACCGTTCGATAGGGACACGGTAAGAGCCCTTTTCGATGATCTTGCGTTCCGAAGCCTCTGGCAGCGCCTCGAAGAACTCGGAGGCGTCACTGTGGCGGAACGTTCGGTCATCGACGTTGAGGTCGTGACGGCAATATCGGCCGACGCCGCCGCGGCGCTCGCTTCGGACGGACCGCTTGCGATCGATCCCGTGTGGGACGGTGGTGACCTTGCCGGACTTCTGGTTGCGGCGGAGGCTCCGACATTTGTGCCGCTCGTACACGCATCCGGCCTGCTCGAATTGCTCCATGACGGGGCTGGCATCTCCGTCCACGATGCCAAACCAGTTCTCGTCGCACTGATGGAGGCGGAGCTCCCTGTTCCGCAACCTGCCTTCGATACGATGCTGGCCGCCTATGTGATCAACCCAGCTCAGCGGGCCCCAAGCCTCGAAGACCTCGCCTATCGCGAACTCGGCATCACCGTCGATGAGTCAGACCGATCGACCGGAGGTGGATCGCAGGGTGCGTTCGCATTTGACGAGAGTTCACTTGACCTCGACACGCCAGCTCGACGAGCGATTGCCGTGGCACAACTCGTCGAGCCGCTGACCGAACAGATGGACGCCAGGGGAGGGCTTGCGCTGTACACCGACATTGAGCTTCCGCTCGTTTCCATCCTCGCATCGATGGAGGTCGCCGGTGTCGGGTTGGACATCGAATTCCTCGTTGAGCTCGGTTCGAATCTTGAATCGCGGATCGCGACGCTGCAGGAAGAGATTCACGAACTTGCGGGATCGTCGTTCAATGTCAATTCGACGTTGCAGCTTCGCAAGGTGCTCTTCGAGCAACTCGGGTTGCCCGTTCTGAAGAAGACACCGAAGGGGGCTCCTTCCACGGATGCATCCGTTCTGGAGAAGCTCTCGGATCAACACGAAATCGTCGCCAAGCTGCTCTCATTCCGCGAACTCGACAAACTTCGGTCTACCTATGTCGATGCGCTCCTCAAACTTGTAGACGACGACCGCCGCGTGCGAGGACGCTTCAACCAAATGGGTGCGGCGACCGGTCGGCTTTCGATGGAACAGCCGAACCTGCAGAACATCCCGGCCCGGTCGGAAGAGGGGCGTGCGATCCGCAATGCATTCGTCGCCGCGGCCGATTCCCACTTCCTTGTCGCCGATTACTCACAGATCGAACTTCGAATCCTGGCCCACATGTCTGAGGATGAAGGGCTCGTGTCCGCGTTCAAGAACGACATCGACATCCATGCAGCGACGGCCGCACGCATCAATGGCGTCGGCTTGGAAGATGTGACCGATGCGATGCGTCGTACATCCAAGATGATCAATTTCGGGCTGCTCTATGGCATGGAGGCATACGGTCTTGCACAGAGGCTCGATATCGACCGTTCGGAGGCGCAACGACATATCGATGAGTACTTCGTCCAGTTCCCAGACGTGAAGGCGTTCATGAGCGGGATTGTCGACAAGGCCCGAGAGACTGGCTACACGACAACAATCCTCGGACGTCGCCGCTACCTGCCCGAGTTGCACAGCCGAAGTACAAGAGACAGACAGATGGGGGAGCGGATGGCGTTGAACGCCCCCATTCAGGGCTCGGCAGCGGATGTGATCAAGAAGGCGATGATTGATCTCGATCGATTGCTCCGTGCAACGGGTTCTGCGGCGGAGATTTTGATCCAGATCCATGACGAGCTCGTCATCGAGGTGCCAGACGCTGAGCTTGAGGCCGTCACTGAGCTCGCGGTTTCCACGATGGAGCACGTGACAGAACTCAAGGTCCCCCTCAAGGTGTCCTACGGTGCGGGGCGGTCCCTCGCGGATGCCGGGCACTAGCGGGCGCGTTCACAGGCCCGAAAAGTTCCTTGCACGTCTTGCCGATTGGGATTCGGCCGTCCTATGCTTCGAAGGCCTTCAGTGGTCGCATCAGCGCGCTCGAAGGCAACCAAACCGTCAAGGAGATCAACCCTTACATGCCCAACGACAACGACCGAGACCTCACCGCTGCCGGCGAGGACCCAACAGCAACGGCCGAAGCGCCGATTGCTGACACCAATCTTCCGACCGAAACAGTGGCTGAAACCCCTGAAGCCGACACTCCAGAACCTGTCGAGCCACCTGTAGCCTCAACCGACGTCGACGAAACCCCTGCCGCTGAGCAGGAGGAGATCGTTGCCGAGGCGCCGACCGAGGAAGTTGCCACCGCTCCCGCAGATGTTGCTGCAGATGCGCCGGAATCTCTGCCGGCAGAAGCAGTTCCGGCCGACGTTGCTCCAGAGGATGCTCCGGCTGAGACCGATCCGGCCGTTGTCGCGGCCGAAGATGCTGCAGAGGATGCTCCGGCTGAGACCGATCCGGCCGTTGTCGCGGCCGAAGATGCTGCAGAGGATGCTCCGGCTGAGACCGAGAAGCCTCAGCGCCCTCGTCCCCGTGGAGACCGCCCAGCCATCAGCGCACCGAAGACCATTGCCGATGTTGCTGATGACCTTTCTGCAGATGACTTTGCTGCTGCCGTTGAGCAGACCGTGTTCGAGTTCAAAGAGGGCGACATTGTCGCCGGAACCGTCGTCAGGATCGATCCTGACGAGGTGCTTGTCGACATTGGCTACAAGTCAGAGGGCGTCATCCCACCACACGAACTGTCCGTGCGGAACAACGCAGACCCGAACGACGTCGTCAAGGTTGGCGACGAAATCGAGACCCTCGTTCTCCAGAAAGAAGACGATGAAGGCCGATTGGTGCTTTCGAAGAAACGTGCACAGTATGAGCGAGCCTGGGGTCGCATCGAAACCGTCATGAACGACGGTGGAACGGTCACTGGTCACGTTATCGAGGTCGTCAAGGGTGGATTGATCGTCGATATCGGACTCCGTGGATTCCTGCCAGCGTCTCTCGTCGACCTCCGACGTGTCCGCGACCTCCAGCCATTCGTTGGCGAGACCATTGAGGCGAAGGTCATCGAACTGGACCGCAACCGCAACAATGTCGTGCTTTCGCGCCGCGCCTACCTCGAAGAAGAGCAGGCTGAGCAGCGTCAAGCTTTCCTCACGGACCTCAAAGAGGGCGACGTTCGTCCCGGTGTGGTCTCAAGCGTCGTGAACTTCGGTGCATTTGTCGATCTCGGGGGCATGGACGGTCTCGTCCACGTGTCCGAGCTCTCATGGCGTCATGTCAACCATCCAGGAGAAATCGTCACGGTCGGCGATCAGGTCAAGGTCAAAGTGCTTGAGGTCGACTACGACCGGGAGCGCATCTCACTGTCCATCCGGCAGACCGCCGAGGATCCATGGGATATGTTCGCTCGCGGCACCGAAGTCGGCTCCGTGGTGCCGGGCAAGGTCACGAAGACAGTGCCATTTGGTGCATTCGTTTCGGTCGGTGAAGGTGTGGAGGGACTTGTGCACGTCTCTGAGATCGCCATGCACCACGTTGAAAGCCCTGAGCTCGAGCTTTCCCTCGGTCAGGAAGTAAACGTAAAGGTCACCGAGATCGATGCCGACAGACGACGGGTGAGCTTGTCCATCAAGCAGGCTCTACCCGATTGGGAGGAACGGTCAACGTGGACCGAGAAGCAACCAAGCGAGCCTCGTCGAAGGGAGTTTCAACGTGAAGAAGAAACACCCGAAGCACCTGGCTTCTCAGCAGACTCGTCTCTCGAGGCCATACTTGCCGAACTCAAGGAACGGGGCATCGGTCGCAGTTAGTGCGACCTACGCCGCTTCTGAAGCGGTGATGCTTGACCCCGAGTGGGTCCGTGTGCCAACCTCTCTATTACCTGCGCAAAGGGCACCTTCTTTGCGCGTCCCGAAAACACAAATGAATCTGAAGCTCTCTGGGAGGCATGACTGACATGGGCCGACGTACCCTGGTACTCGTTATCGCAGTACTCCTCGCAGCCATTTCTGGCTATGCGGTGTACCAATACCTGACGTCAGTCGAAGACGACATCAGGGCAGACGTTGAAGAAGTCATCGTCTATCGCGCCGCAAGCCCAATCCCGGTCAAGACACCGGGACCTGAGGCAGCGCCGTTCATCGTCGAAAGCACTGCTCTTCGTGAGTATGTCGTGTTCGAAGGTTCAACAATCCTGTGCCTTGGTGGCGCAGGAGAGGCTGCCAATCAAGATCCCGAGCAGTTTGGCTGCCCACGGAACCCCTCTGATCTGGCATCTGTGCTCGATGGAAAAGTTGCATCTGGTCCGATCGCAACGAATCAGCTGATTGCCCAAAGCTCCTTTGTCGACGTCTCAGTGACGGAAACCCGACTGAACGAATCGCTTGCCCCAGGCAAGGTTGCGATCGCGGTCAGCTTTGACGAAGTTCAATCTGCAGGTGGATTCATTCGCCCTGGAGACAACGTCAATATCATCGGCTCAACGTCGCTCTCACCATTCGACTTCATCTCGATGGTCTCAAACGAAGAGTTGCGAGACTTCTTCTTCGTCGACGCTGCCACGGAGGCCGAGGTTCCAGAGGTTGATCCGACACCAGGTGAAGAGGAAACCCCGAACAACCTGCTTGCTGCACTCCCAACGTCGTATGACGTCACAGAGACGATCTTCCAAGAGGTTCAGGTCCTTGCCGTTGGCGCCAATACGCGTCCGGCGCCACAGGCAGTTGGTCTTGTGCCTGTCGGTGGCCAGATCATCGTGTTCGAGGTCACGCCGCAACAGGCGGAGCGCATCGAATGGGCTGCGACCTATAGCGCTCTGACCATGACGCTGCTGCCATCGGACGGCACCTATCTGCCATACGATGCCCAGGTCATCGTGGTCGACGACATCTACGGTCTGCTCGACCGCATCTCAACGGAACTGGGATTGGTGCTGGGTGACACTGGAAACTGATGCCGCAACGACTCGCTCAATCCTCGTCGTTGACACCGATGCCGAGGCAATGGAGCACACCATCGAGCTTCTCGACGGGCACAAGGTCTACCGCGCTCGCAACATCTCGGATGCACAGCGAAAGCTGGTCGAGGAGGGCATAGAGCTTGCAGTCATCGGCCCAGGATTCGCTCATGAGTCCGGGGTCAGCGAGGCTGCACTCCTTCTCGATGTTCAGCCGTCTCTTCCACTCGTGCTTGTTGCCGAGGGAACGACGACCGACATCTTGAGGGCGGCCATCAGGGTCGGCTACCGAGATGTTCTCGATGCGCCACTTGATCGAGACAAAGTCACCTCACTGCTCAGCCACATAGACCGAGCCGAGTCGATCGTGCAGTCTGGCGGCGCGCCCAAGTCCAAGATCGGCAAGGTCGTAACCATCATGTCGCCAAAGGGCGGTGCTGGGAAGACGATGACAACCGTGAATGTGGCACTCGCGCTCACGGGAATGTCCGGGGAACCGGAAAAGGTCGTCATTCTCGATGCGGACCTCCAGTTTGGCGACGTATGCATCTCGCTCCAGGTTGAGCCAGTGCACACCATCGTTGATGCCGCTCGGGATATTGACAAGATTGACGAGCAGTTGCTCGATTCCCTCCTCGCGACGCATTCCTCCGGCATGAGAGTGCTCTCGGCACCGCTTGAGCCTTCGCTCGCCGATGAAGTGTCGACCCAGGTCGTTGTCAAGACGATTGGGATGTTGAAACGGATGTTCGACTACGTCGTCATTGACACGGCACCGTTCCTTGATGAGCCCGTCCTTTCGATTCTCGAGCGATCAGACACGGTCCTGCTCGTGGTCGACATGGATCTGCCTGCGGTCAAGAACGCAAAGCTCGCTCTGGACACACTCAAGCTCATCAAGTTCCCGTTCGAGAAGATCAAGCTCATCCTGAACCGAGTGAATTCAAAAGCCCGTCTCGACATTGACGAGCTTGAGCGCTCGCTTGGATTGTCCGTTCAGGCCGCAATTTCTTCTGATAAGTTGGTTCCAAGGGCCGTCAACGAGGGCGAACCAGTTGTTTCGCTGTATCCGCGGTCACGTCCGGCAAAGGACCTGCGCGGCGTAGCTGCACTGGTCTTTGAAGGCGAACCAGTCGCACAAGAAGTCGAAGAGAAGTCAAAGGGATGGTTCAAGTAACCGTCCGGGGTCCCGCAACGGAGGCATCGCACCATGAGTCTCGCTGACAGGGTGAAAGCAGCAAAAGCTACCGAGGACACCTCGGATAGCCAAAGGGCAGAGGTCAAGCAGGATCTCCGCCGCAAACTCCACTACAAGGTTGTGGAGGGGCTCGGTCCGACGCTGTACAGCGCGCAGATGTCCGATGCCGAACTGAAGCTCCGCGTGATGGAGATGCTCGAGTGGGCGCTCGAACAGGAGCAATCTGTACCGCTCGCCAGAGCTGACAGGCTCGCACTTCTTCAAGAGATCGCCGATGATGTCCTCGGGTATGGACCGATCGATCCATACCTCGCCGATCCAGAAGTCACAGAAGTGATGGTCAACGGGCCACACAGTGTCTGGGTCGAGCGCGCTGGAAGGCTGTCGAAGACTGACACCAGGTTTGTGGACGCAAACCACCTCGAGCGGATTATTGAGAAGATTGTCGGCCAGGTTGGACGTCGTATCGACGAGGGCAGTCCGATGGTTGATGCTCGTCTCCCTGATGGCTCTCGTGTGAATGCCATCATTCACCCCCTTGCCATCGGTGGTCCGTATGTCACCATTCGTAAGTTCGCCGTTGATCCCTTCACCGTCGAAGATCTTGTCTCGAACGCGACCATGTCCGAGCAAGTCGCCGGGCTGCTGAAGCGATGTGTCGAGGGCAAGTTGAACGTGATTGTGTCCGGATCCACCGGTTCGGGAAAGACAACGCTCCTCAACGTCCTTTCGAACTTCATCCCAGCTGATGAGCGCATCATCACCGTTGAGGACGCGGCGGAAGTCCAACTTAACCAGACACACGTGTTGACCCTTGAGTCGCGACCAGCCAACCTTGAGGGGTCTGGCATGGTGAGCATTCGAGACCTGGTGAGGAACACGCTTCGTATGCGTCCTGACCGCATCATCGTTGGTGAGGTGCGTGGTGGAGAAGCCCTCGACATGCTCCAGGCCATGAACACCGGTCATGACGGGTCTCTCACAACGGTCCACTCGAATGCCCCCCGCGACACGCTGGCTCGTATCGAGACGATGGTGCTGATGGCTGGCATGGACTTGCCGATTCGAGCGATTCGCGAGCAGGTTGCTTCCGCTCTCGACCTCATCGTCCACGTTCACCGCCTTCGCGATGGGACACGACGGGTTACGCACGTGACCGAGGTCGTTGGTATGGAGGGCGACATCATCACGCTTCAGGATCTGATGTTGTTTGACTACGGCATGGGTTTCGACGACAACGGGAAGTACCGCGGGTATCTCAAGGCGACAGGCATCCGCCCTGCCTTCTCAGAACACCTTGAAAACTTCGGTATCCACCTTCCTGCAGAACTCTTCCATCCCGAGCCATTTGCGACACGATGAAGCGTCTCATTCCCTTCGCCGTCGTTGTTGGCTTGATGACCATCGCGTCACCTGCCTTCGCACAGGAGACGGAGACCGCGTCGTCGACCAGCGGGACCCTGCTCGTGCCGGCAGCTGCCATCGCCGGTGGTCTGGCGATCTTCCTGTTGATTGTCATCCTTTTCGGGTCATCACGAACTCGATCTGAAGCCTCGATCAACACGAGACTTCAGACGTATGGAGCAAAGTCAGACGACAGTGGGGGACTCTTCTCACGATTCCGCTTTCTGAGGAAAGCCGCCCGGTCCGCTGAGACTGCAGCCGAGAATCGTGGCGCCACGAATATGATCGAGGCAGCGCTCGAGACCGCTGACGTCCCGCTGAAGGCAGGTGAGGCGATAGTCGGCGCCTTCGGGCTCGCAGTCATGGCTGGCGTCGTGATCACAGCGATTACCCGCTCCCTTCTCTGGGGTGTGGTCGCAACTGCGGTCGTCGTGCTTGTATCACTCACGTTTGTCAGCCAGGTCGCGGCGAGACACCGTAAGCGGTTCGAACAACAGCTCCCCGACACGTTGAACCTCATTGCTACCTCACTGCGCGCAGGTTATTCGCTGCTCCAGGCGGTTGAAGCCGTCGGGCAGGAGGCCCCAGAGCCGACCAGACGAGAGTTCGGTCGTGCGATTGCAGAGATCCGCCTCGGCAAGACGATTGATGATGCGATGAACGACATCGCTGTTCGAATGAACTCGCAGGACTTCGACTGGACCGTCATGGCAATCAGCATTCAGCGCGAGGTTGGAGGAAACCTTGCTGAGGTCCTGCAGACGACCTCAGAGACGATGGTGCAACGGAATAGGCTCCGGCGAGAAATGAAGGCACTGACGGCAGAAGGTCGCATCTCGGCCATCGTGCTTGCCATCATGCCGATCGGGTTGTTCATCTTTATCTCCCTTGCGAACCCTGATTATATGAAGCCGCTGCTCGAAAACACGATTGGCATCTTCGTGATGATCGGTGGTGCTGTATTCATTCTCATCGGCATCTTCTGGATGCAGAAGATCGTAAAGGTGGATGCCTGATGGACGGTTTGCTGTTCGCGACAATTTCGGTTGCCATTGCCGTCGGCGCCATCGCGATCTATGTCGGAAACGGTGTCATCCGTTCCCAACGCAATTCGGGCGGTTCTCGTCTCGCTTCATTGAGCACGCGCGATGACACGCTCCAGAAGGACTTCTCACAGCGAGCTGTTGCTCCGGTCATGCAGAGTCTTGGACGGTTGGTGCTTCGGTTCACGCCGTCGGGATGGGTCACTCGGGCGCAGAAGAAGCTCGTGTGGGCCGGTTGGTCCGAGCGGATGGACGGGAACACATGGGCAGCGATCAGGCTCATCGCCGCCGGTCTTGGGATTGTCGGCGTGTTCTTCCTTGTGCCACTCGTCGATGGCACGATGATGAGGCTTGCTGTCGGAGCCCT
>Ga0070726_10004744_pt1 | contig 10670 bp, 8 predicted proteins | sample tdAd471_FD_67275 | JGI IMG/M metagenome (GOLD analysis project Ga0070726, IMG submission 67275) | Marine sediment microbial communities from the Atlantic coast under amendment with organic carbon and nitrate - tdAd47.1 | ecosystem: Environmental > Aquatic > Marine > Coastal > Sediment | place...
GGGCAGGAGCTTGGGGTTGCGGACCATGCGGACCACGAGCTCGTCGGCGTCGCTCGACAGCTTGCCGCTCGCGGGCACGGGGGCGTAGTCGGACACGGCGGCCGCCATGAACAGCAGATCGGGGGGCGTCTCGGTGGCCTTCCAGAGGGCCTGCTGTAGCTCGCGAAAGCTGCCGAAGGGCACCACCCGCACACGGGGATCGATCCAGGCCGGGTGGCTTGCCAGGGCCCGCGAAGCGAGGAGGGTGACGGCGACGCCTCGGGCGGCCAGCGCCCCGGCCAGGGCGGCCCCCATGCGACCGGTGGACAGGTTGGTCACCACGCGAACGTCGTCGATGGGCTCTGAGGTGCCTCCCGCGGTGATCAGGGCGGTGGGATGGCTCACGACACGGCCGCCCGCGCGTTGCGGAACAGCCGGAGCCAGGGGCCTTCGTCGCCCCAGCTCGGCGGATGCCAGCTGGTGGTCACGGTGCGGAACACGCGCTCGGGGTGGGGCATGAGGATGGTCGCCCGCCCGTCGGCGGTCGTCAGCGCGGTGGCCCCCCCGGGGCTCCCGTTGGGGTTGTGGGGGTAGCGGACCGCGATCTGGCCCCGCGGGTCGAGGTAGCGCGCGGCGACGAGCGCCTGGGCCTGATGGGCCTCGTCGCGCCACTGCGCCCGGCCCTCTCCGTGGGCGACGGCGATGGGCAGCTCCGAGCCCTCCATGCCCTGCAGCAGCAGCGAGGGGCTCTGCTCGATGCGCACCACCGACAACCTCGCCTCGAACTGCTCCGACCGGTTGCTCACGAAGCGTGGCCAGCCGTCGGCTCCGGGGATCAGCTCCGCGAGCTGCGACATCATCTGGCAGCCGTTGCACACGCCGAGGCTGAACGTGTCGTCGCGCTGGAAGAACGCGGCGAACGCATCCCGCAGGGCAGGCTGGTGCAGGATGCCCTTGGCCCAGCCAGAGCCGGCCCCGAGCACATCGCCGTAGGAGAAGCCCCCGCACGCGGCGAGGCCCACCATCCCCTCGAGGCTGCGACGCCCACGGGCCAGGTCGGACATGTGCACATCCACGGCCTCGAAGCCGGCCGCGTGGAAGGCGGCTGCCATCTCCACCTGCCCGTTGACCCCCTGCTCCCGCAGGATGGCGACCCTCGGCCGACGACCGACCAGGGGCGGGGCGGGGTCGTGGCGCGGGTCGAAGCCGACCTTGGGCGACACGCCGGGATCGCTCACGTCGAGGAGGGCATCGTAGGCCTCGTCGGCGCAGGTGGGCTCGTCGCGCAAGCGGCTCATGCGCCAGCTGAGCTCGGACCAGGCGCGCCGCAGATCGACCCGGCGCCCCTCGTACAGCAGGGTGCCGTTCTGGGAGAAGCGCACCTGGTCGTCGCCGCGAGGGTGGCCGATCCGGTGCGTGCAGCCGGCCAGGCCATGGTCGGCGAGGGTGGCTTCCACCGCCTCGACATCGACGGACCGCACCTGCAGGACGGCGCCGAGCTCTTCGGTGAACAGCGTCGCGAGCGGCTCCATGCCGGGCAGGCGCACCTCGATGCCGCAGTTGGCCGCGAAGGCCATCTCGAGGAGGGTGACCGCGACCCCGCCGTCGGAGCGGTCGTGGTAGGCGAGCAGCTGGCCGGTCTCGTTGAGCTGCTGCACGGCATGGAACAGGCCCGACAGCAGCCCGGGCTCGTCGAGGTCGGGGGCTTCGTCACCCAGCTCGCCGTAGCACTGGGCCAGGGCCGAGCCACCCAGGCGGTCTCGACCGCGGCCGAGGTCGACCAGCAGCAGCGTCGACCGCACGGTCGTGTCGAGCTGGGGCGTGAGGACTCGGCGCACGTCGTGGCATCGCGCGAACGCAGAGACCACCAGCGACAGCGGGGAGGTGACCTGGCGCTCCACGCCCTCCTCGTCGCGCCAGCGTGCCCGCATCGACATACTGTCCTTGCCCACCGGGATGCGGACCTCCAGCGCCGGGCACAGCTCCAGGGCGAGGGCCTCGACGGTGTCGTAGAGCACCGCATCCTCGCCGGGGTGCCCCGCCGCGACCATCCAGTTGGCCGACAGGACGACCTCGTCGAGGGCGACCGGGGCCGCGGCCAGGTTCAGCAGGGCCTCCCCCGTGGCCAGCCGCGCCGAAGCAGGCCCTGACAGCAGCGCGACGGGGGGGCGCTCGCCCGTCGCCATCGCCTCGCCGCGGAAGCCGCTGTAGTCGGACGCCGTGACGGCTACATCGGCCACCGGCACCTGCCAGGGCCCCACCATCTGGTCTCGCACGACCTGCCCGGTGATCGAGCGGTCGCCGATGGTCACCAGGAACGACTTGTCGGCAACCGCGGGCAGCCGCAGCACGCGCTCCAGGGCATCGTGCACGGGCACGTCGGGGGCGAAGGGCAGCCGCGGGGCGTCGGTTCGCGCCACGTCGCGGTGCATCTTCGGGGGCTTGCCGAACAACACGTCGAGGGGCAGGTCGACCGCCGGCTCGCCCAGGTGCCGGTCGTCGACGAGCAGGTGCTCCTCCACGGTGGCGTTCCCCAGCACCGCGTAGGGGCAGCGCTCGCGTCGGCAGATGCTCTCGAAGCGAGGCAGATCCTCCGAGGAGATCGCCAGCACGTAGCGCTCCTGCGACTCGTTGCACCACACCTCGAGGGGGCTCATCCCTGGCTCGTCGTTGGGGATGGACCGCAGCTGCAGGCGCGCGCCCCGGTCGCTGTCGTGCACGAGCTCGGGCATGGCGTTGGACAGCCCGCCAGCCCCCACGTCGTGGATCGACACGATGGGGTTGTCGGGGCCCAGCGCCCAGCAGGTGTCGATGACTTCTTGGCAGCGCCGCTGCATCTCGGGGTTGGCGCGCTGCACGCTGGCGAAGTCGAGGGAGGCCGACGACTGGCCGCTGCTGACGGAGCTCGCCGCGCCCCCGCCCAGCCCGATGCGCATGGCGGGGCCGCCGAGCACGATGAGGTGGGCCCCGTCGGGAATGGGCTGCTTGTCGACGTGCTGTGGCTCGATGTGACCCAGGCCGCCGGCGAGCATCAGGGGCTTGTGGTAGCCGCGGACCTCGCTTCCCTGCGCGGTCGGCACCTCGAGCTCGAAGCTGCGGAAGAAGCCTGTCAGGGCAGGGCGGCCGAACTCGTTGTTGAACGCGGCGGCGCCGATGGGCCCCTCGAGCATGATCTGCAGGGGGGACGCCATGCGATCGGGATGCCCGTGGTCGACCTCCCAGGGCCGGATCGCGCCGGGAAGACGGAGATCGGACACGCAGAAGCCCACCAGACCGGCCTTGGGCTTGCCGCCGCGGCCCGTGGCCCCCTCGTCGCGGATCTCCCCGCCCGAGCCCGTGGCGGCACCCGGGTCGGGGCTGATTCCCGTGGGGTGGTTGTGGGTCTCGACCTTGGTGAGCAGGTGCAGCTCGGTGGCCCGGGGCGCATAGACGCCGGTGGACGGCGCGGGGTGAAAGCGCTGCCCCGGGAAGCCCTCGGTGACCGACGCATTGTCGTGGTAGGCCGACAACACCCCGCCGGGGTGGGTGGCGTGGGTGTGCCGCACCATCCCGAACAAGGTGTGGGGCTGCTCCTCGCCATCGATGGCCCAGCTGGCGTTGAAGATCTTGTGCCGGCAGTGCTCGCTGTTGGCCTGGGCGAACATCATCAGCTCGGTCGCGGTGGGGTCGCGGCCGAGCTGCTGGAAGGCGTCGACGAGGTAGTCGATCTCGTCGTCGGACAGCGCGAGCCCCAGCTCGGTGTTGGCCACGTGCAGGCCGGCAGCTCCGTCGCTGAGCACCGGGATCCGTCGGCCAGACGCAGGGTCGTGCTGCTGGAACAGTGCCTGGAGCTCGGGCAGCACCGCCTCGGTCATCCGGTCATACAGCGGAGCGAGCGCCGTCTCCGACAGGGGGGCATCGGCCTGCACCACCCAGCGGCGTGCGCGCTCCAGCCTGACGAGGCCCTCGAGCCCGACGGCCCGTGCGATGTCGGTGGCCTTCGACGACCACGGCGACCGGGTGCCGGGGCGGGGCCCGAGGACGACCTGCTGGCCCTCCAGCCCGCTGAACGACGGCGAGCCGTCGTCGAGGAGCTGTCGAAGGGTGGCGCGGGCCTCGTCGTCGGGGGGCGTTTGCCACCAGCTGGCGTAGACCCAGCGCGCGTCGAGATCGCGGACACCCGGCGTGACGGCTTGCACGGCGGCCAGGGCCTTGCGGCGGCGGAAGGGGGGGAGGGCAGCGCCTCCGTCGACGACGAGCAGCATGACGAGCTCCTTGCCCGGCTCGGCCGCCGGCAGGCTTCCTAACGCGCGGAGCTACATCGGCGCGACGCCGATGAGCCACAGATGCACGCGCCACAGGGTGGCCAGGTACAGCGCGAGGCCGGCCACCACCGCGATGGCGTCGTTGGCGGGGGTGGGCGGTGCCATGGCGATGGCCCGGGGGGCCCGGCGCTTCAGTGACACCCGGACCGCCACGGCCCAGGCCAGAAAGCCGCCGAACAGCAGCAGGTCGTGCACCATGCCGTTGGCGAGCAGGTGGGCGGTGGCCCAGATCTTGGTCGCCAGGAGCATCGGGTGCTTCGTGGCCCGCTGGATGCGACCGGGGAGGTAGGCCGCCAGAAGCAGCGGGAACACCGGAAGCATCAGCGTCAGCGACAGGTGGCGGGCCCACACGGGCGGCAGCCAGGCCACGATGGGCTGAGATCGGGCCATGCCGTAGCCGACCACGATGGCGGCGAGGCCAGCGGCGCTCACCAGGCTGTACAGGCCCTTGTAGGGCCCCTCGCCCATGCGCTGCAGGGCGGCGTCGCGCAGCCCCGCCACCGCGATGGTGTGCACGCCCAGGAACAGCACCAGACCGATGATCAGCACCACCATGCTCGCCTCCCACGCCTGGCAGGAGGCGCCCCCGACCCGTAGCATGGGCCATGCCTCGCACCTACCCGACGACCGCCATGTGCTCAGGAGAGATCCTGGCGCGCTTCGAGCCCACCTGCCGCGACACCGACGTGTTCACCACGACGGTGGCGAAGTGCGGCCAGACCTGGCTCACCGCCCTCTTGTGGCACCTCGCCACGCGCGGTGACGACCCCACCTTCGGCGGGGTCGGGCTCGGCGGGCGGGTGCCGTGGCTCGAGCTTCCCAGCCCGCCGGGGCCGGGGCCCGACTACGACGTCGACGAGCGGCTCGCGCAGATCGCCGCGATGCCTTCGCCCCGCATCTTCAAGATGCACGTGGCCTTCGACGAGGTACCGCGTCCGGCCGGGTCCGCCGCCAAGATCCTCACGGTCACCCGAGATCCTCGCGACGTGCCCTACTCGATGTACCGGCACCTGTGCGCCATGAGCCGCGGCCCCTTCGCTGACGGTGCGCCATCGTTTCACGACTACGTGGTCGACCGGTGGATGCAGCTGGCGCTCTACCCGACCTATGTCGCGGGGTACTGGGCCCACCGCGACGCCCCTGGCTTCCTGTGGCTCCGCTACGAAGACATGGTGGCCGACCTCGAAGGGCAGGCGCGGCGGATCGTCGACTTCCTGGAGTGGGAGCGCACCGACGACGACATCCGCAAGGCGGTGGCCCTGTGCGACTTCCGCCACATGCAGCAGACGGAGCGGGCCTCGATCCTTCCGAACAGCCCCTTCACCCAGGGCCAGTTCTTTCGGTCCGGCAAGGTGGGCGCCAACCGTCGTGAGCTGGGCCCCGAACTGGAGGCCCGGATCATGGCGTGGCTGGCCGAGCGGCTCGAGCCCGCGTGCCTCGACTTCGTGTGTCAGCCGCCGCCGGCGTAGGCAAACCAGGCATGCGCGGCGGGTACCACGACATCCGTGCCACGGAGGGTGGGAACCCAGACGGTATGCTCGAGGTCGATGTGGCGTGGGAGGCCTCGTATGCTCGTGTGGATGTGGGCCTGTGGGATCCCCGCCCAAGGGGTGGAGCCGGCGGCGCCGGAGCCGGAGCCGGTGGTGGAGGAGGCGCCGCCCGTGGCGCCCGCGCCGGAGCCGGTGGTGGAGCCCTTCCCGGCGGAGGGGCCCTTTCGCCGGGAGCTGCTGCCGGGCCTCGTGGTGGCCGCCTACCTGCCGCCGGAGATCGACGACATCGGCTACGCACGCCCGTCGCCCGAGGTGTGGGCCGGGGCCGACGAGCGACTGTTCGTCGTCACCGTCGACCCCGCTCGCTTCGAGGTCGTGTACCGGTCGAAGCTGGCCGGTGACGCCGGGGTGGGCACGGCCGACAGCTGGGCGCGGGAGCATGGGCTCGTCGTGGCGTTCAACCCTGGCATGTTCGAGCCGGGGGCCGAGGCGACCGGCTACACCCGCACCTCGACCTTCGTGAGCCAGCCGGCGGTTCGCCGCCAGAGCCTGTACCGCTCGTTCTTCGTGGTGGAGGGCGGCAAGGTCGACATGCTCGACATCCGGCCACCCTCCGGCAGCGGGAAGTATGCCCCGGTCACCGAGCTACCGGCGGCCCTGCGGTCTCGCCTCGAGGGCGCCGACTTCGTGGCGCAGTCCCTGTCGATCCTGCGCGATGGGGCACCGGCCTACCCCCCTCGCAAGAACCAGTGGAGCGAGCTGGCCTACGGGGTCGACGACCAGGGTCGGCTCGTGGTCGTGTTCTCGCGCCGTCCCTACGAGATGCGGGAGCTGGGCGCGAGGGTGGCGGCCCTGGGCCTCGGCATTCGCGACCTGCTGCACGGAGAGGGGGGGCCCGAGGCGAGCCTGGTCGTTCGAGTAGAGGGGCTCGAGTGGTTCGCGGTGGGGTCCTACGAGACAGGCTTCTTCGGCAACAGCAACCGGCGCTTGTGGGGGCTTCCCGCGGTCCTCGGCGTTCGCCCCAAGTAGCCATCTGCTACGGTGGGGCCCTGGAGGCAGGATGCCGGCGGAAGTGGCGCGGGTCGACGGGGGCGTGGCGGTGGTGGTCGACGGGGAGCCCGTCGTGGTCATGGAGTCCCACGAACAGGCCGCTCCGCTGCTCGCGTGGGTCGACTACCAGCTCAAGGAAGGCAAGTCGCCCGACGAGATCCGCACCTTGCTACGGGGTGAGTCTCTCTCTGCGGCCGAGGCCGACCTCAGCGTGCTGGAGGGCAGCATCGGCGACCTGCGCAAGGCGCTGGCCTCGGGTGACCACGATGAGCATCTCGATGCGCTGCTGGCGGCCGAGCGCGACGGCAAGGCTCGCAAGGGCGCGCTCGAGGCGCTGGAGAGCCGCCAGGAGGGCTGAGCTCAGCCTCGCAGGAACGCGGCGAGCAGGGCCTGCCCCACGGGGGTGGCGTACGACTCGGGGTGAAACTGCACCCCGTGCACGGGGTGCGCTCGGTGCTGCAGGCCCATCAGCACGCCGTCGTCGGCCCACGCGGTGGCCTGCAGGCAGGGCGGAAGCTCAGTGACCATCAACGCGTGGTACCGCATCGCGACGAAGGGTGACGGCAGGCCTTCGAACAGCCCCAGCCCCTCGTGGTGGACCTCGCTCGTCTTGCCGAACACCGCGGACGGCGCACGCTCCACCCTCGCCCCGTAGGCGGCGGCGATGCCCTGGTGCCCCAGACACACGCCGAGGATGGGCGTCGTGGGCCCCCAGCGCCTCACGAGCTCGGCTCCAGCGCCGAACCATCGCGGCTCGGTGGGGTCTCCAGGCCCGGGCGACAGCACGACCCGCTGGGGGGACCACGCCTGGAGGGCATCGAGGTCGACGGCGTCGTGGCGCACGACCCGAGCCTCGACCCCGGTGAGGGTGCCGATGGCTTGGAACAGGTTGAACACGAACGAGTCGCGGTGGTCGACCAGCAGGATGCGCTCGGGCCAGCTCATGATGGCTCCGCCAGCTGCCCCAGCGCCCGTGCGATCCCCGCGGCCTTGTCGAGGGCCTCCTGGTACTCCTCTTCGGGCGAGGAGTCGCTGACGACCGCGCCGCCGACGTGCAGCTGGGCACCGTCGGGGGTCGCGACGACCGTGCGGATGACGATCGACAGGTCGATGGAGCCGTCGAGCCCGAGGCGCCCCAGGGCCCCGCTGTAGACCCCCCTACGGTGAGGCTCCAGCTCGGAGATGACGCGCATGGCCTCGTTCTTGGGAGCCCCGGTCATCGACCCGCCCGGGAAGGTGGCGCTCAGGACAGCGCTCAGGGTGGCGTCGGGCCGCAGCTGCCCCCGCACGGTGGAGACCCGCTGAAAAGTGACGGGGTGGGCCTCCACGTCGCCGTCGGAGACCACCTTCACGGTGCCGAAGGCGCAGACCCGCCCGAGGTCGTTGCGAGCGAGGTCGGTGATCATCGCGAGCTCGGCACGGTCTTTTTCGTGGGTGGCCAGGTCGGCGGCGAGGGCGGCGTCGGCCTCGGGGGTGGCGCCGCGCGGGCGGGTGCCCTTGATGGGGCGGGTCTCGATCTGGCCCGTCGCGGTGATCCGCAGGAAGCGCTCGGGCGAGCTGCTGACGACGTCGACCTCTGGGAGATGCAGGGCGGCCCCGTAGGGAGCGGGACTCGCCTGGCGCAGGGCATGGTGGAGGGCCACCACGTCGACAGGCCCGGCGAGGTCGAAGCGCTGGGTGAGGCAGACCTCGAAGACGCGACCGCTGGCGATGTGGTCGCGGATGGCCTGCACGGCCTGAAGGTAGTGGGCTCGGGGCACCCGAGGCGTGAGCCCGGCCGCTGCCAGCGACGCCAGGGTGGGGCGGTGGGGAGCGGGTGTGGGGCGCCGCAGCGCCGGGGACCGTGGCTGGCTGAGGGTCTGCAGCGCGCTCCGGTGCAGCTCCTTCGCCTGGTGCTCGGCCACCTCGGCGTCGTCAGCCCATCCCGTGCACACCAGCCATGTGCGTCGCTCCAGGCGGTCACGCACGGCTCGCACCTGGTACAGCTCCCAGGCGGCATCGGGCGCCGCGCCGGGGCCGGGGGCGAGGCAGTCCACCCCTTCGGCGCGGTGGCGCAGCTCGTAGCCGAGGTAGCCCAACAGCGCGTCGTCGCTGGGCCCCGGCGGGAGCCGGTCGCCCTGGACCTCGCTGCTGGCGAGCGCGTCGACAAGGTGCTGCAGAGCGTCGAGGGGAGGATGCGTCAGGGGCACCCCAGCCGACCGGGCAGGACCCCACGTGGCGCGGTCGTCGCGCACCCGCAGGGAGCACAAGGGCTGCCAGGCCAGCACCGACCAGCGGGCGTCGGGACCGAGGGGCGCGGCGCTGTCGAGCAGGGCCCAGCTCGGCTCTCCCGCGAGGGACTCGAGGTGGTGGTGCAGCGGATGGTCGGCGAGCTCGCTCACCACGTGATGTCGATGCAGGGGGGCCAGCACGTGCGCTCCGGCTGCTGGCTGTATCCTGGCGGCGTCGGGGCGACGTACCCGACGCGGGAGGGCGGATGCGGGTGCTGGGGTGGTGGCTGGTCGGCCTGATGGCCTGTGCATCGTCGGGGGTGGCGGAGCTCCCTGCGCCTGTGGAGCCGGTGCCCGTCGTCGAGGCGCCCACCCTGCCCGACGGCTGGCTGGAGCACGTCGTGGGAGGGGAGGCCGACGCCGAGCTGCCGATGGTCGTGATGGTGCACGGCCTGGGCGACCGCCCTGAGAGCATGCTGCGGGTGATGGCGGGCCTGCCTGGGCCGGTGCGGATCATCGCGCCGCGGGCGCCCACGCCGTGGGGAAAGGGCCACGCATGGTTCACGTCGAGGGTGCGCGATGGCGACACGGCGGTGCTCGAGGCGCAGATGCGGGTCGGGGCCGACGCGCTGGCTGCGCAGCTCAGGGAGGTCCAACAGGCTCGGCCGACAAAGGGAAAGCCGGTGATCGCGGGGTTCAGCCAGGGGGGAATGCTCAGCTTCATGGTGGCGGCGCACCATCCCGACGTGGTGGCCAAGGCGGTGCCGGTGGCGGGCTGGCTGCCTCCCGGGCTGGTGCCCGCCCGCGCGCCCCAGGGGGCACCGCCCATCGTGGCCCTGCACGGCGATGCCGACCCGATCCTGCCGCTGGCGCCCACCCAGGCGTCGGTGGAGGGGCTGAAGGCGGCGGGGTTCGCGGTCGAGCTGCAGGTGTTCGAGGGAGTGCAGCACCAGATCCCGGCCTCGGTGCGCGCTGCGCTGTACCAGCAGGTGGCGACGCTGCCGTAGGATGCCGCCGGAGGTGGCCATGGGCTGGGCGCTGGCGGTGCACGGGGGGGCTGGGCTGATCCGGCGGGAGAGCCTGACCCCACAGCGAGAGGCGGCCTGCCGTCAGGGGCTCTCGGCGAGTATCGAGGCTGGGGTCGAAGTCCTCGAAGCAGGAGGGACGGCCCTCGACGCGGCCGAGGCGGCGGTGCTCGTGCTCGAAGACGACCCGCACTTCAACGCGGGCCGGGGGGCGGTCCTCGCCGAGGGCGGGCGCATCGAGCTCGATGCGGCGGTGATGACCGGCCACGACCGGCGAGCGGGGGCCATCGGCATGGCCTCCCTGCCGCGCAACCCGGTGCGGCTGGCGCGGGCCGTGCTGCAGGCCACGCCGCATGTGCTGCTGGTGGGGGAGGGGGCAGACCGGCTGGCCCGAGAGCAGGGGCTCGCCTTGGCCGACGAGGCCTGGTTCGTCGTGCCCGAGCGCCTCGCACAGTACGAGCAGGCGGCTGCGTCGGGCGCCTTCACCCTCGACCATGGCAGCGACGACAAGGATGTCTACGGCACCGTGGGCGCGGTGGCCTGCGACGCGAGGGGGCACGTCGCAGCGGCGACCAGCACCGGGGGCATGGTCAACAAGCGACGAGGGCGCCT
>Ga0070726_10004747_pt1 | contig 10664 bp, 5 predicted proteins | sample tdAd471_FD_67275 | JGI IMG/M metagenome (GOLD analysis project Ga0070726, IMG submission 67275) | Marine sediment microbial communities from the Atlantic coast under amendment with organic carbon and nitrate - tdAd47.1 | ecosystem: Environmental > Aquatic > Marine > Coastal > Sediment | place...
GTCTTCTTTGCCTTCAATCGTTAGAATGAAGTTGGCTGCGGAACGGGACCGTCCCATGTCTTCGCAGGGCTCGACGATTATGTCACGGTTCACAGAATTGCCGTTCTCCTGCACGTAGAGCTCGCAGCTGTCTATGCACGTTTCGTCCAAGCCGTCGGAGCCGAATAGCCGTTCGATTTTTCCACCCGCTCCGACGCCTTGGAACACTACGGAAACTTCTTCCCGCTTGACGAGTTCAGCCCAGGAGACTTGAAGACTAAGCACTTGGCCGGATTTGAAAGTAACGAATCCATGGGCGGCCGCCTCGACGTCGTTTACACCTTCCTCGTTGTCCGGAATCCCCCAAGGGCCTTTGAAGCTCTTGTCGGTAATAAAGTCCGAAAACGTCTTGCCCACTACATATTCAGGTTCTGGATATCCCATGAGATGCATGGACAAATCGACCATATGTAAAAGGTCGATAAGCGGACCGCCGCCGGATAGACCTTTGTTGGTGAACCATCCGCCGAATCCCGGTATTCCAGTACGCCGTATCCACTTCGCTTGGGCAGAATTGATTCTGCCAATCGTGCCATCCGCCACATAGTTCATCATAGCGAAGGACTCGGGCCTTGCCCGGTTGTTGAAATTGAACATGAGGTGCTTCCCCGATGCGTCTGCAGCTTCCTTCATCTCTTGAACATCGGCGGCGTTAAGAGCGGGGGGTTTCTCGCAAAACACGTGCTTTCCTGCTTTGAGAGCCTGGATGGAGAGCGGGGCGTGGAACTTGTTGGGAACGATGATGGAGACAGCGTCCAGGTCGGTCAGCGTTTCGAACATCTTCTCGACTGATCCGAAGGTCTGCTTCACCCCATACTGGGAGGCAGTGGCTTTAGCCGCGTCCTCATTCACGTCTGCAATGGCCACGATTTCGGCGCCAGCTTGGCGGAATCCAGCGATGTGGTACTGGGCCATTCCGCCCGCTCCGATAATAGCTACTTTTGTGCTCATATATTGATGGTGTGCAGCAGTTGTACTGCTACTGGTTTTCTTTGTCGAAGGCTGAGTCGAACGCTACGTCGCTGGATGGGAAATCTACGGATTTGACGAATGCGGCCGCTTCCGCGCCGCCATGCACACGATCCATGCGAATGTCTTCCCACTCCACGGAGAGAGGACCTTTATAGTTGATGTCATTCAAAGCGACGATGATGTCTTCGAACGCGATGTCTCCGTGGCCCAATGACCTGAAGTCCCAGTAGCGTCGTGGGTCGCCAAAGTCGGTGTGTCCTCCGAATACCCCTACATCGCCATTTCCGTGGCCCCACCAAACGTCTTTCATGTGAACGTGGTAAATTCGGTCAGAAAATTCACGGATGAACTTAACGTAATCCACCCCCTGGTATCCCAAATGCGAGGGATCGTAGTTGAAACCGAAACGCTTGTGACCTTTGAGCGCCTTGATCGCCCGGGCAGCGGAGGCCGTGTCGAACGCAATTTCGGTGGGATGCACTTCAAGACCGAAATTGACGTTTACCTTGTCGAACTCGTCGAGAATAGGGATGAATCGCTTGGCGAAATCCTGAAACCCTTTTTCCAGATAGGCCTGATCTGTAGGAGGAAAGGCATACAGGGCATGCCAAATGGAAGAGCCAGTGAACCCGTTCACCACTGCGGGAAAGGCGTCTTTCTTTTTCCTGCCGGGCTTTAGGTCCATGAAGTTGCGACACGCTTTTGCTGTCTTGATCAGCTTTCTCGCTGCTCGGCGCCTGACTCCTTCTGGCTTCCCGTCGCCCCAGACGTCCGGAGGCAAAATCGCCTTGTGACGCTCGTCGATATTATCGCAAATCGCCTGACCGACAAGGTGGTTGGACACGGAAAAGCAAGTCAGTCCGTGATCGGACAGCAGCTCCCATTTCTCCTTGCAGTACTTTTTGCTGCGGGCGGCCTGGTCCACGTCGAAGTGGTCTCCCCAGCAAGCAAGTTCGAGACCGTCGTAGCCCATGTCTTTGGCGAGCGGAGCAAGCTCGGCAATTGTGAGGTCGGCCCATTGGCCGGTGAAGAGTGTAACGGGGCGAGACATAGCGCGTATTTGTTGAGATTGGGATTGAACGTGGATTTTAAAGAGAACGCACTTTTTGACTCATTCCCAGCAGGGAATCAATGAGAAATGTGGAATCGGATCAACATCCTCTAATTTTGAGCATTCCGGCAGGATTACAAAACAGATTTTCCCGTGATAAAAGAGTGGATACAAAAGCGTCGCTTGGTTCCCCGCTTACGGATCCGGTGAATCGCCTTCGATACGCGGGCCATTGACTGCCTGCCGGGGGGATACGTTACCGAGATAGCATAACGCTACTCGTACAGCCAGTAGTTGCGGCTTTGTATTTGAAATTGTCTCGCCTGGCGCTGCCAGGCGACGACAAATCCGGTCCGGTTCGCGTTCTCGCCTTTTTGCGTGATCTCCCGCCACCAGCTGGAAGACCCCACGTGCTTGTTGAAAAGATCCCCTTCGTTGGAAGTGGCTGTGGCGAAGGGATTGGGAAAGTCGAATTTGGCCGTGATTTGCATCATGTGAAAGCTGAGTTCAGTGGGGTTCCAGGCGTTCCAGTCGGTGATGTTCACGTAAAGTCCGACATTCTCCCCGTTTTGAAAGCGCTTTCGCTCGAAGGATAAACCGGGGATTGAGCGACGCTTTAGCTCTGCTTCGAGCTCGTCGAGCGAAGCGTTTTTGTGGGTGAGAATGCGGAAGGGATACTCAGACCCGATCCCGTGTTTGAAATTCCCAATCTGGGCCCCGAGCCCAGTCATCGCGTATCCCACAGCGGCGGGAAAGTCGGGGATGTTGGGCGAAGGGGCGATCCATTTTAGACCCAGATTCGGCCAGCTCATGTACCGTCTCCAGCCGTCCATGGTGACTACGGTGAGTTTCCCTGAACGGCGCGTGGAGTCGGGTATGTCGAGGACGCCCGGCTTGGAAACCGCCATGCGGGCGAGCTCGCCAATGGTGAGGCCATGCACGTACGGAACGCTGAAAGCGCCCACGTAGCTTTTCCAGTGGTCGTCCATCGGAGGCCCGTCAACCTTGACCCCGCCGAGGGGATTGGGACGGTCCAGAATCATCACGTCGACGCGGTTCTCGAATGCCGCTTCGAGAGCAAGTTTCATACAGCTAATGAACGTGTACGATCGAACGCCAATGTCTTGAAGGTCGATGACCAGAATATCCAAGCCGTCCATCATTTGGGGAGTGGGCTTCCGGTACTTGCCGTATAGCGAGTACACGGGCAGACCGGTCCGGGGGTCGATGGCATTGTCGATCGGTTCGTTGGCGGCCTCGTTTCCATAGATGCCGTGTTCAGGTCCGAATAAAGCGACGAGATTGACCAGCCGGTTTTGGTGCAGAATACGGACGGTCGATATTCCGAGGCGATTCACGCCGGCTGGATGGGTGAGCAAACCAACCCGTTTGCCTAGCAGAGGCGCGAATCCTTGGTCGGCGAGCACGTCGATGCCCAATTTGACCTGGGGTCGAAGGTAACCTCCGCTCTGAGCGTGGATCGTCAAACGGGCCGTATTGGAAATTTGGGGAACTAAGCTTTGGGCGAAAACGGATGCGGCCTGAATGACTGCCAGTGTGGCGGTGAGAGTAATTGCGCGTATCATAGAGAATAAACTGGTGAAAACGCCAGTCTTAGCTCGGGAGATTGGTTGGTAATACGGCTTTGGGCAAACCGGAATGCTTGTTTTTCAGCATTCTCTGCGCGATTACCGGACTTTTTTAGCTCGGGAAAAGGCGACGCGGTAAAGGAGATCCAGCACTGAAGCGACGGCGATCCCCGCTACGACCCCACCAACGACAAGAGAAACGGCAGCCTGACCGACGCGAGATTCTACCTCCGCGACTCCCAGCAAACGGGTGATCCGGTCCCCAAAAACGCTCAGCGCGGGGTAGATCGCCCACATAGTGGCCAGATTGGTCACAAGCTGAGTGCCCATAATGACGGGAAGGTTCGCTCTCAGGGTCCATGCTGCGGCGAATGCGAGGATGAACTGGATCCCGACGATCGGAAGAAAAGCGATCACGAAGCCGACGTACAAAGCGATGCTGACTTCGCGAATTCGAAACGACCATAAGTACGGCCGCCTGCGGGCGGTTTCGGCAAATCGCTTTAGTACCGGCCACCGATGAAGCGTTGCCTTTCGAGGAAGAGGCCGCAGAAATTGCTTGGCTCTTCTTATGCGAACGTGGCGACGAGCCCGCGTCTCGCGGTCGTAGGCAGGTTCGGTTTCCAGAACATTCATGGCTGGGGCAACTTCAAAGGGTCTTAATTGAGCGAGGATTCACTGGGGGTTGCGTGTAGAAGAGTTTAATTCAATCAGCTAGCTCTAAATGAGAATGTCGCCGTATTTTAACGATTGTTATACGGTCCTTTAGATCGGCTGTTTTGGCGGAATCCTTAAAGCCGTCGAGTAAATCGAAAGAATGGGCTACGTTCACCTTGGAATCGGCGCTTAAAAACAAGGTTGTATGCGACTTAGAAGAGACGCTTTGACCAACTGTCGTCGCCAGTGTGCCATTTTACAGATGGCGGTATCTAAAAAAAATCGTTCCACAACGATGACTTTCAAAAAGATGAGAATCGGACTGTCTGGGCCGTTTTTTGGTAATTGGTTTTTGATTATTGGACTAACCCGTTCTTCATCATCGCATGCATATCAGCAAGAAGAGACGCGTTCGGCTTGCTGAATGCGTTTTCGCTCTACTAGCAGTTCCTTTGATTACAACGCGCGCGGCTCCGGGCGATCTGCAACTCGAGGTCATTTCTCAAACAGACAACCCCGGCTCGGGACCGGGAGGGGTGGCCTTTGAGCAGATTCTGACAACGGGTTCAGGGTTCGAGTTTCCGGTGTCGATCGACAACTCCGGATCTCTGATCTTTGCTGCCACTACACTTGTTGAAGGGATCGAACGAAGAGGGCTTTTCAAGGGCTCGCTCGGCGGATCTCCAGAGCGCCTGTTTCAAATAGGTCAGAACGTTCCTGGGGTGCTTCAGAATGACGAGCCGGTCGTCTCCATGGATTTCAGAGTGTTTGGGTCAAGCGGCAGTGGGGTTTTTCAAGCCCTCCCTCTGAGCGACTTCGAGCGGTATTTGTACCGGGTGGAAGACGGGGTGATAGAATCAACTCCGATTGCTTGGGGCGAAACGTTGAGCAAGACTCGAAATTTTGACGGCCCCGTTATGATAAGCGATGGACGCGGAGAGAGTCGGACTTTTGGGATGGATGGATCCATCAACAAAATGGCGGTCTCCGATTCTGGCGTGATCATTTGGGAATCCACCTTTGGAGGCACGTCCACATTCTTTCGGGCAAGCTCCAAAGACGACATCGTGGCCATCGCTTTCGAAGGGACGGATGCTCCGGGATTCGATGCGGGCATCGAGGCGAAACTCGATGCCCCATGGACGCTTCGCGGAATCGACCAGTCGGGTAATAGCTATTTCGTTGCGCGGATTATGAATAGCGGCTCGACTTTTCGGGCTGTGTATCGTCACAACGCTTCCGACAATTCTCTGACGCTCCTGTATCCGGTACCGGGAAAGCCGTTGGAAGGCCTCAGTGAATCAAGTGTGGTGAATCTGCAGGAGGAAGATGTGGCGATTCTGGACGATGGGGCCGTATTCCTTCGAGGCAGTATCAATAATGGCAATACAGGCTTCTGGAAACGCGAAGCGGATGGCGAGTTTGTCCAGGTCATTCTAATGAATGAAAATTCTGGGACGGAAACAGACCAAGGAACAGTGGGCTTCCGGAGTGTTGCAGTCGACTTTGCCGATTGGGCCGTCGCTAAGGATCACTCAATCTTCTTTACTGCAGATGTCCGTACCGGCGCTTCCGGTATAAATCAGGAGGGGGTCTGGAAGATAGATGCGACAACCGGTGCGGTGACCACGATTGCCCGTGCTCCCTTGAACGGGATGTTCGGCGATGCTCCCGGCACAGATGCCACCTACGGTGCCATACTGGATATCGCGGCTGCGGGAGACGGGGCGGTGGTTTTCTCCTGCGAGCTCAGCGATGGTTCAAAGGGTCTTTTCGCCACGGACACCAATGGGGGCGTCGTAAAGTTGGCCATCGAAGGCGATCGCATGGCCATCGAAGACGGGCGTTTGGTCGAGAAGACCGGAGCCGAAGGGTACGCGATAACGAGCTTCTATTTCACCCCAGACGTGGCGGGTGAGGATCTGGGCAAAAGCCAAGGCAACTGGGGGATGAACGATTTCGCCGAAGTAGCTTTTCAGGTCGAATTGGACAGTGGCGTGGGCGCTTTGATCAAAGCGAGCTATGAGGGTATCTTGCTGCCGAGAGGCGATGTTTACGTTTGGAATGGAGAAGCTGGAGATACGAATTGGCATTCCGCAAACGATGTATCAAGCAATTGGGAGGACGAGGACGGGGTTAGCTGGACCACCCCGCCGAACCGAGCGGATGCCCGAGTGATTATTCCTGTTGGAGCCATCGTTGACCTCCCTGATCCGGGTGTCCAGGTGGCATCGATCTTTTCCGAAGGTGATCTCTCCATTGTTTCCGCGCTAACCGTGCAGGAAGACGCGCAGTTCCATGACCTGACGATCGCTCCCGATGCAGATCTGGTTCTCAATGGATCTGTCAAGACGACAGGGGAAGTGAACGGTGCAAGTAATGGACTAACAACTACCTGGACGATAGCGGACCAAACGATTGAATCTGCCGGATCGATTTCGGCCCCCGACTTTGGGGTCTTTGCCACTTCTAGCGCTGGCATCACCATTGACAACTCCGCTGGGATCACGTCCGCATCGGGGCTTGCGATTCGGGCCAGAGCCGAGGGGGGATTGATAGCGATCGACAACCGGGGAGACTTAACGAGCGGAGGCGGTAGCGCTATCCAAGCGGTTGCTCTGGACGGATCCGTAACGATTCGATCTCCCGGGCTAGCGGAGGGACTGCCAGAAGTGATCCTCTCGACCACCGATGGTCACGGAATCGAGGTTTCCGCCAGCGAATCTGTTTCGGTCGAGTTCGTGGGAACGGTCGAAACGCTTTCGAGCGGATTTTTAGATCCTGCCAACGGCATCGACGCGATTTCCACAAGTGGAGACTCTAAGGTAGTGGGTCGAGCGGATATCAGCGGAACTGGATCCTCTACGGTAGGAATCAAGGCCTCGAGCGCAGGCACGACCACCGTCAACTTCGAGGGCTCAATCAAATCCGATGGCATCGGCGTGGAGGCAAGCACGAGCGGAGACTCTATCTTGATCGATGTAAGCGATACAGTCATTGCAGCCGAATTGTCAGGAATCCTTGCCAGTGGCGGAAGCGAATCGGTCACAATCCAAAGCGGAGCGGTCGCCGCAGGCGCAGGAGCGGGAATCAGCGTTCTCGCGGAGGGTAGCATTAGCATCACCAGTACCGGCGAAGTCACCGTCATCGACGATTCTTCGATCCAGCCTACGAATGGAATCGAAGCCAGTTCGGAGAATCGGGGTATTGAAATAAACCATACAGGTGAAATTTCGGTTCTAACGGACTTTGCCTCGTCCGCCATTTTTGCCCGGGCGAGTGAGGATATCATCGTTTCGAGTGAAGGCAGCCTCTCAACCTTTCGGGGAGTCGCGATCGATTTGGAAACCGAACCGGGCACCACGTTGTTCGATACTAAAAACAGTAGTATCAGCGCCACTCATACGGGTGACGTATCGACATCTGAGGGGGGTGCGGGCTTAAGTCTGGTCAGCAATTTCGGCTCCGTCGATCTGTACGGTCCGGGCGAGAGCGACACGATTTCGACTACGGGAGAAGGAGAAAACGGCATTGGCATTCGCTCCCGCGCTTTTAACGAGGTCAACATTGATTGGAGCGGCAACATTGAAACGGAAGGCACGGGTGCCCATGCCATCGACGTGGTCGCGGGGCTTGGCGAAGCCGTTGTCGGGTTGTTTGACAGCGATATCGAAACAAGCGGCCAAGATGCGGACGGAGTACGAGTCGAAGGAGTGTCAGACCTGAACGTGGCCCTCGTGGCAGGCTCCATCACGGGAGGTGAAAGTAGCGGTGTGGGTGTGAGATTCACCAGTGGAGCCGAGAATAAACTTACGAATTTTGGGGGAATAGGATCACTTGGGGGTACTGCTATCCAGGCGGGCGTGGGCAATGAAACGGTCGAAAACTTCGGGATGATTTTTGGCGACGTGGACTTAGGAGCGGGTGACAACCTTTTCTGGAATATTCCCGACGCCATTCTTTACACAGGCGAAACGATCACTCTCGGAGCGGGCAATCGCATCCTCAATGAAGGAGTTGTACAAATTGGTGAAAGCGGGGCGGGACCCGTCGTCACGAATCTGACGGGGAACTTCGATCAGACGGCGGGTGGCACGCTTAGAGTAGGGCTTCATCCATCGGATACGAGCGACAAACTGGTTGTCTTGGGGTCCAGCACACTTTCCGGTACCTTGGAGCTGGATCTTGAAATTGGTTATGCGCTGAAGGATGGTGAATCCTTCGAAGTTCTGCAAAGCGGAACATTGAGTGGCGCCTTTGGAAAACTGGGCGTGCAGCTCGGGGGGGTAGGCGTGCTCCCTCGTCATTTCCGGTTTGAAATAGATCAGGACGAGACTTCGGTAAGTGTCGACATCACTGCCGCGACCGTTACGGATTATGGAAGTTGGCTCAACCGGTTCTTCACTCCGGAACAGGTTCCAAACGATGCCCTAACCGATCCCTTTGCCGATCCTGATGGCGACGGAATCAGCAACCTGTTCGAATACGTTTTTGGGACGGATCCACAGTCCGCGGATCGAGAGCAGCTTATCCTGACTCTCCTCCCGACAGATGTTGAAGGTGAAGCGACGGGCATGCTCACCTTTCCCTGGGTCAACGATCTGACGGATTACACGTGGGCAATTGACCGCTCCGTAGATCTTGAGACGTGGACTCGGGCCACAACGTCCATTGTCGATACGGTTTCGGAAGGGGACGTAACTCGACTGACTGTTGCAATGGATGAAAAGGTGGACCTTTCGGAGGGAATATTTGTTCGATTGGTATTAGTACCCACTCCCTAACTACGGTTCTTAGGCCTTCTGTGGAAGTGCTCTATTTGTTGCTAGAGAACCTTTCGGATTGCTTTCCGCAGATTTTCGCTGGTCGCCTTCAAGGCCGCTTCAATAGGCAGGTCGGGCGGCGAAATGGCAATGAGGTTTTCGGGATCGAAAGGGCTATTCGGTAGCTCACCTATGCTGCCCGCCAGGATGCGCACCGTTTTCCCTTTCCCGACCGCCTCGAGGGCCAACGCTCCGGGGCCTTTCCCTTGCAGGGAGGAAGCGTCGAAGCGACCTTCACCGGTAATGACGAGCTCGGCTCGCTCGAATTTTGGACCTAGCCCAATCCAGTTTTTGACGAGATCAAAGCCGGGAACGATCGCCGCCCCTAAACCTGCTTGCAGGCCAAAGGCCGCTCCCCCAGCCGCTCCAGCACCAGTTGCGTCCATCAAAGAGTAGGGCTGGCCGCAGGTATCGCAAAGCAGCTTGGCCATGCGTTTGGTAGCGGATTCGAGATCGTCGTAGCGATGGGGTTTCAACCCTTTTTGGGGACCGAATACGGCGACTGCACCGGAGGGGCCGAGGAGTGGGTTTTCCACATCGCAAGCGAGTCGGATTTCAAATTCGTGCGGCAAGGCGATTTCTGGAGTGTCTATCTGCCCAACTTCTGGCCACACATCAGGAACTGGGGGTCCGTCAATTTCCCTGCCACTCTTATCAATGAAACGGTATCCAAGTTTCCACAACGCACCCAAGCCGAGATCGTGGGTAGCGGAACCCCCGAGACCCACGATTGCGGATTGCGCTCCTTCGGTGATCGCAGCTTGAATCGCTTCACCGAGACCGGCAGTAGTCGTTTCCCAGGGGGAACGGTCGCGAACGGGTGTTAGGGAAATACCGCTGCTCTCGGCCAGTTCGATGACAGCGATCTTTCGTACGCCTGCTTTCCAGTTGAGAAGGTCTCGGGCGGGTTGGGACAATTTTTCTGCCAATGCGATCCCAAAGCGGGCCTGGACCGACTTCCCCAGAGGACCGGTAACGGCTCTATTGAAGAAAAGCCCGTCAACGCATCCTGTCAGTGTATCGCAAAAACCATCTCCACCATCAGCCAGAGGCGCCGTTTCGATTTCCCAGTCGGGATGGCGCTTTTTTAGGCATTCAGCAGCAATCTGGCAGGTTTCGCGAGCGGTGAGCGCGTCTTTATATTTGTCGAAAGCGATTAACGCGCGCATCGATGGCTACAGTCTTGAAGAGGATGTACAGTAGTTAAATAAAGAATACATTAAGAAATTCATACTAGGGAGCGATTTCGAGATTGGATTTTACGTCTTTTACGTACCGCGTATCCAGAGCGATGTCACGGGCCTTCCGCTCCTCGGCTCTTGAGGAGATTTCTCCGGAAAGCACGACGGATCCATTCTCGACTTTGATTTCAATTCGGCTGGCGTCGATCGATGAGTCCAACTTCAGCTTAGCCGCGATCGCCGTTTTTATGCCGGCGTCCTTGGCGGAATCGAGAATCTCCTTTCCTTTCTCGGCGATCTCCTCTCGTTCGTCCTTGGTGCTTTCAAGCAGATTCTCCGTACCTTCTTTGAT
>Ga0070726_10004748_pt1 | contig 10662 bp, 9 predicted proteins | sample tdAd471_FD_67275 | JGI IMG/M metagenome (GOLD analysis project Ga0070726, IMG submission 67275) | Marine sediment microbial communities from the Atlantic coast under amendment with organic carbon and nitrate - tdAd47.1 | ecosystem: Environmental > Aquatic > Marine > Coastal > Sediment | place...
TTGTTGGTGGACTGCGAAGCCGGGCGGTGCGCCGACCTGATTCAACGCCTGTCACGGTTCAAACTTCGTGCCGACGTTCGGCTCGAACCCCGTGACGACTTCTGCGTTTTCGCCATTCTCGGCGATGGCGCCCACGAAATAATGGGGTTATCGACGACGCCCGGGCAGACCATCCCCGCCGCCGGCGGCCTGGCCTTCACCGACCCGCGGGCACCGGCACTGGGTTGTCGTTTGATAGGCCCGGAGGCCGAGATTCTGGATTGGCTGGCCCAGGCTCAGCTGCCGGAAGCGGATTTCGAGACCTATGACGCGTTGCGCATATCCCTCGAGGTTCCAGATGGCTCCCGCGACATGGACGTCGAGAAGTCCACACTCCTGGAATCGAACTTCGACGAGCTGAACGGGATCGACTGGGAAAAGGGCTGTTATATGGGCCAGGAACTGACGGCCCGGACCAAGTATCGCGGCCTCGTGAAACGCAGGCTTGCGGCGTTTCGCGCCACGCATGCGGCACAACTTCCCGGTGAAACAGTGCTTTTGGGGACGCAGAAAGTCGGCGAGATTCGCTCCCGCAGCGGCGATCACCTCCTGGTCTCCATCCGCCTCGAAGCCTTGGATTCCGGGGCCGGCGAGCTCAGCGCCCAAGGCGAGCCCTTGATCATTGCACCAGTCAACTCAGAAGCTTGATGTTCCTTTATGGAACAGATGAATGACTAATTAGCACATTACGCATCTATGTAGGCACCAGATATGTGTACTTTGCATATCTATGCTCTTGATAGATCACACTTACTGTCCTAGGTGTTGAGGACACAAATGATCAACACGAGCGCAGGAGTCACACGATGAACACCCTAATTACATTCGAGTCGGACGTGGAGATCCTTCGCAGGGCCGAGCAGGAGCGCGGTGAAGCGATGAGCGCTTTCTTCCGCTGGCTGATTACCAAGCCCGAGCAAACGGAATCCAAATACGCCCAGGATATCGTCGCCGCCGAATAGCACCGACCCACAGCCGACAACAGGAAAAGCCGCGCCCTTTCGGGCGCGGCTTTTGTGTTTTCTTGGTCGGTGAGGAAGCCTCGGTCGACGCGAGGCAGCACCTAGCCCTTGGCCTCGACACTGGCCTGCGCCGCCGCCAACCGCGCGATCGGCACGCGATAGGGGGAACAGGACACATAGTCCAGGCCAACCCGGTCACAGAATTTAACCGACGCGGGGTCGCCGCCATGCTCACCGCAGATACCGAGTTTGATACCGGGCCGCGTCGCGCGCCCGCGCTCGGCGGCAATCGAAACCAGTTCGCCGACCCCATCGACATCGATCGAAACGAAGGGGTCGATATCTATGATGCCCTGATGCTCATAGTCGGTGAGGAAATTCGACGCATCGTCGCGGCTAATTCCGAACGTGGTTTGCGTCAGATCATTGGTCCCGAAGCTGAAGAATTCCGCCGCCTCGGCAATTTCGCCCGCACGCAGTGCTGCGCGCGGCAACTCAATCATCGTCCCCACCTGATACGCCACACGGGCGCCGGCCTCTTCGAACACCGCCTCTGCGACCCGATCAATCCGTTCCTTCAGAATATCGATCTCCTTCCGCGTGGCCGCGAGCGGGATCATGATCTCGGGAAGAACGGTGTCGTCCGATTCCTTCGCAACGATCAGCGCGGCCTCAAAAATCGCACGCGCCTGCATTTCATAGATTTCCGGATAGGTAATCCCAAGCCGGCAACCACGATGCCCCAGCATCGGATTTGATTCATGCAATTGCATCGCCCGGTCGGTCATGGCTTGCGGATCGCGCCCGGCGGCCCGCGCCACTTCGGCGATGTCCTCCTCCGACTTGGGCAGGAACTCATGCAATGGCGGGTCGAGCAGCCGGATCGTGACCGGAAGGCCCGCCATGATATTGAAAAGTTCCACGAAATCCTGTCGCTGGAAGGGCAACAGTTCCGCCAGCGCGGCACGGCGGCCGGCGACATCGTCGGCGAGGATCATACGCCGCACGGCCACGATCCGCTCGGGGTCGAAGAACATATGCTCGGTGCGGCACAATCCGATGCCTTCGGCGCCAAAGTCGCGGGCCGTGCGTGCATCAATGGGCGTTTCCGCATTCGTTCGAACCTTCAGCCGGCGGATCGAGTCCGCCCACGCCATCAGTTTCGCAAAGTCACCCGACATCTCGGGTTCGATGGTCGGAACTTCACCATCGATGATTTCACCCGTCGCGCCGTCAATCGTGATGCGGTCGCCGGCCTCAAGCGTGCGCTCACCGACCCGCACTTGCCCTTTGTCATAGTCCACGTTGATTTCGCCGGCACCGGCCACACACGGACGACCCATACCGCGGGCCACAACCGCCGCGTGACTCGTCATCCCGCCGCGGGTCGTCAGAATACCCCGCGCCGCATGCATCCCGTGAATGTCTTCCGGGCTGGTCTCGATCCGCACCAGAATGACGTCCTCACCCTTGCGCGCCATGTCTTCGGCGAGGTCGGCGTTCAGGACGATGCGGCCCGATGCCGCCCCCGGCGACGCCGGAAGCCCTTTGCACAGGACCTTGCGCGGCGCGTCGGGGTCCAGCCGCGGATGCAGCAGCTGATCCAGCTGCCCGGCCTCGACCCGCATGATCGCGTCGGACTTGCTGATCAGCCCGTCTTCGACCATCTCCACCGCAATCCGCACCGCCGCGGCCGCGGTCCGTTTCCCCGACCGGGTCTGCAGCATGTACAGCTTGTTGCTCTGCACGGTGAACTCGATGTCCTGCATGTCCTTGTAATGGGCCTCAAGCGTCTCACGGACCTCGGCCAGCTGCCCGAACACTTCGGGCATGACCTCTTCCATCGACGGCAGATCGGAGCCGTTGCGCTCCTTGCCGGCGATCGTCAGATGCTGCGGCGTCCGGATACCGGCCACCACGTCCTCGCCCTGCGCATTGACGAGATACTCGCCATAGAAAATATTCTCGCCGGTCGACGGATCGCGCGTGAAGGCGACACCGGTCGCGCAATCATCACCCATATTCCCGAACACCATCGCCTGCACATTCACCGCTGTGCCCCATTCGGCCGGGATGTTCTGCAGCCGGCGATAGGTGATGGCGCGCTGGTTCATCCAGGAGCCGAACACGGCCCCGATCGCACCCCAAAGCTGCTCGCGCGGATCTTGCGGGAAGGGCGAACCCAACTCGCGCTCCACGATGGCCTTGTACTCACCGACGATCGCCTGCCAATCCTCGGCCGACAGGTCGGTGTCGAGGATAAGGCCGCTGTCCATCTTGTGCTGCTCGAGCACCTCTTCGAACATGTAGTGGTCAACACCGAGCACCACGTCGGAGTACATCTGGATGAAGCGGCGATAGCTGTCGAATGCGAAACGCGCATCGCCCGAACGTTCAGCCAGGCCCGCCACCGTGGTGTCGTTGAGACCGAGATTGAGAACCGTGTCCATCATGCCCGGCATCGAGGCGCGCGCGCCCGAACGCACGGAGACGAGCAGCGGGTTCGTCGGGTCTCCGAAGAGCGTGCCGACATCCTTCTCAATTGCCGTCAACGCAGACTCGACCTGCGCATTGAGGGAGTCGGGATACGTCTCGCCGTTGGCGTAATAATAGGTGCAAAGGTCGGTTGTGATGGTGAATCCCGGGGGAACCGGCAAGCCCAGATTGCACATCTCCGCCAGGTTGGCACCCTTGCCGCCCAGGAGGTTGCGCAATTCGGCGCCCCCGTCCGAAGCGCCGGCCGCAAAGCTGTAGACCCACTTTTCCGGTGCACCGTTCATCGAATTTCCATCAGCCTTCGACTTTTGAGAAGTCTGCGACATTGTTCATAACCCCTTGGATGCGCGCGAGCAGGCGCAATCGATTGCCTCTCACGACAGAGTCGTCAACATTTACGGTCACCTGATCGAAGAACGCATCGATCGGTTGACGCAATCCGGCCAGGCTTTTCATGGCGGATTCAAACTCTTCGCCGGTCAAAGCCGCTTCGATTTCGCCTTCGGTCCGCGTCAATACGTCCCAAAGCGCGGTTTCGATCGGCTCCGCAACATTCAACCCGGGTTCGTATTCCGACCCGTCATAATCGGTGCCGTCCTTTTTCTCTTCCGCGCGCACGATGTTGGCCGCACGGCGATAGGCGACCAGCAGGTTGGTGCCGTCATCCGACTGCAGAAAGTCTCCGAGCGCGCGCACGCGCGCGACCAGCTCGACCAGCTCCCCGTCGGTCTGCCGTTCGATCACGGCCTCGATATGGTCATGGCGCACGCCTTCGTCGCGAAGATGGACCTTGAGGCGGTCGGCAAAGAAGGACAGGAGATCACCGTCGATCGCCGCATCGTTGCTCTTGTGATGCTTGCGGGCCTCGGCAAACGCATCGCGCAGGCTGATCCGCAACCCGTTCTCCAGGATGATCCGGATCACGCCCAACGCCGCGCGCCGCAACGCGAACGGATCCTTCGAGCCCGTCGGCTTTTCATCGACGGACCAGAATCCGATCAGCGTATCAACCTTGTCAGCCAGCGCGACCGCCGCGCTCACCGGCGCCGAAGGACAGGCGTCGGTGGGACCTTGCGGGGAATAATGTTCGGCAATGGCGTCCGCCACGTCGCGCGGCTCACCCTGGGCCGCCGCGTAGTAGCGGCCCATCGTACCTTGCAGATCGGGGAATTCTCCGACCATGCCGCTGACCAGATCGGCCTTTGCCAGACGCGCGGCACGCCCGACGGTCTGGGAATTTGCGTCCGGGATCGCCCCGGCCAACCACATTGCGAGCGCCTCGACCCGCTCGACCTTGTCGCCGATGCTGCCGAGTTTCGCGTGGAACACGATACCGTCGAGGGCTTCACCCATCGTCTCCAATGGAGTCTTCAGGTCCTGGTCCCAGAAATATTTGGCGTCCGACAGGCGCGCGCGCAGCACCCGTTCGTTCCCCGCCACGACGGCGGCCGGATCGTCCGCCTCGATGTTCGAGACAAACGCAAACGAAGGTGCAATCTCGCCACCTTCATGGGTCAGGCCGAAATACTTCTGATGTTCGCGCATCGACGAGACCAGCACTTCGGCCGGGAGCGCCATGAAGGCCGGGTCGATCGATCCGATCAGGACTTGCGGCCATTCGACCAGGCCCGCCACCTCTGCATACAGGCCGTCATCGTCGGGCAATTGGAATCCGCCGCCGGCACATAACACCCCAAGCTGTTCGCGGATCGACCGCTCGCGCGCGGCGGAGTCTGCGATAACCTTCGCGTCACGCAGCTTTGTCTCGTAGTCGGCGAAGTCCCGAACCGAAAATTGTCCCGGCGCGTGGAACCGATGCCCCGCTGTCTGGTCGGTGAATGCTAAGACGCCATCGCCCGTGTCCAGCCCGCCGTCCAGAGGCGTGCCATCAAACATGGCAAGGACGGCGTGCAACGGCCGGATCCATCGGAAATTCGATTCCGCCCAGCGCATCGACTTCGGCCAGGGAATATCATGCGCAACGGAAACGATGATTTCCGAGAGCACGTCACGGGTGGGCCTGCCCGTTTCTTCCCAGACCGCGACATAGAAGGAGCCCTTCTTGTCTTCCCGGACCTCGCATGCCTCGAGTGAAATCGCGATCGATCCGACAAAACCTTCGAGGGCCTTCTCGGGCGCGTCCGTGCGCGGCCCCTTGCGCTCGACCGTGCGCGACGGCTGGGTTTCCGGGAGACCATCCACCCGGATTGCCAGACGGCGCGGTGTCGCGCGCACATCGACCGCGCCATGATTGAGATTGTTTTCCTTGAGCGCCGCCGTCAGCAGCCGTTCGAGGTCCGCTGATGCCCGACGCTGCATGCGCGCCGGAATCTCTTCGGAGAAAAATTCGAGAAGCAGCTCGGCCATCGCGCTCAGCCACCCGCCTGGGCTTGCAGCCAAATTTCACAACAGCCCTTCGCAAGCTCGCGAACCCGCAGAATATACGCCTGTCGCTCCGTCACCGAGATCACGCCGCGCGCATCCAGCAAGTTGAATGTGTGGCTCGCCTTGATGCACTGGTCATAGGCGGGAAGTGCCAAATCCTGGGCGATCAGCGCGTGGCACTCCGCCTCGGCGTCCGCGAAATGCTGGAACAGGATGTCGGTGTTGGCCTGCTCGAAATTATAGACGCTGAACTCGCGCTCGGCCCGCAGGAACACGTCGCCGTAGCGCGTACCCGCACCGTTGAAGTCGAGGTCATAGACATTCTCGACCCCCTGGACATACATCGCCAGGCGCTCCAGTCCATAGGTCAGCTCGACCGCCACGGGATCGCAATCAAACCCGCCGACCTGCTGGAAATAGGTGAACTGGCTGACTTCCATCCCGTCACACCAGACCTCCCAGCCAAGCCCCCAGGCGCCCAGGGTCGGGCTTTCCCAGTCATCCTCGACGAAGCGGATGTCGTGGGAACGGGGGTCGATCCCCAGGGCGGCAAGGCTCTGCAGGTAAAGCTCCTGGCTGTCCTGTGGCGACGGCTTCAGGATCACCTGGAACTGGTAATAATGCTGCAGCCGGTTCGGGTTCTCACCGTACCGGCCATCGGTTGGCCGCCGTGACGGCTGAACGAATGCGGCACGCCAGGGGTCGGGCCCCAACGCGCGAAGCGTCGTCGCCGGGTGGAAGGTACCCGCGCCGACCTCCATATCGTAGGGCTGGAGAATGACACAGCCCTGGTCCGCCCAGAACCTCTGCAGTGTGAGGATCAGGTCTTGAAAGCTGTGCGGCGATGCCGCAGAGCGAGCTGCATCGGGTTGGTTAATCGCCATTGTCCGGAGTCGTGCACCAATGCCTTTCGGCGCGGGGGAAAATAGAAGCGGTCCCACCCCCGGTCAAGGCGCGGTGGCGCAAGCCTGTGCGCAATATCCGCCGATGTCGCGCGGCGAAATTGACCCCACGCAACATTACGACGTCAACACCGGCAACAAGCGGTTCAATCCCGCTTCGCGTTTTTGTCCCGCACGACGTAGGTGTCGGTTTCCGCGTCATACTCGGTATCGAAAGCATCGGGTTCAGGTTTGCGTGCCGCCGGGCCGCCGCCGCCCTGTTTGCCGCCTTGATTGGCAACGCGGCCAAACAGGCGGAATCCGATGATAACGGCACCAACAATGAGGGCCAGGACAAGCAGTTTGCTGAGTGAAAAACCGAACATGGACAGCTTCCCGAGTGCTTTCGCGTCACATCCGCGCGACGCGCGTGCGACGCTTCATACCACTTGAATTGTCGGTTCCGCCAACGGATCAGGTCGGTATTGCATTACTTTCGCCCTCGCCTAGTCCGCCGCCGGAACGAACGACAAGGCGTGTCCCGCCTCGATGAGACGGCGCGCGGCCGACGTGTACGCGCCGTCCTCTCCATGCAAAACCAGGCCCGGGCAAAGCGCGGTGGGCGTCTGCACGTCCACGCGGGCCGTGATGAGAACGCGCTTCGCCGGAGCACCGGCACGCGGCCAGATGGGAAACACCCTGATCTCGCCGGCGACCTCCACGAACGCGGCGAGCAGCGCCTCCAGCCGGTCGGCCCGGTGGACAATTGTCAGCCGCCCCTTCGGTTTGCAGCAGGCCGTCATAAATGCCAGCCACGCGGCGAAGGGGACGGATTCGATCGTCGCGGCCCCAACCCCGTCGGCCACCGCACGTGAATCCGCGCGGTCCGGGGGCAAATAGGGCGGGTTGGAAAACACATGATCGAACGCACCACGCAGATGGTCGGACACGCCATCGGCGACATCCATGGTCTCGGTCGCGACCCGGTTTTCAAATCCGTTTGCCAAAATATTCCCGCGCAGGCAGTCGGTCATTTGCGTGTCGCGGTCGATCCCGAGCAGCTCGGCATGGGGCAGGCGCGATGCGAGACATAGCGTCGCACCGCCCGCCCCACAGCCGACATCGAGTGCGCGTTGCCCCTGTTCGAGGGAAACCGCGGCGGCGAGCAAGACAGCGTCAACCGAGACTCTGAAACCCGAGCGGGGCTGTCGTATTTCGACGCGGCCTCCAAGCAATCTGTCTGTTGTCTCGGCCGCGGACGTCACGCCGGCCCACCCCCTGCTCTGTCACGGGATTCAAGGAGTTCCGCGCCCACGAGCAACTCGCTGGCCACGTGATAGTCTTCATCCAGCACCATCATGCGCTTCTGAATCGCGGATATGCTGCCCTCGACGATTGCGGCATGGGTGTCGAACATGACGCATTCAATCCCGGCATCCTTGAGCAGCGCCATTGCCAGCGACAGAGCCACGAGATCGTTTGTCCTCAGCAATTCGCGCACACTTTACTCCGTCGTATCGCGGTAATTTGGTCGGCACTTTACTTGACGCCCATATGAAACATCATATGCTCGCCAGACACCGTTGGCGCGGACATTCTGGCTGCGCCGAGACGCCGTCCGGCGAACAATTCTGGAGAGAATGTCGTGGCCGTCATAGCCCGCCTTGAGGGGTCGCAGTCGAAGGGAGCGCCAAACGCGCTCGACGATCTGCGTGATCTTTGCGCTGCGGATTTTGCCCGTGTGAACCAGCTCATCGTCGACCATATGCAGTCCGATGTTCCGCTGATCCCCGAACTGGCCGGCCATCTCGTCGCCGCCGGCGGCAAACGGCTCCGTCCGCTCCTCACCCTGGCCAGCGCACGCTTGTGCGGCTACGAAGGCGACAAGCATATCGGCCTCGCGGCGGCCGTCGAGTTCATCCACACGGCAACGCTTCTGCATGACGACGTGGTCGACGAGTCCGACCTCCGGCGCGGGCGCGATACGGCAAATGCGGTCTGGGGAAACCAGGCCAGCGTGTTGGTCGGCGACTTCCTGTTCAGCCGATCCTTCCGGCTCATGGTCGAAAGCGAATCTCTGAAGGTCCTGGCAATTCTGGCGAATGCGAGCGCCGTGATCGCCGAAGGCGAGGTCGCACAACTCACAACGGCCAACGACACGGCGACGACGGAAGAGGATTATCTCTACGTCATCCGGTCGAAGACGGCGGCCCTGTTTGCCGCGGCCTGCGAAGTTGGCGGACATATCGCCGACCGGAACAGCCAAGACGAGGTGGCGCTCGAGCAATATGGCGCCAATCTCGGAATCGCGTTCCAGCTTGTCGATGACTATCTCGACTACGCCGCCACCGACCAGGCATTCGGCAAGGGTGTCGGCGACGACTTCCGCGAGGGCAAGATCACGCTGCCGATCGTCCTGGCGATGCGTCGGGGCAATGATGAAGAGCGCGCATTCTGGAAGCGCACGCTGGAAAATCTCGATCAGCGGGACGGCGATCTCGAACAGGCCATTGAAATTCTCAAGGCCCATGATGCGCTGTCGGACACGCTGATCCGGGCCCGGGGCTACGCCGACACGGCGCGGGCCGCACTGACGACGCTCCCCGACAACGCCCACCGCACCGCGCTGGAAAACGTCGTCGATTTCTGCGTCGAGCGCGCCTACTAGGCGCCCTCGCCGGGAAGCGCCGCCTGACGCGCGGGCAGCGTCAGGAATCCATGCAGCACATGAAAGAATCGATGGCGGTTCACGCCGAGCGTGCCGACATGTGCCTGATCCGGCAACACGACCATCTGCTTGTCGTCCGACCGCAGCGCGCCGAAGAACGCCACGAGGTCCTCTTCCGTCGCGATCCCGTCATGCTCGCCGCGCAGAATAAGGACCGGGCATGCGATCAGCGCGGGATCGACAACCGGCAGATTGGCGCACATATCCAGATAGGTGCCCGTCGGCATCGTCGTCCCGTATTGCAGCTCCGCTTTGGCGAACGCGTCGGCGACACCGGGCTCGACCAAACCGGGCCGGTCGCGGTTGAAGATCGAATGAAAGAACGCGCGGTCGACATCACGGGTGGGATGGGCGCGGAAATGGTCGAGATTCTCGCGGCGTTTCTCCAGGGTCGGCGAACCCTCACCGGTCCACACGAACGCATCGAGCGTCAGTGAGCGCACATTCTCGGAGTGCCGGGTGGCAAACAGGCCGGCCCGCAGGGCGCCCGACGAACTCCCGAAGAAATGAAACCGCGTCTGTCCCGTCTCGGCTTCGACGATGGCCATGGCGGCGGCCAGATCATCAGCCCCGCTGCTGATATCGGAATTGCTGTCGGTCCGGTCCGAGCGGCCATAATTTTCATGGTCCATCGTCCAGACATCGAAGCCGCGTGCCGCGAACCAGTCCATCATCGAGAAACCGGGCTTCCCCGGCACATCGAGGTCAAAACCCGTGCGCGCACATAGCGACGATCCGTGGACCAGGAACAACACCGGCGCTTGCGCCGCCGCCAATCCGGCGCGCCGCTTGCGGAACACGAACAGACGCACATCGTCCTTCTGCGCCCAATATTCTTCCTGCTCGATATCATTTTCGGTCATCGCGCATTCCCGGTTCGCTGGCGATAGGGAGGAAGCTATCTTGCCACGCCTTGTTCCGGGCGCACAGGCAAGGACCGTGTTCCGTTTGCGGCCGGTGTCGGGCGTACGATGGCAAAGATGGCGTCCGCCGTCTGACCGACCTGTTGCACCCGTGCGCGCACATCACCCAGTTCAATCTGCACGCTGTGAATTTCCTCGCGCAGCGCATCGACCCGGGTCCACAGCCGATCTCTCTGCTCCAACTGGAAGCGCGCCGAACTGTCGATCTCTCGGGCAAGCGCGCTGCCTTGCCGCGCAACGTCACCGCG
>Ga0070726_10004752_pt1 | contig 10654 bp, 10 predicted proteins | sample tdAd471_FD_67275 | JGI IMG/M metagenome (GOLD analysis project Ga0070726, IMG submission 67275) | Marine sediment microbial communities from the Atlantic coast under amendment with organic carbon and nitrate - tdAd47.1 | ecosystem: Environmental > Aquatic > Marine > Coastal > Sediment | place...
TGGCGTCTTTTGTTGATATCTATGGGGCTGATAAGATCGCCGGGGTTGTGACGACCGCCGGTGTCCTGGCCCTTGGTGAGGCACGCGAAGACTGGATGATGGGCGAGGCCTCGCCGGGGCGGAACCCCGATCTCTACACCGATGATGACAGCGTGCGCGCCCGTGCCAGTGCGGAGTTCGTCCGCGCCTGCAGTGAAGAGCCGCTGGACGAGGCGACCACCGCCGCGTTTGTCGCCTTCAACATGCAATGCCCGGCCCATGTCCGCCGGGCGCTGTTTCAGGCGACCTATGACGCCCAGCCTGTGTGGAAAGCCCTTGAAAAGCCGCTGCTTTCAATTCACGGAGTCGAGGACAGCGTGGTCCAGCCGATCTGTGGGATCGAGGCCGCCGAGATGGCCCCGAACGGCGATCTGAAGCTTTACGAAGACTGCGGGCATTCCCCGTTCATCGAGTTTCCGGACCGGTTCAATGCCGATCTGGAGGAATTTGCAAATCAAACCATCGGAGCCGCCGCATGACAGCTCTTCCAGCACAGACCGAGAAAAAACTCGGGCTTGCGATTGATCTTGATACCTGTGTGGGCTGCCATGCCTGCGTGATCAATTGCAAGGAATGGAACACCTCCAATTATGGCGCTCCGCTGTCCGACAAGGACGCCTATGGGGCCGAACCGATGGGGACATTCCTCAACCGGATCCACACCTATGAAGCCAAGCAGGAGGGCTGCAACGCGCAGACCGTGCATTTCCCGAAATCCTGTCTGCATTGTGACGATGCGCCCTGTGTCACGGTTTGCCCGACCGGCGCCAGCTACAAGCGTCAGGAAGACGGGATCGTCCTGGTGAACGAGGATCGCTGCATGGGCTGTGGCCTCTGTGCCTGGGCCTGTCCGTACGGTGCGCGCGAGCTGGACCAGGAGGCGGGCGTGATGAAAAAATGCACGCTTTGCGTCGACAGGATCTATAACGAGAACCTGCCGGAAGAAGACCGGACCCCTGCTTGCGTGCGGACCTGTCCGGCTGGTGCGCGGCATTTCGGGGATTTCAACGATCCCGAAAGCAACGTGTCAAAAATGTCGGCGGAACGGGGCGGTCTGGCCCTGATGGCCGAGCAGGGAACCGCGCCGGTCAACCGCTATCTGCCGCCGCGCCCGAAAACCGATACAGGGGCTGGCAACAAGATCGACCTGCTTGCCCCTTATCTTGATCCAATGGAAGAAAAGGCCGGGGGTTTCCTGGGCTGGCTCGACAAGGCTCTGGAGAAAATCTGATGCATCCCGCACCTTCTGTCATCATCTTCACTTCGCTGTCGGGCCTGGGTTTTGGCCTGATCTTTTTCCTCGGCTTCGCCATGCCCGAAGTGACCGGCTGGTCGGCATTCTGGTACTATTTCGTGGCATTCGCGCTGTCTGTCGGGGGGCTTCTGGCCTCGGTCGGGCATTTGAAAAACCCGAAAAACGCCATTCATGCCTTCAGCCAGTGGCAAACCAGCTGGCTGTCGCGCGAAGGCGTGATGTCGGTGCTGACCTTGGTGTTGGTGGCGGCTTATGCCATCGGGCTGATCTTCTTTTCCACCCGGATCGGCTGGCTTGGCTGGCTGGGCGCGGTGATGGCCCTGATCACCGTTTTCACCACCTCGAAAATCTATAACCAGCTGAAAACAGTGCCGCGCTGGGCGATGCCGATCACGCCGGGGCTGTTCCTGACCTACGCCCTGTCGGGCGGGGCCTTGCTGGCCGGGCAGGTTGAGACGGCCGCGATCCTTCTGATCGTACTGACCCTGATGCAGATCGCCGCCTGGCAGATGGGCGACAAGGCCTTTGGCGCGGCGGGCTCCACCATCGAGTCGGCGACCGGGCTGGGCAATCTGGGCAAGGTGCGCTTGCTGGAAAGCCCGCATTCGTCGCCGAATTACCTGATGAAGGAAATGGTCCATGTCGTGGGCCGCAAGCACAGCCAGAAACTGCGCTGGATTGCCGGGATCACGCTGGGCCTGGTGCCGGCGGCGCTGTTGCTGCTGTTGCCGCTGACCTATCCGCTTGCGCTTGTGGCCGTGGTCTCGCATCTGGTCGGGTTGTTCGCGGCCCGCTGGCTGTTCTTTGCCGAGGCCGAGCATGTCGTCGGCCTTTATTACGACAAACGGTAACACACGCTGCACCGTCACCCCGCCGCGGGTCATCCGGGGCAGGGGGAGCAATGATATCTGTCTGATCCAATAAGGATGGCGGGCCCGCCAAAGCGGTTCGGTCGCCGGGCCGGGAGTTCCGGCCGTCCATGTCGATCTGCTGGTCTCGGCTGACCCCCTCCGGATGTTTACGGTGGTATACGGGGGCCGGTGAACCTTGTTGCGCGCAGATCGGGTTTTACGCGCCAGAAGTTAACACTGTCTTGGACCACCGCGCGGTGCCCTTGCTGCTGTGAACATAAAAGAAGGGCCCCGCGTGATGCGAGGCCCCGGTGATGTCAGCAGCAGATAGGCAGGCCGGTTACGGACGGATCACGAAATAGCCTGCTTGATCCAGTTCCCACAGGCGGACAACGCCAGCCGGAACGACACGGACATTGCCCATGATCGGGGGCTTCTTCCCGCCTGCCTGTTTGGTCATGCCCTTGATGGTGTTGCCACAGGCCGAGAAAGTAAGGTTCGGGATCGCGTCGGTAAAGGATTTCACCCGATCCGCCTCGTTCGTGGTATCCTCACGGAACAGGTGCAGACCGGCGTTATAGGCGACGACTTCGATTTCGTATTCCTTGCCGGCGGCCAGAAGATTCTTGGACAGGTTCGACACGTTGTTCATGACCTTTTTGAACGTGCCTTTGTTGTTGTCGCTGACCTGGAAGGCGATGCGGACGACGCCGTCTCCGTCTTCGGCGGCAACCGGCGCCGCGATGAGCGACACGGCAAAGGCCAGGGCCATTGCGAGTTTGGTGAAAATTTTCATACTGTCTACTCCCTGAGTGTTTTTCGGTTTCTTGTCTTGTTTTTCGGCGGGGTCTGTTCCGGCCGATGAGCAAAGTCTGCCCCTGGAAGGGGTGGCTGGCTACTCAGGTATTCCTGTGGAAATGGCGGTTTTTCCCTAGGGTTTCCCCTAGGTTTGCGAAATTTTGCGGGGTTTTGTGGTTTTGCATTGAGAACATAAGAAGAACATTTTATCTTTGCGACATGTCTGCCCGCCCCCTGACCCGACGCCCATATCGCGAGGATCCGGCCCATCCCTTCCTGGAGGGGCTGAGTCTGACGCACGCACGGGTGCATGAATTCTGCGGCCCCGCCCGGCATCGGCTGGCGCTGTTGCTGGCGCAGCGGACCGAGGGGCCGGTCCTGTGGATCGCGCCGGCCTGGCAGGCCGAGACGCTGAATGGGGACGGGGTGGCCGATCTGATCGCGCCGGGGCGGCTGATCTTCGTGTCACCGCACCGAAAGGAGGATCTGCTCTGGGTGATGGAGGAAGGGTTGCGGGCCGGGGCCGTGCCGCTGGTTGTCTGTGACTGTCCGGCCCTGCCGGCTCTGACCCCGGTGCGCCGGTTGCATCTGGCCGCCGAGACCGCCTGGCGCGACCATAAGGTGAAGCCGCTCGGCCTGGTTCTGACGCGGGGGGCGGGTGGGGCGCCGGGGGTGGAAAGCCGCTGGAGCCTGGCCCCGGCCCATGGCCCGGAGGCGACCGCCTGGCACCTCACCCGCTTGCGCGCCCGTATGGCGCCTCCGAAACGCTGGCGACTGACGGGTGCGGGGGCGGCGATGGTTTTGGAGGCGCTGCAGGATGAGGCGTCCGGGGAGACGGTGCCGGAGGGCAGGGGGCTGCAAGGCGATATGCAGCACAACGGCGCGCTGGCCTGAAGAGGCGGGTTCTGGGCGGCGCGGGCCCTCTTGTGCTAGGCTTCAGGTCCAACCGAAAGGAGGCTCTGCCATGCCCGTTTACGTGATCGGACAGCTGACCATCCACGACCGCGACCGCTATCAGCCCTATCTTGACGGGTTTCTGCCCAGCTTTGAACGTCACGGCGGGCAGTTGCTGGCGACCTCGGCCGGCGCGCAAACCGTGCTGGAAGGGACATGGGCCGGTGCGGCCACTGTGGTGATGCAGTTTCCCGACCGGGATGCGGCCCTGGCCTGGTATAACGATCCGGACTATCAGGCCCTGTGCCGGCACCGCCACGCCGCGGCGGCGGCCAATCTCGTGCTTGTGGATGGTGTGTGCGGCGACTGACCCCTCTTTGCATCCGAACAGGTCCCGATTATGCTGCCGGGCAGGGGGTGTGTGGTGGCATTTGTCAATCTTGTGAAACTATGCGTCGGCATCGACACGCCGGCCCATCTGGAGGCGTGGCAAACCCTCCGCCGGGCTGAGGCCGAGGCGCGGGGTGAGGTCTTTTTCCCGACCCATGTCACGCGGATGTGGCCACGCCGCGCGGCAGAGATCTTGACCGGCGGTTCGCTTTATTGGGTGATCCGGGGGCAGATCCTGGTCCGCCAGCCGATCCTGCACCTGGAGGAGCGTATCGGCACCGACGGCATCGCGCGCTGCGCCATTGTGATGGAGGATCGTCGCATCGCCACCGACCCGGCCCCACGGCGCGCCTTTCAGGGCTGGCGCTATCTTGCGCCAGAGGACGCCCCGAGGGACCTCGCGCCCGCCCGTACCACCGATGATACGCTGCCCGACCACCTGCGGCTCGCCCTGTCGGAAATCGGTCTGCAATAGCCTGCGCCGCAAGGCCCTGTCGCGCAAAACACGTCTTGCACAACCGGGTGATCCGGGTATAACACGCCCCGCACGGAGAGGTGGCCGAGTGGTCGAAGGCGCACGCCTGGAAAGTGTGTAGGCGGGGAACCGTCTCCAGGGTTCGAATCCCTGTCTCTCCGCCACTAGGCCTTCCCATGTATTCCATATTCACCAGATTTTCCCATATTTTATTGGACTTCGTGTCTTGAACAGCGTCACCCGCCTCCATACATCTCCACTGAAACGCACCACATCAGGTGGGTGTTTAGGTGGGACAGATGAGAACGGGATCACTCAACAAGCTTACTGCCAGAACCGTCTCTAGCGCCGGCGATGGTATGCACTCGGACGGTGGAGGCCTCTTTCTGAGGGTCAAGGGCGGTGCAAGGTCGTGGGTTTTTCGGTTTACGAAGAACGGCAAGAAGCGAGAAATGGGTTTGGGGAGCCAAAGTAGCAGTTCCCTTGCTGAGGCACGAGAGAGGGCCCGGCGTGCTCGAGAGACCGTTTCAAACGGTGGTGATCCAATTGTGCAGCGAGCCGTTGATGCGGCAGCGCATGGCCATGTATCATTTGGGGCCGCAGCGCAGCGCTTCATTGATCTACACGACAATCAGTGGAAAAATCCAAAGCACAGGCAGCAGTGGAAAAACACGCTGGATACATATGCAGCGAAGCTTTCTGACCTGCCGGTTGATGTGATCAAGACCCCACACGTAGTCGCCTGCCTGCTCCCTATCTGGGTATCTAAGCCTGAAACTGCACGACGCGTACGCGGCCGAATTGAACGGGTGTTGTCTGCTTCTATCGCACTTGGTGAACGCAGCGGCCCCAATCCCGCTGGATGGAAGGACAATCTTGAACATGTCCTTCCCCCTCAGAGAACAGACGTTAAGCATTTCTCGGCTGTGCCCTTCGACGCGGCCCCTGACGCATTTAAGAATTTGACGGAAAGACGTGGCTTGGGACAAGGCAACAATGCCCTGCTTTTCACGATACTGACAGCGCTGAGGTCTGGAGAAACGCGTCGGGTAGAATGGTCCGATATCGACGATAATACCTTGGTTATTCCGGGCTCGAGGATGAAAGCGGGGCGCGTACATCGTGTCCCTCTTAATCAGCCTGTTCAACAATTGCTTTCGGGCCTGCGGCGGATGGCAGGCACCGAGCTGGTGTTTCCTTCGACTAGAGGTGGTCCAATTTCCAACATGACGATGGCTCAAGAAATGAAGCGTTCTGGGCTTAAAGAATTTACCGTGCACGGATGGCGATCAACGTTTTCGGATTGGGCGAACAACGCTGGGTTTCGAAGGGACTTTGTCGAAGATGCCTTGGCCCACCAAATTGGCAACGCCGTTGAGCGTTCTTATCGGCGTGGGGACTACTTGGAGCAAAGACGTGAACTGATGGACGCTTGGGGGGAGTATTTGCACGATGGCGGATGAGCACGACGACCTTGCCAAGATTCGTAAGAATCTGAAGGGATACCATAAAGAATTGAAAAGGGAATCGGCAAAGCGAGCCGCTTTTTTGGAACTTGAAAACAATTACTATCGTAAGAAATTCAGAGGACGAGATAGTAAGCCGTCAAAACTGACTTTAAAGCGCTTGGAGTTTATCCGGCGAATCGTCGGAAACTTCAAAACTCAAAAACCTGCTGCAATTTCGGCTTTCGTGATTGAAAATCATAGGCCCGAAGTCGAAAAGCTGTGGGGCGAAATCGACAAAGCATCATCAAAAATCACGAATTTCGTAAACAACCATAGGGCGAAAATCCAATAGTTTTCGATAACCATATTTTTGCCCACTAGCAGTTGATCGCTTAGAGGTTTTTATAGTTCGCCAATGAAGTAATTCGGAGGCGAACACATGAAAGTGCACGACACAGACCCCAACCGTCACACCATCGATCCCATGCTGCGCATCAGACAAGTGTCGGCTATGACATCGCTATCGACCTCCACCATCTATCGAGAGATCGCTGCCGGGCGTTTTCCTCCTTCGGTGCGCCTTACTACGAATACAGTAGCGTGGCGGAGTTCTGACTTACAGGCATGGCTTTCCGAGCGTTGCCGCGAGATCCACAATGGCTAGCCCCAACAAAACCGTATCAGAGACGACCGGGGACATTCAGGGTATGGAAACTTGCCGCACCAAGTTTAAACTGACTGCCTACAAAAAAGTTGGCGGCCCACTTAGCAAGACGATTGCGATGAGCGAGGCCGGCGAACCTGTGTCTGATAGCACCGATTGTCGAATGTCGGCCGGCACGGCATGTTCGTTATCCGTAGAGGGCATGCACGGCCTGGCCGAAGTGATCAACGATATGTCAAGCGAAAGCGCCATCTCGCTGGGGACGATTAAGGATCTGCCAGATGGTAGCTGTGTCGATGTTGTCACAAAAAAAGTACTCGAAGATCGACCCGGATGTATCGCACGTTCTCGTGATTTCCTGGGGTTTGAGAAAAATGAGCCTGGCTTACTTTTGATCGATTTCGATCAGAAAGGTATGCCTGAGGAGGTAAATGAACACATTAAGCGCGCAGGTGGATGCTGGAAGCTGATCTGCGAAGTGATGCCGGCGTTGGCCTCTGCTGGGCATCTCAGGCGTGGTTCAACGTCTGCCGGGCTAGCAAATTCTGAAACTGGAGAAGAGTTTCCTGGCACAGGTGGCGAACATATTTACGTCGCTGTTCAGGACGCCTCGGACATTCCACGTGCGACCAAGGCGCTCCACAAGCGCCTCTGGTTGGCCGGCCTGGGGTGGATGAGGCTTGGAAAAGTCGGCCAGATGTTGGAGCGTTCGATCGTGGACCAGTCAGTTGGGTCTCCAGAGAGACTGATCTTCGAGGGCCCTCCCGTCTTAGAAGCGCCGTTAACGCAGTCCACCGAGGCTCGAGAGCCATTGGCGATTGAGGGCAGTCTTCTCAACACTGGCTCGGCAATTCCCAACTTGTCGGCTCAGGAGAAGGCGCGGTTTAACAGCATGCTCGTGGTGAAGAAAAACGAACTGAAGCCCAAAGCGGAAATTCTTCGCGACAAAGCAGATGAACGTCTCTCCAAGAAACTCGCCAAAAAGACCAACGTCTCTGTCGAAGAAGCGCGGAAATGGATTGCGCTACGCCACGAAGGGAAGTTAGCCCCGCTTCACCCGCTCCAATTTGATGACTCAGATCTCGGCACGGTTTCAGTTGGCGACGTCCTAAATGACCCTGAAAGGTTTGTGAACCAGACGCTTGCTGATCCGCTCGAAGGTGTCTCCTATGGACGTAACAAAGCAATAGTCTATCAAAGGAGAGATGGCTCTCTGTGGATCAAAAGCTTTGCGCATGGCGGAGCTCGATACGATCTTATTCACCATGCCCAGACTATTCGCAGTTTGATTGCGGCATTAGACACAGGTGTCAGTGTCGAACCTGTCATTGGTGCCATTGCAAATGCACATCTAGAACTTGGCCAGGAAGGGCTGCTACTACGCGATGTGAAGTCCGCGACAGGTGTTCGCATGGCTGAACTGCGATCGCTGATGGAGGGTATGAGACGACAAAGGTCCACTCGCCAAAACTCCTTCAACAACGATGAAGAGTTCGGCGACTATCGTGTGAGCTTGCCGTCACCTGAGAGCCACAGCGAGCTTACGCCAGTGATTGCGCAAATCGATGAAGTTCTTCGTAGCGTTGAGCTACCTGTTCCACCTTTCCGCACTCTAAATCATCAGTTGGCCCGTGTTTCACGCAGGCCATTGAGCGGCCTTCATCAACTCGCTTCAGAAGGCGAAGACGCAGTCGACGCCCCAAGTTCGGCGGTGTTGACGAATACCGACGATGCCGGCACCTTGCTGTGCATTGAAAAACACATTTGTTTCGTTGCCTCCCGCAATGATGGAAGCGAAACTCCTCGCCGGTTGCAACAATTCTTCGCACGAGGTTACGCGGGCTGGGAGGACTCCAACCTTCCGCGTGTGCGTGGGATTTCCTCTTTGCCGATGGTTCTGCGCGGGGACAAACTAAAGTTTGGAAGTGGTCTCGATCAAAAACTCGGGTTAATTTTCGATATCGACGAGAACCTGAGCGACGCATTGGAGTCGATCGGTGAAGTCAATCTGGATGCAGCCAAACAGGCCTACGATTGGCTCTGCAACAATTGGCTTGTTGATCTCGACACAGATCGACAAGGCAAAGCGGTAATTATTGCTCTCGCGCTAACGGTGATCCAAAGACACCTGTTGGAAGAGGCTCCGGCCTTTTTCGTAACCGCGGCTCAGCGTGGAAGCGGCAAAACCACGGTGCTGAACATGGTCGCAATGGCGACTTCAGGCACTAGGGCATCAGCAGCTTCATGGTCGTTCGATGATGAAGAGCGGAGAAAAGGCATTTTCTCATTTTTGCGCGAAGGTGCACCTATGGTGGTGTACGACAACATTCCTAGGGGCTCCGCGTTGAATTGCCCCACTCTTGAGAGGGTTCTGACCTCCGGTGAAATTCAAGATCGGATTCTTGGTGAAAGCAGGTCGGAGACTGTTCCTGCAACCTCCATCATCGCCTTTACAGGCAACAACGTTGGGCCGAAGAGTGATTTGGCGTCTCGATCGCTGATTGCCTTTTTGTCTACCGATCGCCCAGATCCAGAAAACCGTTCCTTTGTTCATGACGACCCAATCGGTTGGACACAAAGCCATCGAGTTGAAATCTTACGATGCCTGTTCTCCATCCTCATGCTTGACAGAGACTCACCCGACCGCGCCAAGTCGAGGTTTAAACGCTGGTGGCGAATGGTCGGGCACCCACTGGAACTGGTAGCGAACGTGGACTTCGATGAGTTGTTTCGCAACAATGACAAATTCGATGAAGAAGCGCAGGGCGCTCGGGAGTTCATCGTCTTGATGCTTCAGTATCTAAGCGATAGGCGCTGCGACCATCGCGAGTTTTCGGCGGCCGAGATTGGGGACCTCATTGACGACAAACGAATTGATCGTGGGAACGGCCGGGCCGATCACCGTAAGCTCAATCCAGGAGAACTCAGGTCCGCGCTTGAAGAGGCAAGCGGCCGACCTTTCACAAACGGGAAGGTTAGCGCACATCGCGTGGCGCGAAAGCTGAAGTCGATCGAGGGTCGTCCCGTCGAAGTCAATGGGCGTGTCCACCAACTTACGATCATCAGGGACCATGAACGTAATCGCTACAGGATTGATCCTAAAGACTGAATAGTGCAGACGAAGTTGTGTTGGCGCGCCTGAAGTATTTGGGCGCGCCCATTTTTGCTGTCTATCCCGGGATTGCCGGGAATGATTCCGGCATTCGAGATAACACAAAAAGAATTAAAAGGTTGCTCAATTCTGTTTTTTCAACGGAGTAGAAGCGGTCCAATTAATCCCGACAATCCCGATCAATGCGCGCGCGCAAGAAAGGAAGTGACGGCTGAGTTGATCAAGGGACAGACGACGCAGAACCGGTCGGCCAGTTTAACGGAAGATTGAGGCCGGGGTCACGTACCCAAAACGGGCACCTGATGAGAAGGCACATCAACCAGAAGTCTGCCCACATTTTTGCCACCATGGGTTTGGGCGCGGAAACAACAAGCCTGGAAAACAGTTCGATGGCTTGGGAGGCGTCTGCGTGTTGACTATTCCTTGGTCGTCATAGTCTTGCGAAGTGGTTCAATCGGAGTCCACGCCTTGGGCAGTGGCAGGCGCACCTCGCGCGCGCGGGATCGGTGCATCTAGAGGCCGGCCAATCCTTGTCCGCGTTGCATAAGTTAAGAGTTGTGAAACGCCAAGAAAAGCGCTCATATTCAACCACTTGCCTGTTTCATAAGTCCGAGTCGTTATTGCAACTTCTGTTCTCATGGCAAAAAAGTCCCGGTTCACCCCCCCCTTCTTTGCATTCGACAGGGGTAGCTAGTGAACGGAGCCCGTGCGTGAAAATTTTTTGAAAT
>Ga0070726_10004753_pt1 | contig 10652 bp, 2 predicted proteins | sample tdAd471_FD_67275 | JGI IMG/M metagenome (GOLD analysis project Ga0070726, IMG submission 67275) | Marine sediment microbial communities from the Atlantic coast under amendment with organic carbon and nitrate - tdAd47.1 | ecosystem: Environmental > Aquatic > Marine > Coastal > Sediment | place...
GTGACGTGACTACTACGGCGACTTATTCGACGGAAAACCGCCCCATCGTGACAGCGACCCCTCGGGGGGCACGGGTCCTGGGGGAAGAGATCGGGCTTTCCCCGGACCTCTACACTGACGAAGATGACGCCGTTCTCGCCCACGTTCGCCTCCTCGGCTCGTTTTGGGAGTGTGGGGCGTGGAGCGTCAACGAAACGCTTACCATTGTCCCGATTCACGCCGGGGCCGGTCCGCTGGGTGTTCTCGATAACCCTCTGTGCGACGGCGCTCCCGTGTACCTTCCCTCCCGCAGCGACGTGACATTCGACTCTGCGTGCGACCACGTCATCCAGGATCCGTCCGAGACAACTCGGGTGTGGTGTTCCCGCTCCAACCGCGTCCTGTCGGTGGTGGATGAGGTCGGAACGGTCGTGCACGAGTGTGACGGGCGCCTGACGATGCACGCGGTACAGCCTTGCGGCGCTGCCATTGTGTGCGTGGAGCCCAACCTCGTGCTGACGTACAAGCTGGAGGGCGGCGCTGCGGTTGCATATCACAATTGGACCTACAGCGGAACCTACGGTCCCGATTGGTGGGTGTTTCCCACCGACACGAGATGGTCGTGCATGGACGGCTGGCGGTTTTTCGGGGTGCTTGACCGGGCGCTCATGATGTATCGCCCCGGGGCGGCCGGGGTCGAGTTTGTCGGCCCCCATGACATTTTTGGCATGTCGTATGACCCAACACGCCTTGCCCCCACGGCCACCACGTTCGCGGCGACGTGGGCTCACGTGTTGAACAACGTCGTGGCTCAAACCGCGCCGGTGGTGCTCACCTACGGGTCCTGTGTCGACGTCGTGTGCACGCTACGCGTGGTCACGGCCACTGTGCTCCCCGACACGCTCTCTGGCATGACCGAGGCACACGCGTCGGTTGTGGTTCCTGTGACGACATTTCGCGGAGCGCGCGTTTGGATTTTCCAGGCAACAGACACGGCTGATCCGGCGCCGGCAACGACAACGACCACGACCACATCAACCGTGGCCACCCGAACCACGACCACCACCGCGACGACAGTGACAACGGTGACGACGGTGACCACCGCAACGACAGCGACGACGGTAACGACGGTGACAACCGCGACGACCGCAACAACCGCGACATCAACCATCACTACGGCTACGACGGCGACGGCGACAACAACGTTTACCGGAACAGCGACGACCGTCACCGCCACAACCGCTACCCTCACGACCACCACGGTGACGGCCACCACGGTGACGGCAACGACCACACCGGCGCCCCGTTACAGCCCCGCGGCGCAACACGTTCCCAGCGTGCATTACAACAAGGACTCGGGATACGTTTTGGTGATTACCACGGCGTCGAGCGTGACACGCGGGTACGTTACGTCGTCTGGGACGTCGTGGAACGTGGCCCACGACGCGAACGTGACGACGGTGCATTCCGCCGGGCAGTTTTTTGCCGTGGCCACCCCGACAAAAACATGGATTTACAACGCAGAGAGTATTGTCAGGTCAACAATGAACACGGAGACTAATCTGGCGTGCAGGTCTGGGGGCAGCACCACCATTACGACGTCTGTCGGGCACGCTGTCTACGAGATTGGGGGAAACAACATCTACGCCCAGCAGTACACTAGCAACAGAAACGGCCTTTTGATGGTTGGGTTTTTCCGCAACACTACGTCGGGGGCTATCGTGTCAATGTGGCGGTCTTCCAACACGACCAGGTGGTCAGTGGACGGCATCCAGACGTTTTGCGACGACACGGGAACAGCCGAGATGGCAAGCGTGTCCAGGCTCCACATTGCGTTTGGCTCGAGTGACACCGATTCCTGGTGCAATTATTTTGAGCTTGCGGGACCCATCGCGCAGGTCAACCCGTACCTGCCGGCGACCGGCGAAACAACGTGTCGCGCCGGAGATACCGTGAGCGTGGCTGGGGCTTGCGTTGCGACCATCCTTCCCGTGATTGGGGAGGACACCATGTACGACCTCGATTTGGCTTCGTTTTGCGACGCCACAGACGCGCCTGTCCTGGGATCAATCGGAAGGCCGTCGGTCGTCAATCACACTCGACAGTTTCTGGATGGGCACGAGTGCCCGTCGGTGCACGATAGCGTACCAGCGGCAAAGCCGGTGGACATTCTCCTCGCCTACACCGACACCCGTGTCCTGCGCCGAGTGTTTCCGTGGTGTGTGTACCCCGCCCGCTCGCAAAGCGCCTACATCGCCTCCCCACCGGCACCCGAGGCGCTGCCGGCGGTGGTGGGGGGGATTCGGGTTTTGGGGACACCACCCCCGCCACCGCCGCCGGAATTCTGTGACCCGGCGACGCACTACAGGCTCGATGGGGTGTGCACCCGAGCGACCAGCTGTGCGGGAGACGAATACGAAACGAGGGCGCTTTCTACGGGAGAGGACCGCGTGTGTGCCCCGCTGACCGTGTGCACGAGCCGGATGTACGCACAGGTCGCTGAGACGGCAACGACCGACAGGACCTGTGCTCTGATCACGGGATGCATGCCGGACGAGCACGTGACGGTTCCCGCGTCGCCGTCGTCGGACACTGCGTGTCGCGCAAAGGTGCTCGCATGCTCTGAGGGGTTTTACGTCAACGCGTCTGCGAGTGTCGACGCTGTCGATGCGCCCGTTGACGGCCTTCAGTGTGTCCCGTGTTCCGCCGGAACGACAACGTACCACCCCGACTGTGCGGTGTCGGTGGGGTGCCCGGCGCATCACAACATGACGTCCTGCGTGTCGACGGCAAATTACACGTGCCCGTCAAATCATTACCTCAACGGAAGCGGGGTAGGGCACCCAAGCAAATGGTGTCGGCCGTGCAAAACCTGCAGGCTGGCCCTGGTGCCGTGCACTTCTACCAGCGACGCGGAGTGTGCCTACCAGGCCCCCGCACCCAACGGAAACGTGTGTCCTCTGGGGACTTACCGCGACGACAGCATACCGGGGCAGAGGGGGATTTGCCGGGCGTGCACGAGGGGTTGCCCTTCAGTCAAAAAGGAGTGCACGCCGACGCACGACACGGTGTGCGAGGACAACCCGGTCGACCAACAAATCCTAGAGATGTTTATCACGTTTCAGAGTCTTGTGTTTGCGGGCACGGCGTACACGCGCATTCCTTATCGCCGCATGCTGCAACACCTACTGAGGCGCGCCAATCATTGAAAGGTGCATCTTCATCATCGCCTTGGTGTTCTTTCTTTTTTGACCGGGCTTGGATTTTTGATCGGGATCAAGCTCGGTTTCGAGACGTTGAGCGGGTCCAGCCGCTTCACCCGTTCTTGGAGCCTTATTCATTTTCATTTCCTCCAAAATCAGGCGTATGGCTTCGATTTCCGTTTGCAGTCTCGCCCTTTCCTCCTTGTCGTCCGTTCTTTCCAGGTCATCCTTACGTCGGATCATCCGCTTTCGGTATCTCTCTCTGGTGTGTTTTCTCATTTCCTTGGCCCCTTCTACGACGGCTTGTCTGTCCGGTCCCTCTTCGGCATTGTTAATCCCGTACAAAACCGATCGGATAATGTTCAATCTTATCCGCAAATCCCGGGCGTTTTCCACATCCGGATTGTTCAGCTCTTTTGTAATCTGCTCCTGTTCGTTTTCGAGATCCTCCGTGTCCTTCATTTTCAGCTCCCTGGCACGTTGTTCCACGGGATCGAAAACGGGTGCGTCAGCCCACTCTTCATCATCGTCCTCGTCCGACGCCGACGCCGCCGATGCGTCTTTGTCAGAGTCGGGCGACCTCAGCACGCCCGCTAAAATGGACGGGAGTCTTGGCCCCCCACGAATAACACGGGTCTTTCCGGCCGCTCTATGAGAGGTCATTCCGGCCGCTCCACGAGAGGTCATTCCGCGTGCAAACATGATTGTTCTCCTGATTTGTGATGCAAGCCTGGCCTGAGCCTGTGCGTTCCTTTCCTCGAGGGTTCTCCTGCCTCTTTCCGTCAACCTTCCTTCTCGCAGCAACCGTTCTCTGAAAGCGATAGCAAATTCTTCTCGGGCGGCGTCGCCCGAAGGAACTTCGGCCCCCTGTGGTTCATCGAGTGTGGCGCTGCCCGGAGAATCTTCGATCGCCTCAAACTGCGGCGGTGCTCCGATTGCTGCGGCTCGCGGCGGTGCCCCGATTGCTGCGGGTTGGTGCCTTTGTACGAGCATTGCGGCAATAACGGCAACGTTGAAGAACTCTCCGCTGCCCGCGGTTTCATCCTGCCCTTCGGCGTCCTGGCCCGCGGTTTCATCTTGCCCTTCGGCGTCCTGGCCCGCGGTTTCATCTTGCCCTTCGGCGTCCTGGCCCGCGGTTTCGGCTGGCTCTTCGTCCTCCAATTCCGCAACGCCAAACTGTGTCACGGCAATGCCCCCCCTGGCTTCTCCCTCCACCACCATGGTTTCTCCCGGTTGCATGGCACTCGCAAGGCTCATTTCATCCGAAATCCCCCCGTTGTCGCCCACACCGTTAAAAGCAACGTCCCCCATATCGTCAACTGCAGCATCATCATCTGAAGCATCGTCATCCGACGATCCGCTGGACGCGCCAGCATCGTCATCCGATGATCCGCTGGACGCGCCAGCATCGTCATCTGCAGAATCTTCATCCGGCGATCCGCTGGACGCGCCAGTACCTTCGCCCGTTGCTCCGGGACCCTGTTCCATGGTTGCGTCGATAGGAGGTTTTCTACCGCCATCCCCAGCGGGTGTTTCAGGGCGCTTTTTGGAAGGCACTCTGGCGGGCGCCTCGGCGCCCTCGTCGAGTTCCATCGGGCGTAATTCGCCGGGTGCAGGGGTACCCGCCGGAGCTCCGGCTGAAGGGCCGGCTGGAGCACCCACCGAGCCGGGATCTGGCGTGATCGGTGGGTTCTCCAGCCTTCTCATGAGGACATCGAGTCCGCCCTTTTCAAAGAACTCGTCGAGTGTAGAAAACAGAATGTTTGGTTTCGAGAACGTTTCCTGCAACCAATTGATGGCACGATTGCTCATAGCATCGTAATCTTTTTCCGGAGTTTTGCTGGTGTACTTGTCCATGAATTGCATGACCGCCTTTAGTCTTGCCACGGGATGTCTGAATTCTGGGGTGTTGATGGCCTTTTTGTAAAAGAATTTGAATCTGTCCACGGCCATCTGCATTTTTGGTCGGCGTTTTGCCAGTTTGATCTGTTTGTTCTTGGCTTTCTTGAACTCGTTCTCGAATCTCACAAACTTGTCAAACTCTATCCACTGTGGCATGTTGACAGTATAAAGGTCGATGTGGCTATTCCCGGCGTAGTCGCCAAGGTTAAAGAGATCGTTGTAGCGCTGCATGTACCCCGTAGCCGTGTTTGTCAGAGCAGAAATGTTCCGAATCATACCGTCGGCACTGGACGCCGCCAGTTTCTTTGGCCGTACGGTTACAGACGGCGGGAGGTTGTTCATCGCGGTGTCGAGCTCGTCCAGTTTGGCGCGGATCATCTGCAGTTTGGTTAGACCGATCTTTTCTGGAAGCTGACTCACGTATTGGCCGTACCTTCCCATAATCTCCCTCCGAATATCCTCGTATGATTCCAGCTGACGTGAAAGGCGCCCTCCACCCCCTTCAAATTTGCCGCCCAGTTCAAAAGAAAGTGATCGCAGCTTCTCCAGTGCCTCCTTTGCACCCTTTGGCGTCCTCTTGCCCTCAATGGCCTGCACGTCCCACTCAGGGTATTTCTCCTTCCTGGCGTCGGATGCCACCTTCAAAACCCCCAGTCTGTCGATAAGGCGCTTTTTGGTTTGCTGGATACAATCGTTGTCCACGCATTCGTCAATCTCCTCGACGCCCACGTCCCCTTCGAGCCCGAGCCGAGACTGCACGGCTTGCACCTCCTTTTTGGCTTTGGTCTTTTGTTCATTGAGAACGGCCCTGGCGACGTACTCTTCAGTCAGCAACATCCCCTTCATCTCCAGTTTTTTGAGCGCTGGCAGGCTAGAGTTCAAACTGCTCATGGCGCCCTCCAAAGCCTGTTCAAGTTCGCTTTGTTCCAAAATTTGGTCGCAGACGTCCGATGCGCCCACCCGTGAAAATTGCCTCCTGCGACCGGAAGAAAATTTTTCCCATTCGGATGATAGCAGTTCGTATCTGGGGTTAAAAAAAACCTCCTTAAGTGCATCAGACGTGAGTTCCTTGAACCGTTTTTTTGCATCCTGCCATCTCTTTGACAGTTCCTTCAAATCCGCGACGTCCTGTGCCTTTGGTAGCTGGCCGTTGAGTATCACCTTGACACGCGACACGTCTGCGCTGTCATAGTCTGTCGGCAGAGTCCTGTCGTACGCATCACAGTACTTGGCGATAAGCTCGTATTTCTGTAACTCGGCGTCAAATTCGTCCGTCAACAGCATCTTTTGTAGCCTGTTGAGTGCCCTGTCGAGCAGATGGGAGCGTCCCACTCTTGCATATGCTTCCTCGAGCCGCCTCGTCAAATCGCCGCGGTTCTCAATCCGGCCAGGAATCTTTTGTGCAAGTCGCTTAATGTCAGCCGGGGTCCACATCTTCGCACCCCTCTCCGCAATCCTCGCCAGCGCAGAGTGCTCATTTCCCGCGCTGTGCTCAATGACCGTGCTCCAGGCCTCAATTACGTCCGTAAACTTTGGATCTCCCGCTAGTTCGTTCAAAAACGCGTAGCCGCTCGCGCGCTGCATTGCCTTTTTTGCCTTGGCGGCTTCGGGAAGACTTGCCATCATTTCGGCAATGCTGGTCGTTGGTCCTTCCGGGCGCTCGGTAAGGCCGCGCGTTTGCTCACTGGCGGTCGTTAACTTTGCGACGGCAGCCGCCAATTTGTCAACGTCGCCGCCACGCGACTTAAGAGTGGAGTGCATCTTTTCCACCTCGGCAATGCCTCCCGCCGTGTATGGGGTCATTTCCACGCGTTCCATGGCATCGGTAAGTTCGCGCATCTTGGCGTTTTCATTCGAAACGTCTGCCGCCTTCATCTTCTCGATTTCCTCGTTGAGGTCGCTGTCTGATCGACCGGTGTAATCGCCGTAAGGAATGGGGTCGTGTTTGACCTCCGCCTTGTTGTATTTCGTTGCGAGGGCGACGTGTTTTTCACACAGGTTGATCCGGTTATGAATCCGTTCCATCCCGGCCACTATCACTGCGTCCGACATGTACGTTCGACTAGCCAGGATCCTGTTTGCGTGTCTGCGCTCCTCTGAGAAATCGGTTTTGTTCTTCAGGTACAGCTCTGTCAACGCGTGGTCGTACAACGCATGGAGTTTTTCTGCGTTTTCGCGCGCGGCCTTCAATGCTTCGGTTTGGCTGGCAATAGTGTCGTCAAGCGCGTGCTTGGTTCCAAAAAGGGGAGTGTCCCAGTCAGTGCCTGCCCCCGTACGTCTCATCCGAAGTCTTTCGGATACCAGCCCGACCTGTGCTCCTATCACCGGGTCGGGGGGCGAATGTAACCATCCTTCTCCTGTTTGGGGCATCGTGGCACGTTCCTCTTCGGGGTTTTCCGCTCCTTCCTGGGGCTGCATGTCATACTCCCGTGCAGTTACTTCTTGATTCAAACTGGCCGCCCTCCGGGCCTCGACGACTTCCCTTCGGGCTAGAACCATCTCTTTTTGAACCACAGAAACTTCCCCCCGGGCTTGACCGACCTCATCCCAGGCCTGTTTAGTCCCTCTCGAAATTTGATCAGCCGTAGCAAGCGCTCGGTCAATTTCCGACTGAGCAATGTCTGCATTACCGCCAATGTCATTGGATCGTTGGTCAAGTTCCCGGGCTGTACTTTCGCTCGCCTGAATTTGAGCGTCCCACGCCCGACCTCGAGCGGTCTCTGCCTGATTTCGAGCGGCCTCTGCTCTACCCCGAGCGCCCTCCGCCCGGGGTTGACCAGCCTCCTCCCAATCCAGACCGGCCTCTTGCCAAGCCAAATCGACCCCCTCCCAACCCTGAGCGACCGTGCTCCAAATGCGAGCGGCCTCTTCTAGAGCACTAACATACTCTTCCAGAGCTCGATCAACCTTTTCTCGGGATTGTTCGACTCGAGTGAAAACATCGGCGCCCCCCCCGCCAAAAGCCATGGCGTTGTCTTTGTCACGACGTCAACGCGTATACGGGCGATGTCGTACCGATCTGGCGAACCCACCCTCCCATGTCGTTGATTGAAACAACAAAAGCTTGTACCCCGAGGGTGGTCGCTGACACCGCGGCCCTCGTGGCAAGGACGATAGAAAATTCCTTGTCCGGCCCGGTAATGAGATTGACAACCGCCGCCATTCCATCCTTGGCAATGCACAAATCGCCCGGGTTTTTCCCGCACACGCAAAACTCCCCGTCAACCGTCGTGACAATGGTCCGCTGTGACATGGCCACCCTGTACCCCGAAATCACCATTTCCGCCGCCAGCGCGTCTCTGCACAGCAGCCAGTCGCTCGACTGGCAGTGCTGCACGACCCTGCTCGCCGCTAGGTGAAGGTCGCGACCGACGGCCGTTGGAAGGGTGGCAAAGTCAGTGTCCGGAACGACTGCCGCGCAGCACTTTGGGCACATGTCCGGATCGTGGCCCATAATGTCCATGCACTCGATTGTCACGACTTCTTCCTTTGGTGGTTCCAAGAGCGCTTGGCGATCGTTCGACGGAGCTGTAACCAACTCGGGGCACCCCATCCACGGGTCGGGCATGGTTGGGCGGGTATGAGCCGGCCCATTGTCCACTTGCCCGTCTACTCTAGGCTTGATGGGCACGCTTGCCCCGCCCGGACCGTGGACTAAACAGTAAACGTTTACCCGATAAGAGCCTTGTAAAATGCAACAGGCATAATGTCGTGCGGGTGCGCGTGGGAAACGGCGTGCGTGTGCCTGTGGCAAAACCCAATCAACACCGGCCTCCCCCTTTCGTCCAGCGCAACCGCCGATTCCGTGCTGCGCCGCGCGTCCGGCTTCCTCCCGCAAAGGCATTTGTGCACCACAAAATGCTTTGACGCGTTGTGGTAACACAGCCTGCACAGGTGTGCAAGCCCGATAATGTAGTGCGTCTCTGTCACGTCCCCGCACCCCCTGCACAGCGCAAATGTGCAGCGCAGCGCCGGGGCCCCCGGTGCCGGCGCTGTGACAAAATGAGTGCGCATGTCGATGAAATTGATGTCGGTGGAATTGCAGTCGGTGCACGCAACAACTTCCTTCGTGGACGTAATATCCACCGCCACCCGGTTTCTCGGCTTCGTTGGGTCGCGAACCATTCTGCACGGAGAGCGGACGGTAAAACAGTCGTTGCACACGAGAAGAAACGGGGATTTCTCTGGAGGACAAACCGCCTCCGGCATGGCCGTCAGAATCGGCTGCCAGCTGACCTGCGCCCGATGCACGAGGTAGTGCAGGTACATTGTCAGCTTGGCGTTTCCCTCGGCCGACAGTGCCTGGCACGTGAGCGTCGCGACCTTGGACAGCTTGTCGGCCGGAACAAACCGGCGAACCCGTGCCTCAGCGAGTTCCGGATGGGCGAGCGAGATGAGACACCGCGGATTCGGCGAGCGCGCGACGGTGTCTCCCCGGAACACCCTGACGCCGCCCGGCCAGTCCGCCACCACAAAAGGCCCGCGTTCTCCGCCAACAAACCCCCGCAGGATCGCATGGTCCGCCTCTGACATCCCGATGCGGCGCAGCACGGCGCCGTACAAACGAAACCGGTTGGGGTGCCCCTTGAGCGCAGCGTAAAACTCCTTGAGAGAAATGTCCTTTGTGGCTTTGGCCACCGTGTCAACCCTGACCTTGGCCCGCACCTCGCATTTGGCAACCAGCGACCAAAACACCCGCACCCCGTCGACCGGCCTCGGGGCCGGGGGCTTGATGCGCGGGGGTTTCGGGGGCGGCGGTCCGGGGTGACAACGGGGCCGCAGAAAATCGTCGGCCGTTGAGAGGGCACTGTTGCAAAACCGGACACATTCCGAGTCGCTTCTGATCATGGTTGACATGGTCGGGTAATGCCGCACGTTGGCGGCAATGTGCTCCGTCAGGATCAACGAAAGCTCTCCGGCCTTGTACACGACCGTTCTGGCGCCGGTCTTTTCGTCCAGCGGGGCAATCAAATCCACAATCTCGCCCTCGGAAAGCACCCGAATCGACGGGGGCGCGATGTGCTTCGCGTGAATCCAGGCCCCCAAAACGAAAATGACTGCAATTCGGCGCCCCTCGGCCGTTCCTAGAGAAGACAGAAACAGCGGAATGACGTTGCGGGTGGTAGGGGCACGCGGCATCCCCTTGCTCAAGAGGGTGCAAAGCGTGTCCTCTGGCGGCGACGGGTCGGTGTCAACCTTGGAGGGAGGAGCCCACTCCGGCAAAATGCACTCATCCGGGAGCGGCTTGAACGTCCTCCTCCTGCTGGTTCCGCGCTGCACCGTTTCCGTTTTTGACGCGCGCGACGTGCTCTTTACGACCGCCGAATCGGCCCGCCCGTACGATCTCCAGATCCGCCACATGACCGACGCCGACAGTGTCGGACCCTCGTCGTTGACAAGGGACGACATCTTGACCTGATCCGGTGCGCATCGCTGTGCGTACAGCGTGTGTATGTCGCATTTTCCCGGACCCAGACGAAGCGCCGGGACGTGCAAGTCCATGGCAATGCCCGTAAGGTACGGCACGTGTGCCTCCGGCCACTCCTTTGGCATCCTCGTGTACAAAAC
>Ga0070726_10004754_pt1 | contig 10649 bp, 10 predicted proteins | sample tdAd471_FD_67275 | JGI IMG/M metagenome (GOLD analysis project Ga0070726, IMG submission 67275) | Marine sediment microbial communities from the Atlantic coast under amendment with organic carbon and nitrate - tdAd47.1 | ecosystem: Environmental > Aquatic > Marine > Coastal > Sediment | place...
CTAAGCTTGCCTCCGCCAGGCACACGCAGTGCAACTACACGGCTTTCTGGATCACTTGCCGGTCCACTGAACACTTTAAATTCCACGTCCCGCATCAAGTCGGCAATGTCTATCAACTCCAGATCAATGCGTAGATCAGGCTTATCTGAGCCGAAGCGCTGCATTGCTTCAGCATAGGACATGCGTGGAAACGTACCAAGATCAACGTCTAGATGGGTCTTGAAAACTTGAGAGATCATCTCCTCAGTCACGGACATGATCTGATCTTCATCCATGAATGAACACTCTATGTCAACCTGGGTAAATTCAGGTTGCCGATCAGCTCGAAGATCCTCATCCCGAAAACATTTGGCAATCTGGTAGTAACGATCCATTCCCGCAGCCATAAGTATTTGCTTGAATAATTGAGGGGATTGAGGCAACGCAAAAAAAAGGCCATGGTGGGTCCGACTGGGGACAACATAATCCCTGGCGCCCTCAGGGGTGGCACGGGTTAGAATCGGCGTTTCAATATCCAAGAATCCTTCACCGTCCAGAAAGTTACGAATACTGTTGGTGACTTTAGACCTAAAGCGCAGTTTCTCGGCCATTTCTGGACGACGCAGATCTATATAGCGATACCTCAGACGGATATCCTCGTGTATATCAATGTGCTCATCCAACTGAATCGGGGGCGTCTTGGCAGCATTTAACACCAGCAGCTCTTTCCCAAGCACCTCTATAGCACCGGTGGGCATATCTTTGTTAGCTGTACCCTCAGGTCTCGGCCGCACCTTTCCTTTTACCTGGACTACATACTCACTTCTCACACCTTCAGCAACAGCGAAACTCGCTTCCGTGTCAGGGTCATACACTACTTGTGTTATTCCGTCTCGATCGCGCAGGTCGAGAAATATCACTCCCCCGTGGTCGCGACGGCGGTGTACCCAGCCACAAAGCTGCACCTCCTCTCCAACGTGTGTTTCGTTCAATTCTCCGCAATAGTGACTGCGCATATTCTCTACCTGTACTGTTTCTCGCTGTAAATAAAGGCTACCGTGGCCTGTCACGGACTTGATAAATCAGATTTGCTGCTTGCTGAATTGGGTTTGGCAACCGATTTGGTGTCCTTTACGGCATCGCTTGATTTGCCCTCTCCAGACTTGGCATTCGAATCGACACTTGGCTTGTCGGTTTTACCTGGTGGTTCAGCATCTGCCAGCTGTTTCCGGTTCTTGTCCTTGAAATCAGTTTCATACCAGCCTCCTCCTTTAAGTCGAAAACTGGCGGCTGAAATCAACTTGATCAGCTTTTCCTCTTGGCATGCAGGACACAAACTCAGTGGTACATCGCTGACTTTTTGCAATGCCTCCAATTTGTGGCCACAACTTGCACACTGGTATTCATATATCGGCATAAGACAATTAATTCCAACCTTGCAGCAGCGATGTTTAGGCTCAACTTCCAGAATGCTTGCAGCCACTACGAAATTTCGGCGAGTACATCGCCAGGCCTAACGTAAAAATTCGTTAATGTCCGCAGGCAACGGCTATAATCGACAACAGACAATTCAAGCCCCGGAAAAACCCGGAAGTATAACCCAATTGATAAAACCCGAGCACATTTCTTTTCAGCGGATTTGAGTACAGATAAAATATATTTTTCCCGCCATAATCTTCGAATCAGTGTCTCTATTTCACTACCTGCACCCTATCTGAGCATGCCACTGAATGGGTAATTAAATTAACCGCCGGGAGGAATAAATTGTCTTATAACCTGCCAAAAGCCATAGTATTAAAGCCCCAAATGCTTACCTGAATCTTGCAGACGGGTTGTCGTTTTGAACTAAGATTGACTAGCTTTATGAGAATTTTCAGTTGCAGCGAAAGAGAGGGTTCCATATTGGCGTGACGATCCACGATCCTGAATCTTTTTAGCGCACACATAGGGTCTGTGCCAACTATTGGTGCATAAACTATTCTGCCACCCTGAGCTTGATTTTAATCAACAAAGTATTGCTCACACGGCTTAGACTAATTTTCTGATCATCAAAAAACAGGTAAGTAGTCGCCAAAGTCCAAACGCTCAATTCAACAATTAGAATGGATACATTCTCCGTGTGCAATCAATGTTGTGTAATCTCCAGCAGGATATGCTAAGAAACGTAACACTAGCTCTAGTGAATATTAATAACTCCGAAAATACAAGCCTAAAAAACAGTTTGTGCTTGCCTGTTTGTTGCAATTGATTTATAAATACTCTCCCTGTTTGAGTGCTGCCGGTTAAGCTGATTTCTTATCCTTGCAGTCTCAAGCAGAAAAATTTTAGAGCTACCCTGCAGATCTACAATTGAACCCTCAGGGACGAATAATCAACACACACTTTCCTGGAAACCATACTTCAAAAAGAGTACCAATATGGCCGTCAAAAAATCACGCAAGAACACTGCTGCCAAAAAGCCGGCAGCAAGCAAACGAGCTCCTGCCGTAAAAAAGAAATTTACCAAAACTGAAATTTTGAATGAGATCGCACAGAATACTGACTTGAGCAAAAAGCAGGTTGGTGCCGTGCTGGACGAATTATCTGATGTCATCGAAAGACATATACGTAAGCGTTCAGTAGGTGAATTCACATTGCCAGGACTGCTAAAGATTAAATCAGTGGTACGCCCCGCACGGCCCGCACGCAAGAATGTACCTAACCCCTTCAGGCCTGGTGAATTAATGGATATTCCAAAGAAGCCAGCTACCACTCGAGTAAAAGTTTTACCACTTAAAAAACTGAAAGAATTTGCGCTGTAGAGTGAATACTTGTCGATATCAGGGTTTCTGCAAATCCTGAGATCATAAGTACAACAAGCTCGAAAAAGGCAGCCTTCCAGCTGCCTTTCACTTAAATCCCCGATGTCGATTATGCGCGCCACTCGATTTCTTATAGCAACATTAAAAGAAACTCCGGCTGATGCGGAAATAATCAGTCACCAGCTTATGTTACGAGCTGGGTTGATCCGCAAGCTGGCCAGTGGTTTGTATACGTGGTTACCGCTTGGCTTGAGAGTATTGCACAAAGTTGAACTGATAATTCGTCAGGAAATGGATCGCTCAGGAGCGCTGGAGGTGTCCATGCCAGTCGTTCAACCTGCTGATTTATGGCTTGAGTCGGGCCGCTGGGACGTTATGGGACCGGAGTTATTACGTTTCCAGGATCGCCATGAGCGGGATTTTTGCCTCGGCCCGACCCATGAAGAGGTTATCACTGAACTGGTAAGGAACGAGTACAATAGCTATAAGCAATTGCCCGTTACTATTTATCAAATCCAAACAAAATTCCGAGACGAACGAAGGCCGCGATTTGGTGTAATGCGTGCCAGAGAATTCATCATGAAAGATGCCTATTCTTTTCATGTTAGCGATGACTCCCTACAAGCAACCTATGGGATAATGCACCAGACCTATTGCAATATATTCGATCGATTAGGCTTAAATTACCGGTCGGTAGTTGCTGACTCCGGCAACATTGGCGGCGCCATATCCCACGAATTTCATGTCTTGGCGGATTCTGGTGAAGACCAGATCGTTTTCAGTGAAGATGGCACGTACGCAGCAAATATTGAGATGGCTGAAGGAATTCCTGCAACAAGTGAGCCTAAAAGTGTAAGCGATCAGCTTGAAGTGGAAAAAATTGCCACCGGTGACGCCCATAGTATTGATGAATTATCGAGATTACTGCAATGTCACCCCGGCGACACTTTAAAAACACTGTTACTCAAGGGCCGCGTTAACGAGGGCAATGACGAGCCAGCACCGCTGGTTGCATTGGTACTGCGGGGCAACGATGAACTGAACGAGACTAAAGCTGCTAAGATTCCAGCGCTTGCTACACCTCTGGAATTCGCCACTGATGAAGAAATCAAGCAGGCAACTGGCTGCTTGCCTGGTAATCTTGGGCCACTTAGTAAGGTCATCTATACAATTGCAGACAATGCCACGGTGGGAATGCAAAATTTTATATGCGGGGCTAATGAAGAAGGATACCATCTTCGCAATGCAAACTGGTCAAAGCAATGTCATTACGATATACAAGCCGATCTAAGGACAGTGCAGAATGGCGACATGTCACCGCAAGGCAATACATCCTTATCTATCATGCGAGGTATAGAAGTAGGCCATATTTTTCAGCTTGGAACCAAATATAGCAAAGCTATGAATGCCAGTGTGCTGGATGAAAATGGTCGCAGCACGGTTATGACCATGGGATGTTATGGCATTGGAGTCACTAGAATTGTGGCTGCTGCTATCGAGCAGAATCACGACAAAAACGGAATCATCTGGCCCACCGCCCTGGCACCATTTCAGTTGGTTATCATTCCCATAGATGCACACAAATCGGCCTTGGTCAGTGAGTATAGCAATAATATTGAGCAGCAACTGGAAGAAGCCGGGTTCGAAGTGTTGCTGGATGATCGAGATAAAAAAACCAGCCCCGGTGTGAAATTTGCAGATGCTGAACTTATGGGAATCCCCCACCGCCTGGTGATTTCACCAAGAACATTGGCTGATAATGTAGTTGAATACAAAGCCAGGCATGAGACAGAACCCCAGTTAATCGATCAGGACAAAGTAGTAGGTTTTATCAAAGATTTGTTACACTAAAGCTGCAGGTTGATTCACAGATCGGCACTAACTTCGAATTTCAAATCCTGACAGCGACTCATCTAGACTTACAGGCTTTAGATTAACTTCGATGACCTGAGCTTTTGGTGGCCCTTGCTGCAACCAATCGCCCATAGCATCCATTTGTTCCTTAGTCCCCTGAATATGAATTTCTACATCGCCCTCCAGGCGATTTCTAACCCAGCCGCTCAAACCCAGTTGTGTTGCCTTTAAGCGCGCTTCAGCGCGGAAAAATACTCCCTGAACCCGGCCTTTAACTGAGCCGTACAATGCAAACTTGACCTGGGACACACTTACCTCCCTACGCTATAGTAGATAATAGATACCGATACCGAGATTGATCAACTGGTTAACGTTACGAGATAACGTATAATAGGCAAGTCACTTTTATTCAACTATTACTTATTAATCTGTGAATTCACTAAACTACTCCAGAATTCGCTCTTCTGCACAACAACAGATCAACACTTACTTGTGGGATACTGATCTTGAGTCAGTAGCATTCCCAAAGCGCTTATTGATAAGAACTGCCCAGATTATATTCGCTATCATTCGTGACCTGGCTGAAGGCCAATTAAGCTTGAGAGCCATGAGCCTGGTGTATTCGACGATTCTAGGATTCATTCCAACTCTGGCGCTGGTATTTGCGGTCCTTAAAAGCCTGGGCGTGCACAATACTATGGAACCCACTTTGAATACTTTGCTTGAAGCATTGGGGGATCGTGGAGAGCAGGTAACTGCACAAATAATTCAATTCGTTGAGAATATCCAGGTTTCTGTCATTGGCATTACCAGCCTGGCAATTCTAATCTACCTGGTTCTGGATATGATGCGAAAGATAGAATCTTCGTTTAATTATATCTGGTGCGTAAGCCAGGGGCGCTCCTGGACAAGTAGAATTAATGAATATTTGTCTGCTGTAATTGTGACACCATTACTACTGTTTGTATCGGTTTCTGTTACCTCTTATGTAAACACACGATTTTTTACGCGCTTTCTTGAAACCTTAAGCTACGGAAGTGCAATCATAGAATTCTTCGCTTTATTGTTCCCTCTTCTGATTATGTCGCTGGCGTTTGCTCTAGCTTATTGCTTTTTACCCAATACCAGAGTGAAGTTTAAATATGCTTTTGTTGGCGGAATCATAACAACAATCGTATGGAAATTAATGGGAGCTTTCTTTCAGGGATATCTTTTTACCGACGCACGGGAGATTATTTATCTGGCTTTTGCCACTGTACTCGCAGTGATGATATTTACTTATATAGGTTGGCTGGTTGCGCTACTTGGGTCCGATATAGCCTATTACCTTCAGCACCCAAATAAGATCAAATCTGGCCGCGCCCCACTAGTCTTGAGCATTTCTCAGCAGGAAACGCTTATTCTCACTACGGCAGCGTTAATAATTCATCGCTTTGAGCAAAAGCTTCCGCCAATTAGCGAAGAAGAAATATCTCAACACTTGAAAGTCAGTTCGCTTACCCTGTACCAGGCTATTCGGCAACTACTTGATTTGGGGTTGATCGTAAGCACCAACGACGACCCTCCACGCTATCTTCCTAAAAGTTCCGTCTCAGATAGCTCCCTTGCACAAATCTGGAAACAATTAAGAGCATCGAAATCCAGCCCTATGACAATGGATCGTAACTTACCTGAAGTAATACAAACCCAGGAATTTCTCGCCAAAGTCGATGGTCTGGTCAGCAACAACCTTGGAAACGACAAGATCGTGAGTAATAGACACTAAGGCTTGAACTATGTCCCAATTTACTATTTATCATAATCCAAACTGTTCAAAATCCCGGGCAACTCTGGCGTTGTTAGAAGAAAACGATATAACACCGGAAATTGTTTATTATCTTGATAATCCACCTGACAGTAAAACTCTAGAAAGCTTGTTACAAAATTTGGGCCTGTCGGTAAGAGAGCTAATTCGTAAAAGTGAACCTGAGTATGAACAATTGGGGCTGGATGACACTACACTTGCGGACGAGATCGTATTCGACCTGTTATGCAAACACCCTATATTGTTACAAAGGCCGATCGTCGTATTGGGCAATCGTGCAATAATTGGCAGGCCACCAGAATCCGTTTTGCAATTAATTGAGTCTTGAAATTGAGCAATCCCTACGTATTGATAATTTACTACAGTCGTTACGGCGCGACGGCAAATATGGCCAGATTAATTGGTCGAGGTGTTGAATCAGTGCAAGGTATAGATGCTGTACTCAGGACCGTGCCGCCTGTCGCTACTACGACTCAAACTGCTGAGCCCCCTGTGCCAGCGGATGGGGCAATCTACTGTAGTGAAGAGGATGTGTTAAATTGCAGTGGTTTGATACTGGGCAGTCCAACACGATTCGGAAATATTGCAGCTCCGCTGAAACATTTTCTAGATAGTACCGGGAGTTTATGGGTTTCCGGCACATTGATCGACAAGCCCGGTGCCGTCTTCACATCTACTGGTTCTATGCATGGAGGCCAAGAAAGCACCTTGCTGAGCATGATGATCCCGCTTATTCACCACGGCATGGTAATTTGCGGAATCCCTTATAGTGAGAACAGTCTTAATACAACAACGAGTGGCGGGACCCCATACGGGGCCAGTCACGTTGCCGGCAGCGATGGAAAAAATCCCATTAGCGATGAAGAAAAAACCTTGTGCCTCGCATTGGGCCGCAGGCTTGCTCAGATTGCCGTCAAGTTGAAGAACTAAACCAGCATCTTTCCCAGGCAGGAATCAATGACCAACACATTTGCAAGGTTCAAACCTGCATGGTGGCAAATATTTGCCCTGATATCCTATTATGCGTTGGTATTGACGCTGCTGTTAAACAGCCTTGTCATGACTACAGGTTTAGGGATCACAACACTGGTTATCTGGCTTCTGCAAGCATTTCCATTAATTGTGTTTGCGCCTGCCTTACATCGCAACAAGCAAAGAGCGTTCGCCTGGCTAAGTTTTGTAACGTTGATGTATTTCGTACACGCCGTGCTTGTTGCATTTGATCCGCGAAGAACTATTGTTGGCCTGTTGGAAATAGCCGCGTGCTGTGCTTTATTCACCGCGTTAATTTTTTATTTACGTAATACTGCCGAGACAAGGGCCGAAAATCACCACTAGCTACCAACCCATCTCCTGTTTGACCAGTGGTATCGTAATCCGCCGTTTTTCTAATAACGATTGTTTTTCCAGACGCGACAGTAGTTGTATCAGATCAGACACCTTGCGATCACTACGCAACATGACATAGTCGATCACCGCCTGAGAAAGGTTAATACCCACAGCTTTCGCACGATCCTGCAGCAATCCGGTTTTTTCAACATCGTCTAAAGTATGCAGGCGAAACACCACAGCGCTTTGCATTCTTGAGGCAAAATCTGCCAGGACCAAGGGTAACTGAACCGCCGGAACCTCCCCTGCAAATACCACCACCGTCTCAGCTTCCTTGGCCCGGTTGTAGAAATTGAACAACGCTGTTTCCCATTCTCTGGCACCGGCAACTTTATCCACGTCGTCAATGCAAACCAGACGCAATTGATCCAAGTCTTCCAACATATCAGTTGGATGACCATCCGTGTGCTTAAGCGGCAGATAAATCGAACTCATACCCTGGGCGTCGAATTCATGACATAGCGCTTGAAGTAAATGGGATTTACCGCTGCCGGGATTCCCCCAAATATAAAGAAAGCGTTCCTTGGCAGTGAATAAACTGTCGCCAATGAATTGCTCCAGGGCCTGGTTATTCTTACCAAAGACAAAATTTTCCAAAGTTGACCCAATGTCCAGTTCTACATTCAGAAGTAATTGCTGCCGTGGATAATCGCGCATGTTATTGGGTCCAGCGGTAGCTTAAAAATGCTGACCCTGTTATCAATGGTTGCTCCAGTGGAAGTAAATTTCTGTCGAGCCCCAGTAACTCGCCTAATTGCTGTTGGCTTCCAAGCAACGTGAGGTCTAATTCAAGAATATCACCTTGCATATGGGCAACGGCTACGCGATCAACCAGAACCAGACTTTGCAGGTAGTTGCTTAGCTCCGCATATGCTGACAGGCTGCGAATACCCTCTATACGCAACCTTACTTTCTGATTACCGTCAAGTGATGCCACGATGGAGAAGTGTTCCGCCAACTGCCTGGTAATAGCATCCAGCGGTTCATCAATGTATGCCCGCAAGTCTGTATTGACGCTATCAAAAACCTCTATTTGATCCTGGAAGATGAACTGCCACAGCCCCACCAGCTCACCTGTCGATGCCATGTGCAAGCGTCCCACCAAAATACTATCCGGTGCATAGCGTTCACTGGCCCGGGTAACTGCACCATCATCAAGCGACCAGATCATATCGGCATTGAGATTCCTGCTATCCTCGAAATCCAGAACCGGAAACATTATAGGTATTCCCCGTTCAGAGGAAAATTCTTCCATGAAGGTGATGATATCTGCGTTTGTCTCTTCACTTAACAACAGCCTTGATCCGGAATCATCCTGCAACGCCATCCATACTAATACACTGGGGCGGTTGCTATCCCACACAGGGATCGCTGCATTTGCCAGCAAAGGGTCAATAAGACTCCTGGCAAATGCCACATTGATATATTCTTGGGTGGCCATTTGAGGCAGCGCAACTGCCGTCACATCGGCATCTACGTCAGTAACCGGTACGATCTCGCTACGATATTCGATCGCTTCCACAAAGTCCTGTGCGCTGGATAATGCCTGCTGAAGCCTGCTGTTCTGGAGCCAGCCAGGGTCTCCAGTAACTTTGACCAATACTGCTTCAAGTGCTTCTCTGAATGCTCGGTTGCGCTCAGCATCACTCTGATTCACCACTGCCACTTCGTGGCTGTATAGCCCCTCCACCGGCAATGCCATGGTGGCAGCTGGAATAAATAGCCACACAACAACTAGACTTAAGAACTTTACTGCAAGAATCTTCATAACACTAAATAATACTGGAATTTGGGGCTAATTACATGATTCACCCTTCAGGCTGGATTAAGCCTGCAAGCATCAGAATTGAGCATAGTACAAGACTCATTTTGAGACAGCTGCTAAAATCTTGCGCCTGCCTTCACTTTTTCTTGAAACAGGTATCGCACTATGGATTCGGATTTCGCAGATACAGGTAAGAATTTAAGCCCGGACTTATCATTAAGTTATCATGACGCCGGAGTCAATATAGACGCCGGAAATGCGCTAGTCGACAATATTAAAACGATTACTGAAAAGACTCGACGCCCCGAAGTAATGTCAGGCCTGGGAGGATTTGGTGGCTTATTTGAATTACCAGCAGGGTATCGCGAACCGGTACTGGTATCGGCAACGGATGGCGTTGGAACCAAGCTGAAGCTGGCGATGACCGTGGGGAAGCACGGTAGTATTGGCATAGATCTGGTAGCAATGTGTGTAAACGACCTGATCGTTTGCGGTGCTGAGCCACTTTATTTTCTTGATTATTTTGCCACCGGTCAGCTTGACGTAGATCTTGCAACGGAAGTAGTTAAGGGTATTGGCAAAGGATGTGAAATGTCCGGGTGTGCATTGATTGGTGGAGAAACTGCAGAAATGCCCGGCATGTATCATGCACAAGATTACGATGTTGCTGGCTTTGCCGTCGGCATCGTTGAGAAGAGCGCCATTATCGATCCTGGCAAAGTGCAAGTTGGCGACAAACTGATTGGCATGAAGTCTTCAGGTCCACATTCCAATGGCTATTCACTGATACGAAAAATTATTGAATACAGCAAGGCCGACCTTTCTATGAGCTTTGCTGATTCGACGCTGGGAGAAACCCTGCTGGCACCAACTGAGATATATGTTAAAGCCATGCAGCACTTGAGCAAGAAAGTGAATGTCAGCGCTGTTGCTCACATTACCGGTGGCGGATTTATCGAGAATATACCTCGTGTTCTGCCACCAAACACACGCGCAATCATAAACACCAGCGCCTGGGACAGGGCAGATATTTTTGACTGGATTCAGACATCAGGAA
>Ga0070726_10004755_pt1 | contig 10648 bp, 8 predicted proteins | sample tdAd471_FD_67275 | JGI IMG/M metagenome (GOLD analysis project Ga0070726, IMG submission 67275) | Marine sediment microbial communities from the Atlantic coast under amendment with organic carbon and nitrate - tdAd47.1 | ecosystem: Environmental > Aquatic > Marine > Coastal > Sediment | place...
GAACTGGTCGTCCGCTTCTCCGTCAGTGGGGAGGAGTTTGAACAACTGCGATCCGGTTGATGCGTCAAAGAGGTATGCCGAGCCATCTATGTTGTACTGCGCTGTCACCGCGACGATGCCGTTGTCGATGTCAACTGAGTCGCCGAAGAACGCATCAGCTATTCCGTCATTCGGTAGGAGTTTGGCAATCTGAGCACCCGTAGAAACATCGAATACATACGCGGAGCCAGAGTTCTCGCCATTGTCTGCATCTTTGTAAGCCCCAACAACGACGATGCCGTCGTCGATGGCGATGGAACAGCCGAAGTTGTCATCGTATGAACCGTCGCTTGCGCGGAGTTTGAGGATCTGTTCACCCGTAGAGGCGTCGAAAAGATACGCCGCGCCAGATCTTGCCCCATTGTCGCTGTCCGAGACGGCACCGATTGCGACGATGCCGTTGTCGATGGCGATAGAGTACCCGAACCGGTCATCCGGGGTTCCGCTTGTCGTCTGAAGGGCGGAGATCAGTGATCCTGTGGCTGCGTCGAACAGATACGCCGCGCCGCTGTTGCTGCCCACGCTCGATGCCCCGATTGCGACGATGCCATCATCGATGGCGACGACATCCCCGAAGTTGTCATGCATCACGCCAAAGTTTCGAAGCAGCTTGTAATCCTCTGTGATCGTTTGGCCCACGGCAGGGAGCACGCAGAGGGCTACGGTTGCACTTGAGATACACATGGTTCGATTTGACATCATCACGATTCCTTCGATATCTATTTATCTAGCTTTGCTCCTGGCCGCTCGCAAACATGCTACCTGATTTGGAGAGTACTTGTGATTCACAGTTGAGAGAATGCCAGGTTTTAAGTTGATTCGGAACATTGGGAGCATGCATTCAGTGATCCAAGCTTGATCACTAAATGTATAAAAAAACACTCCCAGGAAGACCGGGAGTGTTCGCTGTTGAGTTCGTGATGAGTTACGCCGAGTTCGCCTTGGCGACCTTGAGGTCTGTGAGCGGGGTCTTGTTCTCGATCGCCTGGCGATCGATCATGTACTCCACGCCCTCGTTGTTCATCTCGGGCAGCTCGTACATGTGGTCCATCATGACCTCTTCGATCACCGCACGCAGTGCACGGGCACCCGTTGCACGCTTGGCGGCACGCTCGGCCAGCAGCTCCAACGCATCGTGCGAGAAGGTCAGCGAAGCGCCCTCGAGGGCGAACAGGTGCTGGTACTGACGCACCAGCGCGTTCTTGGGCTCGGTCAGGATCTGGATCAACGCCTCGTTGCTCAGTGGCATCAGCGGCGTGATCACGGGCAGACGCCCGACGAGCTCGGGGATCAGCCCGAACTCCACCACATCCTCGTTGGAGATCTGCGATTGCAGCCATTCGCGTTCGGCGCGGGCGTCCGCGAAGTGACGACGCTCTTTCACATCCGAGTCGGTGCTCGCGGACCCGATCGAGAAGCCGATCTTGGTCTGCCCCAGACGACGCCGGACGATGTCCTCGATCCCGACGAAGGTGCCGCCGACGATGAAGAGGATGTTGGAGGTGTCGAACTGGATGTACTGCTGCTCGGGGTGCTTGCGTCCGCCCTGCGGGGGGACATTGGCGATCGTGCCCTCGATCATCTTGAGCAGCGACTGCTGGACACCCTCGCCCGAGACATCACGCGTGATCGAGACATTGCCCGAGGACTTGCCGACCTTATCGAGCTCGTCGATGTAGATGATCCCGCGCTGCGCGGCTTCGACATCAAAGTCGGCGGCCTGCAGCAGCTTGAGCAGCAGGTTCTCCACATCCTCGCCCACATAGCCCGCCTCGGTGAGCGTGGTCGCGTCGCCGATCGCGAAGGGGACCTTGAGCATGCGGGCCATGGTCTTGGCCAGCAGCGTCTTGCCCGAGCCGGTGGGGCCGACGAGCAGGATGTTGGACTTGTCGAGCTCGATGTCGTTCGCCTGGTCCGACTCGGCGTGCAGCAGACGCTTGTAGTGGTTGTGCACCGCGACGGACAGGGATCGCTTCGCGAGGACCTGACCGATGACATACTGGTTCATGAACTCCACGATCTCACGCGGCGAGGGGATCTCGCTGAGCTGCGCGGAGACCGACGAAACGCGTCGGCGTTCCTGGCGGAAGATGTTCTGGCAAAGCTCGACACAGTTCGAGCAGATGTAGACCTCGCCGGGGCCTTCAACCATGGGGCCGACCTCGCGGGAAGTCTTGCCGCAGAACGAACAGGTCGTGACCTTGCGGCCCTTGAAACCGCTGGAACCGGCACCCGTGCTCCCGGCACCAGAGCCAGCATCGGAGCCCGATCCCGAACCGGAATCACTGGCATTGACAGGGTTTGCGTTTGGTTGGCTTTGCGATTGGTCTTTACTCACGAATGAACCTCTTGTCATGCCTTGCGGTTGGTGCGCCCTGGAGGGCAAAATGTCGCTCGTCTGGGGGTATCGGCCAATCGTGTGGGGCCGCTCAATAGGGAGTCCGGGACTCGTTGCAGATTCCCAGCGCAAGTGTTGCGCAGGGCTGTCCAATGGTACGAGCGGGGCTCGTGATTGGATCATAGAGAACTGGTCATCGCGCGTCGAGACTCACCGCCCAAGACTGCATGATTGATACAAAACCGACAGCTGGACCCTGTTTTGGGGGGTCGATTTGGTGGAGTTACTTGGGCGCCTGCGAGTCGTCCTGCTCGTGCAGCGTGGCCCGGGTCTTTTCGATGATGATCCGCCGGGTCTGCTCATACTCCTCTTGGGAGATCTCGCCGGTTTTTCTCATATGCTCCAGCGATTCCATCAGGGTCGCGGCGGACTGGTCCTGCTCCTTGGAATCATCGAAGATCCGCCGCTTGACGCTCATAATGATGACGAAGCCCACGATGCACAGGACGATGAGCAGCACGATGTAGATAAACGCCCGTGTATCGAGCGTGGCGTTCTGCGCGAGGGTGAGCGGCGAATACGACATCAACCTCATCATAGAGAACCGATGACCAGATCAGAACGAGCTCGACGCGATTTCTTCCCGCAGCGGCATGAGCAGGTTGGGGAGGGCGTACTCGTCCACGAGGTTCTGCCCGCGTTGGATCAGATCGTCGAGCTGGGTCGTGAGGTTGCTCAGGTCGGTCACCGGGTCGAAGCGACGCAGGGTGAGATAGACCGAGATCGGTTCTGGGTTGGGCTCCGTGTTCTTCTTGCCGCGTGATCGCGTCTTGACCTCGAAGTGCACCTCAAGCCCCTCGTCATCGACCAGCTTCATCCCCATGTTGGGCTGACAGTCAAGGATATTGATGTCCGCGGCGTCGAGCAGCGCGGCCATGGGCGAGCCCGCGAGCAGCGCGTTGGCCGCGATCGCGTCGTGGTTGCCCGAGGCGTTGAGATCGAACCCGTAGAGCAGCTCGATGTACTCGATGTCGAGCGGCGAGATCGAGAGGAAGTACGGCGAGGTCTCCATCGTGTCGCGATGGATCGAGTACATGTCGTCCGCGTTGGTCGGGTTCACCACCCCGGCGCGGACGGATGCCTGGCGGATCGCGACCCAGCGGTGGGGGTTGGCGTTGGGCGCAGACTCGAGCGCCAGCTCGTCCTTGTAGCGACGGAACGCGTTCATCGCCGGGTAGGAGCGCCGGGTACGCTCGAAGAGTTCCAAGACGGGCTCACGGTTCGTGGGCAGCTCCATCCGGACGGCGAGCTTGGAGTTGACATAGAAATCGTTGCAGAGTGCGCGGTAACTGCTGGGCATTGCTCGGGCCTCCTTGCCGATGCGTGTTGTGGCGAGACGATCTCTTGGGATGAGTGTAGCAAAACGCCCGCAACAGCGAGCGATCCACGCGCAGGAGAATCCGATCAATCAGCGGATGGGGACGAGCTGTCGATAAGTCAGGCAGCGCCAGACCCACTCGAACGGGCCCATCCTGAAGAACCGTAACCAGAGCATTGAGAAGCAGATATTGAACGCCCAGACGCACGCGACGACGATCCACAGCTCCGGGTATTCAATCTTTGCAAAGTATCCCAGACCGTACCCGTAGAAGAAGGTTGTGCACAGGAGCGTGTGGGCAAAGTAGTTGGTGAGGGCCATGCGCCCGACCGCGGCGAGCGGGATAGTGATGATCTTGAACAGGCTGATCTTGGAGATGGCGATGATGCACATGGCATACCCAAACGCGAGTGAGACTCCTGCGGGCTCGACGAATACATGACGAAAGGTGATCTGGGCCTTGGTTTCCGCGCCCTGCTGCCAGTTGAACCATGCCCATGTCAATGGGATCCCGATCGCGAATGCGATGGACGCGGCGAATAAGTACCATCGGATGGTGCGTTCGCCTGTTAGCACGCGTGTGCGCATCAGCGCCATGCCCAAGGTCATGATGCCCCAAAGTGTGGGCATGTAGAACGGCAGAAAAAAGAGTTGGATCACGAGGGTTGTTAAGAATCGAGATTTGAATGCATCGCCCCATGTCCCTGTGTATGCATCGATTTGTGCTGCGGCGGACATGAACTGGAACTCGTTCTGTTGGCCTTGTTGTTCCCCGAGTACCTGAAGGTACGACAGCCCGAGCATCAGGCCCATTCCAAGCATGTACAGAACAACCCCGATGGTCATCTGAAGCTTGACCGGGACGCGTCTAATCCACCATAAGAGGGTCAATCCTGCGATCGCATACATCGTCAGGATGTCCCCGTACCAGAACAGGTACGCATGGATGAGCCCGAACCCGAGCAGGATGGCGCATCGCAGGTACCAGAGCGATGCGCCAGTCGCGATGGGTGTGCGTTTGTCTGGGTGTTCGTACTTGCTGGCGTAGACGATCACGCCGGCGCCGAAGAGCATCGCGAAGAGGAACCTGAACTTTGAATCGAATCCGATCCACATGATCGAGTGGGCGAGCGCATTCCAAGAGGATTCGGAAAGGACGGTGCTGTCCTTGTACGACTGCATCGGCCAGGCGAAAAACCAGATGTTGGGGACCAGGATGCCGAGCAGCGCAAACCCGCGCAGGGTGTCAATAGAGGAATAGCGAAGCTTGGTCGGCGCGGGTTGATCGGGGATACTCACCGGTGCGCTGGTGTGGTCATGATCCAATCGAGGAGCTCCTGTGTGCGTGTCAGGTCATCGACAACAAGGTGCGCGCCCGCCTCTTCGAGTTCCTGGCGTGTCGCGTGCCCGGTCGCGACGGCGAGGGCACGGCAGTCATTGTCCAGGGCGCAGCGTACATCGTGCACCGTGTCGCCGATGATGACGACTTGTTCGGGATCGATCGTACGCGATTTCGCAGATTGATAGTTCTCGATCGCAACCGGAGGCAGGTGCGAGCGGAGGGGCTCGGCGTGCGGTGACGCATCGCCCCACGCGTTAATCACGAAATGGTCCGGATCGAACCCGGCGCTGCGGAGCTTGATCGTCCCTGTCTCCGGGTAGTTCCCCGTGAGCACCCCGATCGCGTCGATGCCGGCATGCGCCCGTGTCGCGTTCACCAGCTCGTGAGCCCCAGCGAGCGCACGAGCCACCGGGCGTTCGCTGGCGGTGCGATCGAGCCCCGCGTGGTAATGCCGCCGAAGAGCGGAGATGTTGTCGGGCGTGCTGTCCACCTTGTTGTTGACGAGCATCTGCGTGATGATGACCGGATCGAGCGACCCACCAAAGCTGATCCCCTTGGCCGTGAACCCGGGATGGAACAGCTCTCGCCCCGCGTTCTCCAGCAGCGTGATGCCGATGTGGTCAGTCTCAAGCAGGGTCATATCGATATCGTACAGAATGAGCATGGCGACGGGATCCCTGTTTGCGGGCGATCGAATGGGGTTAGTGACGACGAATCTCGAACTGGTGTTCGTCGGATTCGGTGCGTACATGGGCATGGACCTCGCGTTCGACGAGCCCTGAAGTTTTCCTGCGGAGCTCTGAGAGAAACGCTTCAAGGTCATTTTCAGCGCCCTGTGCCTCCAGCATCACGGTGCCATCGGGCTCGTTGCGTACCCATCCGGTAACGGGGAACCGCATCGCGGCGTTCCGAGCACGCACACGAAACCCCACGCCCTGGACTCTGCCTTGGAAGATGATGCGCTGACGGGTGACCATGCGGAGATTGTAGATGGTGATCGGACGCGCGTTGGGGATTGGGATCGGTTGTACGGGATCGCCTTGAATTTGATTTCCAAATGGCGTTGCAGAGCGTGCTGGCGCGTTCATCTTGGTGTTTGCGGGAGAACGCGCCCACAGATGGGGTCGGGGTCCATAGAATCCCCGTCGGCCGGTCCGCCCGGTGCGGGGATGATCGACAAACGGAGAACGGATTGAGTGGTTTGTATCCACAGAACGACGATGTGCAGCGTGTGCGCGATGCGTCCGACATCGTTCGGGTCGTGGGGGAGCACCTGACACTCAAGCCCAAGGGACGCGAGTTCGTTGGGCTCTGCCCGTTCCACGACGACAAGAACCCATCGATGTGCGTCATTCCCGCCAAGCAGATCTTCCACTGCTTCGTCTGTGGCAGCGGCGGCGATGTGTTCACCTTCGTCCAGAAGTACCACTCCATGGACTTCCGTGAGTCGCTCGAGTTCCTCGCCGAGCGTGCGAATATCGAGCTGACCCCGTTCCGAGGCCGATCCAGCTCAGATCAAGGGGAGGCACAAGGCGTTGGCAACAAAGAGATCCTTGCGGCCAATGACATAGCCAACGGATTCTTCCGAGCCATCCTGAATCATCCCGAGCATGGGGCCGCGGCACGAGAAGTGATCGCCCGGCGTGGGATCAGCGACGAGATGGTGGAGCGGTTCCAGATCGGCGCAAGCCCCGATCGCTGGGACGGGCTCGTGATGATCGCCGAGAAGAAAGATGTCCGCACCGAGGCGCTGCTGAGCGCGGGGCTGGTCAAGCAACGCGAACGGGGTGACGGACAGTACGACGCGTTGCGGAATCGTTTGATCTTCCCGATCTGTGATCAGATCGGACGCGTGATCGCGTTCGGTGGTCGCAAGATCAACGAAGAAGACGAACCGAAGTATCTCAACTCGCCCGAGACAACGGTCTTCAAGAAATCAACGACGCTCTATGGGATCAACAACGCCGCTCGCGCGATCAAGCACGAGCGCACCGCGGTTGTGGTCGAGGGTTACACGGATGTCATCGCCTGCCATCAGGCGGGCGTTGAGCATGTCGTTGCTACTTTGGGCACCGCGCTGACGAGCGGGCACGCGACCGTGCTGCGTCGTTTGTGCGACACGGTGGTATTGTTGTTCGACGGGGATGCCGCGGGGATCAAGGCCGCGGATCGCGCGATCGAGGTGCTGCTGAGTGAGACGATCGATATCAAGATCGCAGCACTCGCCGGCTACACAGACGCGAAGGACCCCGACGAGCTCTTCAAGCAGGATGACGGAGCGGATGTATTCCGACGGGTGATCGATGGGGCTGTCGATCTGATCAAGTGGAAGTTCGACCGCTTACGCGAGGAACTCAAGGACGCGGGTCCTGCACGCGTGACGCAACGGATCCAGGAGGAGCTGGATCGCCTGAGCGAACTCGGATTGGGTGAGCTGGAACCGGTCCGCCGTCGATTGATGATCCGGCAGGTCGCGCAGGCGGCTCGCGTCGAGGAGCAGATCGTCTCCGAGGCGATCCGAACAGGACGCGGACGCCGACGATTCAGCCCGCCCGCCGGAGAGATCGAGCACAAGGGCGAGATCAACTGGAAACCCGATGCGAGGGAGCAGCTGCTCGGGTGTCTTCTGTTCGAGCCCAACCTGTGGAACCTGCTCAGCAGCGAGCAGCGCGAGCTGACCAGCACCGTTCGATTCACGAGTGATCTGACGCGTCGTGTCGCTGACGCGTTGCACTCCAGCGCGGAGAACGGCACAGGCACGGGGCTGCACGCGGTGCTCGCCGAGCTGTCGATGCTCGCGGAAGAGGACGGGATCGATACCCTCCCCTCGAACGAGCGGGCGACGGCGCTCTACCGGTATGTCGCGGAGCATACCGAAGAGGTGGACGATCGCGTCACGCGGTATTTCAACGAATGCATCTCGCTGTTGGTTTCGAAGGAGTCTCGGAACAGGGATCGAGAACTCCCCGTAGACGATTCGGACGAGAACGAGGCGGATGTACTTGCAAAGTTTCTTGCGGGTGAGCGAAAACATCGCTCGCAAACGGGTTTAGGTGGAAGGCCTCGCATTAGCGGGTCGTGATGGGTGGCGCGTTGAGGGATCGGCGCGGCTATATTGGTAGGATTCTTTCGGAGAGACACGCATGATCGGGATACTTCATCCAGCAGTCACGCAGCTGATCGAAGCCGGGCAGGAGCGCGGATGGTTGAGTTACGAAGAACTCAACAACATCATCCCCGACGAGTATGTCGAGGTGGTGCCCCTGCACTCACTGGTGACGAAGCTCGACGAGCTCGGGATCGAACTTGTTGATGAGATGGAGTTCCGCGGACGACTCTTCCGAGCGCAGCGATCAGGCAGCATGGCGGTGAGCGACTCCATCGGGCTGCTGTCGGACCAGTTCCGCGCGATGTCCGTAGCCGGTGGCGAGCATCTCGGCGATGCCGAGAAGGTTCGGATTCAGGTCAACTCGAGCCACTACGCCAACGGCACGGGGATGATGGATGCCAAGCAGATCGCGGAGGCGGAACGCGATGTTGCTGAAGCCCGCTCGATGGACGATCAGAGCGTGCAGCGAGAACTCGACGAGGCCGTCGCGAGCGACGCGAGCGTCAAGCGGATGGACGACCCGGTGCGGATGTACCTGACTCAGATGGGTTCGATCCCGCTGCTGACACGCAACGAAGAGGTGCGTCTAGCGAAGAAGATCGAGTCAACCAGAATGATCTTCCGCCGTCGTTGCCTGGAGAGCGATTACATTGTCGGGCAGGCGGTCGAGACCCTCAAGATGGTGCGCGACGGCGTGCTCCCCTTCGATCGCACGATGCGGGTGAGCACATTGGACGATCAGGCGAAGGAGAAGCTTTCCCAGCGGATCCCCTCGAACCTTCCCACAATCGAGAAACTGCTCGAGATGAACCGTCAGGACTGGGAAACACTGGATGAACTCCGTCGTGAGGATGGCACCATTCGGGAAACCAAGAAGGCACGCGAAATCAGGGCCCGGATCTCCGGTCGTCGTCGACGGATGGCGGCGCTCGTAGAGGAGCTATGCCTGCGGACGGGCCGCATCGTGCCACTGATGAAGAAGCTCAAGTCCATCTCCGAGAAGATGGAAGAGCTCGAGCAGGAGATGCTGCAGGCGGCACGATTCCCGAAGAAATATGACCCGGAGGATCTCGAGGTGCTTCGTGAAGAGCTCGACGGGCTGCGTAGCCTCGCATGCGAAGAGCCGGAGCAGCTCCGGGCACACATCAACCAGGTCTCAACGGTTTTCTGGGAGTACGAACAGGCGAAACGCGACCTCTCTGGCGGAAACCTTCGCCTCGTGGTATCGATCGCGAAGAAGTATCGTAACCGCGGGCTGAGCTTCCTCGATGTGATTCAGGAAGGAAACACGGGGCTGATGCGGGCCGTGGACAAGTTTGAGTACAAACGCGGATACAAGTTCAGCACCTACGCGACCTGGTGGATTCGTCAGGCGATCACGCGAGCAATCGCGGATCACTCGCGGACGATCCGCATCCCGGTGCACATGATCGAGACGATGACCAAGCTCCGTAATATCGCCAAGCAGATCACTCAAGAAACAGGATCGGAAGCGACCGCGGAAGAGATCGCGGAACGCGCAGACATGAACGCGATGGAAGTGCGTCGCGTGATGAGCATCTCCAAGCACCCGGTGAGTCTTGATCGCCCGGTAGGTGAGTCCGAGGATTCGCATTTCGGTGACTTTATTGAGGACACAAACCAGGACGCCCCGGCGGTCGCCGCGGCCCGAGACATGCTTAAGGGGCGTATCGAGATGGTGCTCAAGACCCTGACCTACCGCGAGCGAGAAATCATCAAACTCCGCTACGGGATCGGCGACGGGTACACCTACACACTCGAGGAGGTCGGGAGGATCTTCAAGGTCACGCGTGAGCGTGTGCGTCAGGTGGAAGCCAAGGCGATCCGCAAGTTGCAGCACCCGGTGCGCAGCCGCAAACTCGAGGGGTTTGTGGACAGCTAAATTCCTGAAAATCAGGGCAGAATCGGACGATCAGGGCTCGTACGCGTCGCGTGAGCCTTTTTTCATGCATGGATCGCGAAGTCGTTTGGTACACTGGGGGTGGCAACGCACACCCAGACGGGAGAGGACCATGAACGATCAAATTCGGGAACTGCAGAAGGAAGTGATGGACGCGAAGCAACGCCTGCGCGAGGCGGTCGCCTCGTTTGAGCCCGAACCGGTCGAGGACTGGGAACTGCACGGGCTCAACGGGTGCGTAGTGAACCTTTCGCGTTTGTTCGCAGGTAAAAGCGAACTGCTCGTCGTGCACAATATGGGGCGATCCTGCAACTACTGCTCGCTTTGGGGCGATGCGATGAAGGGGATTGCACCACACCTGATGCAGCGCTGCGGTTTCGTTCTGTGCAGCAATGACCCGCCGGAGGTCATCCGCGCATTCCGTGAAACACGGGGCTGGGATTACCCGTGCGTCTCCGGGCACGAGACAGGTTTTGCAAAGGCCATGGGGTACGCGGACAATGTAGGTAACCCGCACCCCG
>Ga0070726_10004757_pt1 | contig 10646 bp, 11 predicted proteins | sample tdAd471_FD_67275 | JGI IMG/M metagenome (GOLD analysis project Ga0070726, IMG submission 67275) | Marine sediment microbial communities from the Atlantic coast under amendment with organic carbon and nitrate - tdAd47.1 | ecosystem: Environmental > Aquatic > Marine > Coastal > Sediment | place...
GGTGGCGGCAAAGAAGGCAACCCAAGTATTGACCTTGAAGACCCCGATCAGGGTCAGAAACTCGCCGACAAAGCCGCTGGTGCCGGGCAGACCGACATTGGCCATGGTGAACAGCATGAAAATCAGCGCATAGGCCGGCATCCGGATCACCAAGCCGCCATAGGCGTCGATATCGCGGGTGTGCATCCGGTCATAAATCACGCCAACGATCAAAAACAGCGCCCCAGAGATGAAGCCGTGGCTCAGCATCTGGAAAATCGCGCCGTCCAACCCCTGTTGGTTGAAAGCGAAGATCCCCATGGTCACAAAGCCCATATGCGCCACCGAGGAATACGCGATCAGCTTTTTCATATCCTCCTGCATCATCGCAACCAGCGAGGTATAGATGATGGCGATGACACTCATCCACAACACGAGGTCGGCCAGAACCTCGGCGCCATAGGGGAACATCGGCAGCGAGAATCTGAGGAAGCCATAGCCACCCATCTTCAGCAGGATCGCCGCCAGCACCACAGACCCTGCCGTCGGAGCCTGAACATGGGCATCCGGCAGCCAGGTATGGAACGGCCACATCGGCATCTTGACCGCGAAACTGGCAAAGAAGGCCAGGAACATCAGTGTCTGCGCGCCCCCCACAATCTGCCAGCCCATGATCGAAATGGCGGAATGGCTGAATTCATGGGTCAGAAGCGTCGGAATATCGGTGGTGCCGGCGTCCATATACATCGCGATCATTGCGACCAGCATCAAAACCGACCCCAACAGCGTATACAGGAAGAACTTGAAGGACGCATAGATCCGGTCCTTGCCGCCCCAGATCCCGATGATCAGGAACATCGGGATCAGCCCGGCTTCGAACACCACATAGAACAGGATCAGATCAAGGGCGCAGAACACCGCGATCATCAGCGTCTCAAGCACCAGAAACGCGATCATATATTCCTTGACGCGGTTGGTCACATTCCAACTGGCCGCGATGGTCAGCGGCATCATAAACGTCGTCAAAAGCACAAACAGAACCGAAATCCCGTCCACGCCCATCTTGTATTTGAGACCCCCAAGCCATTCGTGTTCTTCCACCATCTGAAAGCCGGTATCGGACGGATCGAACTGCGAATAGATCGCGATCGAGATCAGGAAGGTCATGCCGGTCGCAAACAACGCCAGCCATTTCGCGGCGCGCTGCGCGGCCTCATCCTCTCCCCGCAGGAACAGCGCCATGATCAGAGCCGCCACCAGGGGCAGGAAGGTGACGATTGACAGAAGATTGTCCATCAGTGCGCTCCTCCGCTGATCGTCATCCAGGTGACAAGGGCGGCAATGCCGATGACCATGGCCAGGGCATAGTGGAACAGATAGCCCGACTGGGCCCGGTTGCTGAGCCTGGTGAACCAGGGCACGATCCCCATGGCCACGCCGTTCAACGTGCCGTCAATCACCGTACCGTCGCCCTTTTTCCAGAGGAACCGTCCCAGCCATTTGGCAAAGCGCACAAAGATCACGTCATAGACCTCATCGAAATACCATTTGTTCAGGATGAACTGATAGGCGGGCTGGAACATCTCGGCCATCTTGCCCGGCAGATCGGGGCGCTGGATATAGAACCGCCAGCTCAACAGGAAGCCCAGAACCATCGCGACAAAGGGTGACCAGATCACCCAGGCCGGAACGTTATGTGCATCATGCAGGACATGGTTCGTCTCGTGGTTGGTATAGACGGCGCTGCCAAAGAACTCGGCCACATGATCGCCGAAGAAATCCGAATACCAGACCATCCCGGCCAAAACCGATCCGACCGCCAGTATGATCAGTGGAACGGTCATGACCCAGGGGCTTTCATGGGCATGTTCATGGGTGTGCGCATCGCCACGCTCCGCCCCGAAGAACGTCATGAAGATCAGACGCCATGAATAGAAGGAGGTCATCGCCGCCGCCAGCACCAACAGGACAAAGGCAAACTGACCGACACCTGATCCCGCGGCAAAGGTCGATTCGATGATCGCATCCTTCGACAGGAAACCGGCGAACCCGATCGGTGTGTGCCCGAGCTTGGCAATCACGCTGGGAAGTCCGACACCGGTGATGGCCAGTGTGCCGATCATCATCGCCCAAAAGGTGATCGGGATTTTCTTCCGGAGATTTCCGTAATTGCGCATGTCCTGCTCATGATGCATCGCGTGGATGACCGAGCCGGCGCCGAGAAACAGCATCGCTTTGAAGAAAGCGTGGGTGAACAGGTGGAACATGGCCGCCTGATAGACCCCGACCCCGGCAGCCGCGAACATATAGCCGAGTTGCGACATCGTCGAATAGGCGATGACCCGTTTGATGTCGTTTTGCACGAGCCCGATGGTCGCCGCGACAAAGGCCGTTGTGGCGCCGATCACAGTCACGAATTGCAGCGTGCCGGGCGCATATTCAAACAACGGCGACATGCGGCAGACCAGGAACACACCGGCAGTGACCATGGTGGCGGCATGGATCAGCGCGGATACAGGCGTCGGGCCTTCCATCGCATCCGGCAGCCATGTGTGGAGGAACAGTTGCGCCGACTTGCCCATGGCCCCGATGAACAGGAGGAAGGTCAGGATCTCGGCGGCATTGATCTCCATCCCGATGAACCCCATCGAGACCTCGGCCAGGTGGTGCCCCTCACCGAAGATCACGCTGAAATTGATCGAGTCGGTCATGTAGAACAGGCCGAATATCCCAAGGGCAAAGCCGAAATCGCCCACCCGGTTTACAATGAAGGCTTTCATCGCGGCGGCATTTGCCGATGGTTTGCGATAATAGAACCCGATCAAGAGATAGGAGGCGACGCCCACGCCCTCCCAGCCGAAGAACATCTGCAACAGATTGTCCGAGGTCACCAGCATCAGCATGGCGAAGGTGAAGAACGAAAGGTAAGCAAAGAAACGCGGCTTGTAGCTCTCGCCATCCTTCCATTGCGGATCCTTGTCCATATAGCCGAAGGAATAGAGGTGCACGAGGCTCGACACCGTTGTCACAACGACCAGCATGATGGCCGTCAGGCGGTCCATACGAATGGCCCAGTCGGTCGAAAGCGAGCCACTTTCGACCCAGCGCATGATCGGTATTTGCTGAACTTCGCCATCGAATATCAAAAAGACGTTCCAGCTCAGAGACGCCGCGAGGAACAACAGGCTCGTGGCCGTTATCATCGCCGCACGTTCACCAATGAGCTTCCAGCCAAAACCGGAAATCAGTGCGCCAACCAGTGGCGCAAAGAGGATGATGGTTTCCATAGTCGTTTAACCCTTCATCACATTGACGTCTTCCACGGCGATGGTGCCACGATTGCGGAAGAAACAGACCAGAATGGCCAGCCCAATGGCGGCCTCGGCAGCAGCGACAGTCAGGACAAACAGGGTGAACACCTGTCCGACGAGATCGCCGAGATAGGCCGAAAAGGCCACAAAATTGATATTGACCGCGAGCAGCATCAGCTCGATCGACATCAGGATAACGATGACGTTCTTCCGGTTCAGGAAGATGCCGAAAATACCCGTGACGAACAGGAAAGCCGCGACAGTGAGGTAATGTTCAAGTCCGATCATGATTACAGCCCCTGCCCCGGTTTGACATCTTTCAGTTCCATCGCCTTGGCCGGATCGCGGTACATCTGGGCCAGAACATCCTGGCGTTTGACGTCCGGCCGGTGACGCATGGTCAGAACGATGGCGCCGATCATGGCAACCAACAGGATCAGACCCGCCGCCTGGAACAGATAGATATAGCGGTCATAGATCAGCAGCCCAAGCGCCGTTGTGTTCTGGGTTTCCGACAAAGCGGGTGTGATCGCCTGACGCGCCGCCTGGGCGGTATCGGCAAATTCCCAACTTCCGAACACCAGTCCCAGTTCGACCAGCAACACAACGCCGATCAAGAGCCCCATGGGCAGATAGGTCATCATCTGACCGCGCAGGGTCGAGAAATCGACATCCAGCATCATCACCACGAACAGGAACAAGACCGCCACCGCACCGACATAGACGATCACCAGCAACAGCGCGACAAACTCGGCGCCCAGCAGGACGAACAGACCGGCCGACGAAAAGAAAGCCAGGATCAACCACAGCACCGAATGGACCGGGTTCCGCGACATCACGACCAGAACGCCCGATATCACTGTCACGATTGCAAACAGGTAGAAAGCAAATACCATCATGGCTCGTTACCGTCCTCTTCGTTGAAAACCTCAAGCGACAGTTGCAGTGCCTGGGTTGTGACCGGCATGCCGCCGAACATGGACATCTGCATGATCACCTCGGTGATTTCCTGCTTTTTGGCGCCAGCCACACGGGCCGATTCAATGGCCAGTTTCAGGGGGCCATCCTGCAAGAGGGGCTGGCTGCTGAGCCCGGCAATGGTCACGAGAAACCGGGTTCGGGCATCCAGACCATTCACATTCACCGTATTGCCAAACAGCGTCTCCAGGAAGGACTGCCCCATGCCGGGCATCATCGCCTCGAATGTCTTGGGCGAGAACATCTTGGCGGCTTCCGGCGCGAATTGCTGCGCCATTTTGGCCGTCTGTTCCATCATATCCTGGTACATTTTTGAAAGTTCGCTCATCGGTAGGGTGCATCCAGTTCGATGTTTTTCGCGATCTCGGCTTCCCAACGCTCGCCATTTGCCAGCAACCGCTCTTTGTCATAGAACAGCTCTTCGCGGGTTTCGGTGGCAAATTCGAAATTCGGGCCTTCGACGATGGCATCGACCGGGCAGGCTTCCTGGCAGAAGCCGCAATAGATGCATTTCGTCATGTCGATGTCATAGCGCGTGGTGCGGCGGCTGCCATCCTCGCGCGGTTCCGCATCAATGGTGATCGCCTGAGCCGGGCAGATCGCCTCACACAGTTTGCAGGCGATGCAACGTTCCTCGCCATTGGGATAGCGGCGCAGGGCGTGTTCGCCGCGAAAACGTGGCGACAGCGGGCCTTTTTCATGAGGGTAGTTCAAGGTCGCCTTGGGACGGAAGAAATACTTCATCCCCAATTTGAAACCGCCAAGGAAATCCTGCAAAAGGAAATACTTGGTCGCGCGGGTCCAGTCGATCTGGGTCATCCGTTACCCTCCCATTGCCCAGCGGGCATAGGCGCCGCCGAACAGTTCGAATTTCGCTGCAAAGGCCACCAGCACGACCCAGCCCAGGGACAGCGGCAGGAAAACTTTCCAACCGATCCGCATCAGCTGATCATAGCGGTAGCGGGGCGTGATCGCCTTCACCATCGAGAAGACGAAGAAGAAAAACGCCATCTTGGCGACCATCCAGAACACGCCATCCGGCAGGCCGGGGATCGGCGACAACCAGCCACCGAAGAACAACAGCGTGATCAGGGCGCACATCAGCACGACGGCCATCAACTCCCCGATCATATAGAGCAGGAACGGCGTCGAGGAATATTCCACCTGATACCCCGCCACGAGTTCCGATTCCGCCTCGGGCAGATCAAAGGGCGGGCGGTTGGTTTCCGCCATCGCCGAGATCAGAAACAAGAAAACCATCGGGAAATGCGGCAGCCAATACCAGGAGAACAGCCCATAATTGCCATCCTGGGCGCGCACGACCTCAGTCAGGTTCAGACTGCCCGTGGAAATCATCACACCGATAATGATGAACCCGATGGACACCTCATAAGAGATCATCTGCGCAGCTGAGCGCAACGAGCCAAGGAACGGGTATTTGGAGTTCGACGCCCAACCGCCCATGATCACACCATAAACCTCAAGCGAGGAGATCGCGAAAATGTAGAGAATACCGATATTCAGGTTCGCAATCACCCAGCCATCGGCCCAGGGGATCACTGCCCACGAAATCACGGCAAGCACGAAAGCAATCATCGGCGCCAGGAAGAACACGACCTTGTCGGCCCCGGCGGGCACCACGATCTCTTTCACGATATATTTGATGAAATCCGCGAAGCTTTGCAAAAGCCCGAAAACACCCACCACATTGGGGCCTTTGCGCATTTGCACCGCGGCCCAGATTTTCCGGTCGGCATACATCAGAAACGCCAGCGCGACGAGGATACAGACGGTCACCAACAGGCATTGCCCGAGGATATAGAGGAATATCCCTAGATTGGTTTCAAAGAAGAACTCAGCCATTCATTCGATCCTCATACCGTCGGTATTTCGTCATTCCGGCAGTTTTCGACCACCACTTCGGCATCCAGCGTCAACAGCCCTTCGGGCAGGGCCGCCGAGACGGTATAAACCGCATCTCCGCGCCAGATTCCATCGCTTTCTTCGACATTTGTCCGCACATGCCGGGCAAATCCATACCCACGGATCAGCGCATATTGCGCAGCGGCACATTTTGCGTAATCCGCAACATCTGCCTTTGTCCGTGCCCCGGTCATCTGCACCTGAAAACTGACCAGATCATGGTCCAGAAGACGGGTTTCGATCCCCTGATATTCCGGCGCGAATCCCGGCGATTTCGCCTGGTTGGTCGCAAGCTGCATCTGACAGGCCGAAAGACCCATCAACAACGCTGCGATCAGCAGGGGATATGCCGGAAGCTGGCTCATCTATTCCGCTGCCATTTTCGGGGCCTGGGCTTCGGTGGCTGCCAGTTCGGCCATGACTTCGGATGCGCGGGCGATCGCGTTGGTCTGATAGAAGCCGGTCAGCGCATTGCGGAAATCCGCCTTGCCGAGCTTGCCTTGCGGCATGGCTGGACCGTCATTGACCGCCACGACATCAATATCGCCAAGATGCGCGTGGGCCGCGACCAGGGCCTGACGCAGTTCCGCAAGGCTGTCCCAATCCTGTTTGGCGTCAAGCTCCGCCGACAAAGCCCGCAGGATCGCCCAGTTTTCCTTGGCCTCTCCCGGCGCAAAATTTGCCCGCATGGCCAGTTGCGGCCGGCCTTCGGTATTGACGAACAGCCCGTTTTCCTCGGTGTAACAAGCTGCCGGGAGGATGATATCCGCGCGATGGGCGCCGCGATCACCATGGCTGCCCTGATAGATGACAAAGGGACCCGCGTCGATTTCGACCTCATCGGCGCCGAGGTTATAGATCACCTCGGCATCCTTGATCGCGGCGTCCTTGCCTCCGTCTGTCACCGCGCCGACATCCATCGCGCCGACCCTGCCGGCGGCGACGTGCAATACCAACAGTTTTGACCCGGTGATCTCGGCGGCTTTTTGGGCTGCGGCCAGAACCGCTGCACCATCTGCCTCGGTGACGGCGCCCTGGCCCAGGATGACCAGGGTTTCCTTGCTCTGCGCGTTTTTGTGATCTTTCTCTAGGAAAGCCGCCAGCGCCGCACGGTCGGTGCCGGCATGGGTGTATTCATATGTCAGATCCGCCGCCTCACCGATCAGTACAACCCGCGCGCCGTTGGCCCAGGATTTGCGGATACGGGCGTTCAGAACCGGGGCTTCCAGCCTTGGGTTGGTGCCAATCAAAAGAATCGTCTCGGCGCTGTCGATATCTTCGATCCGCGCCGTTCCGACATAGGCCGCGCGGTTGTCCACGGGCAGCTTGGCGCCATCGGTCCGGCATTCGACGGAACCGCCCTGCCCCTCGATCAGCTGCTTCAGGGAGAAGGCTGCTTCAACCGGCGCAAGATCTCCGACGAGGCCCGCCAGTTTCTTGCCCTTCATGGCTGCCGCCGCCGCGCCAAGTGCTTCGGGCCAGCTTGCAGCCCGCAATTTTCCGGCTTCGCGAATATAGGGCCGGTCGAGACGTTGGCGCCGCAACCCATCCCAGACAAAACGCGACTTGTCCGAGATCCATTCTTCGTTCACGCCGTCATGGTTGCGCGGCAAGATCCGCATGACTTCGCGGCCCTTGGTATCCACGCGGATATTGGCGCCAAGCGCGTCCATCACGTCGATGGTTTCGGTTTTTTTCAGCTCCCACGGGCGGGCGGAAAACGCATAAGGCTTGGACGTCAGCGCACCAACCGGGCACAGGTCGATGATATTGCCCTGCAAATTCGATTTCAGCGTCTGGTTCAGATAGGAGGTGATCTCGGCATCCTCACCGCGGCCGGTCTGGCCCATCTGGGTGATCCCTGCCACTTCGCTGGTAAACCGGACACATCGCGTGCACGAAATGCAGCGTGTCATGGTCGTTGCCACCAACGGCCCGAGATCGAGGTCCTCGCTCGCCCGTTTCGGCTCGCGAAAGCGTGAGAAATCAACGCCATAGGCCATGGCCTGATCCTGAAGGTCGCATTCACCGCCCTGATCGCAGATCGGGCAGTCGAGCGGGTGATTGACCAGCAGAAACTCCATCACGCCTTCGCGGGCCTTTTTGACCATCGGCGTTTTGGTGTAAACTTCCGGTGGCTCACCATCGGGGCCCGGCCGCATATCCTTGACCTGCATCGCACATGACGCGGCGGGCTTGGGCGGGCCGCCCTTGACCTCGACCAGACACATCCGGCAATTGCCGGCGATTGTCAGACGTTCGTGATAACAAAAACGCGGCACTTCGACCCCGGCCACTTCACAGGCCTGCAGGATCGTCATTGCCCCGTCGACCTCGACCACGGTCCCGTCAATGTTGATTTTTTTCAAGTCACTCATAGCGTTGCCTTGTCTTTCTAAACCGGTCACTGCCCACGCAGCAACGAACCGGCGACGGTGTTATTTGCGATTTCTTCACGCCCGACGACGCAAAAGCTTTCGGGGTCATCCTCGGCGACGCCACGGGCTTCCAGATGCGCCCTCAGCTGGTCAGCCAAGATCTTTTTGTTGGCGGGATCGTTGACGTAATTCTCGATTTCCGTGCGGCTATACCCCAATCCACGCGCATGGTTGAACAGGCTCAGCGCCGCCAGCCCGGCCTTGACCTTCCGCAGGGTCATAGTGGGGCAAAACTCCCCCACCGCTGTGCTGACCGCACCGGCAAAGAGTTGTGAATTGATGTAGTCATCTTCCGACAAAGGCGGCAGATCAGACGCCATGGCCGAGCCGCCAAGCCCGGCGGCCAGGACAAGCGCCATAGGAAACCTTGCCGTACGATTGTTTTTTTGATCAAACATTTGGAACCTCCGTTTTCATCGAAAACGAATAGCGGCCAGTCGCGCCTGTTATGCAATAACAGCGCATAAACCGTCCGGTCAGATCCCAATGCCTGCTCATGTCAGCGCCTTCCCCAGATCCGCGCACGACAAGGGGCACCTTCCCATGCGCCGCAGCCGCACCCTTGCCGGTCGCCCCGGCGGGAATGTGATTGCGTTTCAGCCAGCCTGTCATTGATCCGGTCCAAAGCCATTCCTATTCCGCCGCCACCGCACGGGGGCGCCGGGTCTGATTCGACCGCACCCGGTCTTCTATCACGTCGCGGAAATTGCGGATCAGGCCCTGGATCGGCCAGGCCGCTGCGTCGCCAAGGGCGCAGATCGTGTGGCCCTCGACCTGTTTGGTCACGTCCCAGAGCATGTCAATCTCTTCGATCTCGGCCTCGCCTTTTACCAGACGCTCCATCACCCGCATCATCCAGCCGGTGCCTTCGCGGCACGGCGTACACTGGCCGCAGCTTTCATGTTTGTAAAAAGCCGAAAGCCGCCAGATCGCCTTGATGATGTCGACGGAATTGTCCATCACGATCACCGCTGCGGTCCCGAGACCCGAGCCAAGATCATTGCGCAGATAATCGAAATCCATCACCGCGTCGCGCATGTTTTCACCCCGCACGCAGGGCACGGATGACCCACCGGGAATCACCGCCAGCAAATTGTCCCAGCCGCCGCGAATGCCGCCGCAGTGCTTTTCGATCAGCTCTTCAAACGAGATCGACATCGCCTCTTCCACGACGCACGGCGTGTTTACATGGCCCGAGATCGCAAACAACTTCGTACCGGCATTGTTCGGACGGCCAAAGCTCGCGAACCATTCAGGGCCGCGCCGCAGGATCGTCGGCACAACGGCAATGGATTCCACATTGTTCACCGTGGTCGGACAACCAAAAAGCCCCGCCCCCGCCGGGAATGGCGGTTTCATCCGGGGCATCCCTTTTTTGCCTTCAAGGCTTTCCAGAAGGGCGGTTTCCTCGCCACAGATATAGGCCCCGGCGCCATGGTGCAGATACAGGTCGAAATCCCAGCCGGATTTTGCGGCGTTCTTGCCCAGAAGCCCGGCGTCATAACATTCGTCTATGGCGGCCTGAAGCGCCTCGCGCTCGCGGATGAATTCACCACGGATATAGATGTAGCAAGCATGCGCCCCCATCGCGAATGAGGCGATCAGCGCCCCTTCGATCAGCGTATGCGGGTCGTGGCGCATGATTTCCCGGTCCTTACAGGTGCCCGGTTCGGATTCGTCGGCATTGATCACAAGATAGGCCGGGCGGCCATCGCTTTCTTTCGGCATGAAGGACCATTTCAGCCCGGTCGGGAACCCTGCCCCGCCCCGGCCGCGAAGCCCTGAGGCCTTCATCTGTTCGACAACCCAGTCGCGGCCCTTCTTGACGAGGCCCGCTGTTCCGTCCCAATGGCCACGGGCCTGGGCGCCTTTCAGCGACCGGTCATGCATGCCGTAAATATTGGTAAAGATACGGTCCTGATCCTTCAGCATCTTCTATCCCTCATCCCGCTGACGCTTGCGCCAGACCTGAAACAATACGACCAGCGCCCACAGGAACGCGGCCATCGCGGCCAAA
>Ga0070726_10004759_pt1 | contig 10642 bp, 9 predicted proteins | sample tdAd471_FD_67275 | JGI IMG/M metagenome (GOLD analysis project Ga0070726, IMG submission 67275) | Marine sediment microbial communities from the Atlantic coast under amendment with organic carbon and nitrate - tdAd47.1 | ecosystem: Environmental > Aquatic > Marine > Coastal > Sediment | place...
CGGCATCGACGATCGCCATCCGCACGCCGTCCGCCTTTAGTGCGTCGAAGGCGGAGGCCACTGCGGCCGCGCCCGCCGCGACCGTCCGGTAATCGACCAGGCCGACTTTGCTTTTCGTCTGGCGCTGCAGGACGCGCACGAGGTTCGGATCGGTCATCGGCGTCAATGGGTGGTCCTGCATGCCGCTCTCGTTCAGCAACACATCGCCGGCGAACAGATAGCCCTTGAAGACCGTGCGGCCGTTGGCGGGAAAGGCCGGACAGAAGATCGTGAATTCGGTGTCGAGTGCCGCCATCAGCGCTTCGGCGACGGGGCCGATATTCCCCGCGTCGGTCGAATCGAAGGTCGAACAGTATTTAAAGAAGAATTGCCGGCAGCCCTGCCCGCGCAGCCAATCGAGGGCGGCGAGGGATTGCGCGATTGCCTCCTTGGGCGGGATGGTGCGCGACTTCAGCGCCACCACCGCGCTGTCGGCCTCGACCGGCGGCATATCGCCCGTCGGCACGCCGATCAACTGTACGGCAGTCATGCCCGATTTCACGAGCGTTCCCGCAAGATCCGTGGCGCCGGTGAAATCGTCGGCGATGCATCCAAGCAGCATGGCGGCTCTAGTCCTTCTTCTGCGGCAGGTCGATCCCGCTCGTCGCCTGGTAGACCTTGATCACGGAGGAATCGTCGTTGGCACCTTCGCCCATGCCGCTGGCGGCGATGAACTGCTGGTGGGCGGCGGCGGCGACGGGCAGGGGCATCGGCAGGCCTTTCCCCGCATCCAAGACGATCCCGAGATCCTTGACGAAAATGTTGACCATGCTGGTCGGCGTGTAGTCGCCCGACAGCACGCGGGGCACGCGGTTCTCGAACATCCAGGAGCGCCCGGCGCTGTTGCAGACGACCTCGTAGACCACCTCCGGGTCGAGGCCGGATTTTATGCCCAGCGCCATCGCCTCCATCGCGGCCGCGATATGAACTCCCGCGAGGAGCTGGTTGACCGTTTTCATCGCGGAGCCCTTGCCCGCGCGGTCGCCGAGGCGAAAGACGGTCTCGGAGATGGCGTCGAGCGCCGCCCCCGCTTTCTCGTAGGCGCGTTCGGGCCCGGACGACATGACCGTGAGTTCGCCCGAATGCGCCTTGGCCTTGCCGCCGCTGATCGGGGCGTCGAGCATTAAGACCTGATGCTCAGCGAGCCGCGCCCCCAGCTTCTCGGCGAACTCGGCGCCCAGGGTCGCGCAGGAGACGACGACGGAGTCCGACGTCATGGTCTCGACCGCGCCGCTTTCCCCGAAGAGAACCGCTTCGGTTTGGGCGGCATTGACCACGACGATGAAGACGACGTCGCACGCCGCGGCCAAGGCGGCGGGCGATGCGGCGGCGATGCCGCCTGCATCGGTGAAGGCCTTCAGGTTATCCGGATTGAGGTCGCACCCGTGCACCGTCAGTCCCGCGCGCAGCAGCGACAAGGCCATACCGCCGCCCATGGAGCCGAGCCCGATGACCCCGATGGGCCGGGTGTTCACTGCGTCATTCATATCCGTTTTCCTAAGCGGCGCGGGCGCTGATCTTGGCGCGCATCAATCGCCGACGCTCCGCCATGGAATACGCCGCTTCGCCGCGATGCATCGTGCAGCGTTGATCCCAGATCACGAGTTGCCGGGGCTGCCAATGGTGGTGATAGAGGAACTCCGGCCGTACCGCATGGTCGAAGAGGAAGGAGAGAATCTCCGTCGATTCTGACGGATCGAGCCCGATGATCTCGACCGTATGCAGCGGGTTGACATACAGCGCCTTGCGGCCGGTCTCGGGATGGATGCGCACGACAGGCTGCTCGACCTGCGGCAATTCCGCTTCTTGTTCGGGCGTCAACGGAATGAACCCGCCCGCCGCCGCCGGTCCCCGACTGAAAAGGTGGCGCGCCTTGCGGCCCTCGATCCTCTCCCGAATGTCGTCCGGCAGGGTGTCGTAGGCCCGATACATATCGGCGAAGATCGTGCCGCCGCCCCGGCTTGGTACTTCCAGGGCATAGAGCGTCGTATGGGCGCAGGGATCCGCCTTGTAGCTGCTGTCGGAATGCCAGGCGGAGCCGCGGCCGGCCGACGCCGGGTCCGGCTTGCCGTCCTTATCGACATTGGTGAGATAGATCAGCTCCGGCAGGCCGGGATGGGCGAACTGCTGGACGTGGGTGTCGATCTCGATGTCGCCGAAGAGCCGCGCGAAGGCAAGGAAGGACTGCGGATCGAGATCCTGCTCCGGAAAGGCGAGAACTGGATAGCGGAGATGCAGGCGGCGGAGGGAATCCGCTACCGACGGGTCATTGATCCCCGCCAGATCGACCCCCTCGACCGAGGCGGCGAAACCTTCCGTCAGTGGCGTGATCGCGAACTCGTCGCGGGCTTCTGCTGTCAGCGTGCTCATATGTTCCTCCCTCATTCGGTCTTTATCGTTGGCAAAAGGCTATCACGTGGAGCGGTGGCCGCGAAATAGGCTAAAGGGTTTCGCGGGCTTTCGGTTTTCGGGCATAATGGCCGAAAAAGCGAAGTCCAATGCACCAATGGAGGGAGGAAAAATCATGACCGATACATCCGACAAGCAGGCGGCCCGTATGAACCGGCGGCGCTTTTTCACGGCGGCAGGCGGATTTGCCGGCCTCACGGCCCTCGCGACGGCCTTCGGCAGTGCCGCCGCGAAAGCGGCGGAGACGCCGATCGGGCCGAAATGGTGGCCTTCGAAATGGGGCAAGGGCGACCAGAAAGGCGCTACCAACTATATGACGCCGCAGAAGACGCTGGAGGCGACCCAGCTGATCAAGACCGGCAAGGTGCACAGTCTGGGCCGGGTCTACGAGGCGGAGATGCCGTTATTCGGCAACCGTGCTTTTTCGATGCGCATTCCGGGCGCGCCGACCGGCGGGACCTTCGGCGACAACAAGATCGTTTGGAACGACGAGTTTCTGTGCACCGAGATCGGTCAGGTCGGGACCCAGTTCGACGGCCTCGCGCATATCGGCGTCGAGGCCGGCAAGTCGGGCGATAAGAGCGAACAGCGTTTCTACAACGGCTTCACCACGCAGGAGATGTCCAACGCCTACGGCGTCAACAAGCTGGGCGTCGAGCAGCTCAACCCGTTCTTCACCCGAGGGGTGCTGATGGATATTCAGCGCCTCCGCGGCCGCCGTATGAACAAGGGCGAGGAGATCACGGCCGCCGACCTGCAGGCGGCGCTCAAGGCGCAGAACATGAGCGAGGCGGACATCCGTCCGGGCGACGCGGTGTTCGTGAACACCGGCTGGGGATCGCTCTGGAAGAAAGACAACGCGACCTTCAACAGCGGCGCCCCCGGCATCGGGGTCGGCGCGGCGGAATGGTTGATCGGGAAACAGGTCTCCCTGGTGGGCGCGGACACATGGCCGGTCGAGGTTGTGCCGAACCCGGACGCGAAGCTGGCGTTTCCGGTCCACCAGATGCTGATCACCCGGAACGGCATCTTCATCCACGAGAACCTGGCGTTCGACAGCCTGATTGCCGACGGCAGTTACAGTTTCGCCTATATCTTCTCGCCGATGAAGCTGAAGGGCGGCACCGGGTCGCCCGGCAGCCCGCTCGCAGTGACCTAAAGGACGTCGGCCCTCCCTCTCGTCTGCGGTCGGGAGAGGGAGGGCGCTGCCCGTGTCATCGTTGCGCGGCCCGCGCCGTCGCGCTCCTCCCCCGTATGTCCGGGAAATATAAATCACGCCGGTCAAATGGCCGCGCGCCGCCAACGACGCATATCAGACTCTGACGATCGATCAGCAATTGGGGGGAGATTCCGATGCAGCAAGGCAATCCAACATCGCTCCGGGTGCCCGATCCGGGCGTCTCGGCGCTGTTCGAGCAAGACGCGCGCTGGCAGGCATGGCTCGACGTCGAGGCGGCGCTGGCCAAGGCGGAGGCCGAACTCGGGATGATACCGGATGCCGCGGCCGAGGAGATCGTGCGCAAATGCGACCTCTCGCTGTTCGACCGGGAGCGGCTGACGGAGGGTTTCCGGCGCACCGCGCACACGCTGGTGCCGCTGGTCTGGGAGCTTTCGCGCCTGTGTGACGGCGATGCGGGCAATTATGTCCATTGGGGTGCTACGACCCAGAACATCACCCAGACCGGGGACCTGCTGCAATTGCGGAAGGCGCATAGGATTTACCTGCGCCAGATCGGCGCGATCCTGGCGGCACTGGCCGACCTCGCGGAGAAATCCAAGGACATGGCCCTGCCGGGACGGACGCACGGACAGCACGCGGTCCCGGCGACCTACGGGCTGAAGGTGGCGATCTGGATCGACGAGTTCGCGCGTCACGTCGAGCGGATGCGCGAATGCGAGCCGCGGGTCTTTCAGGCTTTGCTCGGCGGCGCCGCCGGCACGGTCGCGTCTTTCGGAGAGCAGGGATTGGAGGTGCAGGCACGCATGGCGGCGCATCTCGATATGCCGGCTATGGCGGTTCCGGCGCGCAGCATCATGGACCATCTGGCCGAGCATGTGATGGTGCTCGCCCTCCTAGCGGCGACCTGCGGAAAGTTCGCCAACGAAATCTATACCGGGATGAAACAGGAATTCGGCGAGGTCGAGGAACCGATTTCGCCCGGCACCGTCGGCAGCAGCACGATGCCGCAGAAGCGCAATCCGCATCTGTCGCAGGACATCATGGCCTATGCGGCGCAAATCCGCACGATGGTGCCGCTGGCGTTGGAGACCGTGATGACGGAGCACGAGGCCAATCGCCAGACATCGTTGATGATGCGCTACGCGCAAGGCCAAGTCTGCACCTTGATGGGCGATACCCTGGAGCGGGTGCGCATCCTTGCCGAGGGTTTGGTGCTCAAGCCGGAACGCATGCGCGCCAATCTCGACCTGACCGACGGGCTGATCATGGCCGAGCCGATGATGCTGGCGCTTGGGGAGTATGTCGGTCGCCAGGAGGCGCACGATATCGTTTATGACGCGGCGCAGGCCGCCTCCATCGGCGAAGGGACGTTTCGGGAGCTGTTGTCGGCCGACGACCGGTTCACGCGGCATCTCGCGGGCGACGAGGTCGAGAAGATGCTGGATCCGACCGCCTATACCGGTCTGTGCGCGAAGATGGCCGAGGAACAGGCTGTCCGCGCCCGCGTTCTGGCACGCGAACTCGCGGGCTCGTGAGGGACGCTGGTCTTGGCGAATCGCGGCGGCTAGACTCCGCTGATTCGCACACGTGACCCACCCCTATTGGAGGCCGAATGCTTCGTTTCTGTCTTGTTTTTCTTGCCCTGTTCGTTCTGCTCGCGGAAGCACAGGCGAAATCTCCCGGCTTCTGCGACGGCGCCTTCGCGAAAGCGGCGACGGTCAAGTCGAAACCGTTGGCCTTTACCGCGAAAAAGCTGCAATGCCGAAGTCTCCGCGACGGGCCGAAGGGATTTCAGTTGCGGTGTTTCGGCACGCCGGATGTGCGGGTAGCCTCCGACCGGATCGCGGAAGGTTTGCACAGTTGCCTGACGACGGCCGGGTTTACGGCGGCGATTCAGGGCAAGACCGAGCGGATGAAGATCACCGAGCTCCGCGACGCCAAGCGCGGCATCCTTTGCACGATGATCAACAGTGCGGCTGCGGCGGGTGTGGATGGCTGGTCGGTGAAATTGAAATGTTACGGGCCGAGGTAACGCCTGCCGCCGTTACGATTTAAGCCTGAGGGCGACGGCCTCCTCGACCGAGAAGGCTCTGTGCGGGGCAAAGCGGAACTGGCGTTCCAATTCGTAGGCGTCGCGCTCGAGCGGAATGGCGAAATAATTCATGCCGTTCGCCGCCCAGCCCTCCACATAGCGGCGCATGAAACCCTCGACTCCGAGCTGGTTGTACTGCGCGACATGGACGCATTCGTGGAACAATAAGGAGACGAGGTCGGTTTCCTCGAAATAGGCGTCGGAGAGGATGACCGTATCGACGAAGGTGATCCCCGCCATCTCGGAGAAATCGAGCGGTTTTGCAGCCGCCTTGGTATCCTCCAAGAATCCGAGGAAGGCGGGGTTCTCGATCTGCGGCACATGCCGGAAACGGACCTGCGAGAGCGTCTCTTCTGCAAAGAACGGCGCGATCAGTCCGCATTCCGGCTGCGGCAAGGCGAAAGCGGCGGGCCGGTGGGTCTCCCGCTGCGCGTCGACCCACCCGACAGCCTTCTCGATAAGGCTGTCGAGCAATGCGGTCGCGCGGTGGTTGAGCCGAAACATCTGCCGCTTTCCCCAAGCCGCGTTCAGCTGCCGGTGAAGACGGGTTGCCGTTTCTCCATGAAGGCTTCGCGGCCCTCTTTATAGTCGTTGCTGTCGAAGCACATTTTCGACAAGCGCTTGATCTCTTCGTAGTCGCGGTCCTCTTTGTCGGCCAAAATCTGACCGATCGTATATTTCGACGCGGCGATCGAGAGCGGCGCATTCCGGCAAATGGCGTCGGCAATTTCCCGGACGGTGCTGTCCAAATCGGCAAGCGGTACCGCGCGGTTGATCAGCCCGATCCGCTGGGCCTCGTCGGGTTCGACCCGGCGGGCCGTGAACATGATTTCGCTGGCCATGGCGGGGCCCACCAGATGGACCAGCTTATGGAGCCCGTCGAACCCGTAGGCGATGCTGAGCCTGGCCGCGGGAATCCCGAATTGCGAATCGTTGCTGGCAAAGCGCATGTCGGCCGCCATCGCCACCGCCATGCCGCCGCCGAGACAAAAGCCCTGTATTTTCGCAATCAGGGGTTTCTTGACGCCGTTCAGTCGGGCCCGCGCGCCTTCGGAAATGCGCGCGTATTCCGCGGCCGCCTCGGCATTGTTGCGGCGCTCCTTGAACTCGGAGATATCGGCGCCCGAGACAAAGGCTTTATCGCCTGCACCCTGCATCACGATGACCTTGATGGCGTCGTCGGCCTCGAACTCGTCCAGGATCGCTTCGACCGCGGACCACATTTCCAAAGACATGGCGTTGCGGCGCGCCGGGTTGTTGAACGTCATCCAGCCGATGCCGCCTTCCTTCTCCGCGATCATTTTCTCGGTATCGAGTTTCATAGTGCTTCCTTTATCCGGTGTTGGTATGCGCGCGCTCAGACGATGTCGCGCGATTTCATGTCCGCAATCTGATCTTCGCCGTAACCAAGATCGACGAGGATCGAATCGGTATGCTCGCCAAGTTCCGGCACCGGCAGGCGGAACTCTTCCGGCTCGGGCGTCTTGGTGAGATTGATGGCCTGGCCGACCAGTTTGATGTCGCCGAGAGTCGGATGGTGTTGTGTCTTCGCCATTTTCAAATGCTCGACCTGCGGGTCGGCGAATACCTGGTCGACCGAATAGATCGGCCCGCACGGCACGCCGACCTCGTTCAGCAGGTCGACCCAATGCTGGCTCGGCTCCTGTTTGATCCGGGCTTCGATGGTGGCGTTGAGTTCGTCGCGATTCTTCGAGCGGCCGCCCGCCGTATTGAACTTCGGATTCTGCAGCAGGTCGCGAAGATCGGCGGCACCGCAGAAACGTTCGAACAGCACGTCGCCGGAGGCCGCGATATTGATATGGCCGTCCGCCGTCGCGAAGACGCCTGTCGGAATGCTGGTCGGGTGATTGTTGCCCGCCTGTTTCGGCACGTCCTTGTCGACCAGATAGCGCGAGGCCTGGAAATCCATCATCTGGATCATCGATTCCAGCAGCGAGGTGTGGACCCACTGGCCCTCCCCGGTGACTTCCCGGTCGAGCAGGGCAATCAGCGTCGCCTGTGCCAGGAACATGCCGGCGGTCAGGTCACAGATCGGGATGCCGACCCGCACCGGGCCCTGTCCCGGCATGCCGGTCACGCTCATCAATCCGCCCATTCCCTGGGCGATCTGATCGACGCCCGGGCGCTTGCCGTAGGGTCCGTCCTGGCCGAAGCCGGCGATGCTGGCGTAGACGATGCGCGGATTGACCTTGGCGCAGGGCTCGTAGTCGATGCCCAGGCGGTGCTTCACGGCCGAGCGGTAGTTCTCGACGATGACATCGGCCTTCTCGACCAACTTGAAGAAAACCTCTTTTCCTTCTTCGGTCTTGAGATTGATCGTCAGGCTCCGCTTGTTGCGGTGCAGGTTCTGGAAATCGAAGCCGTGGCGCGCGCCGATGATGCCGCCCTTGTCTTTGTTGATCCGGTCCGGCGCTTCGATCTTGATCACGTCGGCGCCCCAATCCGCCAATTGCCGCACGCAGGTCGGTCCCGCCCTGTGCGCCGTGAGATCGAGTACCGTAAACCGCGAAAGCGGCAGTCTGCCATTGCTTGCCATATCGTAATTCCCAGTTTTCATCCGCTTGTGCGGAGCACATTTTGCACGTCCTTGGGATATAGGCCAGAGCGGGGACCAACACAGCGCGGCCGGCCTTCGCTTGCCGATCCCGTCGGAGGGAGGGCGCCATTGCATTCTGGCGCGAGCGGGCCCCTGCGATGGTTTGCTGTTTGGTTGCGCCGGCCGCGCGAATCGCGCAAGACTGCACCGATAATAATGAACCGGAGGGATTGGGTGATGAAGGCCGTCGTATTTTTGGGTGATCGCGAGTTGGAATTGATGGAGTTTCCGGACCCGACCCCGGGCCCGGACGAAGTCGTGCTTGAAATCAAGGCTTCGGGCATGTGCGGCAGCGACCTGCATCACTACCGTGCACCGAAACGGGACACCTTGCACATTGCGGGGCACGAGCCTTGCGGCGTCGTTGTTGCCGTGGGCGACGGTGTCCCCGAAGCGCAGGCCAGAGTCGGCGACCGGGTGATGGACCACCACTATCATGGCTGCGGTGTGTGCAAACATTGCCGCGAGGGTTGGTCGCAATTATGCGTCGACGGCACCATCGTCTTCGGCAGCACCGGCCATGGTGCGCATGCCAAGTATATGAAGGTGCCGGCGCATACGGTCGTGAAGTTGCCGGATGCCCTGTCGTTCAAGACCGGAGCGGCCATTTCCTGCGGGACCGGCACGGCCTACGGGGCACTCAAACGGCTCGATCTGGCGGGGGACGAGACCATCGCGATCTTCGGTCAGGGGCCGGTCGGGTTGAGCGCCACCCAATTGGCGAAGGCGATGGGTGCGCGGGTCATTGCCCTCGACATCAGCTCGGAACGCCGCGACCTCGCCCGGAAGTTCGGCGCCGACGAAGTCGTCGACCCGATGGCGAACGATGTCGTCGAGGCGATCCGAGAATTGACCCATGGGGAAGGAGCGCAAAAGACGCTCGATTGCAGCTCGAATCCGGAGGCGCGGCGGGCTGCGGTCCAGTCGGTCAGGACCTGGGGCACCGCCTGTTTCGTCGGCGAACGCGGCGAGGTGACATTCGATGTGTCGAACGACCTTCTGCGCCGTCAGGTGACGCTGGTGGGATCTTGGACCTTCAGCAAGAACGGTCAGGCGGATTGCGCCGAATTCATCGCAGATCGGAAAATCGACGTCGATGCGCTGTTTACGCACGAGTTCACGCTCGATCAGGCCGAAGACGCCTATAAACTGTTCGATTCCCAGACCACCGGGAAAGGCGTCTTTTTGATGTAGTCGCCTCGATTTGGCGAAAGGATACAGCGTGCACAGTGCAACCGGCGACCAGGGGAGGTTTCCGGTGCTCCGGTATTTCTATATCGGCAGCGCCGTGGCGTTTGCTGTCGCGACAATCCTGATCGCCGTGCTCTGGAACCTCGATTCCGTCGATCGTGCGGTGACGATGGCGGAACGTCAGAGCGTTCATCTGGCGGAAGTGATGGTCCGGGCGGTCAGCGAGCGCCCGGCCGCGTCTCAGAGCGATCGATTCATCGATCTTATGGACATGGCGAAAGCCGACCCCGATAGATTCGATCGCAAAATTCGATCGCTCGCCGAAGACACGTCCATTCTCAAGGTCAAGGTCTTCGACAAGAGCGGCAATGCCGTCTATTCGCCGGTGGCGGATGAGATCGGGACGCCCGAATCGCTTACGGGAAGCATTGAGCGCGTGGCGGAATCCGGTGTTGCGCGCAGCCATTATTCCCGGAAAAGCCGGTTTCACGGCTTTGGCAAGCCGGTGGAAAATATCGATATTGTCGAGACCTATATTCCCGTGATGGCCGAAGACGGTCAGACCATCGGCGTTTTCGAGACTTATGCCGACGTCACGCCGGAGATGGCGGCGGTCCGCCGGTCTACCTGGTACGCGGTCTCCATTGCCGCCGTCATATTCGGCCTATTGTTTGTCGCACTTTTTTTGATCGCCCGTCAGGCGAACAAGAGCACGCTCGGGTATTACGAGGAAGTGCGCCGAAGCGACGTCCGTATCAAGCGTCAGAACGAGCAAATCGAGCGGGAAATGACGGGACGCATTCGCGCGGAGGAGGAGCTCGGCGACTACACGTTGCTGCTGCAACGCACGCTTGAGACGATCGAACATGGCATCTGCGTCTACGACCGGCACCTCAAGCTGGTCGCCTGGAACCAGAAGTACATCGAGATGACCGGCCATGCTCCCGCCCGGGTGCAACGCGGGAGAAGCGCTTATGACTTGATCCATGACTTGGCGGTGAAAGGGCAGTTTGGCGACGAGGATCCGGCGGTATCATCAAAGGAACGCGAACAGTATTATTTCGCCAGCGGGCGGCATTCGGTCGAGGAACGGCAACGCGAGGACGGTCGGATC
>Ga0070726_10004764_pt1 | contig 10632 bp, 11 predicted proteins | sample tdAd471_FD_67275 | JGI IMG/M metagenome (GOLD analysis project Ga0070726, IMG submission 67275) | Marine sediment microbial communities from the Atlantic coast under amendment with organic carbon and nitrate - tdAd47.1 | ecosystem: Environmental > Aquatic > Marine > Coastal > Sediment | place...
TGCTTCGTGCTGGCGGCGGGCACCTATATCACGCCCGTCGTGCTGGGCGGGCCGCGCGACGCGATGTTCGCGAATCTGGTCTTCGACGCGATCATCACGCAGTTGAACTGGCCGCTCGGCTCCGCGCTTTCGCTCGTCCTGTTGATCCTGCTCGGGGTTCTGGTCGCGATCTACAACCGGTTCGCCGGCATGGGTCAGATCGCCAAGAGTTTCGGATAGGGGGCGGGGCGATGATCAACAGCTGGAGCCTCATCCGTCTCGGCACGATCGTGATCTATCTGTTCATGTTCGCGCCGGTCGCCGTCGTCGTGCTGCTTTCCTTCAACGCGAACCAGTTCGGATCCTTCCCGATGGAGGGGATCAGCCTGCGCTGGTTCGTCGCGCTGCTCGAAAACCAGGCCATCGTCCGGGCCTTCCAGACTTCGCTTCTGCTGGGCTTCCTGACGGCGCTGATTTCGACGACGCTCGGCGTGCTCGGCTCGCTGGCCATGGTGCGCTACGACTTCCCCGGCAAATCGCTGATCGCCACCGCGCTGATCGCGCCGATCCTGGTGCCGGAAGTGGTGCTCGCCGTCGCCCTGCTGCTGTTCCTGGGCGCGATGGGCATTCCGAAAAGCTTCCCGCTGCTGCTGGCGGGGCATGTCATCTTCACGCTGCCCTTCGTGGTGCTGGTGGTGCAGGCGCGGCTGGTCGCGGTGAAGCGCGAATACGAGGAAGCGGCGATGAGCCTGGGCGCCGGACCGATCGAGACCTTCTTCCAGATCACCCTGCCGCTGATCCTGCCGGCGGTGCTGGCGGGCGGGCTGTTCGCCTTCACGATTTCCTTCGACGACATCACCGGCACGCTGTTCTGGAAACCGGGCGGGGTGGAAACCGTGCCGACGCAGATTTTCGCGATGCTGCGGAATTCGATCTCCCCCGAAATCAACGCGCTGGGAACCGTGATGATCGTGATCACGGTCGCCCTGCCGCTGTTGAGCGCGGGCATCGCGCGGCAAGTCAGCCGGAAACGGAAATAGGAGCCGCCCTCGGGAGAAACCCGGCCAAAGGGGCCCAGCCAAAGGGACATGACGTTCGATCGATACACCGGCGGGAAGGAAAGGCCGCGCCCCGCCGGCGACAAGGCAAAGCAATCACGCGGAAGCCAGCGGCCGGAAATTCTACAACCGGGGCCATGCCCCAGGGGTTTTGAACAGGAGGTCTGAATGAGAATGGACGATACCAAGCGATATGCACGGCTGTTGGAGCGATACGGCAACGGCGACCTGGAACGGCGCACCTTCCTGGGCCTGATCGGCGCGGCGGCGGTGACCGCGGGCGTCACCGGCCTGCCGATCGCCAAATTGCAGCGCCAGGCCATGGCGGCGACGCCGGAGGCGGTCCGCTTCGACGGTTGGGGCGGGGTCGTTTCGGAGGCGTTCCGCGAACATGCCTTCAAGCCCTATACGGCGAAGACCGGGATCAACGTGGTCGACGGCACTTTCGGCGGCGCGGACGAGTATCTGGCCCGCGTGAAGGCCAGCCAGCCGGGCGAATACAACATCGCCCATCTCTCCGGCGTCTTCGACTATGTGCGCTATCACGGGCTCGAGCTCAGCAGCGAGCTGAACGAAGCCAATATTCCGAACCTGAAGAACGTCATCGTGGCGTTGCAGGACGTGTTCCGGAACGTGACCGGCGGCAAGCTTTCCGCCGTGCCCTACGATTACGGCACGACCAGCCTGGCCTATAACCGGAAATACATTTCCGACGACGAGATGAAGGCCAAGGGCGCCGGCATCCTGATCGACGAGAAGTACAAGGGTAAGATCGGCGGCTGGGGCGAGTGGAAGACCCGGATCTGGTACGGCGCGCTTCAGACCAACCAGAACCCCAACGACATCAAGGACATGGACGCCGTCTGGGACGCCATTCGCACGCACCGGGACCTGGCGTTGAAATACTGGGCGTCCGGCGCGGAACTGATGAGCCTGCTGGCGGAAGAGGAAATCTACGTCACCGAAGGCTGGTCCGGCCGCGTCAAGGCGCTGCAGGATCAGGGCCACGACATCGGCTATTACGACCCGCCGGGCGGGCTGGGCTGGCAGGAATGCCTGTTCGTGCTGAAGGGCAGCCCGATGGCGGCCTGCGAGGAGTTGCTGAACTTCATGCTGGAGCCCGCGGTGGCGGTCGCCGTCGCCGAAGGCCAGAACTACCCGCCGGCGCTGGACCCGACCAAGGTCGAGTTGAGCGACAAGGTGAAGGCGCTGCCCGCCTTCGACCCGACGGGCACGCTGGCCGGCCTGAACTTCTTCGACCCGCCCTATTGGAACGCCAACGAAGCCGATTGGTCGAAAACCTTCGGCCGCGTCCAGAAGGGCTACTAGGACGGCGTGGACTAAGGGAGGGGGCGGCCCGCCCCCTCCCCATCCCGCAGAAAAACCCGAGCGGAGGACCGCGACGTGAGCGAGCATGCGGTGGAACTGAAATCGGTGGTGAAGCGCTACGGCGATTTCACGGCCGTCCACAAGACCGACCTGGATATCCCCGAAGGGTCCTTCCTGACCCTGCTGGGCCCGTCCGGCTGCGGCAAGACCACCACGTTGCGCATGATCGCGGGGCTGACCGGCATCACGGAAGGCGACATCCTGATCAAGAGCCGCCGCGTCAACGACCTGCCGATCCACAAGCGCAATCTGGGCATCGTGTTCCAGAACTATGCGCTGTTTCCCCACCGCACCGTGCAGCAGAACGTCGCCTTCGGCCTGAAATACCGCAACACCCCGAAAGAGGAGGCGGAACGCCGCGTCCGCGAGGCGCTGGAACTTGTGCAGCTGCCGCAGATGGCCGACCGCATGCCGGCCCAGCTTTCCGGCGGGCAACAGCAGCGCATCGCGCTGGCCCGCGCCATCGTCATCCAGCCCGACGTGCTGCTGCTGGACGAACCGCTTTCCGCGCTGGACGCCAATCTGCGCGAGGATATGCGGATCGAGCTGAAGCGCATCCAGCACACATTGGGCATCACCACCGTCTTCGTCACCCATGACCAGTCGGAAGCGCTGGCCATGTCCGACCGCATCGTGGTGATGAGCGCCGGCCATGTCGAACAGGTCGGCAGCCCGGAGGAGGTCTACAACCGGCCCTCCTCGGAATTCGTGGCGCGCTTCCTCGGCAATTCGAACATTCTGACCGGCACGGTGATCGACGCCGCGGGACCCGCCGCGAAGCTGGAGCTGGACGGGCTGGGCACGGTCCTGGCCGCGACCGACGGCATCGGCAGGACCTTGTCCGCCGGCGACAAGGTGAAGGTTTCGATCCGGGCCGAAAAACTGATCCTGGGCGGTCCGGACGGGGCCGGGGACGACGTCTCCGCCTTCCCGGGCAGGGTCACGACCGTGGATTATCAAGGCCAGGTCGCGCGCTATTTCCTGCAGGCCGGCGGCACCACCCTGCAGGCGATCAACGCGATCGACGAACACCCGTTGCAGGAAGGCACGGAAACGTCGATACGGATCCGCGCCCGCGATTGTGTGGTCCTGCCGCACTGACGCAGGCCGCTTTTATTTCACCCCTTGTTTTCGGCAGATCCATGAACACGCCCGCCAAACGCCCCGACTCCCACCTGTTCTATCAATCCCGCCAGCGCCGGCCGATGCTGGACCACGGCGCGGGCATCTATCTCTACGACCGTGACGGCAACGCCTATCTGGACGGGTCGAGCGGGGCGATGGTCTCCAATATCGGCCATTCCAATCCCAACGTCCTGGCCGCGATGAAACAGCAGATGGACAAGGCCACCTTCGGCTACCGCCTGCATTTCGAGAACGAGCCGGCGGAACTGCTGGCGACCAAGACCGCGTCCTACATGCCCGAAGGCCTCGACCGGGTCTTCTTCGTCTCCGGCGGGTCGGAGGCGGTGGAAAGCTGCATCAAGCTGGCCCGGCAATACGCATTGGCGGTGGGGCAGGAGAAGCGCTGGAAGATTATCTCCCGCACGCCCTCCTATCACGGCGCGACCATGGGGGCGCTGGCCCTGACCGGCATGAATTCCATGACCGACCCGTTCGAGCCGATGCTGCGGATGATGCCGAAGATTCCGGCGCCGACCTGCTATCTGGACCGCGACAACCTGACCCTTGAGCAGCGCGGCACGCGCTATGCCGACATGCTGGAGGAGAAGATCGAGGCGGAAGGGCCGGAAAGCGTGCTCGCCTTCATCGTCGAGCCGATCGGCGGGGCCTCGACCGGCGCGCTGGTGCCGCCGGACAGCTATCTGCCGCGGATCCGCGAGATCTGCGACAAATACGGCATCCTGCTGATCTATGACGAGGTGATGACCGGCGCCGGACGCACCGGGAAGTTCCTGGGCGGCGACCATTGGCCGACGGCCCGGCCGGATATCGTCGCGCTGTCGAAAGGGTTCGCGGCGGGCTATGCGCCGCTCGGCGCGATGGTCGCCCACCGGCGGCTGGTGGAGCCGGTGCTGGACCATGGCGGATTCGTGCACGGCTATACCTATGCCGGCAATCCGCTGGCCTGCGCCGCCGGGCTGGCGGTGCTGGCGGAAGTGGAGCGCCAGGACCTGGTCACCCGGGCCGCCGTCATGGGCGCCAAGCTGAAGGCGGAGCTGACGGGCCTGATGGACCGCTATCCCTTCATCGGCGACGTGCGCGGACGGGGCCTGCTGCTGGCCTTCGAGCTGGTCGCCGACCGCGAGACGATGGAACCGCTGCCGAAACAGCTGAACGCCTTCACCGAACTGGTGGAGGAAGCCTATCGCCGCAAGCTGATCATCTACGCCCGCCGCACGCGGGGCGGCGTGGTGGGCGACCATTTCCTGGTCTGCCCGCCGCTGATCATCGATGACGCGCAGATCGGCGAATTGATGGAAAAACTGACCGGGGCGCTGGACGCCTTCGCCGACAAGGCCGGTCTGGAAAGGAATGCCTAATGGCGAAACCGGTCATCATCACCTGCGCGGTCACCGGGTCGGTCCATACGCCGAGCATGAGCCCGCATCTGCCGGTGACCCCCGGCGAGATCGCCGAGCAGGCCATCGAGGCGGCGGAGGCGGGTGCGGCGATCCTGCATCTGCATGCGCGCGACCCGAAGGACGGCCGCCCCTCGCCCGACCCGGCGGTGTTCGGCCAGTTCCTGCCCCGCATCAAGCAGTCCTGCGACGCGGTGGTGAACATCACCACCGGCGGCGGGTCGACCATGACGGTGGAGCAGCGCATGGAAGCCGCCCTGGTCCATTCGCCGGAAATGTGCTCGCTGAACATGGGCACGATGAATTTCGGCCTGTTCCCGGTGCTGGAGCGGATGACCGAGTTCAAGCACGACTGGGAGGCCCCCTTCCTGGAGGCGACCCGCGACTTCATCTTCAAGAACACCTTCCGGGATATCGAGACCGCGCTGGACCGGCTGGGCCGGGGCCACGGCGTGCGGTTCGAATTCGAATGCTACGATGTCGGCCATCTCTACACGCTGAAACATTTCGTCGACCGGGCGCTGATCAAGCCGCCCTTCCTGATCCAGTTCGTGCTCGGCGTGCTGGGCGGCATCGGCGCGGATACGGAAAACCTGGTGTTCATGAAACGGACAGCGGACAAGCTTTTCGGCGGGGATTACGAATTCTCCGTCCTCGGCGCCGGGCGCATGCAGATGCCGCTGGCCGCCGTCGCGCTCAGCCTGGGCGGGAATGTGCGTGTCGGTCTCGAGGACAGCCTGTCCATCGGCCGGGGCAAGCTGGCCGAGAAGAACGCCGATCAGGTCCGCCTCGTCCGCAGGATCGCCGAGAGCCTGTCCCTCGACATCGCCACACCGGCGCAGGCGCGCGAGCGGCTGGCGCTGAAAGGCGGCGACGCGGTCGGTTTTTGACCCCTATACTTCCCCGTATCCCTTTGAACCCGTGACGAAACGCAGGCCCCCATGAAAGTCTTCTATTCCGACATCCAAACCCGCCACGACCCGCAGATGTTCCTGGTCAGCGGCGCGCCCCAGCCGAGCCCGGAAAAGCCCGAACGCGCGACCCGCCTGCTGGAGAGCGCCCGGAAGGCCGGCCTCGCCCTGGAAGCGCCGGAGGATTACGGCGTCGGCCCGATCGCGCGGGTCCACACGCCGGAATACATCCAGTTCCTGTCGACGATCTATCCGCGCTGGCAGCGCATCGAGGGGGCCTCGCCGGAAGTCATCCCCAACATCCATCCCGACCGGCGCGATTGCGCCTATCCGGCCTCCGCCGTCGGCCAGGCCGGCTATCATCAGGCCGACACGGCCTGTCCGATCGGGCCGCAGAGCTGGGACTCGATCCGCTGGAGCGCCAACAGCGCGGTCGCCGCCGCCGTTTCCGTCGCCGACGGGGTGGACGACAACAGCTGGGCCTATGCCCTCTGCCGGCCGCCCGGGCACCATGCGCTGAAGGATCTGGCGGGCGGTTTCTGCTTCGTGAACAATGCCGGCGTCGCGGCCGCCGAACTGCGCGCCAGCGGGGCGGAGAGGGTCGCCATCATCGATGTCGACCTGCATCACGGCAACGGCACGCAGGGTTTGTTCTATGACCGAAACGACGTCCTCACCGTCTCGATCCATGCCGACCCGGTGCGCTTCTACCCCTTCTTCTGGGGCCATGCGGACGAACGCGGCACGGGGCCGGGCCTGGGCTTCAACCTGAACCTGCCGATCCCGCGCGGCACGGCGGACGACGCCTATATGCCGGTGCTGGACGCCGCGCTCGAGCGCGTGGAGGGTTTCGCGCCGGAAGCGGTCGTCGTGGCGCTGGGCCTGGACGGGTTCGAAGGCGACCCGTTCGGCGGCCTGAGCATTTCGACCGACGGTTTCGGCAGGATCGGCGCCCGCCTCGCCAAACTCGCCCTGCCCACCGTGCTGGTGCAGGAAGGCGGTTATCTCTGCGACGAATTGGGCCTCAACCTGGAAAGTTTTCTCGACGGGTTCGGCAACGGCTAAAGCCGCAGCAGGTAGCTCTGCTCCCCGTCGCAGACGAGGGTGCCGTCCTGGTTGTGGATCCGCACCGCGACGGTCATCTTGCCCGTGGTGCGGCCCGGTTCGAGCGCGGTGACCTCGAATTCCGGATACAGCGTGTCGCCCTCGTAGACCGGCGCGCGGAAGCGGCTGCTCTGTTCCAGGAAGCCGATCAGCGCCTCGCCCATCTCATGCGCCAGCGGGCTCGCCCCGATGGCGGCCTGGATCAGCGTCATATAGCCATGGGCATAGAGACCCTTGTGCCCCAGCCGCTTCAGATAGGCGCGGTCGTAGTGAATCGGATGATTGTCGCCCGACGCAGCCTGGAAGGCGGCGAAGATGCCCGTCGTCATGGTGCGCGACGGCGCCCGGAAGACCTCCCCCAGCTTGAAGTCGGAAAAGGGACGAACCGCGTGCATGCGGTGTTCGGTCGGATCGAAGGTCATGGGACGCCGGGTCCTCGTTCTGGAACGGAAACAGCATCGCCGAAACCGCGGCGACGGGCAAACCGTCCGGCATCAAATCTGCGATTCTGCTGGCGAAAGGGGAATCTGGAGCGGGCGATGAGATTCGAACTCACGACATCAACCTTGGCAAGGTTGCGCTCTACCCCTGAGCTACGCCCGCATTATCCAGATTTCAGCCGGCGCGCCGTGGGGTGGAAGCCCTTTGCAGGGTTGCCCTTTCGGCGGCCGTTTCGGTGCCGGCGGGTGACCGGCCACGGCTCCTTGCGGAGCGGCGCGCATATTACCCATGGATGGGCGCCTTGCAAGCGTATAGGCGAAAAATATTTCGGCCCCCCGGGAACGGCGGCGCGCAAGGCGTTGAACCGGCGGAAATCCTGCGTTACCACGGCATTCGCTTTGTCGAACGCCGCCCAATCCGCTTCCCGAAGGGTCCCCGCCATGTCAGAAAATTCCGCCGCCCGACCGATGACCGATGCCGAGCTTTTCGCGAAGCTGGACGCGCTGGGGATCGCGCATGAGACGGTGGCGCATGAACCCGCCTTCACGGTGAACGACGCCCAGCATCTGCGCGGCGAGCTGGAAGGCGCCCATATCAAGAACCTGTTCCTGCGCGACAAGAAGAAGAACATCTGGCTGGTGACGGTGCTGGAGGAGCGGGACGTGGACCTGAAACAGCTGCGCGGCGCGCTGGGCGCGAAAGGCAATCTGAGTTTCGGCTCGCCCGAGCTGCTGATGGAGTGCCTGGGCGTCATTCCGGGCTCGGTCACGCCGCTGGGCGTCGTCAACGACCGCGACGGGCGGGTCAGCGTCGTGCTCGACAAGGGCATCCTGGATCACGATCTGGCCAATGTGCACCCGCTGCGCAACGACCGCACGACGCAGATCGCCTCCCGGGACCTGCTGAAACTGCTGGAGGCGGAAAGCCATCCGCCGGCGGTGCTGGACTTTTCCGACCTGCCCGACCCGGCCGCCTAACGGCGCCGATCGCCGGGGCCGGGGCGTTTGTGCCTATGGTTACACTGATCTTTCGCCCCGCGACCCTTGTCCTGGGCGCTGGAAACCGCCAAATAGGGCGCACCATAGATTCACGGCGGAACGGCTGATTCCGCCCAAGCACATGCGGGGGTTCTCTCAGGGCCATGGAAATAGATCTGTCGAAAGTCGCCAAGGGCGGCGACCTGATCAAGGATAGCGATACCAACGGTTTCATGGCGGATGTCGTCGAAGCCAGCATGGAAACCCCGATCATCGTCGATTTCTGGGCCCCCTGGTGCGGCCCGTGCAAGACCTTGGGCCCGGCCCTGGAACGCGTCGTCAACAATGCGGCCGGCGCGGTGAAACTGGTCAAGATCGACATCGACCGGAGCCCGGAAATCGCGCAGCAGATGCGCGTGCAGTCGATTCCGGCGGTTTTCGCCTTCGTCGGCGGCCGGCCGGTGGACGGTTTCGCCGGCGCGGTGCCGGAAAGCCAGATCAAGAGCTTCGTCGACAAGATCGTGCGGATGGCCGGCGGCCAGCAGGGCGACAATCCGGTCGACCAGGCCTTCGAGCAGGCCGAGCAGGCCGTGGAGCAGGGCGATTTCGAAACCGCCGGCGCGATCTATCAGCAGCTGGTGTCGCACGACCCCGGCAACATCAAGGCCGTGGCCGGTTTCGCGACCGCGCTTCTGAAGCTCGAGCGGCTCGACATGCTGGAACAGTTCCTGGCCCAGCTGCCGCCGGAACAGCGGGACGCGAACGAGATGGCCTCCGTCCACGCCGCCCTGGAACTGGCCGCGAAGGCGGACGAGGCGAACCGGGAACTGGCCGGGCTGGAAGAGAAAGCCGCCCTGCATCCCAACGACCTGCAGGCACGCTACGATCTGGCCGTGGCGCTGGCGGCCCTCGGCCGGGCGGAAGAGGCGATCGACCTTCTTCTGACGATCATGGAGGCGAACCGCGCCTGGAACGAAGACGCCGCGCGGCTGCAGCTGTTGAAGATTTTCGAGGCCCAGGGCCCGACCGACCCGGTGACCGTCTCCGGCCGCCGGCGTCTGTCGTCCCTGCTGTTTTCCTGACCGAACCCGGCATTGCGGGGGCGGCCCGAATTTGGGGGTCCTTTTTGGGGGCCGGCCTCGCTTTCAGGGGTGATACGGGATAGGGTGCGCTATGAGTGTATTTGATCCGACCGCCGAAGATTTACCCGCAGATCTGCCGATTTTTCCGCTGACGGGCGTCCTGTTGCTGCCGCGCGCGCAATTGCCGCTGAACATCTTCGAACCGCGCTACCTGGACATGGTGACCGATGCGCTGGGCGACGGAAGGATGATCGGCATGATCCAGCCGCGCGTGCCCGGCGACTACGTGTCCCGAGACTACGCGCAGGGCGGTTTCACGCCGGCCGGCACGGATGAGGGCGACGAGCCGCCGAGCGCGGAGGCCGAACAGCCCGCGGTCTTCCCGGTCGGCTGCGCCGGGCGGATCACCCAGTTCGAGGAGACCGAGGACGGCCGCTTCCTGATCAATCTGCGCGGCGTCGCGCGGTTCCGGATCGCCGCGGAAATGCCGATGCGCGACGGATACCGCCGGGTCGAGGCGGATTGGTCCGACTATCTGACCGATCTGATCGAACCGGACGAAGCGCGCCCGATGGACAAGAAACGCCTGTTCGCGTCCCTGAAACCCTATTTCGAGGGCCAGGAAATCCAGGCCAATTGGGACGCCATCAACGACACGCCGTCGGAACGGCTGATCAATTCCCTGTCGATGATCTGCCCGTTCGAACCGCTCGAGAAGCAGGCCCTGCTGGAAGCGCCGAGCCTGAAGGACAGGCTTGACGTCCTGACCTCCCTGGTCGAGATGGCGGTATTGGAAACGACCCACGAGGAATCCGGACGGCAATAGGGCGGGGCCTGTTCCGGTCCGGGATTTCGAAAGAGAGCATGCGATGAGCGAAAGCAAGGATCCGGGCAAGGACCCCAGCCGGCAGGTCGACCCGAAACTGCTGGAATTCCTGGTCTGCCCGCTGACACACGGGCCGCTGCGCTATGACCGCGACGCGCAGGAGCTTATCAGCGATCAGGCGAAACTTGCCTATCCGATCCGGGACGGGATTCCGATCATGCTTCCCTATGAAGCCCGCCAGATCGACGGCGATTGAGGGGAACGGACAGGCAATGAGCGGCGATACGACGGAAACCAAAGGGCCGGACCGGTTCTCCACCAA
>Ga0070726_10004766_pt1 | contig 10630 bp, 4 predicted proteins | sample tdAd471_FD_67275 | JGI IMG/M metagenome (GOLD analysis project Ga0070726, IMG submission 67275) | Marine sediment microbial communities from the Atlantic coast under amendment with organic carbon and nitrate - tdAd47.1 | ecosystem: Environmental > Aquatic > Marine > Coastal > Sediment | place...
TGCAAAAAACAAACTATTCTCAGCTATTAATATCATAGGATTAGCGATTAGTATGTCTGTTGGTCTGCTGCTGATCACTTTTGTGACAGAGCTTAAGAATTTTGATACTTTTCATGCGAACTATGACAGAATCTATCGAGTCAACAATACCTACCACGCTCCTGGCGAAGAACCTGATTATTACGCTTCCACTTCGATTCTTGCCGGGCGGAAAATAGAAACGACCCTATCAGGAGTTGAGGATTTGGTGATTATTAATCGTGCTTTCCAAAGGGACTTGGTTGTTGGAGAAAAAACCTTGGCTATTAAAGGACTTTGGGCTTCTGATGGCTTTTTTCGTGTTTTTTCATTTGATCTGCTAAGTGGAAATGCAGAATCGGCATTAAATGCTCCATACACCCTGGTCCTGACTGAAACTTCAGCTTTGAAGTTATTTGGAAGAATATCGGTTATCGGAGAAGTCGTTAGCATAGAGGATGAAAACTATACCATTACGGGGGTAATGAAAGATCCTCCGACGAATTCTCACATTCAATTTGAGATGTTGGGCTCATTAATTACCCAAGAGAATAAAATGCAAGCAGCGCAGAATAGCCAATGGTTGAATTGGAGTTTCATGTGGTCTAATTATGTATACCTGCTATTGCCAGAAGGGGCAAATGTGGAAAGCGTGCAGGAGGGTTTAACACAAATTGCCCTAAAGGAAAACACCCAATTAGGAAAAACAAAGATCAATTTAAGCTTGCAGCCATTAAGCGAAGTTGTCATTAGCAAACCTCTATCCAATCAGTTAGGTTTTAATTTTGGCACCCTTTTTATCTGGATTTTGTCGGGTCTCGCTTTTGTAGTTATTTTATCGGCTTGCTTCAATTATACCAACTTATCGATAGCGCGGGCGTTACGCCGATCCAAAGAAGTTGGCATTCGAAAAGTGGTGGGTGCTTCTAGATCACAGGTTTTCTTACAATTTGTGACAGAATCGATTCTTATAGCCTTATTGTCCCTGCTCTTTTCCTATTTGGTATTCTTATTGATTCGGCCTGGATTTTTGACGATTGAGCCTAAATTTCTGAGTAGAATCTTTTTACGCCCAACAGCAGGAGACTTTTTTTATTTTACTTTGCTAGCGATGATGATAGGCTTGTTGGCTGGTTTTTTCCCTGCTTTATTCTTTTCAAGAATTGATCCGGTAAAAGTGATTAAGGATGTCAGTAAATTAAGATTGTTTAAACATATTAATGTTCGGAAAGGCTTGATTACTTTTCAATACATCTTATCTATTTGCTTTATCGTTGCCGTGAGTATAGGATATAAACAATACAAGTACTCTTTAAATTTCGACCTGGGATTCGATACAGAAAATATTCTCAATATAGATTTACAAGGTAATGCGCCGGATATACTAAAACAGGAATTGGATCAATTACCGGATGTAACGGACATATCGGCGTCTATGATGGTTCTCAGTGTAGGGGATACTTATTCCTCTACGATTAAATACGAAGATCCACTTGATTCCACCCATATCTTTCACAATTCGATTGATGAAAATTACCTTTCGTTACATGATCACGAACTTATCGCGGGCGAGAATTTCAGGGCATTAAGCACGGAAGAAAAAGAAGAGTCGGAGGTTATTGTCAATGAAAAAACGCTAGAGCGTTTCAAATTGGGAACCCCCGCTGATGCAATAGGAAAAGAGCTGACTATTAGTGGGAAAAGAATGCAAATTATAGGTGTTGTAAAAGACTTTCACCATAGTACCTTATATAACGAGATTAGATATTTCGCCTTTCGAAATGATCCCTCTGTTCATAGAGTGTTGAACCTTAAAATTGCGTCTGCTGATATTGGGGTCACTATGAATCGCTTACAGGCAGTTTGGAAAAAAATAGACCCCGTTCACCCCTTTAAGGCTCGTTTTTATGATGAAGATATTCAGGAAGCCTATAGCGAAACAACGGGGATGATCAAAATTATTGGCTTTTTGGCGCTATTGGCCATTTCGATCGCTTCGTTTGGTCTATTGGGTATGGTGGTATTCACAACCGAAACTAGGGTCAAAGAAATCAGCATTCGAAAAGTGCTAGGCGCTACAGAGCGAGGGCTATTTTTCATGCTGAGTCGTGGGTTTATTTCTTTGTTGATTATCGCTAGTCTCATTGCCATTCCAATAACGTATTATCTATTTGATCAATTGGTATTTGCCGAAATAGTCTATAGGGCACCGGTTGGGCCATTGGAATTACTATTGAGTGCTGGTATCGTGATTGTTATTGCCTTATTGGCGATTAGTTCTCAAACTATTCGCGTGGCTAGAGCTAATCCGGCAGAGACGCTAGGCGTCGAGTAAGCATTTAATAAGGGACTAATTGAGTGTAGTGTAGAGGTGATAGGTAAAACTACGCCACACTACTTGACATTTTAATCCAAGCAGGTTTATTAGTTTAGGGTTGAAGGTTTATGGGCTTAACTCCTTGGCATAAACCTTCAACTTTCATCTGATAAACGATATTTGTCCAGTAGTATGAAACTACGCTCAATTAGTCCCCGCTGTTTAATTTTTGACTTTTCGCTCCACTTGGTCTACCATAAAAGCATACACCAAGGCGGTCTCTTTTTGCCTTTCAAACCGACCAGAGGCACCGCCATGGCCGGCTCCCATATTGCATTTGAATAGGACGGGTTCGCTACCGGTATTGTTATCCCTCACTTTTTGCACCCATTTGGCAGGACTAAAGTAAGGTACCTGGGTATCATTGACGCCCCCAGTTGCTAGAATGGCTGGGTAGTCTGCGGCTTTGACATTGTCATATGGCGACCAACTCAACATGTAGTCGTAGTATTCTTTTTCATTGGGGTCACCCCATTCTTCATATTCTAAGGTCGTTAAAGGAAGATCAGGGTTAGTCATATCTGTAATTACATCCATCCAAGGTACGTAGGCGATGATTCCTTTGAAAAGATCAGGCCGCATATTGGTCACTGCCCCCATGAGCATGCCTCCTGCACTTCCTCCCATCGCAAACAATCCCTCTTTATAGGTATATTTTTCGTTGAGCAAAAACTCAGCACAGTCAATAAAATCGGTAAATGTATTTTTCTTATTCAGTAGTTTCCCGTCTTCATACCAGCCTCTGCCCATCTCCTGCCCACCTCTAATGTGAGCAATAGCATAAACAAATCCCCGATCAAGTAAACTGACGACACTTGAACGGAAGGAAGGCATACTACTGGATCCGTACGACCCATACGAATACAATAAGCAAGGTTGACTTCCATCTTTTTTAAAGGTTTCTTTATTATAGACCAAGGAAATCGGTACTTTTTTGCCATCCGCGGCTGTGGCCCATACTCGCTTAGTCTCATATTGGGTAGCATCATAGTTTCCACCTACAACTACCTGTTTGAGTACTTTTTTGGCTTTGGTCGTTAAGTTGTAACCAATGACGGAACGAGGTGTCGTCAAAGAAGTATAGTTATAACGAATGCTGTCTGATTTGAATTCATCAGTGGGGTTGTACATGTTGGCGGTATAGACTTCTTCGCCAAAATCAACATAAGATTCTTCACCCGTAGTTCGATCAAAAACATGGAGCATGTCTAGCGCATTAGATCGCTCTTGCACAACTAGGTATTTCTCTTTAACCATGAAACTATTAATTAAAACGCCTTCTTTATGTGGCACTACATCCTTCCAGTTACCAATGCCAGGATTGCTTAATGGAGCGGTTGAGATCTTGAAGTTTTGGGCCTCATGGTTATTGTAAATGTGCAATTCTTTTCCCGTATAGCTTTCTACCTGATATTCTAACCCTTTTTGTCTTGGTTGGATGATCTTAGGCGTACTAAGAGGCTGATCACTGGGCAGGAACCAGAATTCCGCGGAGGTCGTGCTACCCGAACCCATGAAAATATAGCGACCATCTTGCGAACGGTTCACACCTGCAGAAAACGTACTATCGGGTTCAATATACAATTGCGTATCCGATGTAGTTGCTTGCCCTAACGCATGTCTCATCACACGATAAGAGCGCACAGTTTTATCATTGAGTGTATAAAAGAAATGTTGATTATCATTGGCCCATGCCCCACCATAAGAGCAGTTAGATAGTTGATCGGCCAAGATTTCTCCCGTTTTTAGGTTCTTAAAATAAAGCGTATTTCGGCGATCACCAGATGTGTCTACAAGAAAGGCTATCTTTTCATTGTCGGGACTAACAAAATATTGAAAGAGTCGATAGATTTCATGGCCTTTCGACATTTCATTGACATTAAGAATGATTTCTTCCGGGGCCGCTAGGTTTCCTTTTTTTCGACAGTAGAAAGGGTATTCATTTCCTTCTTCATACCGTACGTAATACCAGTAACCATTTCTTTTACTGGGCAAAGATTCATATTTCTGCTCAATGCGGGCGACCAATTCATTGTATAAGTCATCTTGCAAGCCCTTGGTGTGAGCCAGCATATCTGTGGTGTGTTCATTTTCCTTTTCTAAGTGCGCAAGGACGGTAGGATCAGTCTTGTCACTCAGCCAATGATAAGGATCTTCTCTTTCATTGCCATGTTCGGTAAAGGTGTGTATGACCTTCTCCGCAGCGGGGGCACTGTCTGTACGTTCAGCAGTAGGTGTATTGGTTTGACAGCCCATGAATAGGGCCAATAGAAAAAAGGGAACAAGTTTCAACATAATGAATGTGAATTTGGTGTAAGGTAGATTATGAAGTTACACATTTATACGGTTCTCTGGCCATTTCTGTGTTTTGGATTGACTTCTCAGATGAACAGTACTGCTCCCTTTAGTCTTCATTCGTTCATCTAAATGCCACCTCAAAAAAATCAGAACTTACCCCAGCGCTCCCTGGGGTCTCCTCGATTGATATCAAACGCAAAACTGATACGGTTGAAGTAACTACCGCGTTCCAATAAGCGATTTTGGAGGTTTTTTGAACTAGCAAAAGGAAAATAGAAGCCCAATACACCATCGAGCAGTTCGATTGCAACACCACCATTCCACATCAACTGATCTTCCAAAGTGTCGTTTTCGCCCAGAGGGGTAGCGTTATGAAAATAACCCACATCAAAATAAGGTCTGATACGAACCGGGCTATTGGCGAATATGGGCAGATCGACTTTCAGGTTTAGGGCGGCGATATAATCATTGCTTCTTCCTAGCGGGAAACCTTTCGGGATAGGCGTTTTAAATCCTCCTTCCCTGACTGTAATTTGTTGCGACCAAAAGCCAGTACTTTCATTGCGACCAAAGTAGCTGTCTTCAAAACGATAGTCATTAAAACCTTGGCTGGCCAGGTTGAAGGCGCCCCTACCTATGCCACCAGCATTTCGCCTACTATTGATCAAGTTGATACCCGAAAAGAAACGAATAAAGAAATGACTTCCTTCGGCATAGGTGAACTGTGTTTGGCCTTCGATACTCGCTCGCACATACTGCTGCGGCTCGGTATAGTCTGTATACTGCTGACCTTCTAAAGCAATAGTATAGCTAAATGGATGAAGCGCACGTTGATTCTTGCCGGCATAGCTGAGGCGATGAATATAGGTGTTTTCCCAAGTCGTTCCCAAGAAACGTCCGTTATCGCTAAAGCCAGCCTCTTCGATCCAGAGGCCTACGGATCGCCATTCCAATGCATGAGAGAATTGGGACATAGGATCGGTTCGAAACTGAAGTCGTAGGAAGGGAGTCCATCGGCTGAAACGCAATTCGTAATTGAATTCCTCCTGCGTGAAAAAATTAAAACTCTTTCCCTGCAACCCTATGCTGATTCGCTCTATTGGGGATGCTTTAGGATACAGATGATATTGAAATAGAGCCGCTCCCGTGAGTGACTCACTTCCTAAACCAAAGAGTGGCGCTGCATAATATTCAAAACGGCGATGGGGAAACACGGTGTTGTAGAAAGCCAGTCCAAACATAGATTGGTCATAAGCATTCCAAGCATACATCGGCCCCCAATGGAAATTACTTTTAGTCGCCGATTCATAAGTGCCCAAGAGCGGCAGGTTGACAGGCTCTAGTTTTGGGAAGGGGCCCATGCAGTCCCAATAATTATTTTTAGGACGAAGGTCTGGTGTCCAAAATAAGGGGTCGATGGCAATTTTGTGGTACCCCTCGTCTGGCAATTGTATGCTTAAGGTGTCCTTAGCGCCAGGGTGCCAGATGATCTTCTGGACTTCCTTGTTCTTAATGGCACCAATAGCTACAGGTCCTACAAGTTCACCTTTGTTTTTGATTTTTATTTGGAGCGTTTTTCCGACTCTTTTTACTTTTTGTATAGCATAATCGTAGTGCTTGGTGCTCCCGATAATATCACGAAATAGCCAATCTAAGTTCTCATTACTGGCCTCTTCTAAGTAGAATTGCAAGTCAATAGGAGAGGGGTGCTTAAATTTCCATTTTTGATAAAAACCCTGCATGATTTTATCAAAACGAGCGGTGCCCCAGTACTTTTCTAGCATTTTAAAGGCTAAAGTGGGTTTGCGATAAGTAGCAAGAACATAGTTGTTAGTCGTTAGTTTTTCCGCGGAAGTATTTGGCGCCTGATCTTTTCGAATACGCGCTTTGTAGAGGTACCCCAAATGCGCTAATGGGATCTCCTCAACTAGTAATCGTTTGGTTTTCTCCGTGGACTTTTGAGCTAGTGTATAGCGCTCTTCGTAATAGGAATTGATTCCTTCATCCATCCAGGCATGTGCTCTTTCATTGCTGGCTAGAATACCATAGAACCAATTGTGGCCCACCTCGTGCGCAATTACCTCATCAAGAAAATCAGCACTTCCTACTTCGTCTATCACGGTAATCATAGGATATTCCATTCCTCCACCAGCACTCAAGGCACTTTGCACGACTGTCATCTGAGGATAGGGGTAATGGCCGACCTTCTCCGAATAAAACACCAGAGATTGCTTAAGGTAAGTCAGGGCGTCTTGCCAGTATACTTCCTCACTCTCGGTAAAAAAGGCCTGGATGTCTACCTTTTCGCTATTGGGTAACTCTACCTGGTCCAATAAGACTTTGAAGCGTTTATCGGCAAACCAAGCAAAGTCATGCACTTTTTCTGCAGTGAAATGCAAGGTTTTAAGCTGTTCGGAAGAGATAGGGGCGTCTTCATACTCGATAAATGGAGAAAGGTATTCCGTACTATCTAAATATGCTTGTGTGGTTTTGCTTTTTTGTGCTAACCAAGCTTTTTCTGCTTTGTTTTGTAGGGTTCCGGTCGCTCCGACAAGGTAGTTGGCCGGAAGGGTAATATGGACATCATAAGAACCAAACTCTGAATAGAATTCGCCATCATCTAAATAGGGCATGGGGTGCCAACCATCTCGATCATAAACAGCGGGTTTGGGATACCACTGTGTAATTTGATAAGATTGAGCGACATGGCCCAGGCGAGAAAAAGAATCAGGCAATTTGACTCGAAAAGGAGTCTCTATGATAGTAGTTGCACCTGGTAATAGTGGGTTCTCTAAGTGGATAATCGCAATATCTCGATGTTCTTTGTCAAATCGCCACCTGGCTTTCTGGCCGTCTAGGCTGAAAGCCAAGTTTGAAATGTGCCCCAATTGGCTATCTTTGGCAAAGTAAAAATCCAATTGCCCTTGTCGCAATAATTGTTGCGCAAAAGCGGTAGTTTGATCGCGATAGGCATTGGGCCAAAGGTGAAAATAGAGCTCGGAAAGTGTATCTGGAGAATGGTTCTTATAGGTGATTTTGGATTGCCCATCGAGGAGGTGCAATTCATCATCTAAACGCACCTTTATTTCGTGATTGACTTCTTGTTGGAAGTAAGGAGTTTGGCTATCCAGCGTTTGGCTCCAAAGGAGGAGTAGGATGAGGGGTATTTGTTTCATGAGGGACTCTTTAATCTATATGTATACGAAGGTTTGTGCAGATTGTTGAGTAAGAGACGAAATTGAAAGCTTATTTCTTATTTTTAAGAACTTCATTACTAGAATTTAAACATGTTCTAAACGATTTCTCAAAAGAAGGGTCTAAGCAAATGTATTTATATCTATCTATCGATTATTATTGGGAAGTATTCTTTATTTGCTGAAACCGACACTAATGGCTAATCCAGATCATATTTGTGAACAAGCAGTTTTCAAGGAATTGTTTTGGGCGTATTCCCGTCCTCTACGCAATTTTTTGTATTTCAAATGTGGCGATGCTCAATTGTCGGAAGATCTAGTCTCGGAAGCCTTTCTAAAAATGTGGGAAGCCTGCCAAAAGGTGCCTTATGATAAAGCTAAAGCCTTTTTATTTCGAGTGGCGAATAATCTCTTTTTGGATGAAGTAAAACACCGTAAAGTGGTGGCTAAATATCGAGTGCAAATCCCAGATGCGGTGCAGCACTTTACACCCGCGCATGCTTTGGAAGAAACCGAGTTTCGAGAGCGCTTGGAAAAAGCCCTAAGCCTATTGCCGGAAAAGAGCCGGACCGTTTTTTTACTCCATCGGGTGGAAGGAATGAAATACAAGGATATTGCCCTTTTGTTGGACATTAGTGTAAAAGCGGTAGAGAAACGGATGCATAAAGCTTTGGTTGAACTGCGGAAATTGAGCGAAAAGATATAAATCGGGTAGGGGAATCGAGCTGAATATCGTTTAATATCTGTAGCGCCCCCGTTGCGGCCCAACTTATTGGGTCAACAGGTGTGAAAGAGGAGAGGGGGGAGTGTCGGTCGGAAACCGAAAGGCTAGGACAGGACAGCTTCCGGTTGGAAACCGCGAACCAACGGCGAGGAAGGCGGTGGTCAAGGCAGGGAACTGCGAACCAAGGGCTTCGATTTTTGATTTTAATTCTAATTGCCCTTATCATTAAAAAAGCTATTAGTCAAATAAAGTAAAGATGTCAAAACCATTTCCGGATGATGCTTTTCTGGCCAGGTGGCTAAATGGCGAATTGAGCCCAACGGAAGAGGCATCTCTACGGGCGAGGGATGACTATGCAACCTTAAAAAGGATTGCAGAGGAGTCTTCACAATTGGAGTTGCCCTCTTTTTCGGAAGGAACGGCCTGGGAAAAACTATTGGTGCAAAGAAAAGAGAGGAAAGAAGGGCCCAAACCCAAGCTTCGTTCTTTGAAGCGTCTTTGGTGGTATGCCGCTGCTGCCGCGGTGATTGGCCTCTGCGGAATCGGCTATTGGTATTGGACGGATCTACCCACTCCAGCACTGATCGTTACAGCGATTGGCGAACAATATGAAGGGGAATTGCCAGATGGCTCGAAAGTCATCTTGAATGCAGTTGGAAGCTTGGATTATGACCCTGAAAAGTGGGCGGTTCAGCGCAAACTAAGCTTAGCAGGAGAGGCTTTCTTTGAGGTAGAAAAAGGAGAAACCTTTACCGTAGAAACCCCATCCGGGCGGATAGAGGTACTGGGTACTAGTTTTAATGTTTGGGCAAGAGAGAATCAATTGGAAGTGGTCTGCCATTCGGGAAAAGTAAGGGTAGCGAATGGCACGCATGAATCGGAAATTGTGGCGGAGCAAAAGGCGGTATTGAATGCTGAAGGCGGATTCGATATTAGTAATCTGCAATTGACCCCGACTCCCAGTTGGTTCCGAGGTTGGACGGCTTGCGAGGGCTGGCCATTGACGCGCGTATTCGATGAATTGAGCCGTCGATATGGGATCGTCGTCGATTGGGAGGATGCATCCTATCGGGTATACGATGGTGGTTTCCCCAATGATGATCTCGAAAAAGCAATTTACTTTATTTGTAATCCGATGGGCTTAGCATATACCCTCAATGAAGATAAAACCAGGGTAAGTATACGGTCAAAATGATGAATAAGGTAGGTGTTTTAGTATGGATGTTGTTCGGACTTTGGGCGACGGATGTGTATGCCCAAGCTTCTCCAAAGATTGCCTACCAATTTGAAGATATCCCGCTGATGCAAGCTTTGGATATCCTGGAAGATCAATATGACCTCACCTTTGCTTTTGATCGCCTACTCCTGGAAAACCGCGTGATCAAACGCGCTAAAATTAGAGCAGCTGATTTGAAAGAAGCGCTTACTCATCTTTTGCAAGCTGAAAAATTAGCCTTTGATATTATTGGAGGGAAACACGTATTGATCCGAAAGGCAGACCCAGAAGAAATACTTGACATCCCTGCTCCGCCCTTGCCAACGATCTGTGGTCAAGTCAAAGATAGTTTGACTGGACTAGTGCTAACGGCCGCAAATGTATGGTTGAAGGGCACAACAAAAGGGGGCTATACCGATGAGCTAGGCTCCTTTCGGCTAAAAGGGCCTTTCCAACCCACAGATACCCTAGTACTAAGTTATGTGGGGTACCAGGAGACCGCACTTCCGATTCTTCCATTGCTCAATCAACCTTGTGCGACGATTGAACTTGCACCCATCGAATTTGCCTTTGAACAAATTCTGATTAAGGATAAAGCGATCACTTTTTTATCGGCTGGGGAGCGGGGAGATGGGCTCTATTTAGATGTGGATCAATTGGGGGTGATTCCGGGTTGGGGAGAGCAAGATGTGCTACGCATGGCGCAGCTGCTACCTGGTATTAACACTACCGATGAGTCAGCTAGCAACCTTCACATCCGGGGCGGCACACCCGATCAAAATCTTATTCTTTGGGACGGGATA
>Ga0070726_10004768_pt1 | contig 10627 bp, 4 predicted proteins | sample tdAd471_FD_67275 | JGI IMG/M metagenome (GOLD analysis project Ga0070726, IMG submission 67275) | Marine sediment microbial communities from the Atlantic coast under amendment with organic carbon and nitrate - tdAd47.1 | ecosystem: Environmental > Aquatic > Marine > Coastal > Sediment | place...
TCGCGGCGGCCTTGCGTGGGGCCAACGAGCACGAGGAGGCGCTGGACGTCTACCGCGAGCTTCTCCCGCGGATGGAGTCCGAGCTGGGCCCCTCGCGCGCGCTCGTCGCGTCTCGTGTCGGAGTCTCCTACTCCCTGGTTCAACTCGCTCGCTTCGAGGAAGCGCGCGCGGAGCTGGCCGAGACGCGCGTGATCGCGGAGGCGCTCACCGAGGAGCGCGACGAGGCGCTCGCGGTCGTCGCGGATGCGCAGGCGGCCTGCGCGTGGCTCTCGGGCAACATGCAGGAGGCCGAGGCCGTGGCCCTCGAAGCGGTGGAGCGCTGGGAAGCACTCGACCCGAACTCCAACCAGCTCGCGCTCGCCCTGCAGCGCGCGGCGGAAGCCATGTTCTCGCTGCAGCGCTACGAGGAAGCCGCCGCGTACCAGGAGCGGTCGGCCCGGATCATGACCGAGATCGTGGGCGAGGACCACGTCGCCGTCCTTCAGCGTCATATCGCCCGGCAGGCGATTCTCTCACAGTGGCGCCGCGACGGTCGACACGCCGACGAGTGGGATCCGCTCGTCGATCAGGCGGCCGAGCTCTACGGCGCCGACAGCGACGTGTTCGCGACGACGCTCGGCTACAAGGGAATGGACCTCTTCTTCGCCCGACGCTACGAGGAAGCCGAGCCGGCCCTGCGCGACACCGTGGGCATCCTCCGCGAGAACGGCGCCGCGGAGCTCGACCTCGCCTCGAACCTCGCCAACCTGGCCTGCGTCCTCGAGAGCACGAACCAGCTCGACGAGGCGCTCGAGTGCATCGCGGAAGCGATCGACATCCGCGAGGCGCTCGTGGAGCCCACGCACTACCGGCTCGGCTGGGACTTCAAGCGCATGGCCTCCATCCTGCAGGGGCTCGGCGATCTGCCTGGTGCGGAGGAGGCCCGCGCGCGGGTGCGAGAGATCGAGGCGGCGAACGGGACGCTGTAGGTCTGACGTGTCTGCGGACGGACGCCTTCGCGCGTCGGGGCTGTGATAGGCTGATTCCACGGCTCCGCCGGTTCCCTCGGTTCCTCCACACGGCGCTTCTCTCGAGTCGACCCATGTCACGCGCTCACCTGTTCCTCCTCGCCGGCGCTCTGGCCATCCACGGCTCTCTCTCGAGCCAGGGAAGCCTCTGGCTCGTCGACGGAGACGGCGGGCCCGGGGTCGACTTCCTCGCGATCCAGGACGCGATCGATGCGGCCTCGGAGGGCGACGCCGTCCTCGTTCGCGCGGCCGCTTCCTCCTACGACGCGTTCTCGATCGACGGCAAGTCCCTCACCGTCCTGGCCGATCCGGCGGACGCCCCGGTGGTCGCGCTGTCGTTCTTCGTTCCGACCGAGGTCAAGAACCTGACGGCCTCTCAACGCGTCACCTTGATCGGGTTCCGGTTGTCGCTCGAGGTGTCGAACAACGCGGGGTCCGTGTGGCTGGAGGAGCTGTTGCTCGAGCCCACAGGCGTCTTCGACCTCGGGAGTGACGCGCTCCACGTAGCGGCCTCGAACGCCGTCGTCGTGTCGCGCTGCTTCGCAAAGGGCGAGTCTTCCGACTCGCCCGGGGCTCTGGCCGGGGCCGGGATACGCGTCGCGGCGGACTCCTCCGTAGCGGCCTACGAGTCGACGTTCGAGGGCGGAAGAGGCCTCGGCGGTTGCTTCGCCGGCGGAAGCCACGGCGGGCACGGAGCCGTCATCGCGGGGACGCTGTTCGCTTCGGATTGCGTCTTCGCCGGCGGCAACGGCGGAGACTTCGACGACTGCCTCCCCGGCTTCACCAGCTTCCCCACCGACGGCGGAGACGGAGCGCGGCTCGAGGGAGCTTCGGCGCAACTGGAGACGCTGGCCTCCTCTCTCGTCGCCGGGCTCGCCGGCGAACCCGGCGAGTTTCCCGAAGCCGACGACGGCGTCCCGCTCGCCGAGGGCAGCGGCACGTGGATCGACCTGGCGGGAGGGTCGGGGGCCTTCGCCAGCGCGGGCCCGGTCGTGGAAGGCGCGAACCTCGAGCTGAGCATCACGGGCCCCGCGGGTGACTTCGTGTTCGGAATCGCTTCCCCCCTGGCGGGCCTCCTCCCGCTGCCCGGATTCAGCGGCCCACTCACGACGGGCGTCCCGTTCAACCTCCACTCGATCGGGTTCCTTCCGGCGAGTGGAGCGACGGAGCTGATGATCGGAACCGAGGACCTGGGCGGTGGGATCGAGTTCCTCGTTCGCTACGTACAGCCCTTGGTGGTGAGCCCTTCGCTGGAGTTCGTCCTGGGAGCTCCGACGACGTTGGTCGTCCTGGATGACGGGGCGCCCTGAGGATTCCCCGGCGAGTCTGCTCATAGAGCCCGAACGTGCGTCCGCACGCATCGTCGGGCCGGGTCACCACACACGCAGCGATAGAACAGTTCGGTCGCCCCCGACTCGAAGAGAGTCGCGTTTCAAGGAGTCCGCAACCCAAAGACAAGAGCCGTCGCGGTGAGCATGAACCCGAGACGCAACACGCGGACAAGCGACCGGATTCGGGTCTTCTTGTGAGGCACTACGAGACCTTCCCTTCCCCTTTGTTGGTGAGACCGCTGCCGACATTACCCGGCCTTCGCATTGCGTAGTGGATGATGACGGGACCTCCGTCACGTCCCCGTCCTGGCCCGTCGGCATGGAGGTGGTCGGCGACAATCGAGCTGGAGCACCCTCGGAGACAAAAGCACCGGTTGGTGCACCGGTTCCCGCGCGATCACCGTTCTGTCCGGTGGTCCGCGAGAGTTGGAACGCGCCTCGCCCTCATGGCTCGCGACCTGAGGCGCCTTCCTGCGAGCTTCATCAACACCATCGACCGGGAGATTCGAGGATGCGAGAAACGCTGGAGCGGCATCGCGCCGCAAGGGGAGAGGTCTGTCATCGTGGAATCGGGTTTCTGGCGGCCTTGGCAGGAGCCTGGGCGCTCGTTGGGACGACGGTGCGCGCGCAGTTCACGAACGGCGGGTTCGAGGATGGGAACCTCGGGGGATGGACGGTGGAGTACGGCAACGTCCTGTACTCGGGGGGGTGCGGGCCGCCCAAGGACTGGGTGTCGGGGAACTTTGCTCCGGCCGGGCATCCGAAGGCGGCGTTGATCACGGCCGGCACCGTCATCTCGAACCAGGACCTGGATGTGGATCCCTACGAGGGCTCCTACATGTTGAAGATCAACGACTACGGCGGGAACCGACACGCGACGCGTGTCTCCCAGGCTGCGCCGTTGCCGTCCTCGCTCCTGCTCCGCCACCTGAACGTGGAATGGGGTGCCATGCTCACCTACCCGCAGGGCCACTCCTCCGCCTGCCAGCCCTTCTTCTCGATCGAAGTCTCGGTGAACGGCAACGTCGTGGAGTCCTTCGTGGCCACTGGGAACGACGCCGGCGCTGCGAACTCGGGGTGGGAGAAAGCCAATGCGTTCTCGCTCTGGTATCGACGCGGCGTCTTCTGCACGAACCTGACTTCCTACGATGCGGGTGACAGCGTCCTGGTTCGGATGACGGTGGCCGACTGCGGGTTGGGGGCGCACGGGGGTTACGCCTTCCTCGACGACGTCCGCTTCCAGTTCGCCTGCGGGGGAGAGTGCACGCCGGCTCCCGAGGGGTTGACCGGTTGGTGGCCGCTCGACGAGCCGGCCGAGACGACGCAGCGTGCGATGGACCTGGCCCGGGGGAACTCGGGTTCGCGCCAGGGGCCGCTGGTCAGCGACGGCCAGTACGTTGCAGGTTCGTTGACCTTCGACGGTGTGTCGACGCGTGTCGTCGTTCCCGATCCGGTGGACGAAGCGCTCGACGTCGGGCCGGTCGTGCCGCCGATGATGCCGGACGACGGAGCGTTCTCCGTCGACGCCTGGATCCGACCCGATCACCTCGCGGGCAGGCAGACCATCGTGAACAAGGTGGACTGCCAGGGCGTCTTCGATCCGGATTGCCCGCAGCGCGGGTACACGTTCTTCCTGGAGGACAACCGGTTGGGAGTGAAGCTGATCCCACACCAGAGCACGGCGGAGACCTTCTACTCGGATCCGCTGCCTGGGCTGCTGGATGACGACTGGCACCTGGTCGCCGTGGCCGTGGACCGCCAGATGCCAGGAGGCGTTCGTTTCTACGTCGACGGAGGGCTCGTGGCTCCGTTCGGAGAGAGCGCGATCCACATCTCCTCCTCCCTCGCCAACAGCTCGCAGTTCCAGATCGGAGCCGCCGGCTACATCGACCACTTCGCCGGTGAGATCGACGAGGTGGAGTTCTTCAAGCGCGCCGTGACCCAGTCCGAGTTCCAGGCCATCTACGACATGGGGCCGCAGGGCAAGTGCAAGGCGCTGATGAGCATCCCCGAGTGCCTCAACTACTGCTGGAACGAGACCACGATCAGCGTGCCCGTCAGGGTCACGAACCTCTCACCCGTCGATCAAGACTACTTGATCGAGATCAGCGGCTCTCCCGCCGGCGGAGCGTGTGACGTCGACGGTCCGTCCTCGTTCTCGCACCTGGGAGGACTCTCGTTGGTGCCAGGCGAGAGCGGGGTGGAGTACGTCGGCGTTCCGCGGCCGTCCGGCCTCGTCGTTCCGGGGCAGAAGGCGTGCTATCGAGTCCGCGTCTGGAACTTCAACGGCCTCACTTTCGAGCGGCGCGGTACGCTCGGCCTCCTGCCGCCCGGACCCTGCTTCAAGCCGGCGGCGTGGACCGACGCGATCGGCGTCGGCCTCTCGGCACAGCTCGCCTTCGAGGACACCGGCGGACCGGGCGGTGGCGAGTTCGTGTCCTACTCGGTCCAGTCCGTGAGTTCGGGTGGAGGCGTCTCCGCGCTTTCCTTGAACCAGCATGCGCCCGGACTGGCCGTCAACGGCCAGGTCTCCGGCGATTCGAGCGGAGTCGTCTCGGTGCAGATCGAAGCCGCGCAACACCATCCCGAAACGGCCCAGGAGGTGCGGCTCTACGTCGACGGCGACAGAGACGGTACGGAAGAGCTCCACGCGTCGATCACGTTGGGCACGGCGCCCGGAGCTCCCGGCACGGTGATGGCGGCCGAGTTCATTCGGCCCGGTGAACCGGCCAACCCCGTGGCCCTGTGGCCGGCCGCGTCCTCCGATCCGGTGCTGGGCACGACCTGGGATCCGCACGTGGACCACACGGAGTTCCTGCCGAGCGCGTTGATCGACATCCTGGTCTTCTCCCTCGGCGCCGTCGACCTGGACCTGGGCTTCCACGGAACGCTCTTGTGCTCGCTACCCTTCCTCGCAGTGGAAGTGCAGTTCAGCGCGGGAGCTCCCTTCGCGATCTCGCTGCCCAACGACCCCGTCCTGGCGGGGCTCGGGCTCTGCGTGCAGGGCGGTTCCGATGACGGCGGCGGATTGCGTCTCACCAACGCGCTCGACGTCACGCTCGGTCTCCAGTAGCACGAGGAAAGGTCGGCACTCACGAGCGCGAGTGCCGACCCTTCATGAAGTCTGGGCCCTGTCAGGCCCGAGGCCCGCTACCGGCTCATCACGTAGCTCGCCTCGATCGCCTTCCCGATCCGCGCCCGGACGTCCGCCAGGTGCGCCTCGGTGTAGGCGTCCTTCTTACCTCGTCCCGCGCTCTCGGCCCACTCGTCGATCTGGCGCAGCTGCTGGGTCGCCAGCGCACTGATCGTCCGCAGGGAAGCGTTCGTGGACTTCAGGAGAGCGAGGTCGGTGAGGCGGTCGACGTGCTCGCGCTGCAGGTTGCGGCGGAAGCTCGAGGCGGGCTTCCTGGCGGCGACCTCGCGCCAGACGTTCTTCGTCACGGCTTCGATGACCTCGGTCAGGGTGAAGGAGTCGTCGGCATCCGAGGTCCGGAACTCGTTGTCGTAGACCCGGCGTAGGGTGCCCGGGCTGAGGAGTAGCGACAGGCCGATGGCGTGGAACTGGCCGACCTGGTCGTGGACCGTGAAGCTCGGGTCCTCCATCAGCTCGGTCATGCCGCTCGGATCCCACCAGTGCTCCTTGCCGAGGTGGCGCACGAGGTCCGGCGTGAGGCCGAAGGCCTCGTCCTCGAAGGCGTTCTCGATGATGAGGTTCATCGCCCGCCGTTGTTCGGCGGCCGGGACGTCCTCGATCGGGGCGCGGTCGCCCGCATCTCCCTTGAAGTCGTAGTTCGAGAAGCTACCGCCGATCCAGCCGGAAGCGGCGAAGAGCGCGGACAGGTGCGTGCCGAGCAGCGACTTGTAGCGCCGGCGGGCGACGGCCCAGCTCTCGCCCTCCTCGACGATGTCCGAGACGAGCTTGTTGCGCAGCTCCTGCGCGAGCCCGAGGCGCGACTCGCAGAACTCCAGGTTGTTCTTGCCCAGCTCCCAGGTCGCGTTGCGCGGGTCCTTACCGGCCCCCATCGCGGCCTGACTGAGGAAGATGAGGTCGGGCTCGGAGACGCGCGCCAGCACCTCTTCGAGTTCGTCCTCGGGCCCGTAGCCGTAGGCGATCGCCCAGTGGTCGTACGGTCCGAGCACCGGCGTCGCGTAGGGGCCTTGCACCTCGCCCAGCCCGTGGTTGATGTTGACCGCCGCGTAGTCCATCACCGAGCCGACCGTGGGGCCCTCGAAGCCGGGAGAGTTGATCTCCTCGAGGGTGCGGATCGTTGATGCGGCCATGTTGTGCTGCAGTCCGATGCAGTGCCCGACCTCGTGGGCCGAGATGTAGCGGATCATCGAACCGAGGAACTCGGCGGGCACGTCGTCGAGCATGTCGACCTGCTCGCCCTCCTCGTCCACGGTGGGCAGCAGCCCGATGGCGAAGGCGGCGCTGGCCAGCGAGAGATCCATCGAGAGGCGGTTGCCGATCGCGCAGGCCGCGTTGGCCGGGTCGTTGGAGCCCATCGTCCAGGGGTGCAAGGCGCTCTCCAGCTCGACGCGCGCCGCGGTCTCGAGGTCGAGCTCGCGCTGGAGCTTCATCTGCTGGGCCTGGGCACCCGTCGCCGAACGCACCCGCGGGTCCCACTCCGGGTGCTCCGTGAACCACGCCAGCGTCTCCGCGTCGAAGGCCTCGACGCTGAGGTCGTCGGCCAGGTTCGCGAGCATGCCCTTGACCGCGCGCGTCAGGCCCTGGTTCCACACCACGTCGGCGTCCAGGATCTCGCCCGTCAGCGGGTTCGTCCGGCTGGGTCCGATCGCGTAGCCCTGATCACTCATGTTCCAGCGGAAGAAGTTGTAGCGCGCGTCCTCCGGATCCTTGTCCATGTGCGCGCCCGTCGCCGAGTCCTGCTGGTAAACCTCGAGCGCGCCGGCGATGCCGATTTCTTCGAAGGCCTCGTTCCACATCTCGATGCCCTGCTTGACGAAGCGGCGGTACTTGATCGGCGTCGTGTGCTCGATGTACCAGACCAGCGGTTCCTTCGGCGGGCTCAGCTTGAGCTTCGGGTCGGCCTTCTCGATGTTCCAGCGCGTGATGTAGCGGCCCGCGAGCTCCTGGTTGCCGGTCTTCGCGAAGTCGACGTGCCAGTCGTAGAAGTAGCCCACGCGCGGGTCCGCCTTGCGCGGCTTGTAGCCGTTCGAACCCTCGAGCTTGGCCACGTTGTAGGTCACGCGGACCAAGCGGCCGTCCTCGCGCGGCGCCTCGTACTCGACGACGATGTTCTCCGGGAAGGCCTTCGCCTTCGTCAGCGTGGCCAGGCTCGCGTCGAGCGAACGAAACCCGGGACCGTACTGCGGCTTCGCGCTGAAGAACTTGGACGCCTGGCCGGTCGCGATCTGTCCGAAGTCGACCACCGGGCGCGGGCCCTTCATGGTCAGGATCGGAACGCTGAGCAGCACGCGGTCGGTCCACAGTTGATCGACCGAGTCCTTGGCCTGCTTGTCACCGTCCGTGCGCACCGACATGTTGGGCGCCACGAGCGCGAGCTTCTTGTCGAACCGGCGCCACTTCACGTAGAAGGTGTCGCCCATGACCCCGGCTTCCGCGTCCCCGCCGGAGATGGTCGGCGCGATCATCAGCATCTCCGACTCGAACTTGGGAGACAGGACCGCGAGGACCTTGCCCGCCTTCTTGTCGGTGTACAGGTCGTACAGCGGCTGAGCGCCCTCCGTCGTCGAGACGACCTTGGTCAATCCTTCGGTGACTTTCTCGAAGGGAGGGAAGTCATCGCCGCCGGGTTTGGCCGTCGGCGCAGCGCTCGGGGCGCCACCGGGCTTGGCGCCGGGCATGCCTTCGGGTGCTTGCGCGACGAGGACTCCGGCGCACAGCAAGAGTGACGACGCAGCCAGGATGGGACGTTGCAGGGATTCCATGGATCGAACTCGGGGAGTAGTGAGGGGTGAAAGCGTTGACTCGTGTACTCACTGGCGGGCTTCGAAGACGCTCGGAGCCGAACCCCGCTGACACGACCCGTTCAGTCTCATTCGTTTTCCGCAGGGGGCGCAATACGGGTCCTCGAAACCAGCACAATCCTTGCCTTCGACGAACAGCGGTCGGCGCCCATGACGAGCGCTCGCCTTGCAGTTCTCCCGGGGCACTCGCGGCTCTTGCGTCCGGCCGCGACGCCGCTGCCCGCCGCGGCCCCGGGAGCTCCAAACCGGGCCCTCATCCAGCCCGACGCCGGCGTCCACGGGCTATCCAACGTCCGGCCGGCTCACCCGAGAACGGGCGCCGAGAGCATTCGCGTTGTGAACGCAATCTTCACTCACGTTCATGCCCGGCTCCCCCACGCCTCAGGGATTGCCGATCACCAGTAGAGAAACGGAATCCGTGTTGTTGCCGGGGAGCGGGTCGAACTGCGGGGCGGAGACCGAAGCCACCACCTCCAGCGTCTCCCCAGTCGTCCCCGCATCCGCCTTCACGGGTACCTTCGCCGCGACGCTCGTACCCGGATTGATGCACGTCAACTCCATCTCGATGCGGCGTGAGGCAGCGTCGTACGAGATGACGCCGGCGCAAGGGGGAGAGACCTCGACGAAGTGCACCTGGGCGAAGTCGAACAGGGTGAGACCGACCGGCAGCGTGCACTCCAGAAGGACGTCGGTGGCGAGGTTGCTCGAGGCACTGTTCGTCGCTCTCATGATGAGCTCCACGACCTGCCCCTCCGCCGGGCTCGTCGAGTCGGCCGTCACGGTGGCGGAGACATCGGCCGTCACCGTCGGGCCCCAGTAGCCCCGGGGTTCCCAGAGCAGGCGGCCTCCGTCGATGAAGCTTGTGGGGCCGTCGGTGATCGCGCCGTGGATGGCGGGCTTGCTCGACTGCTGGTTCTGGGTGAACGCCACGTCGGACCGGATCAGAGCCCACCCCGTCTCGAGGTCGCCCACGTAGTCCCCGTCGATGTCCAGGGTCGCAGGATCGTGCGGCGTGTTGTTGGCCAGGAAGGCCCCGTCGAAGACGAGGCTGACGTCGCGCAAGCTCTCCTCGAACCAGCACCGGAAGGTGCTCGTGGTAGAGAGCTGGAACTCGTTGTCGTTGAAGATGTCGATCTTCAAGATGACGTTGGGAAAGGTGCCGAAGTCGGCCCCGGAAGGAATGATCACCTCGGGCGAGAAGATCGCCAGCTGAGAATCCGCGGCGGCGAGGAAGCAGTCGAGGATCACCTCGCTGCCCATGCTCTGCAGCAGACCGTACTCCACGCCGAAGTTCCCGGGCTCCCCCCCTTCCTGCCAGGAAGCATTGCCCGAGAGCGGGATGGCGTTGATGCTGTACATGCCGCCGGCCGCGTTGACCACGAGCTCGGAGCCCGTGAGGTAGTCGAACGGCCAGCCCGTCTTGAACTTGCCGGGATCCTGTGCGACCGCGACCACGTAGCCCTCCTGGTTGGCCGCGTTGTGCCAGCTCGTGAGCACGGAGAGCGTGTCGCCGGGGGTGAGGTACTCGACGCGGTCGGTGACGAAGCAGTCGAGCGGCACCTTCGAGTTCGCCGGGTTCGGAATGGTGTTGACGTAGTTGAACATCACGTTCGTCGCACCTCCGAAGCTGCCCGGCGTCGTCGGAGTGAGGTTCGTGTTGGTGATGTTGAGGATCGAGAACCAACCCGGCGCGGAGCGGTGTACCGGATAGATCAAGCAGGTGCCTGGAGTCCGGCCTTCCGCCGTGACCGAGGACGAAAGAACGGCAACAGCGGCGATAGGAGCAAGTAGAGAGAATCTCACGGGGACCTCGTGGTTCGTGGGCCGAAGTTCGGGCGGGACTCTCCTCCCTCTTTCTTGCGCCACGAGAGTACACCCGCGCGGCGAGTCCGGGCACCCCACCAGGCCGATCGGTTCGGAGCCTCAGGCCGAGGCCGCGGCGCCCGGTTCCGCAGCTCCTCGCCCCGACTCCCTTCACCTTGACAAGATGTGGCCCGCGCGGCTCCCAGCGCCATCCGACCCCCGCTATCCTCCTCCCGCGTGAGACACACCTTCTTCGCCACCTGCGCCCCCGGCATCGAGCCCATGCTCCACGCCGAGATCAAGGCCCTGCGCCTCTCCCGCCCCGAGCGCCAGGTCGGCGGGGTTCGCTTCGAGGGCACGCACCAGGACGCCCAGCTCGCGAACCTCTGGCTCCGGACCGCCATCCGGATCCTCCAGCGGGTCGCCCGCTTCCAGGCCCCGGACGAGGACGCGCTCTACGCCGGCGTCGCCGCCGTCGACTGGTCGCAGCACCTGGCCCCCGACGGCCGCCTGTGGATCGACTCTCAGGTTCGC
>Ga0070726_10004774_pt1 | contig 10618 bp, 5 predicted proteins | sample tdAd471_FD_67275 | JGI IMG/M metagenome (GOLD analysis project Ga0070726, IMG submission 67275) | Marine sediment microbial communities from the Atlantic coast under amendment with organic carbon and nitrate - tdAd47.1 | ecosystem: Environmental > Aquatic > Marine > Coastal > Sediment | place...
CGATTCCGTCATGGCGATCATCAATCAGATCGAATCGCTGAGCGCGGCGGCAGCGCCGGACATTCATCTGCGTATGCTCGAAAACATTGACGGCCAGGCACTCGCCGAGTTGCTGACGACGGTTTACGACCAGCTCAACGAAGCCCGCGGGCAGACTCAGCAGCAGCAGGGCCAGCTTGCCGTCTTTGCGGTCGGTCGGCCGAATGCCGTCCTGATCATGGCTCCGACACAGGATCTTCAGAACATCCTGAAGCTGGTCGACGAACTCGACAAACCCGTCCCTCCGCAAACGTCGTTCGCCGTTTTCCGCATCAAGTACGGCATCGCGTCGCTGATCGAGCAGAAGCTCGAAGATTTCTACAGCCGCCAGGGCGGAACCGGTGGCGGGGCCAACACGACGACCGATCGTCCGGGCCTGTCGACACGGATCAAGATGGTGACCGATGCGCGGACCAACTCGCTGATCGTGCTCGCCCAGCCCAACGATCTGAAGGAAGTCGAGCAGGTCATTGCCGAACTCGATTCGCACGAGTCTGGCGCGGTGAACATGGTCGAGGTCTTCGAACTCCGGCACGCTGTGGCCGAAGAACTCGCGACAACGATTTCGACGATCGTCCAGAGCGTGCTGAACCCGCCGACGCTCGGCCAGGGCCAGATCACGCAGGCGTTTCTGGGAGTCGGCGGCGGCACGGGCACGCAGGAATTGCGCGAAGTCCGGTCTGCGGTTCTTGAGTATCTGGTTAGCGATGGCGAGCAGATGCGGAAGGTCCGGTCGGGAATTCTCGCCGACATTCGCATCACCGGCGACGCCCGTTCAAATACGATCGTCGTCACGGCTCCCGCCGAGAGCATGGAGCTGATGGCGGCCATCATCCGACGGCTCGACAAGCCGGCGTCGAGTGTTGCGACGATCAAGCACTTCACGCTGAAGAACGCGGATGCGACGTCGACGGCTGACCTGCTGAATGAACTGTTTGGCGATCAGACAACGGCCCAGGGCAGCCAGGTCGGCGTGCAACTGGCCGGAGCGGAAAATGCCAGCAGCGTCATCCCGCTGCGATTCTCGACCGACGTCCGCACGAACAGCATCGTCGCGGTCGGCACAGCGGAGGCGCTTGAAGTCGTTGAAGCTCTGATCTTCCGCCTCGACGACAGCGACATTCGTCAGCGGCAGACGACGATCATTCGCATGAAGAACGCTCCGGCCGCTGACATCGCGACTGCCGTGACCAACTTTCTGCAGCAGCAGTCTGACCTGCTGCAGAGCGAACAGGACCTGATCAGCGCGTTCGAGTTTGTCGACCAGCAGGTCATCATTCAGGCCGAGGAGTACACGAACAGCCTGCTGATCAGCGCGACGCCGCGTTACTTCGAGCAGATTCGCGAGATGGTTCTGAAGCTCGACGCCGAACTGCCGCAGGTCGTCATCCAGACGATGATCGTCGAGGTCGTTCTGGAAGATGACGACCAGTTTGGAGTCGAGCTGGGGATTCAGGATTCAATCCTGTTTGGCCGCGGAGATTTGAGCGGGGTAGCAAGCAATGCTGTTGGAGCCGCATCGACTCTCGTTCCGGGCTTTGACTTCAATTCAAACGGGTTGCCGAACGCGATGGACGTCTCGCGGAACACCGTTGCCGGGCAGGCGCTGTCGACATTTGGAGTTGGACGTACAAGCGAAGACCTTGGATTCGGTGGACTCGTCCTTTCCGCCGGGTCTGACTCTGTCAGTGTTCTGCTGCGGGCTCTGGCGGCGAACCGGCATATGGAAATCCTCAGTCGCCCGCAAATCCGGACGCTCGACAATCGTCCGGCGGTCATTCGGATGGTTCGCGAACAGCAGGTGATTGATGGATTCAATACGAACAACAATGGCGCCCTCAATCCGCTGCTCGCGGACAAGGAAGCAGGCATCACGCTGTCGGTCACACCGACGATCAGCCCTGACGGCAACATCCTGATCAGCCTCACGGCTGAGAAGAGCCAGTTTATTCCGGGAGCGGGTGCGGCTCTGCTCTTTGACGACGCCGGCAACGTCGTGTCACGAGGTATTGCCCGCGACTTGACGCAGGCTGAAACGACAGTCGTCGTCGCTGACGAGCAGACGATCGTTCTCGGTGGTCTGATTACCAAGAGCGATGACACGATTACCCGCAAAGTGCCTTGGCTGGGCGATCTTCCATTGGTCGGCCAGGCGTTTCGCTTTGATTCGCATTCGCATCGACGAACAGAGCTGCTGATCTTCATGACCCCACGGATCATCAAGAGCGATGAGTACAACGAGACTCACAAGCAGATTGAAGCGTCGCGCATCCACTTCACGGAAAGCGTCGCGGAAGAGATTCACGGCCCGATCTACGGAGTTCCTGCGGAAGCAGCTTCAAGCGGCTGGCGGATCGAAACTGAAATGACGTTTCCAACTGACAGGGAAACCAGCACCGATCCTCAGCTGCCCATGCCGCTGCCGGTTCCCGGCCTTGAAGGCCAGCCGACGACTCAGGCACTGCCGATGACACCGGCCAGCCAGCGATTCGCGGAACCCGCGACCGAAACCGGGATCCAGCAGGCCGGTTACTCACGGTCTGAACTCGTGACGCCGTCGCGTTTCAGCCAGTCCCAGTCCACGGAAACTCAGCAGGCCAGGAATCAGTACCCCACCGGGGCACGGAAGCCCGTCAGTCAGTACTCGCGATTCTCACCGCCACGACAACGGTAGGTTGTCCGGCGACATCTCCGGCCAGCAGAGACGACCGGAAAGGCACGCTGGCAGAAGCCTGCAGAAATGGAGTTCTGAGAGATGACTCGCCCACTGGTGTCGTTTGCATTTCTGTCCGCGATAACGGCGGCCATCAGCGGCTGTTCAACGGTTGAAATTGGTGGCCATAAGCCGACACCGTTCTCAATTGCCGACCATCCCGCAGTTCGCTGCGTCTGTTTGTGGCAGGACGCCGAAGGGCAGGCGGAAAACGGTCAGAGCACACGTGGGTTTGCCGGGCAGATCTATTTCTTCACAGCGCAGGATGAAGCTCCTGTCGCTGTTGAGGGTGAAGTTCACGTTTTCCTCTTCGATGACCATGGTTCGCCTGCAGAACAGGCTCGACCAATTTCGCAGGCTGGGTTTGACAGCGTCGAATGGCAGGCCATGCGTCGCGAATCGAAGCTTGGCCCCGCCTATTCACTGTTCGTTCCATATCCTCGGGGCGGAAATTACGAAGCCAACTGCACGCTGCGTCTTCGACTGACTCAGCCTGACGGTTCCACGGTGTATTCTGAAATGGCCTACGTCAAACTGCCCGGCCTGGCTCGACAGGAACGGAAACAGGAAGTCTCCCCCGTCGATAGTCGCCGGGAGCAGCAATGGTCTGGTGAGCAGGGGCTCTATTCTGAAAGCCGCACGACGGGCGAAACGATTGGAATCCGTCGAGGCGGTCGTCTCATCGCGACTGCGACTCCCGGGACTCCGTCACGCGGTACTGAGATCGGCAGGCCTGTTCTGCCTGCGGAGAAGGCCAACCCGGACATCGATTCGCGCGTGAAGTATTACGAGGAAAAACTGCAGACGATTCTCAAGCGGCGAGCCGCGAATCAGACCTCACAGAACCTGCCTGTCCAGTACAGCCCTGGAGCGATTGAACAGACGGGGTACCAGCAGTCGGGCGGCAACGCTCAGCCGCAGCAGGTTCAGAACCCGTTCTACTCGTTCTGAGTCTGGGACGCTGCCAGAGCCCTGTAGTCGTCACAGGTTGTAAGACAGCAGCCAGAGGGCGACGAGTACGCAGGCCATGAAGCCGGTGATCGTTCCGAACAGGCGCGCCGAGCGGCGGACGATGCGCTCGGGAAGTTCGTAACGGCTGGCGCTGTAGACCAGGCTGATTGCGGCGGCGAGCGGAAACACGTACCAGATCATTCCGCCAGTCACCGCCAGCATGGGAAGCAGATTGTGCATGAGATCGGCCTCGTCGGTCAGGCATTGGCGGTTGCGGGAGACGATTCACCAGGTGGCGACTCGGCCGCTGCGGATGGACTTTCGCCCGTCTCGTCGTTCTCTTCCTCTTCGTCACCGTAGCCGTAGGCCGGCCCGGCGGCCGCATCCCACACGGCCAGCAGATTCAGCAGCCCGGCAATCCAGGTGTAGACCAGCGCCAGTTCATAGCGTTTGCCGAGTGTCCCGTTGAGGTGCTGCAGTGCCTCGTCGGAAAGCGGAACCTGAAAGTGATTGACGAATGAACGAGGAATCGTTCCCTCGATCATCCCCGCGTCAGAAAACGGTTCGGTGGCCTCGACCACCCGGCAGAAGAATCGCCGCTGATCGGCTGAGTACTCGGGGGCGACCGACTCACCGTGCGGATCCGACAGAGTGACGTTGTCCAGTCCGCAGATTCGCGGTCCGAGATCCAGCTCGCCGCTGCTTTGAGTGCCGAGGATTTTCAACTCGACCGACTCGCCGCTTTCCAGCGTGCCTGTCAGGGAACCCTCGAACTGCTGAGAAAAGCCGTACTCGCCGACCCGCAGCTCACCAATCAGCCGACCGGTGACGTGGCCGTGTCCCAGCGTGGTGTGCATCAGGCGGCCGGAAAACCCGGTGTCGATCGATTCCAGCAGTTCGTTCGGTTCGCGTTCGCTGCCTGCCTGTCGATTGAGCTGAGCCTCGTAACGCTGATGCTGGACGAGCGCCGCCAGAGCCGGAGTTCCGACTCCAACCTGCGCGAGGTAGCCGAGTGTCCGTTGCCGCGTCTGTCCGTGGCGAGCGTCTTCGTCCCACCGCAGATGAACGGCCTTCGCCTCTCCCAGCGAGCAGCCCCAGAAGAAAACGCCGAGCACGCAGACGAAGTAAATGGCCGCCTTGAAGAATCGTCGCTGATAGAAATGGCCGGCCCCTGGAATCAGATAGGCGAGGACGGTCGCGACGATGGGATTTCGCAGATTGACGCGAGGATCAGTCATAAAACAGTCGCAGTTTCGGGCTGGCAGACGGTTGAGCAGACGCTGCTCGCCGGGGAGTCAAATTCGCCGCTGAAGCATCACTGAGAAGAATCGGGCAATGGTCGGAGTCGCTCAATGGTCGCGGTCGCGCGAGACTTGAGCACGCGGCGGCAGCGGTCGGGATTCTAAGGAGCCACGTTCAACGGAAGCCACCCCGGCACGATTCGCGTCACCGCACGGTTGCCCTGTCCGACGCCGGGCGAGCAAGGGCTCGAAAGTCGGCCCAATTGTCAGTCTCCGCCGGATTTTCTGTTGAGTCTGGTCCGGGCAAATCGTTCTGTGGTCAGATTGTCTTCTGCACAGATCGCGATCTCGTCGCGTTGGTTGGATCGCGGAACCACGGTAGTGGCCGATCTGCCCGCCGGACCTCGCCGACTGGGCGGACCTGACGGGACAGTCCGAGACCGTAACTCAGGCAGAGGCAATCGGTTCTGACTGACAAACCGGTCCGAAGTTGACAGTCGCAACGACAGTCAACTGCGGTTCGGCTCGAATCACTTGAAAGTGCTTGACGGTGGTTTTCCCGCGACTGATCCTGAGTCACACTGTTTTCGATCAGTGATTTTCCTGTCGGGGAAGCACTGACTTTTGCAGACGGGCGGTCATACCTGAACCGTCTGTTGACAGTTTCAAACCAGACGATGACCGGCCTGATTCGGCGCCTCGCGCGGGATCGGGCAACCCGAGGAGAAGCGGAATGCAGATCCGAGTGCCTTTCCTGCCAGCTGGTAAGTTTCGACGCGTTTCGATGGCCCTCTCTCTGGCCCTCGGGATTGCAGCCACCTCACTGTCCGCCGTCGAGGCAGCGCCGGGCTCGGCGTCTGTTGACGAGCTGCGAAATCAGGTGGCGGCCCATCTTGAGTTCGGCGAGTTCGAACGGGCGGCGACGCTCGCCCGGCAGGCCGACGACGAACTCATCCAGTCGCAACTGCTGAATCTCGTTGCCGATGCTCAGATGAAGAGCGGCGACTTTGCAGCGGCTCTTGGCTCGATTCGCACCATGCCCGACTATCAGGAACGCCAGATTGCCACGTCGGAATACAGCCGGCAGCAGGCTCTGGCTGGCGGTGCTCAGGCCGACTTTGATTCGCTGATCATGCTGATCCAGTCCGAAACGAACGGCATGTGGGAAGAGATCGACGGCACCGGCGGAACGATCACCGAGTTCGAACAGGGGGTCCGTGTTGAACCGTCCGGCGTGCTCCGCAAACTGAGTTCCCGCGAGCACACTGGTCGTCTCGAAGACCTCGGCATTCGTGCTCGCGAGGCACTGCTCAACGGGGACATCGCCACCGTTGCTGACATGCGGGTCGTGTCGCTGACGCGTCTGGAACAGGCTGTCGCCAAACGTCTGAGCGAAGGTCGCGGCCCGACCGTTTCGATGCGTCTGCTGGGCGGATTGACAAAGATTGAAAACGTGTTTGTGTATCCGGAAGACGGCGAGATCGTCCTCGCTGGTCCCGCTGAGCCCTGGAAGTACAACGCGAATGGCGTCGCCGTCGGCGAGGTCAGCGGTCGCCCGGCCCTGCAGCTTGATGACTTTGTCACGATCCTGCGTTCGTTTTCGGCAAGCCGACAGGAGTTCTTCTCCTGCTCGATCAATCCGCGACAGGAAGGGCTGAAGCAGCTCAAGGATTACGTTGCCGCGACGAGCAATCGTCCGTTGAGCCCCGGTCGCGTGCGAGGCTGGACGAACAACCTGCAGCAGAAGCTCGGCATGCAGGACATCGTCTACTCGGGCATCGATCCGGAATCACGTGTCGCTCGCGTCATCATCGAAGCCGATTACCGCATGAAGCTGATCGGCATTGGCAAGTACGACTTTGCCAAGGGCGTCGGGATCCCGAGCATCTTCGATCTGATGACTGCTCAGGAGCAGCGTGCCTCTAAACTTGACGCTCTCCGGTGGTGGCTGACCATGAAGTACGACGCCGTCCTGCACACGGCAGATGAGAACGGTTTTGAGTTCGTGGGTTCGTCAGTTCTCTGCCAGTCGGAGAACCAGTTTCTGAACGAACTTGGCCAGCAGGTTCAGACTGGCAAGTCGGAAGGCTCGAATCTCACGTTCGCCCAGAAGTTCACGCAGCAGTACGCCGAGCTGGCAAAGCAGGACATCGTCTTCGCCGACCTGCAGAACGTCTTTGACCTCGCTCTGGTTGCTGCCATTCTGCGGAACGAAGGTGCCGCCGACCGGGCAGGTTGGGACTTCGGAGCCTTCAGCAACGACGGCGCTTATGCCATCACCCGGTTCAATGCTCCGACTGAAGTCGAGTCGGTTGTCAATCACCGCGTGTTTCGCGGGCGAGACATCGTCGTTCAGGTCGCAGGCGGTGTTCGAGCTGACCTGGCAGCGGTCCTCGATAATGAGGCCGTCACGCGACAAGGCGTTCGCATCGTCGCCAGTGCCGAGAAGGCGCGCAGCGACGAGAAGGTCAGCGATCGCCGCTGGTGGTGGGACGCGGAATAGGCTTCAGCGGTCCGAAACCTGAGACGTCCAGTCGGGCGAGCCTCCTGCGGGAAGCTCGCCCGTTTTTCTTTGCGCAGTCGTCAGAGTTTCTCAGCCGAGAAACTCTGGCCATTTCCCAGACGCAAACAGCCTCCGTAGCCATCCCCGCTTTCCAGCTTTTCCGGACCGACACACGCCGTGCGACAGTACGCAATCTGAGTCGACTGTTTGATCGAGCACACGCTTCTGGAGATTTCGCGTCGATACCCCAGACCACGGAGTATCTCTGAGCGTCCAGTTTCAAGTGTGTGTGAGGTCGGAAATGACTCGACAAGCCCCGTCCCGTAAAGCCGGTATCGTCTCGCGAAGCGCATCACTCCGTCGCTGTGCGAGAGCCGCTGCGATGGCACTCATCCTCGGCGCGATGAGTCTTGCACCTGAGGCTGCGACGGCGGCCAGCCCGCTGATCTCCGGCATTCATGGTCCGGCAAGGTGGCTGCACAATTACGGGCAGGGCCGGCAGCTGGCCCGCGATCTGGGGATGCCTCTGATCGTGCATTTTCACGCCTCGTGGTGCGGTCCCTGCGTGCAGATGGACCGCGAGACGCTGTCTTCAGAAGCGTTGCAGGCACAACTCGGCCGGCAGGTCATCGGCGTCAAGATCGACAGCGACGCGCATCCTGACCTGGTGGAGGCGTTTCGAGTCGAAGGGCTGCCCTGCGACATCGTCATTTCACCGGATGGTCTGATTGTCGCGCGCGATTCCGGGTACCAGTCTCGTTCAGAATACCTGGCGATGGTGTCCAGGCTGAGCGGTCGGTTTCGTGACGAACGCGCCGAGGCGATTGCGCGGCTGCAGGCTCCTGAGCGGATGCTGCCCGAGACGAAACCAGAGTCACCGATCACTCGTCCGCAACAACCGAATCCTGGCCTCGACAGCCGCAACCTCGCCGGGAACTCGCGGCCCTCAATTCCTGAACAGCAAGCGGCTCAGCCGTCACGGCAGCCGACCGATTCCCAGTCGCAAGCACGCACGCCGATCCAGACGCCTTCAACGAACAGCTCGCCGCTTGTTGGCCTCGACGGTTACTGCCCGATCCACATCAAGACGAAACGGGAATGGGCCAAAGGACGTCCGGAGTTTTCGACGACCTGGCAGGGCGTCGTTTATCAGTTTCCCACCGAATCTGATCTGCGAACCTTTCAGTCGTCACCGCAGAAATACGCCCCGCGAATGCTGGGCTGTGATCCCGTGCAGTTGTGGCTGACCGAACGGGCGGTGCAGGGCAGTGTCGAATTCGGCGCCTTCTTCAACGGTGACCTGTTCCTGTTTGTCAGCGCCGAGTCGCGCAACCAGTTCAAGGTCAATCCGAATCGCTACGTGCAGTTGCGGCACGCGTTTCGAGCCGACGACGTCATCGGGACGCGGCTCCGCTGAGGAACGCGTCGACAACCACTTCCCGATTCTGGCTGTCGGCGCCGTGTTCAGTTCGGTGCATTCTTCGCGTTTGGTGACGGAGATGCCCTCCTGCCGGGAGGGAGTTGCCGGATGGTGTTGCAGCGATTGCCGGTCGTGTGCTGACCGCGAGCCAGTCACCGAGCCGCATGGTGTTCCGGCGGGCGAACAATTCTCCAGCGCGGATTGGCAGCCCGTCGAATCCTCGTACGAAGCCGCGCGTCCGGCCGTGCGCTGCCAGTCCGCCTGCTGCCGGAGAACTCCACCGGGACGAAGAATTTCATGGGTGGCCTGTCGACCAGTATGCTCGTTGTCCTGCTGTCCGTTCTCGGCAGCGACAATCGCGCACACTTTGATATCGATCCCTTCGCGGCAGCGACCGACGTCCTGAAGTTCACGTTCGACGAGTCGGAGGATCTTGAGAACGACCTGCAGCCGGACGACTGGACCCGGCGGCATGGACCCGGATTCCCGTTCTACGTCGATGCGGAAATTGTTTCCGATCATGGTCATCTGGATCCCGGCGACGACGCGGACGATCACAGCCTGCACGTCGACGTCAACGGTGGGCGGTTTGCGATCTACTCGCCATTCCAGAACCCTGAAGGCCATATCGACCCCGCGTTCAACTACGTCTTCAGCGGCTTTATTCGAACCGAGCGGTTGATCAACGACGCGGCTGTGCTGTCGATTTCGTTTCTCAATGCGCGGCGTCAGCGGTTGCAGTGCTTTGTCACGAAGCCGGTCTCGGGCACGCACCGCGACTGGGTCCGCGTGCAGATTGGTCCGGTCGAGCCTCATCCCGAGGCGATGTTTGTTGTGATCGGCTGCCACGTCGTTCACGGCGAGCAACAGGACATTTCCGGTCACGTCTGGTTTGACGATCTCTGGATTGGAAAGCTCCCGCGACTGAAGCTGCTCAACACAGTGCGTACCCGCTATCTGACGCCGAAGGATCCGGTGCAGATCGACGCCCTGGTTTCCGGGCTGGAAAAGGACTCGATCTTCACGTTGAAACAGTCAATTTCCGACGTCTTCGGCAACGAGATCGCGCGCAAGGACTGGCGACTGGAGCTGAAACAGTCCGACGAGATCAAGTCGTCAGACCGGGTGAAGAACAAGCAGTGGAAACTGCCGCCGCAGGAACGTGGGTGCTATCTGCTGCGCACTCACCTGGAGCGCGAGGGGCGATTGATGCTGCTGACTGAAACCGCCATCGCCGTGCTCGATCCGGCCAAGCCGCAGGCCAGTGGTGAGTTCGGCTGGTCGGTTCCCGAAGGAATCGGCCACCTGACCACGGACGAACTGGCGTTCGTTGCGGGCGAGGCCGGCATCAACTGGGTCAAGCTGCCGCTCTGGAAATCGTTGCACGACGGCGGAGAACTCACACCTGCCGAAACCAGCGAACTGCTGGAGAAGTTCTCGGACCGGTCAGTCGCCGTGGTTGGGATGCTGGCCGACCCGCCAGACAGTATGCGCGCTCAGTTTGCCCGCAACTGGTCGGGGGTCAGCGAGATTTTCGTGTTGCCTTCGGAGATCTGGCTGCCATCGGTCGAACCGGTGCTCGCGCGATACGGCTCGGCGGTCGACCGCTGGCAGCTGGGAGGCGACAACGATTTCAGCTTCATGGGCGTCAAATCGATCGGCAAGAAGGTCGCGATCATCAAGCAGCAGTTCGACCGGATCGGACGCAACTCGCAGCTTGGAATTCAGTGGCCTTATCCGGCGGACGATCT